>Ga0164242_10004426_pt1 | contig 15780 bp, 16 predicted proteins | sample OricomgcompostMG_FD_108783 | JGI IMG/M metagenome (GOLD analysis project Ga0164242, IMG submission 108783) | Miracle-Growth compost microbial communities from Emeryville, California, USA - Original compost - Miracle growth compost (MG) ... | reverse complement strand
CAGACAACCTACGATGGACACAAGCTCTTCCCCGATCTCTTGACAAGCTGACAAAGAGAAATATCCCCTCGCAACACCCCTAAAGAGAAAAAAATGACTTGCAAAGCAGGAGAGAATCTTAGCGACGATGAGACTGTCGCGAAGATGGGGCACCCGGTTTTGTGCTGGTTCAGGAAGATGAGGCATCCTGCAAAACCCACCTTAGCCGCGATGAGGCCGCGGCGAAGATGGGGCACCCGGCAGTGGCGGTGGGATTTTGAAGTAGGGCGAAGGGTCTGGTTTTCTGGCTCGTTGCTGTGAAAACCGCAGATCCTTCGACTCGCCCTTCGGGCTTCGCTCAGGATGACACAGGTGGGAAACGGGGTTGTTGGGATGTGTTTCGAAGATGGTTCGAGCTTGCGCTCGAATGGCCCACCTTAGCGACGATGAGACTGTCGCGAAGATGGGGCACCCGGCTGACGTGCACTTATCGCGAGGGCCGCATTCGAAGGAACGGTGGTTTGTTTGCCGCGGCCACAATGCGGACCGCAGATCCTTCGACTCCGCGGCGCTTCGCTCAGCGATGACACTCCAAGAAGGCTTAATCTGGATAGCGATCCAAGCATCAGTCGCGGATGAAATAGTTTTAAAGAGAGGACCGCGCTCGGAGGGTGAGCGCGGTCTGTTGGTTTGCGGACGATTGTTATTGTTTCTCTGCTGCCGGCCATGAGTTGTATGGAGGCGTCGTCCAGGTGGAGGCAGGTGGAGGCACGTTCAGCTTGGGTGTTTTTGCGCCTGCGGGAGGAAGTTTCGCTGCAGGCTTCAGCGTGGCCTTGCCGTTGGGTCCGACCTCATAGGGGTCCCAGTGGGGCCAGCGGGGCCGGCTGGCCATGCGGGCCTGCTGCTCGGGCGTGAGCTGGCGTTGTATGCCGGGAATGCGAAGCAGCGTCCACTTTCTTGCTTCCTTTTCGGCCTCTCCGGGCGGCTGGTCCCAGGGCAGTGCAGACCGTCCGTTGAGGTCATAGACGAACTTGCCGCCCATAAGGGTCAGCTCGCACTCGAGGCGCTCGTGCCCTTTCATCGTGGCGCCGGAGCCATCGATAAAGCCGAAGTCGCCGTGGTGCACGTTGAGGACCGCGATATCTGCGATCGACCCGACGGAGAGGTTGCCGAGCTGGGGCTGCTGGATCTCGGTTGCGGGATGCGAGGTCATCTCGGCGATGACCTCCTGGAGCGGAAGCCCCATGGCGAGGAACTTGTCCGCGGTGGTGAGCTGGTCCTTCAGGCCCTCGTTGAGGTTGTCTTCGTGGATATCGGTCGAGATGGAGTCAGGGATGAAACCGGCCTTGATGAGAGGAACGGCGACGCTGAAGTTGAAGCTGGCGCCTCCATGACCGACGTCGAAGTAGATACCGCGCTTGCGGCCCTCCCACATACCTTTGCCGGGGCCGCCGGTGTCGGGGTCCTGCTCGCCGCGGAGGCCGCTGTACATGTGGGTGTAGATGTCGCCCGGGCGCAGCTTGTTTTCGAGGAGCTGGTCGAGCGGGCGTTCGGTGCGTCGGGCGCCGAAGTCGATCATGACCGGGATGTGAGCCAGTGTGCCGGCCTTGATGGCCTGGTCATAGGGAAACCACTCGGGGCCGGCGAAGTGCGCGCTCTTGATGCCGACGACAACGCCGGGATATTGGAGGGCCACCTCGGCAGTCTTCGCCCCGTCCATGTCCTTCATGTTCTGCTCAATGGGGCCGCTGCCCATGCCGTTGCCGACGATGTTGAGCAGGGCGAGGACGCGAGTCTGGGAGCGATCGATGACGCGCTCCTTGAACTCGGGGAAGTTGCGCCATCCGGAAGATCCGGCATCGACGACGGTGGTGACGCCGTCGCGCAGGGTGAATCCGTCGGGCATGATGGCCCAGTCGCCGCCGGCGTAGTCGCTCTTTTTGAGGCCCCAGAAGACGTGAACGTGGATGTCGATCAGGCCGGGCGTAACGTAGAGCCCGGCGACGTTCACGGTCTTGATGGCGGAGTTTGCCGGGATGCCTACGGCGATTCTGGCGACCTTGCCGTCCTTAATGGCTACGTCGCGGATGGCGTCGACGTTGTTTTTGGGGTCGATGAGGTGACCGCCCTTCAGCAGAAGGTCGTACTGCTTCTCGCCCACGGGGGCGTCGGTTGCCATGGCCGCGTGCGCACCGGCAGAGGGTTGCGTACTCTGTGCCGCAAGCTGAGGCACAACGGTACACGCTGCGAGAGAGAGTCCGGCGCAGGCACGAACGAGAAACTTACTGTCCATTGGGGCTCCTTGTTTCCTGAGGAGTTTTGCTTTGTTTCAGGCAACGGAGTTTTATAACGCATAGAAGCTGCACCTGCAACGGACATAAGGACTAGATCTCTTGTTTCCAGCGCGTCCGTCCGTAGCTCCTCCTTATGACGAAGCAGGTCTAATGATTCTCGCAACCACTTGGGCCGGGCTTTGAGGATTCTCCGTCCGCAGCAGACACCTGGTCCGAAGCCGAACCACATCCATCCACTCAGGATGAGTAAGGATGTAGAATTTCTCGTTTTCGATCGCGTCGAACACAAGGTCGGCGACACTCTCGGGGCGCATGCCTGTCGCAACCATGGCCTTCAATGCTGCTTGTCCGGCCTCTCTTTCGGGGTGGGGCGGCAGGGGCTCATTTTGTAGCTCTGCCGGACGATTGCGCTCCGCCTCCGTGATGTTGGTCTGAACGAGTCCAGGACACAGAACTGAAACCCTGATCGCAGCATTCCGTTGTTGAAGTGCGAGATAAAGATTCTCCGACAAGGCCACCACTGCGTGTTTCGTCACAGAGTAGGGTGCAGAGAATCCACCCGCAATGAGACCAGCTGCTGAGGCGGTATTGATGATGTGGCACTGGGTATTCTGGGCAAGCATAAGCGGTGTAAAGGCCTTGACGCCATGAATGACGCCCCATAGATTAACTCCGACAACCCACTCCCAGTCGTTCCAGGTCGCCTCCCATGGCGCCCCACCTGCGGCCACTCCGGCGTTGTTGAACAGCAGGTGGACCCCGCCGAAGATTTCGAACGCTTGCCGCGCCAGCAACTCAACATCTTCGCGTTTTGATACATCTGTGGTGACACAAACTACCTCGCCGCCGAGAGCACGCAGTTTCGTCTGCGCGTGGCTTAGAGCGGAGTCTTCGATATCTGCAACAACGATCTTCATGCCGAGGCGAATGCACTTTTCGGCCAAGCCCAATCCGATTCCGCTCGCCCCACCGGTAATCACCGCGACCTTTCCTGTAAATTCTTTCATCGGCATCTCTCCTTGATCTTCCATTCCATCAACCGGGCTTTTTAGCCGCTTCGTTGATCTCTCCTGAAGCGGCACTTCTTCGTGCAGATCACTGCGAGCCGCCTTCTGCGCTGCAGATCACCCGTTGAAGGTAAAGAATCGAAGGAAAAGTTACAGTCTGTTTTCATGCGATTCAGACTGCTATTCTGAGATGGGATGAGAGGGAGAGTATCTCTGCCGAACTTGCCAGCGGCATTGCGACCATCGAGAGATATCACACTCCCATCAGCTTGTAATTCTCTCTATAATTTCGCCCGGCAATCTTTCATAGTGCGGAAGATTCGGCTGGAGGCCAATATCGGCTTTGCAGGTCTCGATGACATTCCTTTGCCTCGGAGTCTCGAAGACCTTGCGGTAATTCATCTTCTTTTTTCGTCATCAACTTCTTTCGGGCCGATTCGCTGCGGGGCGTCACAACCCGGGATGCGTGTGAAAGTTGCGCGCAACCGGGCGACTGAATGAGTGTTCATTTGTAGTGGAAGCGAGGAGGTTGACATGAAAACCACTCAGATGAAGTCGATGATTGCGAAGGTGATGGCGACGGGCGTTCTGGCGGCAGCAGTGCTTTTTGCTGCGCCGAAGAAGGCGGACGCGGCGCAGTTCAGCATCGGGGTACAGATCGGCAACCCGGGTTATTACGGCTATGGCTACGGTTATCAGGCGTATCCGGACTACTATGCTCGTCGCAACTACTACGACCGTCTGCGGTGGGAGCAGGAGCGCCGTGCGGAGATGGAGCGGCGGGAGTGGATGCGTCACGAGCGGCACGAGGAGCACGAGCGCTGGGAGCATCGCTACGGACGGGGAGGCTACGGTCGCGGCGGGTATGGATATTACGGTTACGGCAGGTAACGGAAATCGGTTAAGCAGCGTCTACGAGAGGCCGGTGGCGGAAGATATGCCCGCTCCGGCCCTTCCTTTTATGGCAGCTCAGGCAGGAGGTTTAAGGGCCGGTATAGGACAGATGGGATATGCCAAGGGAGGGAAACGATGAGAAGATGCTATCTGCAGACAAAATTACAGGAGACGGAACGATGAAGAAGCTGTATTCGCTGATGATCCTGGCCGGGATTGCGACCTTCGGTGTCTCGGGCAGCGCTTTTGCCCAGAACAAGGCCATCGACTTTAAGCAGGGGAATCCCTTCAGCGACGGAGTCGTTGCTGGCAATACTCTCTACGTTGCGGGTCAGCAGGGCCCTGACGCGAAGGGTGATGTGACGAGCACCGATATCACCGTCCAGACGCACAACGCGATCGAGGCTGTGAAGAAGGTGGTGGAGAAGGCCGGCTTCAAGATGTCTGATCTGGTCTCGGTGACGGTGTATGTGACCGACCTTGACGACGTGAAGCAGATGAACCAGGTCTACATCAAGGAGATGCCGGATCCGAAGCCGGCCCGCGCGACGGTCAAGGTTGCGGGGCTGATCGGCGGAGCGAAGATCGAGATCGCTGCGATTGCTGTGAAGCACTAAGTTTCTTTTTTAGGATGGCAAAACCCCGGCTCTGTCGAGCCGGGGTTTTGTTTGCGGCGACGAACGGGGTGGCGGTGGATGCATCCTGCGAAACCCACCTTAGCCGCGATGAGGCTGCGGCGAAGGTGGGGCACCCGATCTTGTGCTGCTCTGAAAGTGGGTGCCCCGGATTTCGGCTCATGCTAGTTTGCGGCGACGCAGGAAGGCTGCCAGCCCGGTGATTCCGCTGCCCAGCAGGATGATGGAGGATGGTTCCGGCACGGGCGCGAGGTCGGACTGGAAGCGGCTGGCGAGGATGGCATCCGCGGCGGTGGTTGGGTGGATCTGGTCCCAGAAGAGGTGCTGGTCCGGGTTCGAGCAGACGGAGAAGCCGGTGAAGCAGGGGGTGGTCACGTCGGTCAGGCCGTAGGCTGCGGGGTCCTGGGTGACGGAGTTCAGCAGGCCATAGACATCGGAGTAGACGACGCCGGAGGGCAGCGTGGACTGCAGGCCCTGGTTGAACTGCTGGCTGAAGGCGGTGGCCGCAGCGTCACCGTAGAACTCGGGGGTCAGGCCGAGGTCGGGCAGGCCGGGGACGAGGATGTGGGTTGCTCCGCTGGCCTGGAGGTAGGCGACGATGGTGTTGATCGCAGAGATGGCGTTGGTGACCGAGCCGCCGGCCTCGAAGTCATTTGCTCCGCCCCATACGACAAATAAGGAGCTGGAGACGAGCGCTGGAGGCACGGGGTAGGCAGCGAGCTCCGAGATCATTCCGGGCAGGCCAAAGATGCCGAGGCTGGTCTGCGAACCGCCATCGCCGCTGTTGCCGATGCCGGTCGTTGCTCCGCCCCAGGCGAAGTCGTGCAGAGGAGCGCCGAGTTGCGAGGCGAGCTGCTCTACCGCGACGGGGCCGTTGGAGAAGCGGCCGTTGTAGTAGGGGGCGGGAGGGATTCCGGAGACGGCGTAGAGGTTGCCGTTGTCGGAGAGGCTGTCGCCGTAGACGAAGACGGCGGAGTAGGGGTCGGCCGAGGCTGAATGGGAGAACGAGAGAAAGAGTACTGCGGCGAGTGCGGAGAGGATGGTCCTGCGGGTGGGCACGAGTGTCTCCTTAAGGGTGAAGGACGATGGCGTTCCTCGCGCTCTTTTTCGGAGCGGGATGATGGCTGTGTTGTACGGGGGCCCGGGACTGAGCGGGTCTGGCATCGACGACGCTTCAGCGTGAAACTCATCGTATCACCGGCGCGTTGCCGAGAGGTGTGCGGCGGATGCGCTAGTGCAGCGGGTGGTAGTAGCTCGTCTCCGGATGGGCGCAGGAGTGGCAGAGGATTCGGCCGTCCGCGTCGAGGAGGTTGCGGTCGTAGTTGATTCCTTCGCCGCAGATCGCGCAGGCGATGCGGGGAGATTTGTAGCCGGGCATCTCGCGCGGATGCAGCGGCACGCGCACCCATTGTTCGCTGAAGAGATCGGCGTCCGGCATCTCGCGGTAGGCGAGCATCTGCTGCTGGTTCTTGTTTTCGATGTGGGGGTAGAGCTCGCGGGCGCGCTGCTTGGAGGATTCGAGCGCGGCGATGCGGATGCCCTTGTAGGTGGGGGTATCGTTATGCAGCGCGAGTGATGCATTCAGATCTGTCAACGGAGAGGCCAAATCGACGAAGGTGGCTGCCATCTTTCCCCAGTCGCGGAACTTCAGGGCGCGTTTGCCCAGGCGGCAGCCGGTGACGACCGCGATGGCATCGGTGGCGCAGCGGTCGATCTCGACGAAGGTGACGAGGCGCTTGCGCTCCGTGGTGCGGGGCTCGGCGATGCCGAGCCGCTGACATCCCAGCATGGCGAGCCGAACGCCGAGGATCTGCCCGGCGCAGAGGTGGCCGTGAGCGGCTTCGGCCTGGCGGAGGAGATCGTCGAAGGATTCCATGAAGAGATGATACGGGTTGAGGATCAGGCATGCAGGCGTCGCGCTGAGTTGAGGTATTGTTTGCAAGGGAGCGCTTTGATGAACGGCCTGGCCGTAGGAGACGCGGTGAGCGTGTTGTGGAGGCACTTCGCACTGGGATTCAGCGCGCTGCTGCCGCTGGTAAATCCTCTTGGAACTGCGTTGGTGTTTCTGGGGCTGGTGGGGATTCAGCCCGCTGCGGTGTACAAGTCGCTCGCGCGGCAGATTGCCGTCAATATGATCATCTTCTTTGCCGTGATCGAGCTGATCGGCTCTTACGTGCTTTCGTTCTTCGGGATATCGCTGCCGATTGTGCAACTGGCGGGCGGCGTAGTGGTGGCGGCGATTGGATGGGGCGTTCTGAACCAGCCCGACGCAGACCAGGCGAAGCAGGCAGCAGGAGCACAGATGGCGGCGGCCCAGGCGAACGATCTGCAGCAGAGTTGGGCATCGAAGACGTTTTATCCGCTCACGTTTCCGATCACCGCGGGACCCGGATGCCTGGTCGTGATGCTGACGCTGAGCGCGCACACGATGGAGAGCAACAGCCTGGCGGAGACGGTCCTGGCGCGCGCCGGATTGTTTGTGGCCGTTATTCTGCTGAGCGTGCTGGTGTACGTCTGCTATGCCTATGCCCCGCAGATCGCGGGTAGGATCTCTCCGTCGACGACACATGGAATTCTGCGGGTGATTGCGTTCATCCTGCTGTGTATCGGGGTGCAGATTGCGTGGAACGGGCTGGAGGCGCTGTTGAAGCCGCTGCTGGGGCATCACGCCTGAGCGGTATGGCTAGACGGTAGCCGCAGGACTGACCGCGACGATGATCTTGCCGTGCCCGGCGCGATATGGGAGCTTTCCGTTGTAGGCCATTCCGGCCTCGCTGAAGGGCACGACGGCATCGACCAGGGTGCGCAGCTTTCCGGTGTCGATCAGGGCGGCGATCTCCATCAATTGGCGCTGATTCGGCTTGACGATGAAGAAGGCGTGCTGGATGCGCGGGTCCTGGTTGCCTTCCTTGTCCGAGGCGATAGTGATGGCGAAGCGGTCGGGCTTGACCAGAGGAAGAGAGCGCAGGAGCACGTCTCCGCCGACGGTATCGAAGGCGATGTCGACGGGCTGGGTGACGGCGTCTTCAAAGCGCGTGACGTGATAGTCGATGACCTCGTCGGCCCCCAGCTGGCGGACCAGATCGAAGTTTGCCGGAGACGCGGTGGCGATGACGTGTGCGCCGTGCAGGTGCGCGATCTGGACGGCGAAGTGGCCGACGGAACCTGCGCCTCCGTGGATGAGGACGCGATCGCCGGGATGAAGATGACCGTGCTCGAAGAGTCCCTGCCATGCGGTGAGCGCACCGATGGGAACGGATGCGGCCTGAATGGGATTGAGGTTCATGGGGGCGGGAGCGATGGAGGTCGCGTCGGCGACGCACAGCTCTGCCAGTGCGCCGGGCGCGAACCAGTCGTTCATTCCGAAGACGTACTGGGCGAGGGTGAAGTCGTTCACGTCGGACCCGAGAGCGGCGATAGTTCCTGAGAACTCGTGCGAGGGGACGGCGCCGGTGCGCGGGGCCCCGAAGGCGTCGTGGGTGGTCGGGTACCACTCAAGCTCGGTAGGGGTGATGCCCGCAGCGGCGACGCGGACGACGACCTGACCGGCGGCAGGCGTCGGGTCGGGCAGAGTTGCCTCTATCAGGCTGGGCGAGTTGCCGGAATCGGCGAGGCGCATGACCTTCATCGAGAGTCCTCCGTGCGTGAGCTTTGGATGAAGCGTTGAGAACGGGGATGCGAATGTGTGCGAACGTCGAGGGCCGGTGTGTCTCTTTGTAGCAGATGGAGCAGCCCACGCTGCAGGAATTCCGCAGGGGCAGGGCGGAGGGTTCGGCGGCGAACTCAGTTGGAGTCGTCGTTGTCGCCGTCTTCGATGATGGAAGAGGTTCCGACGACGTCGTAGGTGGTGGCTTCGCCGCCTGTGGGCTGAATGGTGACTCGGAGGGGAAGGCGGTCCCACTGTGCAGGAGCGCAGACAGGGGTGGCGTGGTTGGGCTGCGGCCAGGGGCCGATGCGCTTCTGCACGACGGGACGGCGCGACCCCAGCTGGGCGACGATGACGTAGAGACTGGCGCCTTTGGCCGTTGCTGCCGTTCCGCAGTACGCGGCATAGTCGCGGAACCAGACTGCGTCTGAGACGAGTGGGTCGAAATCAGGCAGGTGGAGAGCGGTGATGTGGCCGGTTGCGCGATCGACGGCGATCCAGGGGCCGGGCTGCCAGATCCAGCGGGAGGAGGTATCGGTGGCGAGCGCGTCGTTGACACGCAGGGCACGGCGGACGGCAAAGGTGCGGTCGGTGATCTCGTGGATGTTGCCGGTGGTCCACTCGCGCTGGCGGCCATCGACGATGAGCGGACGCACCTTGATGGTGGAGGTAAGGTCGAGCTGCGCCTCGGGGGTGGCGTCGGGCTGGGTGTAGGAGACGCGTCGCGTCGCGCCGAGGGTCACGGTGTGGGTCTTGGGGCCAGAAGCGGTGTAGCCGGGGAGGGCTGCAAGCAGGCTCAGCAGGAGGACGGGGAGGGCTCTCACGCGGGTGGCAGTTCAGGGTAGAGGGCCAGCTCTGTGCGTCTGGGACGAGCTGGCCGCGAGTACGAGATTGTCTGCGGGAATTTTTCCGCAGCCGTTTTCAGGCGATGCAGACATGCTACTGAAGGAATGCGAGACGAACACTGCAATGGGCTGCAACTTCCGGGGTATGGAACAAAAGGGGTTATGTGCAGGTAGAAAGTTCGCAGGGAAAGGAAAGCTCTTCTGAGTGCAGGAGCGGGGTTGTTGAAGAAGGTACAGAAACTGTGGAATACGTTTGAAATGTTCCTGAATTCGTGAAGGTGAGCGGAGTAGTATCGAGAAAACGGAGCGTTTGCCGTGTGAGGCGCGCTCAAGCGGAGCCCTGGCGAGGGGCATCTCCAGCAGTGAGGAAAGGAAACAACAAAGATATGTGGAAACCGAATCAGCCGGGAGGCAACAGCCCCGCAACCCCAGAACCGTCACGGCCCACTCCTCCGACGCCGAGCTATGAGCCTCCGCGTGCGGCCACGCCCAGCGCCGGTGCTCCAGGCGCGGCTGCCAGCACGGGCGAGCAGGCGACGATCGGCAAGTCGCTGGTCGTCAAGGGCGAGGTCACCGGATCCGAGTCCCTGTACATCGACGGCAAGGTTGAGGGTGCGATCAATCTTCCAGGCAATCGCGTGACCGTGGGCCGCAACGGCCAGGTCGCTGCCAACATCGTTGCCCGTGAGGTTGTGGTGCTGGGCAAGGTGCGCGGCAACTGCCAGGCGAGCGATCGCGTGGACATTCGCAGCGAAGGCTCGCTCACCGGCGATGTGATCGCGGCACGCATCTCGATCGAGGACGGCGCCTTCTTCAAGGGCGGCATCGATATCCGCAAGCCGGGTTCGGCAGACGTGAAGGCAGCTTCCACCCAGACGGCTACAGTCAACGAGCCGGCTACGGTCTAGCCCACACGAATTTCCAGCTTCTCAGATGGTCCGGCCCTGTGCCGGGCCGTTTGTTTGGGCTTACAGATTTCGAACGACGGTGAACGCCGCGATGACGGCAAACACGAGCCAGAGCGCCGCCGGGGATGGCTGAACGAGTCGCAGAGGTTTGCGGGAGAAGAGTTTCCAGAGAAAAGCGAACGGAATTGCCAGACTGGTCAGCGGGTTGAGACGCAGAGCTTCGCCCAGGTGTCCGTGCAGAAGTGCGGCGAGCGCACGCGTGGTTCCGCATCCGGGGCAGAGAATGCCGAGATAGTGGTGAACGGGGCACTGCGGGTAGAAGCTGTACTGCGCGGGCGGGAAGAGCAGAAGGACCGCGGCGCCGACAGTGAAGACGAGGATGGAGACAGCCCGGCTGCTGATCAGGCGACGATAGGGCTGCACCTGTTTCTGCAGCGACGAAGAAGGATGGTCGACGAGAGAGGTCACGGTGGCTCCTCCGGCGAGTTGCTTCGCGAGAATGTTGGCGCGTCCATTAGAGTCCGCTGCGATAGCGTAACGACTGCTTGGCGGCGTTGATCTGGTTGAAGTGGTATTGGAAGTAGATTCCTCCGAAGAAGAACGTCATGACGGGGCCGAGACGGAGGCCGATGGGTTCGGCGCTGTTGAAGTGGCGCTCGAGCGAGTCGCGCATGGCGAACCGGTAGAGGATGAGGAAGACGAAGGCGGCGATCCCGGCGAGCCCGCCCAGCGCGGAACCATGGTGACCGTTATGCATCGCGCCCGCAGAGAAGACTCCGTTGACGAACGAGAGAATGGCGTAGGCGAGGAAGTACGGAAATGCTTTCAGCTGCGGTTCAATCCGCTTCATCCAGAGCACCTGCACGAAGTCCCAGATGACGGCGAAGAGCCCGCAGGTAAAGATGGCGAGCAGAAGTACGATGGCCCAGTGCAGGTTGGGTGGATCTGGATAGGGCGAGACCGCGTAGGCGGGGGGCTGCTGGCCATACGGAGTTGCCGGCGGCACATAGGGAGGCGCCGGCACGCCTGCAGCAGGAGTGGGGGCCGTGGCGGGGTTGAGAATCTGGGCGACTGGAACCCATTCCGTCATCTCCTCGGACCTTGCCATATCGGTAAGAAGGATGTTGCCGGTCGCAACGTAGCGCTGCAGGTCCTCAAGGGTATAGGGACCGTAGGTCTGGCCTGCGCGTGAGACGTGAAAGGGCATGGCGTGGCTCCTGATGTCGCAAGACGATGAAAACATGGGGTGGGCCGAAGGACAAATATATTCGCGCAGCAGAAGGGGATGGAGGTGTGTCCCTGTGAAACTATCTGGCCGCAGGTTTTCAGGATGTCTCAGCCTTCCACTTCCTGACTGACCCCGGCGAGAAGGAGAGATATTTCGAGCAGGTCGAGCACATTCTGCGGCCGGGAGGATCGCTGATTCTGGCGACCTTTGCGCTTGAAGGACCAAGCCGCTGCAGCGGGCTTGAGGTCACGCGCTACGGGAAAGAGCAGATGAAGGATGCAGCGGGCGCTGGGTTTGCGCTGGTTTCCTCGCAGCGCGAGAGTCATCGGACCCCTGCGGGCAGCGTGCAGGAGATGATGTACTTCGTGATGCGGCGAAGCACGCCATCTCCTGCGGCTGTTTAGAGGGTCTGGTTGTCAGCGTTGGCGAGTTGCGTGTCCTTGGCGGCGCGGCTGAGCGCGATGCGAAGGTCCTCCACCTTGTGGAGTGCAAAGGCCGATGGACTGGTGGGCGCGGTGACGGCGATGAAGTCAGCGCGGTTGACGTCTTCCAGATAGAAACTGGGTCGCTGATCAGACTGTGCGGGCGCGACTTCTACGTGGCTCATCTCGATGCGATTGACGTGGCGCAGGAAGAAGCCCTGCGACGGCGTCGTGTGGCCGAACATTCCGGGATCGGGATAGGCGGCTTCCTTTTCGGGCATCGTGATCTTTGCATCCTCGGCAGTGCCTCCACCCAGATGCTGGATGTAGATGTTGGAGAGTTTGATGTCCTGGATGGGATGATCGGGGATTCCGCTGAGGATGGAGGAGATGTGCGGGACGGTGTTGTAGCTGACCAGGTTGTCGACGACGATGCGCTGCAGCGTGCCGGCCTTCGTGCTCTCCTTGGGGCCGCGCAGACGGGCGCCGAGGCGGAAGAAGAGCGGCGCGTTCACGACGTCGCGCATGGTGATGTTGGAGATGGCGATGTCCTCGCAGAGCGCGCCGTCCTCGCTCTCAAGCGCGAGGCCCATGCAGGCGTCGAAGACGCAGTTGGAGATGGTGATGTTTTTGAAGCCGCCGTTCGATTCGGTTCCGCACTTGATGCGTCCGTTGTGTGCGACGTGCTGGGTGTCGGGGGCGAAGCGCTTGTAGGTTCCGTCGAGCATGGTGCCGAGCTCATAGGACCCTGCGACGTAACAGTTGGTGATGGTCATGTTCTCGGTCGCACGTGCATAGCCGAGAGCGTAGCTCGATTTTGGGCAGATGCCGTCGTCCCAGGGCGAGTTGACGTAGCAGTTGGAGACTCGCACGTTGCGACAGCAGTCGATATCGATGCCATCACGGTCGGTGTCGATGGTGAGGTTATCGATGGTGAGGTTATCGACGCCGGTCAGCAGAAGGGCGAAGTGACCGCCCTTGAGCACGGAGAAGTCGCGGAAGATGACGTTGCGGCAGTTCTTGAGGGCGATGGCCTTGTTGCCTACCCCGGGCTGCTCGGCCTGGTACATGGGATAGGCGCCACGGGGTGGAAATGTGCGGACCGGCGGGGCTGGGGTGCCGGGAAGGCGCTCCGGGCCGAAACCGACGGTCTTGGGCGCTCCCGGAGGACGACCCGGGCCTGCGCCGAAGCTGAGGCCTTTGCCGTAGATCAGGCCGGGACCGGTAATGGAGACGTCATGAATGTCGATGCCCCAGATCAGGGAATTCTTCCAGTGATTGTGGCCGTAGTCCTGGTAGGCGTCCCAGGCGGTGTTGGGTTCGGTGGCGTCGTAGGTTCCGCCGTTGTAGCCGGTTGTTTCTCCGGGCTTGGGAGAGTCTGCCGCGAGCAGGATGCAGCCCTGCGAGAGGAAGAGCGAGACGTGGCTTTTGAGCCGGATGGAGAAGGAGAGCCAGGTCCCGGCAGGGAAGTAGACGGTACCGCCGCCGGCGGCTGCGGCGGCTTCGATGGCCTTGTTGATGGCGGGTGAATCGACGGTCTTACCGTCACCGACTGCTCCGTAGGTTCGGATGTCGAAGAAGGGTCCTGCAGGCGACCCGGAGGAGGAACGTGGAGCGGCAGAGGCGGTGGCGGGTATGGCTGCGGCTGCGGCGGCAGCCAGCCCCATACCGCTGAACTTCAGGAGTTCACGGCGGGCGGAATCGATGGTTTTCATGGCGCCAGCCATGCTAGCAGAGAAGTGGTAGGACCAGAAACGATTTCCTGATTGAAAAAGCCAAGCTCAGGATTCTAAAGCGATCCTCGCGCCCTGGTTTGGCGAGGGTGGAGAAGACAAATATAGTACGCAGATGGATAGGCCATGTTTTCTTGTCGTCGATCGGGAGTTCCCCGGAAGCATTTCAACCCGCAAGCTGGTCCTCGAGACTGCAAAGTTCAACGTTATAACGGCGTATACCGGAAAGGAAGCCATCGCGATCCTCCGTCGTTTTCCCGCGGTGGATGGCGTGGTGATGGATGGCGAGATGGACGATATTCCGGCGGACGACCTGACGCGTCTCATCAAGAAAATCTCGCCGGACACTCCTGTGATCGTGATCTGCGCACCTGGGGGGCCCGCCTGCCCGAGCGCAGATTACAGGGTGGAGTCTTTTCAGCCTCAGTTGCTTCTCGACAGACTCCGAAGGCTGAAGCCAGGTGAGACGGAGCAGATCGAGAAGCGCAATGAGGAGCTGAGCCGCGAAAAGCTCAGCTGAGGCTTAGTGTTTGGTTGCGGGTGCAGGTGTAGAAGCGGGCGCGGAGGTGGAGGGCGAAGGCGCTGGAGCCAGCTCCTTCATCTTGCGGGTGAACTCCGCATTGGCCTGCCGCATCTGCGGCTGTGCAGCAGCCATCTGGGTCTGTACGGTCTGCATGGTCTTCGCCATCAGCTCAGGCGATTTGTCGAGCAGGGCCTTGCCGGCAGGCGAGTGGTAGAAGGCCAGGATGCTGTCGAGTTCGGGCTCGGTGTAGGCCTGGCTGTAGTCGGCCACAATGCCTGCCTTGATCTTGTCCCAGGCGACGGCGCTGCGGGTAATGTTCTCAAGCTGCGTGATGTAGTCGCTGATGGCCTTCTGTTGTGCGGGTGTGACGGCGTGGCTGGCGGTCTGCTGGGCGGCCATGGTCCGCATGCGCGCCGTCATCTGCTGGGTCATCTGTTCGGCGATCTGGTTGACCTTGGTGATCTGGATCAGCTCTTCGACCTTGGCGTGCTTCGAGGCATCATCGGCGCGAAGAAGGGGCGCGGGCGCAAGGACGAGCAGAAGTGCAGCGGCGTAGAGACGGTTCATTAGGAGTACCTCATTCGGGTTGGTCGAGCGGCTTGCGCGCGAAGTAGTAGAGGGAGTAGGCAAGCAGCGCAAACATGAGGACGCTGACCCAGTCATGATGCAGCGGGTTGTGCTCGCTGAACCGCGGAAGCGTGCGGTCCGTGGCTGATTCGTAGAGTTTAACCCCTACCCCCAGCAACCCGACAATGCCGCCGGCGGCGATCAACCCGGAGGCGAAGAGCGAACCGGACGATATTTCGGACTCTGCCTCAGGATCACGAACGCAGAAGCTGCGCGCCGGAAGACCTGTATCGGGTTCGAGATGTGCAGGATTGGCGGGGTTGAAGCCAGGATGGCGGGCCAGCCAGGCGTCTCTGTCGCTCTGCCAGAGAGCGAGCGACGCTTCGAATTCGGATGCGGCCTCGCTCTCGTATCGCTTTTCGGCGGCGCGGTCGACCAGCCAGCGCATGACGCCTCCAACGAAGATGGCGAGCGTGGTGCCGATGGAGAGATACGCTCCCACGGCAAGGGTGAGCGACCGGACGCCGAGCAACTCGACCATGATGACCAGCGCAACGCCGAGCAGCACCAGCGACCACGGAAGTTTCCGGCTGAGGATGCCGTTAATGACGGTGGCCATCAGGCGACCCTGGGGAGCGGCTGCCTTCTCGCTGCCGATGCCCTGCGTCCACTGGATCTCGATCTGGCCGGATGCGGGGTTGTAGAGGTATTTGCCGTCTGCAAGGGTGGAGGAGCCGATGGCGTTCAGCAGAATGTAGCTGCGGGCGTTAGTGATTTCCGCAAAGGAATCCTGCAAACCCACCTTAGATCCCTGCGGGGTCGAAGATGGGGCACCCGTGTGATCGGTGTGGCTGAGGAGGATGTGATCGCGGGTGAAGTTGCCCTGCGGCTGCACGCCATCGGGCAGGTGGCTGAGCGAGATCGCCATGGGCAGGGGCATGCGACGGAAGCTCTCGAGCCCCTTGTTCATCGCATTGAGCGTCGTGCCGATGGAGAGCACCGAGATGATGACGCCGATCATGATGGCGAGCTGCTGCTTCCACGGCGTGGCTCCGATCAGGTAGCCGGTCTTCAGGTCCTGCGCGGTGTCGCCTGCGTT
>Ga0164242_10004425_pt1 | contig 15782 bp, 8 predicted proteins | sample OricomgcompostMG_FD_108783 | JGI IMG/M metagenome (GOLD analysis project Ga0164242, IMG submission 108783) | Miracle-Growth compost microbial communities from Emeryville, California, USA - Original compost - Miracle growth compost (MG) ... | reverse complement strand
TACGCTCGATGTACCAAAAACAATCATTCCGCATCCAACGCAAACAACCACGCCAAACACAAAACGAAAAAACATATAAATGGCACTAACTTTCGGCACGCTGTTGAGTTCTCAAGGAGCGGACGCTCTACGGATTCTGGCCTTTCGGCTTGTCCCCGCGGCGACTTGGAGAACACTACCAGACCTAAAAGGGGGCCTGGACCACCCCCTCCCAGCGCCGACACAGCAGCGGGACGATCACCAACCCCGGCTGAGAATCGCACGTATCCGAAAGGCGGATCTCGCGTGTTGCCGGACTTCGAGGCTTGCAACCGCAGCGCGCATCTGCTGCGCTGCACCGAGACGGAGCACCGTTCCCCGCCGAATGCTGGCGAACTGGCGACCGCACTGGTCGAAGAAACGCCCCGCGCCGGACCAGGTCCACCGGAAGCGGACGGCGGCATCGCCTCTACGTGAACCAGCCGTCTACCTGAGCCAGCCGCATGAACCGCATCGCGTGATCGAGAACTCCCGCTGGCGGGTCGTCGACCCGCCGCGACTCGATCTCCTGCGCGGCCTGCACGACTCGAGCAGGCCGACCACGGGTTCAGCACTGCGCATGGATCAGTTGTCGTGGCGGAAGATGTCGCCGATGTGATGCACCCGGATGGTGTTCGTCGCGCCGGGCGTGGACGGGGGCGTACCCGCGACCACGACCACCAGATCACCCTGACGACAGACGCCACGGTTGATCAACGCCGAGTCGACCTGCCGGACCATGTCATCGGTGTTCTTGACCTCCCAGACCAGGTACGCCTGCGCGCCCCAGAGCAACGCCATCTGCCGCTGCACGGTCTCGACCGGGGTGAATACGAGGATCGGCTGCTCGGGCTGCAGACGCGCCAGCCGGCGGGCAGTGTCGCCGGTCTGTGTGAACGCCACCAGTGCCTTCGCGTCGAGGGCCGCGCCGATGTCGCGCGCGGCCTTGGAGATCGCGCCCCCGGGCGTACGCGGATTGTGGCCGATCTCGCCGGCCCCGACGCCTGCCTGCTCGACGGAGCGGATGATCCGCTCCATCGTCGCGACGGCCTGGACCGGGTAGTTGCCCACACTCGTCTCGCCGCTGAGCATCACCGCGTCTGCCCCATCGATGACGGCGTTGGCGACATCGGAGGCCTCTGCGCGGGTCGGCCGCGAATGCGTGATCATGGACTCGAGCATCTGGGTCGCGACGATCACCGGTTTGGCGTTGTCGCGACAGACCTGGATCGCCCGCTTCTGCACGACAGGAACCTGTTCGAGCGGCATCTCGACGCCGAGGTCACCGCGGGCGACCATCACCCCGTCGAAGGCCAGCACAATCTCCTCAAGCCGTTCGACGGCCTCCGGCTTCTCGATCTTGGCGATGACCGGGCGATGGATGCCGACGCTGTCCATCACCATGTGGACGAGCTTGAGGTCCTCGGGGTTGCGAACGAACGACAGCGCGATGAAGTCGACACCCAGCCGCAGCGCGAACTCCAGGTCGTCGGCGTCCTTCTCGGACAGCGCCGGGACACTGACGGCCACGCCGGGCAGAGACAGCCCCTTGTTGTTGCTGACGGTGCCGCCCTCGACGACATCGCAGACCACGTCCGGACCGTCGACCTCGACCGTCACGAGGGCGACGTTGCCGTCGTCGACCAGCAGGCGGTCACCCGGCTTCAGGTCCTCGGCAAGCTGCTTGTACGTCGTCGAGACCCGATCGTGCGTACCCTCGACGTCCTCGACCGTGATGCGGACGCGCTCCCCGGTGACCCATTCGACCGGGCCCTCGGCGAAGCGGCCGAGGCGGATCTTGGGACCCTGCAGGTCGGCCAGCACTGCGACGTTGCGTCCCGCCTGCTCGGCGGCCTTGCGGACCTCGTGATAGCGGCGACCGTGGTCGGCGTGCTCCCCGTGACTGAAGTTCAGCCGGGCGACGTCCATGCCGGCCTCGACGAGGGCCCGGCAGCGGTCATCGGTGGCAGGTCCCAGGGTGCAGACGATCTTGGCGCGGCGAGGGCTCACGGCTATCAGCCTACGGGTCCGTGGAAGCGCTATCAGCCCGGTCAGGTGCGTGCCGCCGCCATGACCGCCGCGTCCACGTCCTCGCCGGCGGCCTGCGCCCGCCTGGTCGCGTCCAGCACGCGCTTGAAGTCGCGTGCGACGACCGCGCTGAACCGCTCGATCGAGGTCGGCCAGTCGCAGAGCAAGGCCTTGGCCACAGCCGAGTCGGTATACGCCGCGTGTGCCGTGAGGACCTCGTGCAGGCGCGCCGCGTCCTGCTCGCCCAACGGCGCGACGTCGACCAGCTCGCCGTTGACGACCTCGGGGTGGAGGTCGAGCACGTAGGCGTAACCGCCGGACATGCCGGCGCCGACGTTGCGGCCGGTCGGGCCGAGGATCACCGCGGTGCCGCCGGTCATGTACTCCAGCGCGTGGTCGCCGACGCCCTCGGCGACCACCGTGGCGCCGGAGTTGCGGACACAGAAGCGCTCCCCGACCACGCCGCGCAAGTAGATCGCACCCGATGTGGCGCCGTACGCGATCACGTTGCCGGCGATCACGTTCTGCTCGGCGACGAACGGCGCGCGTTCGTCGGGACGGATCGCGATGACGCCTCCGGACAGACCCTTGCCGGAGAAGTCGTTCGTATCGCCGTGCAGGCGCAGCGTGATGCCGGCCGGTAGGAACGCGCCGAACGACTGGCCACCGGAGCCGCGGAAGGTGATGTCGATCGTGTCCCGCGGCAGGCCCTCGGCGCCGAAGCGGCGGGTGACCAGTGAACCGAGCATCGTGCCCACGGTGCGGTTGACGTTGCGCACCGGCAGCTCGAGCTTGACCGGCGAACCGTCCAGCAGCGCCCCCTCGCAGAGCTGGATCAGCGTGTTGTCCAGCGCCTGCTCCAAACCGTGGTCCTGCTCGCGGACCTTGCTCGGCGCGTCGCCGTACGGGGACTGCGGCGCGGCGAGCACCGGCGCGAGGTCGAGACCATGCGTCTTCCACAACTCCACCGCCTCGGCCGTGTCGAGCACCTCGACGTGGCCGATCGCCTCCTGCAGCGAGCGGAAGCCGAGCGAGGCCAGGATCTCGCGCACCTGCTGGGCGATGAACTCGAAGAAGGTGACGACGAACTCCGGCTTGCCGGTGAAGCGCTCACGCAGCACGGGGTTCTGCGTCGCGACACCGACCGGGCAGGTGTCCAGGTGGCAGACCCGCATCATCACGCAGCCGGAGACGATCAACGGCGCGGTGGCAAAGCCGTACTCCTCGGCGCCGAGCAGCGCGGCGATCACCACGTCACGTCCGGTCTTCATCGCGCCGTCGACCTGCACGGTGATTCGGTCACGCAGCCCGTTCAGCAACAGGGTCTGCTGGGTGTCGGCGAGGCCGATCTCCCACGGCAGACCCGCGTGCTTGAGCGAGGTCAGCGGTGCGGCGCCCGTACCGCCGTCATGGCCCGAGATCAACACCACGTCGGCGTGGGCCTTCGATACTCCCGCGGCGACCGTGCCGACGCCAGACTCAGCGACCAGCTTGACGTGCACGCGCGCCTGCGGGTTGGCGTTCTTGCAGTCGTGGATCAGCTGCGCCAGGTCCTCGATCGAATAGATGTCGTGATGCGGCGGCGGACTGATCAGGCCGACGCCCGGCGTGGAGTGCCGGGTACGCGCGACCCATGGGTAGACCTTGTAGCCGGGCAACTGACCGCCCTCGCCGGGCTTGGCGCCCTGGGCGACCTTGATCTGGATGTCGTCGGCGTTGACGAGATAGTGGCTGGTCACGCCGAACCGGCCGGAGGCGACCTGCTTGACGGCGGACCGGCGTAGATCGCCGTTCTCATCGGCCGTGAAGCGGTCGGCGTCCTCGCCGCCCTCGCCGCTGTTGGACTTGCCGCCGAGGCGGTTCATCGCGATGGCGAGGGTCTCGTGCGCCTCCTTGCTGATGGAGCCGTACGACATGGCGCCGGTGGCGAACCGCTTGACGATCTCCGAGACGGGCTCGACGTCATCGATCGAGATCGGCTGACGGCCGCTCTTGAAGGAGAACAGGCCACGCAACGTGCCGCCGGCGCGGTTGGCCGCCTCGACCTTCTCCGTGTAGTCCCGGAACAGCTCGTACCGACCCTGGCGGGTGGCGTGCTGCAGCAGGAAGACGGTCTCCGGGTTGAACAGGTGCAGCTCACCCTCGCGGCGCCACTGGTACTCGCCGCCGACCTCGAGCCGCCGGTGCGCCTTCGCGGTCGGGACGGCCGGGAACGCCGACGAGTGCCGAACCTCGCATTCGGCAGCGATCACGTCCAGGCCGATGCCGCCGAGACGTGACGGGGCGCCGCCGAAGTACCGGTCGAGCACCTCCTGCCCGATGCCGAGCGCCTCGAAGACCTGCGCGCCGGTGTAGGAGTTGATCGTGCTGATGCCCATCTTGGACATCACCTTGAGCACGCCCTTGCTCAGCGCCTTGACGTAGTTCTTGATCGCCTGCTCGGAGTCGCTCTGGATCGCGCCCGACGCCGCGAGGTCCTCGATCGACTCGAAGGCGAGGTAGGGGTTCACGGCGGCCGCGCCGTACCCGACCAGCAGCGCGATGTGATGCACCTCGCGAGCCTCACCGGTCTCGACGACCAGGCCGACCTGGGTGCGCTCGCCGGTGGAGATCAGGTGCTGGTGCACCGCGGAGGTGAGCAGCAGCGACGGGATCGGCGCGTGGTCGGCGTCGCAGTCGCGATCGGACAGGATCAGGATGCGGGCACCCTCGGCGACGGCCAGGCTGGCCTCCCGCTGTACCCGGTCGAGACCCGCACGCAGGGCCTCCGCGCCGCCGTGGACGCGGTAGCGACCGTCGATCAGTCGGCACTGGAAGCCGGGCAGATCACCGTCGGCATTGACGTGCCAGATCTTGGCCAGCTCGTCGTTGTCCAGGACCGGACGCGGCAGGACGATCTGACGGCAGGACGCCGGTCCGGGCGCGAGCAGGTTCCGCTCCGGGCCGAGACCGCCGGCCAGCGAGGTGACCATCTCCTCGCGGATGGCGTCCAACGGCGGGTTGGTGACCTGCGCGAACAGTTGGCTGAAGTAGTCGAACAACAGCCGTGGCCGGGTAGACAGCACCGCGGGCGGCGTGTCGGTTCCCATGGATCCGAGCGCCTCGACGCCGGTGGTCGCCATCGGCGTGATCAGCAGCCGCAGCTCCTCCTCGGAGTAGCCGAAGATCTGCTGTCGGCGGGTGACCGACTCGTGGGAGTGCACGACGTGGTCGCGTCCGGGCAACTCCTCAAGCGTGATCATCCCGGCATGCAACCACTCCCCGTACGGGTACTCGGCGGCGAGCTCGGCCTTGACCTCGGCGTCGCCCCGGATCTCACCGCGGACCGTGTCGAGCAGGAACATCTTCCCCGGCCGCACGCGGCCCTTGGCGACGACTTCGGCCGGGTCGAGATCGAGTACTCCCGCCTCGCTGCCGAGCACGACCAGACCGTCGGACGTCTGCCACCAGCGGCTCGGACGCAGCCCGTTGCGGTCGAGGACGGCACCGATGATCGACCCGTCGGTGAAGCAGACGGCGGCCGGTCCGTCCCAGGCCTCCATCAGGCTGGAGTGGAAGCGGTAGAAGTCCCGCCGCGCCGGCTCCATGTCGGCGTTGTTCTCCCACGCCTCCGGGATCATCATCAGCACCGCGTGCGGCAGGCTGCGTCCGCCCAGGTGCAGCAGCTCGAGCACCTCGTCGAAGCTGCCGGAGTCGCTCATGCCGGGCGTACAGATCGGGAACAGCCGCTTGATGTCGCCGCTGTTGTGCTCGTCGTCGCGCTTGCGAGCGGGCGCGAGCAGATCGGACTCGAGCAGCGCTTCGCGGGTCTTCATCCAGTTCCGGTTGCCCTGGATCGTGTTGATCTCGCCGTTGTGCGCGATGTAGCGGTACGGATGGGACAGCGGCCACGACGGGAACGTGTTGGTGGAGAAGCGGCTGTGCACCAGGCCGATCGCGCTGACGAACCGCTCGTCGCGCAGGTCCGGATAGAAGGCACCGAGCTGGTCGGTGGTGAGCATGCCCTTGTAGATCAGCGTGCGGCCGGACAGGGACGGGAAGTAGAGCTCGAGCCCTGTCGCACGTGCCCGGTGCTCGGCGAGGCGGCGGACGCCGTAGGCGAGGCGGTCGAGGTCGATTCCCGCCTCACCGTTCGGTCCGGCGAGGAAGAGTTGGCGGAAGACCGGCATGACGCTCCGGGCGGTCGGGCCGAGGCCGTCCGGGTTCGTGGGGACGTCCCGCCAGCCGAGGACACGCACGCCCTCCGCGGCGGCGACGGCCTCGACGAGTTCCACCACGCGGCGCCGCGCATCGGCGTCCACCGGCAGGAAGGCGGTGCCGACGGCGTACTGGCCGGCCGCGGGCAGCTCGAAGCCGCTCCCGGAGACTTCGGCGCGCAGGAACGCGTCGGGCACCTGGACGGTGATGCCCGCGCCGTCGCCGGAGTTGGTCTCGGCACCCGCGGCACCGCGGTGGTCGAGGTTGTGCAGCGCGGTCAGCGCCTGCTCCACGATCGTGTGGCTCGCGCGGCCGTACTGGTCGGCCACGAACGCGACACCACAGGCGTCCTTCTCGAACCGCGGGTCGTAGAGACCGGCGGCGGAAGGGATGGCGGAGAAAGGAAGGCTCACGGGCAGGGACCCCCGGACTCGACGTCTGCGGAACGTTCACGCTCGGGACGTCGTCGGCCCGTGCTTCTCAGAGGTTACAGGCCGGTTTCGAACGGAATGAAATCGCGTCGTATCTAGGCCCTCAGCAGCTCGGCCTCGATCTGCGCCCAGCGGGCCGGCGCGACCAGCGCTCCCCCGCGTTCGGTGACGTAGAACGAGTCGACGACCGAGCCGGCCAGCGAGCAGACCCGGGCGCCGCGGACGTCGAGCTGGCAACGCTCGAGCGCGGCGGTCACCCGGCACAGCAGCCCGATCGCATCCGCGGCGCGGTACTCGACCAGCGTGGCATCGGTGGCCTCGCCCTCGATCCAGTGCACGCTCGGCGGCTGCAGCCGACCGCTGACGGGCCGGGCGTAGGACCGCTCCTTCTCGCGCAGTCGCCCGGCCAGACCGGTATCGCCGTCCATGACCCGGATCAGCTCCTCGCGCAGCACCGCGGGGTCGGGCATGCGGCCGAAGCGCGGCTCGACGACGAACCGGTTCACGGCCATCCCCGCGTGCGTGTGGATCTGTGCCGAGCGGATGTCGAGCAGGTTGAGCGAGAGGACGCCGGTGGTGCGATACAGGGCGCCGATGCGGTCGGGCACAGTCACCGTGATCTCGTCAGTGCCGACGACCACGGCGACCCGGCCCTGCTCGGCCAGCGCGCGCAGTCCGGGATCGAGGGCCGGCGTGGCGGGCGGGGCTGCGCCATGCTGCACCAGGCGTACGCGCCGCACCAGTTCGGCGATCAGGCCCGCCTTCCAGTCGCTCCACGCCGCCGGTCCGGTGCCCGCGGCGTCGGCGATCGTGAGGGCGTGCAGCAGGTCGAGCAGTACCGAGTCGCCTCCCAACGCACCGGTGACGATGCGCAGGGTGGCCGGGTCGTCCGGGTCCCGCCGGGTGGCCGTGTCGGGCAGGAGCAGGTGGTGTCGCGCCAGCGCGGTGATCACCGCGACGTCCTCGGCGGCAAAGCCCATCCGCGTCGCGATCTCGGACGCCAGCCGTGCCCCGACGATCGAGTGGTCGCCCCCGGCCACGCCCTTGCCGATGTCGTGCAGCAGGGCGCCGACAAGCAGCAGGTCCGGGCGGTCGACCTCGCGGGCGTGCGCCGCCGCGGCGGCGGCGGTCTCCAGCAGGTGCCGATCGACGGTATAGGTGTGCACCGGGTTGTGCTGCGCCTTGCTCCGGACGAGCGTCCACTCGGGGATCAGCGGCTCGAGCAGGCCGGCGAGATCCATCGCCTCGAGGAGGCTCACAGCGGGGGCGCCGGTGCCGAGCAGCGCGACGAAGTCCTCGCGTGCTTGGGCCGGCCAGGGTATCTCGAGCGGCGCGGCCTCGGCGCGCAGCCGAGTCAGGGTGCCGTCCGCCAGGGGCAGGCCGTTCTCAGCGGCGGCGCGGGCGGCACGCAACACCAGTCCCGCGTCGTGGGCCGGGTCGGCGTCCAGCGCGAGCACGACCTCGCCGTCCTGCCCGACCACATCGCGGGCCAGCCCGACCCGGGTGGGCCGGGCGACGGCGCGACCACCGAACCATCGACCGGGCTGCGGCAGGCTCCGGCCGGACGGCCGACGTCTGACCGGCGGTCGCAGCCGCCGCCAGGCCGAGTCGAGGGTGTGCGCGATCAGCCGGGCGGCGGCGTTGACCTGGCGGAGCACCACATCGCGGTCGGGATCACCGTCCTCGTCCAGCCACTCGAGGGCGAGCGCGACGCCGTCCTGCTCCTGCAGGCGCAGCACGTCCTGCGCGTGGCCGGTGACCCGGTGCAGTTCTCCGCGCACGTCCAGGATGTCGGCGTACGCCCGGCGTACCGCGGGCGGCAGGTCGATCAACTGGGCCACGGCCAGCGCGATGATCGTCTGGGCGTCGCGCATGCCGCCGCGCGAATCCTTGAGGTTCGGCTCGAGCAGGAATGCGGCGTCGCCGAACTTCGCCGCCCGCTCGGCGGTAGCCGCACGCAGGTCGCCGGCGCGTTCGGGCGCCGCGGTCCGCCAGCGGTTCCGTACCCGGTCGCGCACCTGCGCCGTGAGCGACTCGTCACCGCTGATGTGCCGGATGTCGAGCATGCCCAGCGCCGCGCGCAGGTCCTCGTCCGCCACCGCCACGGCCTGGTCGGGGGTGCGGACCGAGTGGTCGAGATCGACCTTCGCGTCCCAGATCGGGTACCAGATCGAGTCGGCCACCTCGGCGATATCCCGTGCGGTGCCGTCGTGCAGCAGCACCAGGTCAAGGTCCGAATACGGCGCCGGCTCCCGGCGTCCCAGACCCCCTACGGCGGCCAACGCGAGCCCCGGACGTGCCGGAACCCGCGGCGCAAGCCAGGCGTCGTACGCCTCGGTCAGCTCGCGACGCAGGTCCAGGCAGCGAGGTCCGGGGCGGCGGAGCACGCCGTCCCGGACCTCGTTCAACCGCACCGTCGGTGCTGGCCTTGAGAGGCCATCGGCATCAGATGGCGTCGCCGTCACGCTCGCCCGTCCGCACGCGGACCACGGACTCGACGGGCGTGACCCAGACCTTGCCGTCGCCGATCTTCCCGGTCCGGCCGGCCTCGACGATCGCGTCGACAACCTTGTCCGCGTCGGTATCCACGACCACGACCTCGACCTTGACCTTGGGGACGAGGTCGACGACGTACTCGGCGCCGCGGTAGACCTCGGTGTGGCCCTTCTGGCGTCCGAAGCCCTGCACCTCGCTCACCGTCAGGCCCTTCACCCCGAGCACCTCCAGGGCGGACTTCACGTCCTCGAGCTTGAACGGCTTGATCACTGCCGTGACGAGCTTGGTCATGGGCTCAGGCCCCTTCCGTGACGAGGTAGGCACTGCTCGCTGAGGCTGCGTGCAGATCGTAGGCGGACTCGCCGTGCTGGTCGTAGTCGATCCCCTCGACCTCGGCCTCCGGGGGGATCCGCCAGCCGATGGTGTGCTTGATCGCGAGCGCGATGACGGTGGTGAGGACGCCGGTCCAGATCAGCGTGAACAGCACGGCGAGCACCTGAACCTTCAACGACTGCCAACCGCCGCCGTAGAACAGGCCGTCGACACCGCCGGGCGCGGTGTGCGTCGAGAACAGGCCGATGAGCACCGTGCCGACGAGACCACCAACGAGGTGGACGCCGACCACGTCGAGCGAGTCGTCGAAGCCGAACTTGAACTTCAGACCGACGGCGACCGCGCACAGACCGCCCGCGATCGCGCCGATGCAGATCGCGCCGAGCTGGTTGACCGCGCCGCACGCCGGCGTGATCGCGACCAGGCCCGCGACGATGCCGGACGCGGCGCCGAGCGAGGTGGCCTTTCCGTGGATGAGTCGCTCGACGGCAAGCCAGCCGAGCATTGCGGCCATCGTGGCGACCGTCGTGTTGAGGAACGTGAGGCCGGTGTCGGACATGAACTGGGCGCCGCCGTCCTTCGGGTCGGCGATGACGATCGAGCCGACGTTGAAGCCGTACCAGCCCATCCACAGCAGGCCCGCGCCGATCATGGTCAACGTCAGGTTGTGCGGCTTCATCGGATCGCGCTGGAAGCCGACCCGCCTGCCGACGACGAGTGCGAGTACCAGGCCCGCGATGCCGGCGTTGATGTGCACGACCGTGCCACCGGCGTAGTCCTGGGCCGCCCAGTGCTGGGAGAGCCAGCCGCCGCCCCAGACGTTGTGGGCGACCGGGAAGTAGCAGAGCGTGACCCAGACGACGATGAACGTGATCCAGGCGGAGAGCTTCACGCGGTCGGCGATCGCGCCCGAGATGAGCGCCGCGGTGATCACGGCGAAGGTCATCTGGAAGGCGATCCAGATAAAGGTGCTGCCGGTGCTGTCGGCCGACGCGTGCCAGTCGTTGTTGAGCAGGCCGAACATGTGGAACGGGTTGCTGATCAGCTTGCCGTTGTTGAAGCCGTTGTTGAAGCCGGCCTCAGACCAGCCCCACAGCACGAACACGAGGCCGACCACGGCCATCGAGACGTACGACATCATCATCATGTTCAACACTGACTTCGAGCGCGTCATACCGCCGTAGAACAGGGCCAGCGCAGGCGTCGTCATCATCAGGACGAATGCGGTGGCCACGAGCATCCAGGCGTAATAGCCGTCCAAGAAAGCCTCCATCGAATGGGTGGAGCGAGATTTCCCAGCACTCTGGCGGGGCCACGTTTCGAACGATCGCCGGGATTGGTTTCGTCCGTGTAACCGATCCGGCGACGGTTAGGTTTGGTTCATGACGACGTCACTGCTCCGGGCGGAGGCCGAGGCCCGCAAGGCCGTGGTCTCGCAGGTCTCGTACGAGATCGATCTGGACCTGCTCGCAGCCGCCGAATCCGACCGGTTCGCCTCGGTGACGACGGTCCGCTTCGCCGCGCGGCCCGGGACGGCGACCTTCCTGCAGCTGCAGCCGGCCACGCTGAGGTCGGTGAACCTCAACGGCGCCGGGCTCGACCTCGACGAGGTCTGGAACGCCGGCTCGGGACGGATCGCGCTGGCCGGCCTACGCGAGCACAACGTCGTGGTGGTCATCGCGGCGATGGCGTATTCGCACGACGGGGAAGGGGTGCACAAGCACGTCGATCCGGCGGACGGGAACACCTACCTCTACGCCACCTCGGCGCTGGCGGCGGCGCCGCGCTGGTTCGCCTGTTTCGACCAGCCCGACATCAAGGCCGAGATCACGCTGACGGTGGCGGCGCCCGCGGACTGGACCGTACTCGGCAACGGAGCGGTGACCGAGACGGCGCCGGGCCGGTGCTCGTTCGCGCCGACCCGGCCGATGTCGACGTACGTGGCGACGGTGGTCGCCGGGCCATACCACTCGGTCCGCGGTTCCCATGACGGCATCCCGCTGGGGTTGCACGTGCGCGCGTCGCTGGCCGAGGCGCTGGACCGGGACGCCGAGGAGCTGCTCTGCTTCACCGGAGCGTGCCTGGACGAGTTCCACCGCATGTTCGGCGTCCGCTACCCCTGGGGCGAATACCACCAGGTCTTCTGCCCCGACTTCAACTGGGGTGCGATGGAGAACCCAGGTTGCGTCACGTTCCGTGACGGCATGATCTTCCGTGGGCCTTCGACCACCGCCGAGCGCACTTCGCGCGCGGGCACGATCGCCCACGAGATGGCGCACATGTGGTTCGGCAACCTGGTGACCTTCGCCTGGTGGGACGACCTGTGGCTGAACGAGTCGTTCGCCGAATACCTGGGGCACCGGGTGGCGCAGGCCGTCAGCGACTACGACGCGTGGACCGAGTTCGGCGCGGTACGCAAGGCCTGGGGGTATGCCGCGGACCGACGTCCGACCACGCACCCGATCGCCGGCAACGGCATCGACGACGTCGCCAACGCGCTGGACGCCTTCGACGGCATCTCCTACGCGAAGGGCGCCGCGGCGCTCAAACAGCTGGTCGCCCACCTCGGCGACGAGGTGTTCCTGCGTGGACTGCGGGCGTACTTCGCCGCGCACGAATACGGCAATGCGACCTTCGCGGATCTGATCGCCGCCTGGACCGGAGCGGGCGCGAGCGGCTTGGACGAGTGGGCGGCCGCGTGGCTACGTACGTCGGGCGTGGACACGCTGGCGCTGGCGTGCGGCGCGCTCGTCCGCGAAGGGTCCCGGCCGCATGCGGTGACGGTGGCCGCGTACGACGCCGGAGGGGCCGAACTGGGCCGGACGCGGCTGCGCGTGAGCGGCCCGATGACCGCGGTCGCCGGGATGCCCGCCGACGCCGCGCTGTTGCTGCCGGACGCCGAGGACGAGACCTGGGCCAAGCTCGCGCTACCGCAAGGCACATGGGAGCAACTGCCCTCGTTCGTAGCGGAGCTTCCGGCACCGGCGCGGGTCGGCGTGTCGAATGCGTTACGGCTGGCGGTCGCGGACGCCGAACTCGACCCGGTGATCGCCGCCGACGTTGTCGAGGCGCTGCTGCGGACCGAACCGGACGAGGCAGTGATCACCTCAGTGGGCACCTGGGCGCTGGACTCGCTCGCGGCCCGCTACCTGCCGGCCGGTCCGGTGCGTGACGGCGGATGCGGTCGCCTCGCGGCCTCCGCCCGTGCGCTCCTGGCCGCGGCCGACCCAGGATCGGGCCGGCAGCTCGCTGCCGCGCGGCTGTTCGTCGGCGCGACCGACGACCTGGCCGAGGTACGTGCCTGGCTGGGCGGGGACGCACCCGAGGGTCTGGAGCTGGACCCCGACCTACGCTGGGTGCTGCTCGGCAAGCTCGTGGCGCACGACCAGGCCGGACCGTCCGAGATCGAGGCCCTCGCCGCCGAGGACCCGAGCGCGCAGGGCGCCGATCACGCCGCCCGGTTGCGCGCGCTCGCCCCGACGCCCGAGGCCAAGTCGGCGGCATGGCACATGCTGATCTTCGATCGCGTTGCGTCGAACTACGAGCTCTACGCAACGGCGGCCGGCTTCTGGCACCCGGCCCAGACCGAGCTGACCGCCCCGTACGTGGGCCGCTACTTCGCCGAGATCAACTCCACCGTGGCGATCCGTGGGGACTGGGTGGTCAAGCGGCTCGCCTCGCACGCCTATCCGTGGACGCACGTCGAGCAGAACACCCTCGAACTGGCAGCCTCCCTGCTCCGCACGGACGACCTCGCTGAGGCGCTGCGCAACCCCATCCTGGACGCCACCGACGACCTGCGCCGCGCGGTGGAGTCCCGTGCTCGCTTCACCTAGCGCGACTGGTCAGTCTGCGGCCGATAGCGCGTCGACGCCGCGCTTACGGTTCGCCTAGCAATGCGTCGACGAACTGCGGGACGTCGAAGGGGGCGAGGTCGTCGGCTCCCTCCCCCAGGCCGATCAGCTTCACCGGAACGCCCAGCTCGCGCTGCACCGAGATCACGATGCCGCCCTTGGCCGTGCCGTCGAGCTTGGTCAGCACGATTCCGGTGACGTCGACGACCTCGGTGAACACGCGCGCCTGCGTGAGCCCGTTCTGGCCGGTGGTCGCGTCGAGCACGAGCAGGGTCTCGTCCACCGGGCCCTGTTTCTCGATCACGCGCTTGACCTTGCCGAGTTCGTCCATCAGTCCGACCTTGGTGTGCAGGCGCCCGGCCGTGTCGATCAGCACGGTGTCGACCCCGGCATCGGCGCCCTGCTTGACCGCGTCGAAGGCCACCGACGCCGGATCGCCGCCCTCGGGTCCGCGCACGATCGAAGCGCCGACGCGCGAGCCCCACGTGGCGAGCTGGTCGGCTGCCGCGGCCCGGAAAGTGTCGGCCGCACCGAGCAGCACGGTACGTCCCTCGGCGACCAGGACCCGGGCGAGCTTGCCCGAGGTGGTCGTCTTGCCGGTGCCGTTCACGCCGACCACCATCACGACGGCCGGGCGGCCCTCGGCGGTCGTGTGCAGGGTGCGGTCGAGGTCGGGCTGCAACGCGGTGACCAGCTCGTCGGCGAGCAGGGAACGCAGCTCGGCGGGCGTCCGGGTGCCGAGCACCTTGGTACGGGTCTTGAGCCGGTCGACGATCTCGGTGGTCGCGCCCACGCCGACGTCGGCGGTGAGCAGCGCCTCCTCGACCTCGTCCCATGCCTCGTCATCGAGGTTCTCGCGTGAGAGCACCGAGAGCAGTCCCCGCCCGAGAGTGCTCTGCGAACGGGCCAGCCGGGTACGCAGCCGCTGCATCCGCCCGGCGGTCGGCTCGGGCATCTCGAGCGACGGCCTGTCGAGGTCGGGCGCCGACGGCAGCGTGTCGGCGTCCGGGCCGATCCCGGCGTCGGGGATCGCCGACGGGAAGTCGATCAGGTCGTCTTCGCCGGGCGCAGGAGGCAACTCGGCGACGGTGCCGACCGAGCGGGTCGGCGAATCGCGCGGGACCTCGGCGTCGTCGCCGACCCCGGGCAGGTGCTCGGGGCGCGCGGGTGGGACGGCCCGGCCGTGGCCGCGTACCGAGACGAACGCGAACGACGCGACGGCGGCGACGACCACAACCGCGATGACGATCCAGAGCCAGATCACAGGCTCATCCTCCAGGACAACGAAATCGGGGAGTCATATCCCCGATGCGACGGATATGACTCCCCGATTCGGGGACGATCAGTGGTTGAGGAGCAGGCCGCCCTGCTGCCACTGCGGCCAGGAGATGTTCCAGTCACCGTAGCCGTCCCAGGACGGCATCTTGGTGCCCGTCGTGTTTGCGTACTGCACGACGTCGCCGATCAGGCTGAAGTTGTAGAACCACTTCGCGTCGGCCACCGAAAGGTTGGTGCAGCCATTGGACGTGGACGTCTGACCGATCTGGCTGTTCCACGGCGCCGCGTGGACGTATTCACCGGATGCGGTGACGCGCACGGACCACTGCACCGGCTCGTTATAGCCGGGTCCCACCATCTGCACGGTGCCGTTGGGCTTGAGCTTGCCCGTCTTCGGGTCCTGCTCGCCCTTCTGCATCACGACCTTGACGCCGGTGTAGGTCGGGGTGGACGCCTTGCCCAGCGAGACCTTGACCGTCTTGACGGTCTTGTTGTTGGACCGTACGACCATGTGCTCGCCGCTGCCGTCGACCATCGAGATGTGGGCATCGCCGGTCTGGAACGACACCGAGGTCAGCTTGTCGCTGTAGACCAGGCCCGTGCCGGCCGAGAGCCCCCCGATCGGGAGCTTCACCTGGATGCTGGCGTTCGCCGGCCAGTAGTTCTGCATCCGGTAGTGCGCCTCGATGGTGTGGGTCTTCTTGTCGTCCGAGGTCGGCTGCTCCCAGAACCAGGCGCCGTTGGCGGGCTGGCCGTTCACCGTGACCGTCGCGGCCTTGGTGAACGCCGTCGAGTCGGTCGGCAGCGGGCTGAACTTGAGCACGATCGGCATGCCGACGCCGACCGTGACGCCGTCGGCGAGCACCGAGGTCACGCGGACGGTCTTCACCGGCCCGGAGTAGGAAGACGACGTGGCGGGCGCCGTCGGGGACTGGGAGGCGCTGCTGCTGCCGCTGGATCCGGCGGTGACCGTCACGGTGGCGGGGTCGGAGCCGGCCTCGGTGCCGCTCGAACCGGTCGAGCAGGCAGAGAGCACGGCGGCGAGCGAGGCGACCACGGCGGCGGCGCCGAGCAGGCGCGTACGAGTCTTCGTCACGCGCTAACCGTACCGAGACGCCCGAGGGACTCTGCTGCCGCTCTCAGGCAG
>Ga0164242_10004424_pt1 | contig 15787 bp, 16 predicted proteins | sample OricomgcompostMG_FD_108783 | JGI IMG/M metagenome (GOLD analysis project Ga0164242, IMG submission 108783) | Miracle-Growth compost microbial communities from Emeryville, California, USA - Original compost - Miracle growth compost (MG) ... | reverse complement strand
TCATCTGCCGCGAAACAGGCGCCCGGCAGCGCGAGCGACCCGAGACCCGACCGTCCCCGTCGCCGCGCTCTTCACGCAACGCTACCGAACCGAAGCTCGCCGCTTAGAGCGACCTCAGCGGGACGGAGCGACGTGCGGCACCTGCGGCGCGTCCGACTCCGAGTCCGAGGCCGAATCCGTCGGCAGGTCGACCGGCACGGTCGGCACGGTCGTGGCACCGGTGTTCTCGCTGGACGAGTCGCTCGAGCTCGGCGACGGATCCGCGCTGGACGAGCTCGACCCGTGGCCGTGGCTGCTCTCGGTTCCGGTCGGGTAGCCCGTTGGGCTGTCCGACGTGGAGTCCGCCGGCGACGACGACTGCGAGCCGGAGTCCGAGGGCGAGGTCGAGTCGGACGGCGAGGACGAGGCCGAGGCGGATTCCGACGCGAGCAGCTGGGTGCAGTACTCGGTGACGCGCTCCGGACCGCCGGCCGCGCGGATCGCCGACGCGTACTGCGGGCTGTTCTCGTCGACGCCCGGGATGGGCTGGTGCGAGAGCCACGCGGTGCAGACGAACGTCAGCAGATCCTGCTCGGAGGTCCGTGTGCCCGACGCGGAGGCCGAGGACACCAGCGAGGTGAGCGGCGCCGTCGGGCCGGCGATCACCTTCGTGCCGCGGGTGTGGCCACCGTGCTTGCTGCTGGTGGACGCGTGGTGGTGGGCCGCCTGCGAACTGGACGCGGGCTCCGTCGAGAAGGACGGGTGCGGGTGCGGCGTGTGGTGCGTGCTGACCGCCGCGAGCGCGACGCCACCGGCCGCCGCGGCGGCGGCGGCGCCGGCGACGAGCTTGGTCGCGAGCGTGGCCGCGGTCAGGCCCTTGAGGAACACCGGACGCCGGCTGCGTCCCTTCGCCGCGGCAGGGGCGGCGGGTGCGGCAGTGGCGGCAGGTGCGGCGGACGGTGCGGCGGCAGGTGCGCCAGCGGGTGCCGGCGAGTCCGCGACGGAGCGGAACGCGGCCATCGCGGCCTCGAGACCACCGAGTTCCTCGGCGGTACCCGGCGCGCGGGCGGCGTCCAGGACGCGGGCGAGCGCTTCGGGGTCACGAACATCGCCGTCGAGCAGCTGCTCGGCGGCGTGTCGGGAGATCGGTCGAAGCTTTCGCATGTCATCTATCCAGCGTCGGGGCGCCCGATTGCGTTTCTGTCACGCGGAGGGACGCCCATCACATCGGCGCAAATCGGACGAACCTGAGTGCTGCCTCAGGCGCCGAGCTGCTTGGCCAGGTTCTTCAGGCCGCGGTGGGCAGCAACGCGAACGGCACCGGCGGACTTGTCGAGCACCTCGCCGGCGGAGGCGGCATCGAGGCCGACGACGACGCGCAGCAGCACGGCCTCGGCCTGGTCGGTGGGCAGCGACCCGATCAGCTCGACCGCCCGGTCGGTGGAGATCCGGTCGAGTGCGTCCAGCGCGGTGTCGGACGGCGACGCCGTGTCGAGGACGTTGTCGTCGCCGGTGGTCTGCACGGGCCGGCGCGCGCGGGCCCGGGCATGGTCGAGCGCGCGGTTGCGGACGATGCGCGCGCTCCAGGCGCGGAACGCGTCGTCGTCGCCCTCGAACGTGCGCAGGTCGCGGACGATCTGCAGCCAGGCCTCGGCGGTGACGTCCTCGGCGTCCTGACCCACCAGACCGTAGGCGTAGCGCAGCAGTCGCGGCTGGACGGCGGTGTAGAGCCGCGCGAAGGCGTGCTGATCACCGGTCGCGGCATCGGCGACGAGGGTGGTGGCGGGCTCGGCGACGGTGGTGGTCGCGGCATCCCCGGAGCGGGCGGTACGTGACGAGGTGGCGAACGAGGCGGCGATACGGCTCGTGGACGCGGGCTCGATCACCATCGAGCCTCCCGTTCGCCGGTCACTCCGCCTCCTAGGCACCGCGTTCCGGTGCAAGGCCGAATCGGGCGGTCACCTCGACCGTCCGAACAAGATCGCCCCCGCAACCGTACATACCCAATCGGATCTCTCAGCCCGGGTCTGAGGAAATCTCGTGAATAAATTTCGGTGCGCTGGAAACAGGACGAACGGTACGACCCGACCGGCGTGGGGCGGGTGGGACTTGAACCCACGACTGGCGGATTATGAGTCCGCTGCTCTAACCAGCTGAGCTACCGCCCCGGCGGGCACACGGTATCGCAGCGTTTCCGGGCGTCCCGGGCCTTTCGACCCGGATGCTGTGACACGATCGGGCGGCGGATCGACAACGACGTCGGAGGTACGTGTGGACAAGATCGTCGCGAGCGCCGCGGAGGCCGTCGCCGATATCAAGGACGGCGCGAGCGTCGCGGTCGGCGGCTTCGGCCTGAGCGGCATCCCGAACGTGTTGATCGACGCGCTGATGGCGCAGGGCGCGCGGCATCTGAGCGTGGTGTCGAACAACTGCGGGGTGGACGGTGCGGGGCTGGGCGTCCTGCTCGTCGACGGACGCATCGATCGGGTGATCGCGTCCTACGTCGGGGAGAACAAGGAGTTCGCGCGGCAGTTCCTGGCCGGCGAGTTGCAGGTGGAGCTGACGCCGCAGGGCACGCTCGCCGAGCGGTTGCGTGCCGGCGGTGTCGGGGTGGGTGCGTTCTACACGCCGACCGGCGTGGGCACCCAGGTCGCCGACGGGGGGCTGCCGTGGCGCTACGCGCCGGACGGGTCGGTGGCCGTCGCCTCGCCGCCGAAGGAGACCCGGATCATCCACGGACGCGAGCAGGTGCTCGAGGAGGCGATCGTCACCGATTTCGCGCTGGTGCGGGCGTGGCAGGCGGATGCGCACGGCAATGCCGTCTTCCACGCCGCTGCGCGCAACTTCAACGTGCCGGCCGCGATGGCCGGGCGGATCACGGTGCTCGAGGCCGAGCAGGTCGTGCCGGTCGGCGCGATCGACCCGGACGCCGTGCACCTGCCGGGCATCTATGTCAGCAGGGTCGTCGCGCTGACGCCGGAGCAGGCGAGTCACAAGCTGATCGAGAAGCGGACGGTGAGCACGCGATGACCGGCACGGTTCCCGGCGCCGAGCAGCGCCTGACCCGCCAGCAGCTGGCCGCGCGTGTCGCGCAGGAGCTCTCCGACGGTGACTACGTCAACCTCGGCATCGGGCTGCCGACGCTCGTGCCGAACTACGTGGCCGACGACATCGAGGTCGTGCTGCACTCCGAGAACGGCATCCTCGGTGTCGGCCGCTACCCCTACGAGGACGAGGTCGACCCGGACCTGATCAACGCGGGCAAGGAGACGGTCACGGTCCGCAGGGGCGCGTCGTTCTTCGACTCGTCGCTGAGCTTCGGCATGATCCGCGGCGGCAAGATCGACGTTGCGGTGCTGGGGGCGATGCAGGTGTCGCGTACCGGCGACCTGGCGAACTGGATGATCCCCGGCGCGATGGTCAAGGGCATGGGTGGCGCGATGGATCTGGTCAGCGGTGCCAAGAAGGTGATCGTGATGATGGAGCACGTCACCAAGAGCGGCGAGCCGAAGATCCTGGACGACTGCACGCTGCCCTACACCGGACGCGGTGTCGTGAACCGGATCATCACCGACCTCGCCGTCATCGATGTGCTGCCGGACGGCGCCGGGCTGCGCCTGGTCGAGATACTCGTACCGGGCGTCAGCGCCGACGACGTCCAGGCAGCCACCGGTACCGCGCTGGAGATCGCGGTCTGATCGTCCTCAGACGGGAACGACGTAGGGGAAGTCGGGCCGGCGCAGCGCGGCCGACGTGGCTGGCGTCAGACCGGAATCGATCGCCGTGTTCGTGACGAGCGACAGCATGACCTCCGGTGCGTTGTCGGCCAGCGTGCGGCCGTTACGCCGGGCGAAGCCGTAACTGGCGGCCGAGCCGACGACGTAGGTCAGCACGTCCGGGAACAGCTCGTCCGCAACGGCGCGTCCGTAGCCGGCGGCGTCCTCCGCCGTCCCGAGTGCGGCAACGACACCCGCGACGTGCTCGGCGATGTAGCTGCCGTCGGCCGCGGCGTCGTCTTCCGGATGGCGCGTGTTGGCCGGGTTCGAGAAGTCGGTGTCGCCGGGCCAGAAGATCGGCCACATCATCGGGTGCCCGGCCCGGTTGATCTGTCGCCAGCCGCCGGCGTCGGTCGCGAGCTTCGTCGTGGCCCACAGCCCGATCGTCTCTCCGGGCCGCAGGCCGGAACTGCTGTGCGCGACCTCGAGCACGATCGTCTCCACGGTCGTGCCGTCGAAGCTGTTCGCCGCGCTGCCCGGCCGCCATGCCGAGAAGTCGGGCGCGCTGCCCTTCGCGACCGCGGAGTTGACGACCGCGAGCAGCGACAGGTCGATGTAGAAGGAGTCCTTGATCCGGCCGGCCCACACCCGCACGCCGTCTCCGGTCGCGGTAGCACCGGTACGTCCCTCGAGAAGGAGTTCGCCCGCACCGGCGTCGTCGTGCGCGTCGTCGCCGCGGAGCACGGACAAGCGCCACGGCTGGGCACCCGAACCGTCCGCCTCGCCGAACGCCAGCCGGTAGGTCAGCTGCTCGATGGCGCGACCGTCCCGGTGGATCTTGAACTCGTAGCGGCCCTCGGGATGGAAGCCCGGTTCGGCACGACTGCCCGTGATGTCGGAGTTGACGTCCATGACGAAGACGGTGCTGTCCGTTCCCGGGAAGACGTAGAGGTCGTCGAGGAACAACTGCCCGCTGCGGGCGGCTTCCGGCGTATCGAGGTGGTGGGACATGGCTGCTCTCCTCGACGCGCGGGGGTCGGGATGCGTTCCGCAGCGTCGAAAGGAATGCTCGCGCCCCGCCGTCGCCGCCGGTAGCCGCAATCACGAAACGCTCCCATAATCCGTGGTTATGAGCGAGTGGCTGCCCGACTTCGAGAGCCTCCGGCTGCTAACGCTCCTCGGCGGTCTCGGCAGCCTCGGTCAGGCGGCGGAGCGGATGGGCATCAGTCAGCCCGCGGCGAGCAAGCGGCTGCGCGCTCTCGAGCGTCAGCTCCGCCTGCCGCTCGCGCGCCGCGGTGCGCGCGGCACGGTGTTGACGACAGAGGGCAAGGCGCTGTGCCAGTGGTCGGAGCGCGTGCTCGCCGAGGTCGACGAGCTGCTGGCCGGTGCCGCGGCGCTGCGGGACGGTCGCGGTGGCGAACTACGGCTGGCGGCGAGCATGACGTTCGCCGAGCACTACCTACCGGTGTGGATCGCCGCGTTGCGCGAGAAGTGGCCCGAGACCCGATGCAGCCTGCGGATCACCAACTCCGAGCAGGTCTGCCGACTCGTCGAGCAGGAGGCGGTCCAGCTCGGCTTCGTCGAGACACCGATCGTGCCGAAGACCCTCGGCTCGCGGATCGTCGCGCGGGACCGGCTCGTGGTCGCCGTGGCCGTGGATCATCCGTGGGCGCGCCGGCGCAGACCGCTGCGGCTGGACGAACTCGCCGGAACCGCGTTGGTCGTCCGGGAGCGTGGGTCGGGTACGCGAGAGACCCTGGAGCAGTTGTTCGTCCGGGCCCGGTTGCACGCCGTCGAGCCGGTGATGGTGCTGGAGACGAACGCGGCGGTGCGCAGCGCGGTGTCCGCGGGCGTCGGCGCCGCGGTGCTCAGCGCGACGACGATCCAGGACGAGCTGCTGCTCGGCCGGCTCGTCGAGGTACCGGTCACCGACGTCGACCTGACCCGGTCATTGCGTGCCGTATGGCGTAGGGACGCCCGTCCGGCGCTGGCCGGCGTCGAACTGCTGCGGATCGCCGGGCGCCTGACCGACCGAGGCGTCCGTGCTGCTCAGTCCTCGTCGGGCGGCGCGAAACGGGCGAGCGCGGCCACGGAGGGCACCACGTAGTAGGCGCCGGTCAGCGGTGTCGTGTACCGGGTCAGTTCGTCGCGGATGCCGTCGGGGATGCCGGCCATCCGGCGCAGCATCTCGGTCAGCCGCCACTGGTCCCAGGCGAAGCCGACGAAGACCGTGCCGTGATCGGTGATGCCGCCGTAGGCGACGTTGCGGCGGAAGATGTGCTGCTCCTCGCCGTCGACCTCGATCACGGTGCGGGCGATGTGCGCGGACGCCGGCTTCACGTCGTCGTCCATCTCGGTGCTGTCGGCCTTGGTGCGGCCCATCGCCCGCTCCTGGGCGTCGACGCCCTGCGCCTCCCAGCGCGCCGTGTCGTGTGCCCAGAGCTGGTGCAGCACGACGGTGCTGCCGGCGCCGGGACGTCCGTCCGGCAGGGTCACGACGTCGCCCGCCTCGAGCTGGGACGGGTTCTCGGTGCCGTCGATGAACCCGGTCAGGTCGCGGTCGTGCATGTACAGCCAGCCTGTTGTTTCCCGGACGAGTTCGACGCGGTCGCCGAGTTCGGCGATCACGCTGCGCCCGGTGTCGAACACGGCGGTGCGGTCGCCGGCCGAGATCCAGAACCAGAGGTCCTGCTGCGTCGCAGGCATGGTGAACCCGTCCGGGCCGACGATGTCGTCGGTCCAGTCGGTGACGCCGCCCGGGACGTCGTCCGCCGGTGCGATCCGTGCCCACAGCGACGGGCGTACACCGACGACGGCGTTCACCCCGGACGTCGTCGACAACCGGTCGACGAGCGTGGCGGCGACGACCAGGACGTCCCGGGCGTCCGTGCCCGGGCGCAGGTCGAACTCGAGGTAGCCGTGGTCGGTGGTGCCGAGTGCGAAGACTCCGGGCTGGGTGGGCATGCCCCAGATCCTGGCAGGCGCCGCCGGACGCTCAGGCGGTAGGCCGCTCCGGTCGCTGGAACAGCCGCAGCAGCGCGACAAGGGACGGGACGAGCACGGCGACGCCGATGATCGAGGTGATCACGACGGCGTGCAGCGTCGTCGGCACGGCGGCCGCCTGCCGCGCGTCGAGACCGGGCAGCAGGTGCGGGTACTGCGCGACGCCCCAGCCCCACACGACCGCACCGACCGCGAGACCGGCGGCAACCCGCGCGAGCAGGTAGCGGCGCAGCGCGACGAGCGCGAGCGCGCCCACCCCGGCTGATGCTGACACCGCGATGAGCGGGAGCCCGCGCCCGGCCAGCCCGTCGAACAGCGCACGTGCGTCCGCGTGGGTGACGAACAGCCCGGCGATCGCCAGCGCTCCGGCGACCGCGCCGCTGGCCAGTGCGCGCAACCGGAACCAGCCCACCTCGGCGGGCGATCCGGCCCGCTCGGCGTCGCCACACAGATAGGTGGCGGCAAGGAACGAGCACGCGGCCACGGCGAGCGCGCCGGTGAGCAGAGCGACCGGGGACGTCCAGCTGCGCAGCGTGTCGCCAGCAGCCAGACCCGGCGGCACCCGGCCCGCGCCGATCGCGCCGGCAGCAGTGCCCAGGAAGAACGGCGTCGCCACCGACGACAGTGCGAACGTCGCGCCGAACGCCGCCTGCTGCCACGTCGCGGTCACGGTCTTGCGGAACGCGAATGCCGAGCCGCGCCCGATGATGCCCAGCGCGGCGAGGGTGAGCGGCACCCACAGCGTCGACGCGATCGCCGAGAACGCCGGCGGGAAGGACGTCCACAGCAGCACGAGCACGAAGATCAGCCAGACATGGTTCGCCTCCCACACCGGGCCGATCACGTGCTCGATCAGGCCGCGCCGCGCCCGTCCGCCGCGCGCGGAACCGGCGAGCAGGTCCCACGTACCCGCGCCGAAGTCGGCACCGGCCAAGAGCGCGTACGCGGTCAGCGACAGCCAGCTCAGCAGCAGGACGAACAGCACAGCGCTCACGTCACACCACCGCGTATTCGTCGGCGTCGGCCTCCTGCGGGGCCGCCGGCACCGGCGTCGATCTCGTCATCCGGCGCAGCACCGCGATCAGCAGGATCGTCAGCAGCACGTACACGACGACGAGCACCGGCAGACCGTCGGACAGGTGCTGGGCGGGGTTCACCGCGGTGGACGTCCGCAGCAGGTGCCACACGACCCACGGCTGCCGGCCGACCTCGGTGACCATCCAGCCGGCCTCCATGGCGACGGTCGCCGCGGCGCCGCTGATCGCGACCGCGCGCAGGAACCACCGCGTACGCGGGAGGTCGCCGTGTCGCCAGTGCGCCCAGCCGAACCACGCGGCCAGCGCGAGCAACCCGAAGCCGATGCCGACCATAGTGTCGAACGAGAAGTGCACGATCGCGACCGGCGGCCGGTCGTTCGCGGGCACTGCGGACAGCCCCTGGACGTAGCCGTCGGGCTTGAGCCGCAGCAGCAGCGACAGCCCGTCCGGGACGTGCAGTGCGCCGACGAGGTGGTGGCCGATGTACACCCCGCCGATCGCGAGCGGCTGGTGTGTGCCGCTGTCGTAGAGCCCCTCCATCGCCGCGAGCTTGGCGGGCTGGTCCGCGGCGACGTAGCGCGCCGCCCAGTCGCCGACAACCACCTGCAGCGGGGCGCAGATCGCGCCCAGCGCGAGCGCGATGCGCAGGCCGCGGCGGTGGTAGTCGTCCTCGCGCCCGCGCAGCATCGCGACGCCGTACACGCTCGCGACCAGGAACCCGGTGACCATGAACGCCGACAGGATCATGTGCGTGGTCTCCGGCCAAGTGGCCTTGTTGAAGATCGCGCGCCAGGGGTCGGTCGACAGGACCTTCCCGTGCCGCAGCACGAAGCCCTGCGGGCTGTTCATCCACGCGTTCGCGGTGACGACGAAGAACGCCGACAGCACGCCCGCGACGAGGATCGGCACACCGGACAGCAGATGGACGCGCGGTGCGAGCCGGTCCCAGCCGTAGAGGTAGATGCCGAGGAAGATCGCCTCGATGAAGAACGCGAATCCCTCGATGGTGAAGGGCAGCCCGATCACCGAGCCGTAGCGCTGCATCAGCCCGGACCACAGCACGCCCATCTCGAAGGACAGGATCGTCCCGCTCACCGCGCCGACCGCGAACAGCACGCCGAGAGCGCGGGCCCATCGACGGGCGAGCAGCCGGTAGACCGGGTCGCCGGTGCGCAGCCCGCGCCACTCGGCGAACAGCACCAGCGCGGGCAGGCCGACGCCGAGGCACGCGAGCACGATGTGCCACCCGAGCGAGAGCCCCATCTGCGAGCGTGGTGCGACGTCCGCTGCGGCCAGGAGCATGTCCGCGCCTCCTTCTACAAGCTGTAGAACTTCTACTTCTTGTAGAATACGACGCGACGGAAGGAGTGGTGTCGTGGCCTCCATGGGCGAGCTGGAACGCGCGGTGATGACGGTGCTCTGGGACCACCCGGACGGCGTGACCGCGCAGGAGATCCGCGCCGAGCTGCCCGGGCCGCAACCCGCAGTCACCACCGTGCTCACCGTGTTGAACCGGTTGACCGGCAAGCACCTCGTGGACCGGGACGAGTCCGCGCGGGCGCACCGCTACTTCGCGACGGGGACCCGCGAGGACTTCCTCAGTCGGCTGATGGCCGACGCGCTCGGCCAGGCCGACGACCGGGCGGCGGTGCTCGCGCGCTTCGTCGGCAGCATGGACGCGTCCGACGCCGAGCAGCTGCGCAGACTCACCAGGCGACGGCGGAGCTAGCCGTGACCGCCCGGTGGGTCGAGGCCGCGGCGCTGGTCGTGCTGGCGTGGATCCTCGCCGGGCCGGTGAGCGCGCGATTCGCGCACGCACGATGGGGGGCGCGGTTCCCGGTCGGTGCGCTGGTGGTCTGGCAGGCGGTCGGCCTGGCCGGCGGCCTCGCCGTGCTGACCGGCGAGCTCACGATCGCGGCTGGGTCGACGGCGCGGCCGTGGCGTTCCGCGGTGGGCGGGCTGTTCACCGGCACGGGCGGTGTTGCGTACGCGATCGGCGTGGCCCTGTTCGCGGTCTCGCTGCTGTGGCTGCTCGGCGTGCTCGTGCTGTCGTTCGCCCGCGCGGCCCGGCTGCGCGCCGAGCACCGCGCGCTCGTCCGACTGCTGTCCGCACCGGCGGACGTCTCCGACGTCGCGGTGGACGTCATCGACACCGACGTCCCGTTCGCGTACTCGGTGCCCGGACGCAGCTCGCGCGTCGTGATGTCGAAGGCGACCACGGCTCTCCTCACCGACGCCCAGCTCGCCGCCGTCGTCGCGCACGAGCGGGCGCACCTGACACAACGGCACTCCCTGCTCGTCCAGCCGTTCGTCGCGTGGCAGCGCAGTCTGCCGATGCTCGCGGCGGCCGCAGCGGCTCGGTGGCGTGTCGAGCAACTCGTCGAGATGGTGTGCGACGACGCGGCCGTGCGCGCGGCCGGTGCCGACGCGGTGTCCGGCGCGCTCGCCGTGCTGCTGCCGGACGGCGTGGTGTCCGACGAGCGGATCGACCGGCTGAGCACCGTGGCGCTGTCGTGGGCGTGGCGGGCGGTGATCGTCGCGGCTGCGGTCGTGCTCGTCGTGCTGCCGCCGCTCGTGCTCGTCGCGCTGCCGTTCTGAACCGGTTCGTCCTCGCCGTCGCGGCGGCGCCGGAACTTCTGCCGTCCCGGTGTCCCACCGGCTTGTATCCTTCGCTGGCTCGCACTTCTTGCGACGACATAGGGATGGGACATCGTGGGACTCATGGACCGCGTGCGCGGTCAATTCATCGACATCGTCGAGTTCCTCGACGACAGCCGCGACACGATCGTGTGGCGCTTCCCCCGGCAGGGCAACGAGATCAAGATGGGCGCGAAGCTCGTCGTCCGCGAGGGCCAGACCGCGGTCTTCGAGAACGAGGGCCAGATCGCGGACGTGTTCACGCCGGGCACCTACACGCTCGAGACGCAGAACCTGCCGATCCTGTCCGATCTCAAGGGCTGGAAGTACGGCTTCAACTCGCCGTTCAAGGCGGAGGTGTACTTCGTCGGCACGCGCCTGTACACCGACATGAAGTGGGGCACCCAGAACCCGGTCACCGTCCGTGACGCGGAGTTCGGCATGGTCCGGCTGCGCGCGTTCGGCACGTACGGCATGCAGGTCACCGACGCCGCGAAGCTGATCCGGCAGCTGGTCGGGACGGATCCGCAGTTCCGTACCGAGGAGGTGCAGGAGTTCCTGCGCCAGACGATCGTCAGCCAGGTCGCGAACGCGCTGGGCAACTCGAACCTGCCGATGCTCGACCTCGCCGCCAACCAGCAGACGATCGCCGCGACGCTGGCGGGCACGTTGACGACGGCGCTCGCCGACATGGGTATCGGCGTGCCGCGCTTCGTCATCGAGAACATCTCGCTGCCGCCGGAGGTCGAGGCAGCGCTGGACAAGCGCACCCAGATGGGCGTGCTCGGCAACCTGGACCAGTACACGAAGCTGCAGGCCGCCAACGCCATCGGCGATGCGGCGAAGAACCCGGGCGGTGGCGGCGAGGGCCTCGGCCTGGGCGTCGGCGTCGCGCTGGGCCAGCAGGTCGCCGGCGCTCTCGGCGGCTTCGGCGGTGGTGGCGCTCAGGCGGCCCAACCGGCCGCCGCCCCGGCGGGCCCGCCGCCGTTGCCCGGTGCCGCCCAGCCGCTCTACCTCGGCATCAACGGACAGCAGGTCGGGCCGGCCAACATCGCCGACCTGCCCGCGCGCATCGCGTCCGGGGAGCTGACCCGCGACACGCTGGTCTGGCGCCAGGGCATGGCGCAGTGGGTCGCCGCTTCGACGCTGCCCGAGGTGAACGCGCTGTTCGGCGCCACCCCGCCGCCGCTGCCCCCGCAGGCCTGACCGCATGACGGAGACGACCCCACCGCCCCTGCCCGCCGAACCGATCTCGTTCACCTGCCCCACGTGCGGCGCGAACACCGCGTACGCGCCCGGCACGACCACGATGAAGTGCCCGTCGTGCGGCGCGGTGCAGCAGATCGACACCGAAGACCACACCATCGTCGAGCACTCCTACGACGACTGGGCGAGGCTCGCGCCGAAGCCGGTCGCGACGATCGGCAAGGTCACCCTGCGCTGCCAGGGCTGCGGTGCGACGACCGAAACCGACGACATCGCCGGCACCTGCCAGTTCTGCAACGGCGTGCTCGTGGCGCTGCAGAACCCGGACGGGCTGATCGCCCCCGAGGCGGTCGTCCCGTTCGGGCTGGACAAGTCCACGGCGCGCGACGCGTTCGCCAAGTGGGTGAAGTCGCGGTGGTTCGCGCCGTCCGCCCTGAAGAAGGTCGGCTCGACCGAGGCGATGAAGGGCACGTACATCCCGCACTGGACCTACGACGCCCAGACCGACACGCAGTACACCGGCCAGCGCGGCGAGCACTACTACACGACCGAGACGTACACGGTCTCCGACGGCAAGGGCGGCACGCGCACCGAGACCCGCCAGGTCCAGCACACCGCGTGGTACCCGGCGGCCGGTGAGGTGGCGCGCTTCTTCGACGACGTGCTCGTCCCGGGCAGCAACGTCCTGCCGCACGACAAGCTGGAGAAGATGGGCCCGTGGACGCTGGAGTCCGCGCAGGCCTACCAGCCGCAGTACGTCGCCGGGTACTCCGCGCTGCGCTACGACGTCGACCCGGACGCCGGGCTGACCGAGGCGCGCGGGCAGATGGAGAAGACGATCCGGCAGGACTGCCGTAACGACATCGGCGGTGACGAGCAGCGCGTCGACAGCATGAACGTCACGTACAGCGCGCTGATGTTCAAGCTGGTGCTGCTGCCGATCTGGATCGCGTCCTACCTCTACGGCGGCAAGACGTTCCAGGTGCTGGTGAACGCGAACACCGGTGAGGTCATCGGCGAGCGTCCGTACAGCAAGCTGAAGATCTTCCTGGCGGTGCTCGCGGCGCTCGTGCTGATCGCGGCGATCGTCGTGATCGTGATCGCGGCGAAGTCCGGTCACTCCGGCTCGTCCTAGCGGAATAGCCTGGGGTCCGATCTAGTTGCAGTGTCAACTAGATCGGACCTGGAGGCTTCCATGCAGTTCGGCATCTTCACCGTCGGCGACGTCACGCCGGACCCCACGACGGGGCGCGAGCCGACCGAGCACGAGCGCATCCAGGCGATGGTCGCCATCGCGCGCAAGGCCGAGGAGGTCGGCCTGGACGTGTTCGCGACCGGCGAGCACCACAACCCGCCGTTCGTGCCGTCCTCGCCGACCACGATGCTCGGCTACATCGCGGCGCAGACGTCCCGGCTGATCCTGTCGACGTCGACCACGCTGATCACCACGAACGACCCGGTGAAGATCGCCGAGGACTTCGCGATGCTGCAGCACCTCGCCGAGGGGCGCGTGGACGTGATGATGGGCCGCGGCAACACCGGCCCGGTCTATCCGTGGTTCGGCCAGGACATCCGGCAGGGCATCCCGCTCGCGATCGAGAACTACGCGCTGCTGCGCCGGCTGTGGCGCGAGGACATCGTGGACTGGGAGGGGCAGTTCCGCACGCCGCTGCAGGGCTTCACGTCCACACCGCGTCCGCTCGACGGTGTGCCGCCGTTCGTGTGGCACGGGTCGATCCGCTCGCCCGAGATCGCCGAGCAGGCCGCGTACTACGGCGACGGCTTCTTCGCGAACCACATCTTCTGGCCCAAGGAGCACACCCAGCGGATGGTCGAGCTGTACCGCCGCCGCTACGAGCACTACGGCCACGGCCCGGCGTCGCACGCGATCGTCGGGCTCGGCGGTCAGGTGTTCATGCGCAAGAACTCCCAGGACGCCGTGAACGAGTTCCGGCCGTACTTCGACAACGCGCCGGTGTACGGGCACGGCCCGTCGCTGGAGGAGTTCAGCGCGCAGACACCGTTGACCGTCGGCAGCCCGCAGCAGGTCATCGATCGGACGCTCTCCTTCCGCGAGTACGTCGGCGACTACCAGCGCCAGCTGTTCCTGATGGACCACGCCGGTCTGCCGTTGAAGACGGTCCTCGAGCAGCTCGACCTGCTCGGCTCGGAGGTCGTGCCGGTGCTGCGCCGCGAGTTCGACGCGCTGCGCGCACCGGGTGTGCCGGACGCACCGACGCACGCGTCGCTGGTGGCTGCCCGCTCGGAGGTGTCGGCATGACGCACTCTGTCGCCGTGGTGACGGCCGGCCTGTCCGAGCCGTCCTCCACGTCGTTGCTCGGCGACCGCCTGACGAGCGCGGTTCGCGAGGCCTTCGGCGGCGACGTCTCGATCGTGACGATCCCGCTGCGGCCGCTCGCGCACGAGATCACGAACGCGCTGCTGAACGGCTTCGCGGCTGCCGAGTTGCAGTCCGCGTACGACGCCGTTGCCGCGGCGGACACGCTGATCGCCGTGACGCCGACGTTCAACGCGTCCTACAGCGGGTTGTTCAAATCGTTCTTCGACGCGCTCCCGGCGGACGTCCTCGTCGACAAGCCGGTGCTGATCGCGGCGACCGGCGGCACCGAACGTCACTCGCTCGTGCTGGAGCACGCGCTTCGGCCGATGTTCAGCTACCTGGGTGCCCTGGTCGTCCCGACCGGCGTGTACGCCGCGTCGTCCGACTGGGGGAGCGGCGCCGCCCTCGGCGAGCGCATCGCGCGAGCCGCGCGGCAGCTGGCGAAGCTCGTCGTCGCGGCGCCGGCCGGGCCGTCGGCCGACCCGTTCGCGGACGTCGTTCCGTTCGAGGAGCTGCTGCGCGGGTGAGCGAACGTCCCGGGCGGTGTAGCGTTGTCGAACGTGGGTTCGAAACCGTCCGGAATGCTGCTGGCGGGGGACGCGTCGGGGCAGCCCGCGCTGTTCGAGCCCGACGAGATCGTCGCGCAGGAGCGCGGTAGCGGCCGGCTCGCCGGTCTCGAGATCACGCACGTCCTGGCCCGCCGGATCATCAACCCGATCCCACCCGGCGGGCCGGTGTCGTTCCGGTGGTCAATCAACGCCTACCGCGGCTGCAGCCACGCGTGCGTGTACTGCTTCGCCCGGCCGACGCACGAGTACCTCGGGCTCAACGGCGGCAGCGATTTCGACCGCAAGATCATCGTCAAGATCAACGCCGTCGAGCGGCTGCGGGCCGAACTCGACTCGCCGAAGTGGCGCGGCGAATCGATCGCGATGGGCACCAACACCGATCCGTACCAGCGCGCGGAGGGCAAGTACCGGCTGACGCGCGGCATCGTCTCGACGCTGGTCGAGCGCGCGAACCCGTTCTCGATCTTGACCAAGTCGGCGCTGATCGTGCGCGACAAGGATCTGCTCGTCCGCGCGTACGAGCAGTCCGACGTGTCGATCAGCTTCTCGATCGGGACGGTCGACGAGGACGTGTGGCGGGTGGCCGAGCCGGGGACGCCGCCGCCCGCTCGCCGTCTGGCCGCGGTGCGGGAACTGACGTCCGCCGGCATCGACGTCGGGGTGCTGGTCGCGCCGATCCTGCCCGGCATCAGCGACCGCCGGGACCAGCTCGAGCGGACGGTCTCCGCGATCGTCGCGGCCGGTGGCACGGTGCACGGCACGGTAGCGCTGTATCTGGACGGTGCGACGCGCACGCACTATCTGTCCTGGCTGGCGGCGCGCGACCCGGTGCTGCACGCGCGGTACCTGGATCGGTACGCGGGCCGCACGCATCTGCCCGACGAGTACAGCGTGTGGATCCGGCGGGTGGTTGCCGAGGCGGTCGAGCGCGCCGGTGGCCGTCCGATGCGCCCCTTCCCGATCCGTCCGCGCCGCTGAGTTCCAGCTCGGTCGCGCCTCGCTCGAAGAGCGCGCCGGTGGGGCAGGTTGTGCTCGCGGTGCTGTCCCGCTGCCGGGTGTCTGTTCCGCTGTCGGCGTTGGCCTTGCCCCGGGTGTTGTTGCTAGTCGATCTCCATCGCAACAACTGGCGGGGCAAGGCGGACCGGATCGTGTCTGATGGGGCGGGTTTTGTCAGACCCTGTTGTTAGCGTTCGGGTCATGGAGTTGCTGGACCGCCTGGTCGAGCTGGACCGCTCGATCAACCGCCTCGAAGCCGAACGCTCTGCCGTGCTGGCCGAGTTGGCCGAGGCTCCGGATCCG
>Ga0164242_10004423_pt1 | contig 15788 bp, 15 predicted proteins | sample OricomgcompostMG_FD_108783 | JGI IMG/M metagenome (GOLD analysis project Ga0164242, IMG submission 108783) | Miracle-Growth compost microbial communities from Emeryville, California, USA - Original compost - Miracle growth compost (MG) ... | reverse complement strand
CTGGCCGGCGTCGAGGCCGCTTTGGTCGGGGTGCGGTGTGGCGCTCGGGTTGCACAGGGCGGCGCCCTCGACGGAATACTCCGCGGTGAAGCTCGCGCCGAGCACCAGCGCGCGGGCCGCGCTCATCGGCGCGGCAGCCTTGTCGAGGTGCGAGCTCACCATCGCGGCGTTATCGGCTATCAGAGCCGAAAAGTCCCTGTGCCGGCTGGAAAAATCGCTCTGCAGCTGCCGCGCGGCGCGCTCGACGACGGATTCGGGCAAGGCGAGAACACGTGCGACCACAGCGCCGGTTCGCGAGTCTCCGCGGGGGAGTTCTTCGCCCGCCAAGTAGAGCCGGGCGACGACCCGGCCCGGGTCGGGACGCAGGATCGCGTCGACGCGATGTGCCAGTGGCGGCGTCATGAGAGCACCCCAAGCCGCCGGGCTTGTTGCACTGTCGACAACAACGCGAGCGTTGATTCCGCGCCCTGGTTGAGATTTGGGCCGGTCTCGTGCAATCCGTCGAAACCTCCGCCGGTTTCCGGGTCGAACATCGGCGTGCCGACGTCGTTGTCGCCGAGAAACCATGCCCACGCCATGCGCACGCCGTCGAGCCATCTGACGTCGCCGGTGATGTCGAACGCGCGGCCGCACGCGTCGGCGAGCGCGGCCACTTCGATCGGCTGCTGGTCGAACCCCGGCGTGAGATCGTGCGGACCCCGGCCGCCGACCGGGGTCACCGAGAGGTGGCCGTCGTGTGTTTCTTTGCATAGCAGGAAATCCAGCAGCTCCAGCCCGCGTTGGTGTGCGTCGAGATCAGGCAGTGCCGCGCCCGCAAGCAGCAGTGCCTCGACGACCGAACCGTTGCCGTAGGCCAGCCGCGGCCGCGGCCACGGCCATCGCGGGCGTGCGCCGCCGAGGTCGTCGACGGACGCCGTGAAATCGCGCAGCAGCGCCCGTGCCGACAACTCGTCGGGCCGGCTGAGGAGAACTTCGCCTGCGCCGAGTGCGGCGAACGCCATCGACAGCGGGTGCGGCGAGCGCTGCCGGGCTGCGGTGCGAAAGCCGAGAATCGCGCGCGCCCGCGTGGCATCGCTCGGAGCGTGGGCGGCCGTGACGCCGAGGCCCCATATCGCGCGACCCCACCAGTCGCCTAACCCCGGAGTGTCGCTCCAGGCGCCGCTTATCGTCATGCGGTTGTGGCACGATCCGTCGTCCTGGATCGCCGACAAGGCGAATTCGAGGTAACGGCGTCCGGCCCTGAGCAGTTTCGGGTTCGGTTGCGACTGCCGGTAGACCACGACGAGCGCCCGCGCGACGTCGTCCAGGCAATAGCCGTGTTCGAGCCTCGGCTCGCCGTGGAGGGCATGCTCGAAAAGCCCGCGGGCGTCGGTGAGGTGGTGCAGGTGGTCGAAGGGCGGCGCGCGGTCCGCGCCGCTGACGCTCACGCCGCCACTCGCGCGCCGATGAGGCGCGTGGCGAGCTCGTCGTAGCGCCGCGCGACCGTTGGCCACAGCAATTCGGGCGCCGTCGCGACGGCTGCTTTGGCCATGCCGGCGGCCAGCTCGCGGTGGGTCAGCAGAGTGCGTAACGCCGCGGCGATCGCGGCAGGATCTTTGTGTGGCACGAGCAAACCTGCGCCATCGCCGAGCAATTCGACCGCGTGTGGAAAGCGGGTCGCGATCACTGGTTTTAGCGCGGCGACGGCTTCGATCAAAACGCCGGACGTCACCTGGTCGGTGGAGTCATAAGGAAGGACGACGACATCGGCCGAGTCGATCAGTTCGGCGAGGGCGTCGCTGCCTCGGTAATGGCTGTCGAAGCTCACGGTCGCCGTGAGGCCGAGTTCGCGCACCCGCGACGTGAGCTTGTGGCGATACGCCTCGCCCTCGCGCAGCAGCACCTTGGGGTGGGTCTGGCCCGCCACGAGATAGCGGGGAGCGGGATACAGGTCGCTGAGCGACGCCATCGCCTCGATCGCCCACTCGATGCCTTTGCCCGGGCCGATCAGCCCCCACGTCAAGATGGTCGGCTGGACGCTGCGAAACACCGGAGCACGGCGACCGCGCACCACTGGTGCGCCATGTGGGATCACGCTGATTTTCGTGGCGTCGACGGAATATCCGGTGGTGAGGCGGTCGCGCGCCGCGGCCGTCATCGTCACCACCGCGTCGGCGAGCGACACCACTGACTCGAGGACGGCTTGCTGATGCGCGGTGGGCGCGCTCAACACCGTGTGCAGGACGACGATCGACGGGATCGTCAGGCCGGCGAGCAACGGCAGAAGCTCGTCGCCATCGACGCCTCCGTATGCGCCGTACTCATGTTGCACGATCGCGATATCGCTGTGGTTGAGCAAGTATGCGGCGCGCGTCGCGCTTCCCGGGTCACCGGCGACCAACTCGGCGACGACCTCGCCGCCCAAGCGCGGCTGCGGAGTGTCGACGACTCTGATCACCCCGCCTGCGCCACCGCGGACGGTCACCAGTTCGCGGAAAAGAGACGACGTGAACGTCGCCAGCCCGCACATGGTCGGCGGGTACGTGCTTACGAAACCGAAGCGAGTCGTCACAAGACGAAGCCTTCCGAATTGGGCAGGCATCGCCGGCGAAGCGCGAACCTGGCGCGAACGAGGTAGAGGTCGCGGCGGCAAGTGACTTGCCAGCGTTCGTCAAAGAACGACCGTGCGGGCCAACGACAACAGGAAAACGCTCGAGATCCTTACCCGATCTGGGTGGAAAAGCAGGACCGAGCAACCCCGGCTCGCCCGGGGCGTTGCCCTCAGCCTACCTCGTGCCCGGCTTTTCGGCGTACGGGCGCCTTGAGAGGGTCTTGTGGGCCTGGGGTGGGCCTCGACGCGACCGAAATCGGCTGGTGGGCAGCTTGTCGCCGCTGGCAAGATGCGGCGAGTGACCTCACCTGGATTTTGGTATGCGTTGCCGGTGTTGACCGGCCGGCTCATCCGGCTCGAGCCGCTTGCCATCGAGCATGCGCCTGGCTATCTCGCGGCAGCGGGGGTGGGCGCCGATGCCGCCGAGGTCTTCCGTTGGCTGCGCCCGCCCGCAGGAGTGGTCGTCGCGCCAGTCACGATCGCCGACGCCGAGCAGCACATCGTCGACGCGCTCGCGTTACGCGCCCGTGGTTTTCGATTTGCCTATGCTCAGATCGACGCCGTCACAGGCGAAGTCGCCGGGTCGACGTCGTACTACGACGTCGACCCGGCCGCTCGCGCGATCAGCATCGGTCACACCTGGCTCGGCAAGCGGTGGTGGCGCACCGGCCACAACACCGAGTCGAAGCTGCTGATGCTGACGCATGCATTCGACACGTTGGGCGCGGCGCGGGTGGTGTGGCACACCGACATCTACAACACCCGCTCGCAGGCGGCCATCGAACGGCTTGGCGCGACGAAGGAGGGTGTCCTTCGCAAGCATCGAATTCGCGCCGACGGATCATGGCGCGACACCGTGCAGTATGCGATGACGGACGACGATTGGCCCGCCGTCCGTGACCGCCTGACCGCGCGCCTAGCCGCCGGCTGACCGCGCGGCGGCTCGCGGCCGTCAGCTGTCGGCCGCCGCCTGAAGCGCGGCGATGTCGAGCTTGCGCATGCCGAGCATCGCCTTCATGGCCCGCGCCGCGCGCTCGGGGTCAGGGTCGCTGAGCAGAGTCGGCAGCATGGCAGGAACAACTTGCCAGGACAGCCCGTATTTGTCCTTCAGCCAGCCGCACTGATCTTCGATGCCGCCTTCGGAGAGCTTCTCCCATAGCTGGTCGACCTCCTCTTGCGTCTCGCAGCTGATCTGCAACGACACGGCTTCGTTGAACGTGTGCGCCGGTCCGCCGTTCAGCGCGATGAGCGGCTGGCCGTCGATTTCGAACTCGACGACGAGCACGGCGCCAGCCGGCATAGGTCCCGATTCGCCGTAGTACGTCGTATGGGAGATCGTGGAATTCTTGAAGATCGACGTGTAGAAGGCGGCGGCCTCGCCAGCCTGAGTGTCGAACCACAAGCACGGTCGGATTTTGCGCATGAGATCGTCCTCCGCTCGGTCCTGAGCACCTGCTGCATTCCTAGACCGCCGACGTGGCGAAATCTCATCGGCTGACGTCCACAGGTCGAAATTGCGTCGTCCACAACGCGTTTTCTGTGGGTTCGATGGCCGGCGTCAGCGCGGTTTGCTAGTCGCATGACCACCGACATCATCGATCAGCCCGTGCGGCTTCGTTCCCCTGCCGACATCGTCGAAGCCGTGCCCCACTTGGTCGGTTTCCAGCCCGAGGATTCACTCGTCATTATCGCTTTGCGTGGCAAGCGTGGTCGCCTCGGCGTCGTCGCACGCCTCGATCTCGCCGAGATCTGGCAAAAGCCGCGGCGCGTCGCGCTCGTGCTCGACTTTCTCCAACGTGACAGCGCCTCGCGTGCGCTGCTGGTGTTCTACCCGCCGAGCGGTGGGCGCGCGCATCCGGCGATCGCGCCCACCGTCGACGCCCTCACGCAACATCTCGAGCCCGCCGGCATCTCGATCGACGACGTGCTGTGCGTCTGCGAGGGCCGTTGGTGGTCGTTGCGTTGTGACGCTCCCGCATGCTGTCCGCCTGAGGGCACGCCTGTCGATTCGTCGGGCGCCTCGGCGATGGCGATGGCGGCCGTGGTCAAGGGGAGGGCCACGCTCGGCTCGCGCAGAGAGCTCGAGCGCACGATCGAGCCGCTCGGTGGGGCCGTGGGGGCGGCGATGGCCTACGCCCTGCCGCGGGCGCGGGCGGAGCTCGATGATCGGGTCGCCGCAGGCGAAAGTGACACGATCGCCAAGGAGTCGATCTCGCTGCTGACTCAAGCTGTCGAGGCGCGCTTGGCCGCTGATCGTTCGAGTGCGGCCATGCTGACGGTCGATTGCGCCGCCAGGCTCATCGTCGGGCTAGCCGACGTTCGCGTGCGCGACGAGTTGTTGTGCTGGAGCGAGGGCGAGCATGGCGCCGCGACGTGCGCGTTGCTCGTCGAGTTGGCCCAGCACGCGGTGCCGCCGTTTGGCGAGGCTCCGTTGACGGTCCTTGCGTGGATCGCCTACTTGCGCGGCGAAGGGGCGCTCGCCGGCATCGCGGTCGATCGCATGCTCGCCGGCGGAGACGTCAACGGGCTGGTGCGCATCCTCGACCAAGCGTTGCGGAGTGGCTTCAACCCCAGCCGGTTCGGGGCCGCGCTGCGTGCGCTGAGGCGGCCCTCGTCCGGCGGCTGACCGGCCTGCTCATGGCAGTGTCGGGCTGCTGCCGAGGTGGGTGTTCGACGTCCGGCCGGTCGTGTGGGTGATCGGCTCGTTCGCCGCCGTCAGCCAGTTGAGGCAGGCGCGCCCGCGGGTCGACAGGTGATCGACGAGGGGCAGCCGGTCGGCAGGTGGTGCGCGGGCGGCCGTCCGTCCAGGCAGAGATGGGTTCCCGCTGACCGGTCTGGAATTCGAGCGGGTCGGACGGCGGTTGCCATCGGTGCTGCCGAGTCTGACTAGTCGACGAACTCTTGCTCGGGGCCGCGCTGCACGACGATCTGACCCGAGTCTTCCAACTCCCGGATCGTGCGCACGATTTTCGCCTGCGCCTCCTCCACGGTCTTCAATCGAGTTGGCCCGAGCAACGCGATCTCCTCAAGAAGCGCGTTTCCCGCACGCTCCGACATGTTGCGCAGAATCGTCTGCTGCACCGCCTCGGCGGTGCCCTTCAGCGCGGCCGCGAGGTCGGCAAGATCCGTCTCGCGCAACACCAACTGCACAGCCTTGTCTTCGAGCGTGACGATGTCTTCGAACAGGAACATCAGCGCACGCACTTGATCGGCCAGCTCAGCGTCGAGGCCGTCGAGAATCTGCCGCTCGGTAGCGCGGTCCGACCGGTTGATGATGTCGACGAGCATGGGCACGCCGCCGACGTCCGACGTCGTGGCCGTCGATGTCAGAACGGCAGAGAGTTTGCTTTCGAGCAAATCCTCCAGCAAACGAACGGCATCGGGAGATGGCCTATCCATCACCGCGACCCGATATGCGACGTCGCCGGCCAGTTCCGGCTCCAACAGCCCCACGAGCACCGCTGCCTCGTCGGGCGCGAGATGCGACAGCACCAGCGCGACCGTCTGCGGATGCTCGTCTTGCAGGTATGACACCAGCTGCCTCGGATCTGCGCCACGCAAGAACTGGAAGGGCATGCCGATGAGCGACGCGTTCAGCCGCTCGGCGATTTCGCGTGCCTTATCGACTCCGAAGCTCGCCTCCAAGATGTCGGTGGCATAGCCGAGGCCACCCCTGCTCGCGTAGCCACGTGCGAGCACAAGCTCACGGAACTCGGTCAGCACCGAGTCGACGAGGTCGGGATCGATCGTGTCGAGGCGCGCGATCTCTGCCGTTATTTTTTCGACCTCTGCCTCTCGCATCGCGGCCAAGACGGGCGCCGACTTTTCGGCGCCGAGTTGCACCATCAACACGGCGGCCTTGCGCAATCCGGTGACGCTGATCGGAGCCTCCTCATCCCGACGCAGGGCCAGGCGTAGATCCAGATGCGATCCAGCTATCGCCTGACCCTGCGTCTTCGGCAGCCGGCTGCGCCTTTCGCTTGCCGGCCTGTGGGCTTCTGCCGCTGCGCGGCGTTAGGAGCGGAATTTCCCTACCGCGTCGCTGAGCTGCGCACTCAGCACGGCCAGGTGGTTCGCGGCCTCGTTGATCTGTGTCACGCCCGCGGTCGTCGATTGCGCCGCAGTCGCGACGCCTGTGATGTTTTCCGCGATTTGCACAGTGCCCACCGCGGCTTCTGAAACATTGCGGGCCATCTCACTCGTGGTCGCCGTCTGCTCCTCGACCGCCGAAGCGATCGTGGTCTGGAAGCTGTTGATGCGGTCGATGACATCGGTGATCTCGCCGATCGCGTTCACCACCGTCGCGGTGTCCGCCTGGATGGCGGTGACCCGGCTTGCGATGTCGCCGGTCGCCTTTCCGGTTTCCTGAGCGAGATCCTTGACCTCGCCTGCCACCACAGCGAAGCCCTTTCCAGCTTCACCAGCGCGAGCGGCCTCGATCGTGGCGTTGAGCGCAAGCAAGTTGGTCTGCTCCGCGATCGACGTGATGACTTTCACGACGTTGCCGATCTGCTCGGACGACTCACCCAGCTTGACCACCAGGTCGCGAGTTGTCGCCGCGACCTCTGCGGCTCGGCTGGCGACGCCCGCTGCTTCAACCGCGCTGCTCGCGATTTGCGAGATCGACGCGCCCATCTCTTCGGCCGACGCGGCAGTCGTCTGCACGTTCGCCGAGACCTGCTCGGACGCCGAGGCAACGACACCTGCCTGGACGGCCGATTCTTCTGCCGACGCGGCGACACTCGTCGATGCGACCTGCAACTCCTGCGAAGCAGACGCAAGCGTGTTGGCCGTCTCTGCCATCGTGCCGACGGCGGCTCGCATACTCGTGGTGGCGACGTCGAGCGCCTGCGCCATCTGGCCCACCTCGTCGGTCGACGTGACATTCGCCGACTGGGTGAGATCGCCATCGGCCAACGCCTGCAGCACAGCCTTCACCCGGCCAAGCGGTCGGACGATCGAGCGGGAGACGAGCAGGCCAAGCCCGACCGCGAGCACGACCCCGATGATCAGCACGGTGAGCGTCAAGGAGCGGTGCGACGAGAAGGTGGCGTTCGCCTCGTCGACTTCGTGGCTCGCCCGCTTGTTTTCCGCGGCCTGCGCCGCGTCGAGCGCGTCAGTTGCCGCGCTGATGTGCGACTGAGCGGCGCTGTCTTGGAGCGACATCACCTGCTTGACGTCGTCGGCAGCGGCGGCCGGCAGCATCTGGGTGTCGCGAACCTGCACGTACGCGTCCCATTCCTTTTCGAACGTGGCCACTGCGTCCGGGTCGGCCGGACCAGAAGCCTTGTACGCGGCGAGAGCCGACGCGATATCCCTGTCGTCTTGATGCACTCCGTCGAGCCAGGTTTGCTTCTTGCTCGCATCGGGCTCGGCGACGTATCCGAAGACCTCCGTGCGGGACATCATCTCCGCCTCTTGCAGATCGGCAAGGTGGCCTAGTGGGACGATGCCGCTGGTGCTGATGTTGACGGCACGATCGCGCACCGAGTCAAGACTGTCGATGCCTAGTACGCCGATGCCGACCGCGACCGCGGCGACGACGAACACGGCCGTGAGGATCTTTGTTCGAACGCTTCGGCCGGAAAACAAACGCCCAATCTGGGAGGTTGTATTCGCGCTGCCCACATCTGATGTGCTCATGAGGAATCCCAGTCAGTGAATTGTCGGATGCTGTCGTGCCCTCAATCGGCTCAGGCGAACTCGATTCTGAGAATAAATTTCGGATCACCTTGCGGCAATTTCATAGCGGATCCATGCGCACGCATGCGAACGCTCGCCGTGTCGCAAGGAGGTGCTCCGGAATCTCGGATCGATATGCGCGGTCGCCGCGAGATCTAGGGCAAACAGGTGCTGCCTGAAGACGAGTTCTGTGCATTCTGTCGAGCGCTAAAAGTCCGTGCCCTGCAGCAAAAGTTGGCCACCAGACGACAAACAAGACAGCAACTCTCATAATCTCTGTTCTTTCGCGCATATTGAGCTAAGACTACGAGCGAAATGTGACAAGAGCGCGATCATAATATCGTGGGCAGCTGCACTAAATGCGCATATACAAATCTCCGGCATAGCTGCTCAGATCAATGAGGGCAACGCCGATAGGTGCCTCGTCTGCACGATGACTACACCGACTTGAATTGCGAGGGGATCTAGGTGGAAGACACCGATGAGATCGTCCGCGAGTTTCTCACCGAAAGCCAAGAGAACCTCGACCAGCTGGACCGGGATTTGGTGGCGCTTGAGGCTGACCCGTCCTCTTCGGCGCTGCTGCAGAGCGTATTCCGCACGATTCACACCATCAAAGGCACCAGCGGCTTCCTCGGGTTTGGCAACCTCGAATCTCTCACGCATGTCGGTGAAAGCCTCCTCGCGAAGATGCGTGACGGGAGCCTCACCCTCACCCAAGAACGCACGACGGTGCTCCTCGAGCTCGTCGACGCCATCCGCGAAATCCTCGAATCGATCGCGGTGAGTGGTGCCGAAGATGCATGCGATCGCACCGCGCTCGTGCGGCGCATCTCAGATCTGCAGGTGTCCGAAGCGCCTGCCGGCGCGGCGCCGGGCGTCGCCGACGAGGCTGCCGAGACGGCGGCCACGACGCAAAGGATCGGCGAGATCCTGGAGGCGCACGAGGTCGTCGACTCCACCGACGTCACGGTCGCGGTGCTCGAGCAGCAACTCGGAGACGACCGTCCACTCGGCGAGATCCTGATCGCCCATGGGCAGGCGACCGCCGATCAGGTGGCCGACGCGCTGGCTGCGCAGGAGGCTGCGCGCGGCGTCGCGAGCGGCGCGGCGCCCGTGCACGCGGCCGCCGACGCGTCTTTGCGCGTCGACGTGAATTTGCTCGACACCTTGATGAGGCTCGTCGGCGAGCTCGTTCTGACGCGTAACCAGATTGTGGCGACAGCTGCCAGCCAGGCGGAGCCGGCGATGCTGCGCTCCTCGCAACGGCTGAACTTGCTCGTCAGCGAACTGCAAGAGGGCGTCATGAAGACCCGCATGCAGCCTATCGACACGATTTGGAGCAAGTTGCCTCGCGTCGTTCGCGATCTGGGTGTGACCTGTGGCAAGGAGGTCCGACTCGTCCTCGAAGGCCGCGAGACCGAACTCGACAAGACGATCCTTGAGGCCATCAAGGATCCGCTGACGCATGCGGTGCGCAACGCGGTAGATCACGGCATCGAATCGCCAGACGCGCGCCGCGCCGCAGGGAAGAGCCCGGAGGGTCTGCTCACCTTGCGCGCATTTCACGAGGGCGGCCAGGTCAACATCGAGATTTCTGACGACGGCGCCGGCATTGATCCAGCGAAGATTGCGGCAAAAGCGCTCGAGAGCGGCGTCGTGACGGCTGAGCAGCTGCGCGGCATGGGGCCGCGCGACGTGATCAATCTCATCTTCGAGCCCGGCTTTTCCACCGCCGAAGCAGTCACGAACGTTTCGGGCCGGGGTGTGGGAATGGACGTCGTCCGCACGAATATCGAGAAGATCGGCGGCACTGTCGATGTCGTGAGCGAACCGGGTGTTCGCACATCGCTGCGCGTGAAGATTCCGCTGACTCTCGCGATCATCCCGGCTCTCACCGTCGAATGTGCGGGTGAGCGATACGCGGTGCCACAGGTCAGCCTCGAAGAGTTGCTGTGCGTCGAAGGGGAGCGGGCCCGCACCGGCGTGGAGTATCTCTCGGGCGCGCCGGTGTTCCGCCTGCGCGGAAACCTGCTTCCGCTGGTCTGGCTCGACCACGTGCTCGATCTGACCGAGGGCCCACATGTGGACGACGCCGTCTACATCTTGGTGCTGCAGGCCGAAAGCCACCGATTCGGGCTTGTCGTCGACCGGGTGCTCAACACCGAGGAGATCGTGGTCAAGCCACTTTCGCGCCAGCTGAAGGGGGTTGGCACTTATGCCGGCGCGACCATTTTGGGCGACGGCCGAGTCGCCCTTATCCTCGACGTCCGCGCTCTGGCCCGCCGCGCGCATATCGTCAGCGAAGGCGATGCGCTGGGGGGCCCGACCGCTCACGGCGAGGAGAGCATTCGTCTCGATGGTCCTGAGCCGTTGCTCGTGGTCGCGGTGGGCGAGCGCCGCGTCGGCGTGCCGCTGTCGATGGTCACCAGGCTTGAGGATATCCCGACGTCGAGCGTCGAGCGCGTCGGGCAACGTGAACTCGTGCAATATCGCGGCAATCTGCTCCCGCTCGCCAGGCTCTCCCACGTGCTTGGCGTGCATTCTGGGGGAGGTGACGACAAACTCAAGGTGATCGTCTATTCGCAGGGTCAGCGAAGCGTCGGCCTGATCGTCGACGCGGTGCTCGACATAGCCACGGAGACACCCCGTTCGCGCGGCGACGCAAACGAGCATGGCGTGGCGGGAATGGCCGTGGTGCAAGAAAGGGTCACCGAGCTGCTCGACATGGAGCAGGCGATCGTCGCCGCCGATCCGCGATTCTTTTCCGCGGTCGCGGCCTCGGGCGCAGCTGACGTCTCGGGCTACGAAACCTACGCAGAACTAGGGGCGTGACATGGAAGCGCGTCAACTCACGACATTCACCGTCGACGGTTTGCTGTTCGGCGTCGAAGTGCATCGAGTGCAAGAGGTCATCCGCTGCCAGGAGATGACCACCGTTCCCCTTGCGGTCGAGGGAGTCGCTGGGCTGATCAACCTACGCGGCGAGGTCGTCACGGCGATAGACATGCGCACGCAGCTCGGCTTGGCGCCACGTGCCGATGGTGAGATGCCGATGAACGTCGTGGTGCGCGTCGATGACGAATCCGTGAGCCTGCTCGTCGACGCGATCGGTGACGTCGCCAACGTCACCAGCGAGCAGTTCGAAGAGCCGCCGGAGACGATGACCGGCGTCGCCGCGGCGCTGACATTGGGCGCCTACAAGCTTGACGACCGCCTGCTTCTCGCGCTCGATGTCGACCGAGCCACCTCCGCCGTTGGTGTCAAATGACCGTCGATCCTGGCACGTTCTCGTACGTGAGCGGCCTCGTTCACGCAGAGGCCGCGATCGTCTTGGGCACCGGCAAGGAGTATCTCGTCGAGAGCCGCCTGCTGCCGCTCATGCGTGAGGGTGGCTTCGGTGATATCGCCACATTCGTGATGGCAGCTCGCACTCGGCAGGACGACGGGTTGCGGCACAAGATCGTGGAGGCTCTGACGACGAACGAGACGTCGTTCTTTCGTGATCGTGAACCGTTCAAAGCGTTTGCTGACGTCGTCATCCCGGAGTTGACGCGACTCCTGCCCGAGTGGAGCCCGATCAGAATTTGGTCGGCCGCCTGCTCGACCGGCCAAGAGCCGTTCAGCCTGGCGATGTTGGTCACGGACCACCCGCAGCTGGCGTCGGGGCGGCCAGTCGAGATTCTCGCGACCGACATCAATGAAAAGGTGCTGCAAAAGGCACGTGGCGCACGCTTCTCACAGCTCGAAGTAAACCGCGGGCTTCCCGCTCCGATGCTGGTGCGCCATTTCGAGCGTGTCGACACCGACTGGCGGGTAGTCAGCCAGGTGCGCGACCTAGTCTCATTTCGACCCTTGAACCTGGCGCAGCCCTTCGACCTGCCCTGCATGGACGTCGTCTTCTTGCGCAACGTATTAATCTATTTCGACGCTGAGACGAAGGTCTCGATACTGCGCCGTATGCGGCGTGTCATGCAACCGCACGGATACCTCTTTCTCGGTGGCTCGGAGACGACCCTAGGCCTCGACGACGGATTCGAACGCGTACAAATCGGATCGACCAGCGCTTACCGGCCGCTTGGGCTGGGCGGGCAATCGACCGACGCACTTACGTCCCGCAGCGTCCTCTCGCGCCTTGGCGCCAACCAGTAGAGCAAGGAAGGTACATGCCGTGTTAGCGATCGTGATCGACGATTCGAAGGCGATGCGCCTCATCCTCACCCGCATCATGCAGGGGCTGTCCTTCGACGTCCTCGAGGCGGCGGACGGCCGAGAGGCGATCGAGCGGATGGAGCAAGGACCACTTCCCGACGTCGCGCTCGTCGACTGGAACATGCCTGTCATGGACGGTCTTGAGTTCGTCCACGCAGTGCGGCGACATGAGGGCTGGCGAAGCGTCGCCTTGATGATGGTGACGACCGAAGGGGAGAAAGCTCAGCTCGTGCGCGCTCTCGCCGCAGGCGCGAACGAATATGTGGTGAAACCATTTACTCCAGACGCGATAGCCGAGAAGTTGATGCTGCTCGGCGTGGGCGACTGAATAGCCGAGGGACTGACATGCCTGCTCTAGACATCCCCAGCGTCGGTGATCTGACTCGGATCACCGACGATGTTTGGGATTCCTTTCTCGAAACCAACTCGCTCACGCACCAGCCGATAAGCTGCGCGCTGCCGGTAAGCCAGATCACGGCGTGTGTGCATCTGTCGGGTGCGTACACCGGCTCCGTGATGGTGCAATGCTCCGAGGCCGCGGCATGGCTGATCGCCAGCGCGCTCTTTGCGGCGCCGGCCGAGTCACTAAGCGAGTCGGAGATGACGGACGCCATCGGCGAAGTTGCCAACATGATCGGTGGAAACGTCAAAAGCCTGGTGCCAGGGCCATCGACGCTGTCGCTGCCGACCGTGGCGCACGGCGCCGACAGCCGCCTGTCGGTTCCGGGTGTCGAAACGGTGCGTGAGATCGCCGTCGATTGGCACGGGCACCCGATCATCGTCAGTCTGCTCCAGCGAACTATGGAGGGCTGATGTGCCATGCGCATTCTCATTGTCGATGACAGCAGGGCGATGCGGATGATCGTGACGCGGACGCTTCGGCAAGCCGGCTTCAACGGTCATGACATCGTCGAGGCGACCAACGGCCAAGAGGCTCTGAACGCCATCGAAACCGATAATCCAGACCTGGTTCTCAGCGACTGGAACATGCCGGAGATGACAGGCATCGAATTGCTCACGCGGCTGCGCACGTCAGGCTGTGAGGTGCCCTTTGGCTTCGTCACGTCGGAGACGTCGCCGGCGATGCGGGAGCGGGCGGCCACGGCGGGGGCGATGTTCTTGATCGCAAAGCCCTTCTCGGCCGACGACTTCGAAACAGCGCTGGCGTCGGTGTTGTGATGGCGACCATGACCTCGAAACTGCCTGCTCCCAAAGACGTCTGTGACCTGCTGAACATGCTCCTCGGTCGTGACGTCACGTCGGGGCCCGGCGCGCCGGTGCCGATAACGCTCAACGATCCGGCGGTCGTCGCCGTGTATGTCGATTCGAAACTGCGGATGCAGGCGGTTATCGTGCTCGACATCGCGCTCGCGGCCGCCTGCGGCGCGGCATTGGCGTTGTTGCCGCCGCATGCCGCAGAACTCGCGGCCACCAGCAAAGCGCTGCCGGACGCCCTCGGTGAGAACATCGGCGAGGTGCTCAACGTGATGGCCCCCTTGCTGACTCCGCCTGACGCTCCGCAGCTCAGGCTCTACCGCACTTATCAGCCGGGCGAGCGATTGCCCGCCGACGTCGCCTCGCTCGCCTTGATGTTCGGACGCCGTCTCGACGTCACATTGTCTGTCGGCGCCTATGGCCGAGGCGCGATATCGGTCGTGCTCGACTAGGCGCGAATTCGCTGCTGCGCCGCGATCGGCTCGGATGTCTCATCTTCGGCACAGATGCGGTAGGCGTGGCTGGGCCGGCCGACTGAGCCGTAGCCGAGTTCGACCGTGACATTCCCCGCGCGATGGAGAGCGACGAGATGTCGTTGCGCGGTCGCCCGGCTGATCGCAAGCCGGCCCGCGACCTCGATCGCGGTCAAGGGGCGACTGGATTGTCTCAGGAGGGCCAAGACATTTCTCGTGGTCGCACGCAAATCTGATCGCGCCGTCACGGATCCGCGTTCGACTGCGTCGGACGCCGCACCCGTGATCGCCCGCCCTGCACTGTCGTCAGCCGTCTCCCATGTGAGTTGTTTGGTGAGCATGACCGTGTGGCCGCGGCGTTCTCCGGCCTGGCTGCGCCAGACATCGATGCGGCAACGGGTCCAGCCGTGGTCGGTACGCACCCGGGCCGTTTCCGACGTGCGGTTTCCGGTAAGCGCCGAGCCGAACGCGGTGAGCAGGTGCCCCAGGTCGTCGGGATGGACCAGATCGGAGAAAGGCCTGCCGACCAGCCTTCCCGGCGCCGCCAGAGTGCCGATCGCGGCGCTGAGGGTTTCGACTCGCCACTGCTCGTCGATGACCGCCACGACAAGCGGAAGGGCGTCCTCGACCGCTCGCCCCGACACGACCGCGATCCCGTTCTCGACAACCGCGAGCCCGAAAATGACCAGTGCGGCGGGGCTGGCGCCTCCGTGCACGCGCCTGACCCATAGCGGGGCCTCGACGATTCGGCCACCGGGCAGCCTCAATTGTCGGGTGGCGTGATAGCCGTCGACCAATCCGTCGGCCAACATCGCGAGGCTTCGTCGCGCGCCTTCTGGCTCGACGAGCCTCGTCTCCAAGCTTCGGCCGATTATGGGATCGTCATCGGCGGCGAAGACCGACTCGCCGGCAGGGCTCACTGCCGTGACGGCTAGATCGTCGATCCGGACGGAGAGCAGGCTGAGGTAGTGGGCGGCGTCGCCGGTCTCGCACAGCCTTCTGAGTATCGCGTCAGGCTCGAGCGCCCCTGCAACGACGGGCAATGCCATGACGAAACCCTTCAGAACCGCTGCGTGACTGGCTAATGCTCGGTGACGCTGACGCAGCCGCGTCGTCTTACCGTGCGGCCACAAAGGTCTAACGGTCACGCTACATACGTTCATCCATGGCCACCGGCGTTCCGCTTTGGATCACACGTGATGCGATGGGAGTCTGGAGTTAACTCTTCGGCTTTAGCCGTCGAAATTGCGTGCCCGTAGGTGTGGCTGCGGTCGGGGGTGTGACATCGCTCACTGTTCGTGGGCTGTGTCACCCTCGCCGCGCGTCGAACCCTGCTGCGCTCGGCCCGCGACCGCATGGTCGGCCAAGCCGCCAGGTCGGGCGGCCTCGGTCAGCCCCTTGTCCGCGCGTCGGCGAGCGGCCCCGATCGCGTCGCCGCCTTCCGGAAAACCCTGGCGTTATGGCATTCCGGCGTCCCGCTAAGCGGTAAATGAAGGGCGTTCAAATGAGACGGTTTTCGGCACTCGATTCGCCGACGACAAAGGGCCGCGACCATCTCGAAGCGAATTCAGCGCGGCTGGCCGACCACTTTCAACGTATAGCGCACCGGGGGTCTT
>Ga0164242_10004422_pt1 | contig 15790 bp, 9 predicted proteins | sample OricomgcompostMG_FD_108783 | JGI IMG/M metagenome (GOLD analysis project Ga0164242, IMG submission 108783) | Miracle-Growth compost microbial communities from Emeryville, California, USA - Original compost - Miracle growth compost (MG) ... | reverse complement strand
GTTCCGCTGGACCAGCTTTTCACGGAGGCCGACATCGTCTTCGTCGCCTGCGCCCTGACGGCGGAGAACAGGCATCTGATCGGGCGCCAGGCGTTCGACAGCATGAAGCCCGGCGTGTTCCTGATAAACGTATCGCGGGGACCGCTGGTGGACGAAGCGGCACTGGCGGACGCCATGGCCAGCGGCAAGGTCGCCGCTGCGGGACTGGACGTATTCGAGGCGGAACCGCTGCCGGCGGACTCGCCGCTTCGCCCGTTCGCGGATCGCTGTACCTTCTCTACCCACAACGGCTCCAACACGCGTGAGGCCGTTGCGCGCATCAACCAGATGACGACGGATATCGTTCTGGACATCCTGGGCCTGAAGCCTGCCGGCTTCGTGCCAAACCGGGTGGCCTGACCGGTACGCGATCCGAATGTTGTCCGACCCTCTCAGAGCGGCTTACAGACGTTCCGCGCCTCCGGCATTCCGGACGTTCGTGGCAGCGGTCCGTCAGCGCGCCAGACATCTGGGCGCCCATCGCGACCCGCTTTACCTGCGTTCGATGGAGCGGCTCGCCCAGTTGCGCGACGCCCATGCCGGCGAGACCTGCGTCGTCATCGGCAACGGACCCTCCATGCGCGGATTCGACCTGGCGCAACTCGAAGGGGCGCCGGCCTTCTGTCTGAACCGGGGCTATCTCATGTGGCTGGAACAGGGCCGAAAGCCAGACTTCCTCGTCGTGGTCAACCGCCTGGTGATCGAGCAGTTCGCAGATGAAATGCAGAAGATGCGTGTCCTGACATTCGCGCCCTGGCTGGAGCGCGATCATTTCGATACGAGCGATCGAAACCTTGTGCTGTTCGAGGAACGATGGGACAAGGCCTTCATGATTGATGCTCGCCAGGGACTGGCCTCGCTGGCGACGGTCACCAACACGACCCTCCAACTGGCATGGCACATGGGCTTCTCGACCGTTGTCCTGATCGGCGTCGACCATTATTTCGCGGCGGCCTCGCGGGGACAGCCGCATCAGATGGTGGTACAGACCGACGACGATGTCGATCACTTCCGGCCGGACTATTTCGGACCCGGCACGCGCTGGCACCTTCCGGATCTCGAACTCTCGGAATACGGGTACCAGCTTGCCCGTAGGACATTCGAACGGGACGGCCGGCGAATCGTCAATGCGACACCGGATTCAAGGCTGGAGATATTCGAGCGCGCAACGCTTTCAGATATCCTGAAACCAGCCACAAGCCAGGGCGGCCGGGAAAGCAGATGACGAATTCAAGCTTTCGCGAAGCGCTCGCCGACATATGCCTCAGCATGTCGTTGTGGCGGGTATGGATGGCTTTGGCGCATGAGGATATCGGCGACCAGCACCGCCGCACTACGCTCGGTCCGCTCTGGCTCTTGATCAACTACCTGATCTATGTCGGCACCTTCCTCTTCCTTTTCCACCGGGGTCCGGGAGCGGCGGAATACGCGGCGCATGCGGCAACGGGACTTCTGGTGTATTTTTACATCATGGAAACGTTGATGCAGAGCATCACGCTTTTCGTGCGTGAGGAGGCCTTCATCAAGGGCACCAGGCTGCCATTGCCGGTCTATGTGATGCGGCTGATGCTGCAATCGCTGATCCGCAACGCCTATGCGTTGGTCGGATGCCTACTGATACTCGCGGTCAGCGGGACGTCTTTCACGTCCATGTGGGCCGGTTCGCTGCTGGGTATCGCCGTTCTCATCATAACTGCGCCGGCGGCCATCATGGTGTTCGCCTTCCTCGGCGCCTATTTCCCCGACAGCCAGTATCTGGTGTCGAACCTTTTGAGGATCGGAATGTTCCTCACGCCGATATTCTGGACACACGATTCCGCGCATGGCGTCCGCGCGATTTTTTACTGGTACGATCCATTCACCTATTTTATCGAAATCGTACGTATACCTATTACCAGCGGCGACATGCCATGGCGGTCATTGGCGTTGTGCTGCGTCATGAGCGCTGGGTTGTGGGTGCTGGCGCTGACGCTGTTCACCCGGCTTCGGAAGGAAGTGGTCTTCGTGCTCTGATGGTCTCGCTTCGTGTCGAAAATGTCGGTTTGGTTTATACGCTGAAATCCAAGATGAGCCTGGCTCCGAAGGATCGCCGCCTGCGCGTGGCATCCGACCGGATACGCGGCAAGGGACGAATACGCCAGGTTCTAGCCCTCGAAGGAATAAGCTTCGAGTTGCAGGCCGGAGACCGGCTTGGCCTCGTCGGCACCAACGGGGCCGGCAAAACGACGCTCCTGAAGGTGCTCTACGGGGTCTATCCGCCGCACTCCGGCTCGGTCCTCGTCGACGGCCGTGTGGATGCCCTTTTCAACATCAATTTAGGCTTTCGCCCCGAGGCAACCGGCCGGCGCAACATTGAACTGAGAGGGTTGGTCAACGGCTGGTCGCCGGAGGTGATCGAAGGGCGCATGGACGACATCATCGAGTTCAGCGAATTGGGCGAATTCATCGACATGCCTTTCAAGAGCTACAGCAGCGGCATGGCCGCGCGGCTGGCCTTTTCGGTCGCGACCACACTCGAACCGGAAATCCTGCTGATGGACGAATGGATGGGGGCGGGCGACCCGAAATTCCAGGAGAAAGCAAGCCAACGCATGGATGCGCTCGCCGAAAAGGCCGGCATCATCGTGCTGGCGAGCCACAACCACACCCTTCTAAGGCGAACCTGCAACAAGATCCTGCATCTGGAAGGCGGCCACGTGGCTGCATTCTATGACAATATAGAGGATTTCAAGGAATAGGCCGTGCTTCTTTCCGTCGTCACGCGCACCTATAGACGGCCGCTCCTGCTGGCTCGTGCGGCCCGTTCCATCGGCGCATCCCGGGTCGGCGAAATGGAATGGCTTGTCGTCGATGACGACGCGGATATCGGCGAAGACACACGCCGCATCGCCGCCGAGGCGTCGCTGGAGACAGGAATCCCGACGCGAACGCTCTGTTCCCGCAGGCGCGGACGCACGGCGGCGGCCAATCTCGGCCTGGTGGAAGCAGCCGGCCACTTCATCCATTTTCATGATGACGACGACACGGTCGAGCCGGACTTTTATCGAACGGTGCTGGATTTCTTCGCCGCAGAACCGTCATTTGGGGCCGCGCGCGTGATGTGTTCGCGTATTTATGAGGAACTGTCCGATAACGCCGTCCGCTTCCTGAAACGACAGCTCGTCTATCCGGAGCGAAGAACCGTTTCCTTGCTGGATGCAGCCGAAGTGTTCGCCTACCCCCCGATCGGCTCGGTCTTCGACCGCCGGACGTTGCTCGACATCGGCGGCTTCGACGAGCACTTCGATGTCGGCGAAGATTACGAGATGCTGCTACGTTTTCTCGTCAAAGCCGATATGGGGACGATTCCCCGTCTTCTGGCCAGTGTACACGTGCGGCAAGGAGCCGAAGGTGCATACGCAAACTCGCCGATCGAGCGCCGTTTCGAGGAAGAGCAGGCCGCTTTCGTCAACGCGATGCTGCGGCGTGACCTCGATACCGGGAAATTCGGCCTGGGCGCCTTGCTGGCGCTCGGCAGGCTGGCGCGCAGGAACCGCGGCCTCATCGACTATCTGGACGCGGCAAGGAAGCGATTCTCGCGGCGGCTTCCCTGATCGGATTGCCGATCCGGCGCCGGACGAGCATTGCCGACTGAATGGTTCGTAGAGAAAAGTTCAGCGGCAGCCCTTTCTTCTCCGGGCATCGCCAATGGCGTCGCGCTGCTCTTCAAAGCGCGCGATCCGCGACGCCAGGCTGTCGCGATTCACCATGGCCTCGTTCGCGTCGGTCGGCCTTTCGCCGCCCTCATACCCGCCTTTGGGGGAAACGCGCTGCGCTTTGCGGAGGAGATCAATCGAGATCTCTATCCGCTCGCTTTCGGCCACAAGCTGCTCGCAGGACCAAGTGTCATAGCCGGTCGGGGTAAACTGGGCGGCCATGATGCGGGTCTGTCCGTTGCAGGCGACCAACAAACAGGTTGCGGTCCCTAGTGCGATGTAATTCATCATGGACCGATCCCACGCGCCTGGATCATCCGGAATAATGCCGTCCGGGCGACAATGTACATGGTTTCACTCCGGCGGTACAGCGTTTCGGCTGGAGACCATGGTGGCTTCGCAGGCCTTGAAGACTACCTTCTTGTCGCCCTGATTGGTGATCTGCAACCGCGCAGCGGACTGGTCCGCTTCGAAAGTGTGGCTGATTTCGATATTGCTCGGAACCGGGCCGACCCGGACGATTTTCGAGCTCGATTCCCATTTGGCCTTGCCCTGTCGGGCAAGAGCGAGCGTCAAATCGAGCGGATGGTCGGCCCAAAGCCAGATACCCGCGGCCAGCGTTGTGCCGCTTGCGACGGGATGTGACAAAACAACGGCCAGGTTCGCCTTGGCACCGAGGGCCACCACATAGCTGCAGTAAGGCGGCACGGCTGGATCCACGACGTTCTTCGCGACCGTGGATATCTTTTTCGGCCAGCTTCCCCAACCGGCGCCAAGCAGATCGTCGTCATTGTCTATCAGGTTCTCGTCGAAGTGCCGCCAGTGCCCCTTGAAGGGAAAGCGGAGGAGGAATTTCCGCGGCGCGACGGGAAGCGCGCCGACGAGCGCGGGGCCATAGTGCGACCGGACGAACTGCTGATCGTAACCCATTAGATCGAGCAGGGTCGGGAATATTTCAAAATGGCTGGAGCGGTTGAAACGCCGACCTGCCGTCTGCGCAAATTCGGCTGCAAGACGACGGTTTCCCGTGGCAACGACAAGAGGAACGGAGCCTTCGGATATTGACACGTCGCGGTCGCTGCAATGGAACAGTTTGGATCTGCTCTGGAACATGTTCTGACCGTGGTCGGACGTGTAGATCACGACAGTGTCCGGGCGGTCGAGCGCGGGCTTCAGAATCCTGAAAAACTCGTCAACCTGCCACCTGATCTCCTTCAGATAGTTTCGGACCTGTCCGCGCTGGTCAGGGTTCAGGTCCAGCGCGTCACCGTACTCCCGGACTCCTTTCGGCTCGTAGGCATAATCGTCCGGCACGACGCGGCCGTCATGCGGGTAGTGTGTACCTTTCTTTTCGACGAAGATGAAATGCCGTCCCGGTTCGTCAAGCACGCGCAGCAGGCGATGCGCAATGTCATGGTCCATGGTCTGGAGATTGCCGGCTCCGCCAAGGGCAATGCGTTCGTCAATCTGCGCCGCTTCCTTCGCACCCATGTAGGAATGGTAGGTCAGCGAGGACCTGAACGCATCGAAGTAGACCGACCGGAAGCCGGCCCTGTGGGCATACATCCAGAAGTTCGGCGCGTGGAGGCTGGCGTGGGAACGATCCGGCAGTCGCGAGCGCTTGAGCCCCACCCTCAGCATAAGACGCGATGCCGACGAGCAGTTGGCGATAGACGATGCTTCGCCGTAGTTGAAGAAAAAATCTTTATCCGGAAGGCCGGACAGAAACGGCGTATCGTCAAACTGGTCGTTGTTGAGCGATATGAACTTTCCACCGACGCTTTCGTCCACAATGAAGAGGATGTTCCTGATCTTCGGCGCGACGGAGCCCGAATAGGCGATCTCGGCGGGTGGGTCGGTCCTGCGGTCGCTCATGACCATAGCCTTGGCGATCTGACCTTCTATGGCGAAGACGGGAGGTTGCGTCACTTTCTGGTAGTTGCCGATCCGCACATTATGAAAGGTGATCGCAAGTGCAGCCACCGGGATGAGCGCGAACCTCTTGGAAAGCGACCAGCGCCGCGGCGGCAGGAGATAGATCACCGCGATCAAAGCCAGCCAGGCTATGCTCCCGGCCACCTGAGGCAGAAAACTCAACCCGTCGGCTGCATTGGCCCGCTCCTGCCAGAGCAGATTGACCAATTCCTGGTTCACATGTGCACCGGACAAGGCCTGTACCGCCTGATCGAAAGCGATCGCCGATATCATTGCCAGCGAGAACAATGCGCGCAACGGGGCGGAACGCAGGAAGGGAACGATCGCGAGGGAAACGATCGTCAACGCGTATGCGACAAGGTATTCCGCGCTCACGAAGAGCGGGGCGCCGCCGCCTTCCGGATGCAGCATTGCCTCGACGAGATCGAGCCAAAGCATCGGCGCCGCCACCATGACCGCCAGTATGGCGATCGCCTTCAGCATGGTCGTCAGGGGCCACATTCAGTAGAACAGCCGCCGGCCGGTGATTGCAACTGAAGATAATTCAAGCATGCGCCAGGGCCGTTCGAGGCTGCCTGCTATTGGCGCGCTGACGGAAAGGCACATGTTCAACCGTGCAAGAGATCCCTTGGCGTCACCAGAAGATCGACCCAGCCAAGCCGGTTGACGTTAAGGCTTTCGATGTGAGCGAGGAATTCCGCGATGTCCGCTCGGTTCACCGCCGTGCGGCGCAGTTCGGCGAGGGAAGTTGTTCCGAACGGAATACGGGCGGGGAATTCGGAAACATCGTAACGGTCCACCAGATAACCGAGCAGCTCGAGAGGATCGCTGCCCTGCGAGCGCAGCCAGTTCGGAGCGAACTCCATCTTGATGAGCCAGCGCGGCAATGTCGAGAGCAGGCTCTCGGCTCCTTTCAGGACGTTCTGTTCGAACCCTTGCGTATCAATCTTGAAGAAAATCCCGCTATGGTGCTCCAGCCTTCCTCTCAAGAGCGTTGAGAGCGACGCCGCCGGAACCGCGACCTTCGTCCATGCGGCTATCTCCACACGGTTGTCGAGTGTCGATCTGGGGTTCAGCGAGAACGTCGCTTCGGGCTGATCCACAGCCGAAACCACTACGTTGCGCAGTTTGAAGTCGGATATTCCGTTCTGCTCGAAATTCGCCCGGATCAGATCCTCGAGGCGGGGATCCGCTTCGAAAGCGAAAATCTCTATATCCGGATTTTCCTTTCTGGCGATAATCGAGATGAAGCCGTAGTTTGCCCCGACGTCCACGATGGCCGTGAACGCCTCCCGCCTTAGCAACTTGTACAGTATCGACGCGCGCTCCTCGAAACATCCGCGCTGTCTGTACCAGGCTGCGTCCTGGGATTCGCCGCGTACGCTCAGTGTCACGTCGCCGATGGCGACTTGCTCAGTCACCGCCACGGCCGCATCCGTCATGCGTTCGCCGCCTTGCGCTTCGACCGGGCACGAACCGCGGTCTGCTGCGACATCTCGGCCCGCCGCAACGTCAAGGCCTTGGAACTACGGGCGACGATCTCGAATCCATTCTGAAGCAGCAGTGGAACAGCCAGTTTGCCCTTGCCCGCGAATTGGCCGCTCGAATCCGTCCAGGTGTCGTCCAGCGTGACGAGACCGTCGCCGGACATGCGGCGAAGAATGGTCTCGGCGCATAGTTCATGCATCCTCCAGCATTCCTCATTGCTGATGTCCGTGTTCAGGAAGCGGCGGTATTTCGATCGACGTTCCTCGGAATGGTTGTCGTGATAAAAGTCGAATGCGTCGATATAGACGAAATCCACCGTTCCGGAGTGCAGTTTCAGATAGTCTTCCCCTTTGGCGGTAACGGCCTGGGCGGCCGGGTTGAGGTAGCGCAGAATCTGCTTGGCGTGCTCCGTGTTGTCCGGATCCATGTCGACCGTGATGAAGCTCATCCCCGTCATCGCGGTGAAGATGGCGAGCTTTTCTGTAGAGCCCTGCTGGTTTATCCGCTCCCTGGTCGTCCCGATCTCGATAAGCGTCTTGCCAGCCAAAATCCCGGGATTCGCCGCTTCCGCGTCGATCAGGGCTGCCATCATGAGCGCATGGCCGTGCTCGACCTCGGGCTGGCTCTTGAAGGTTTCGACAGCGCTTCCGCCCACCCAGAGGGAATGCAACGGACGCAGCGCCGACACGATATCCAGTCCGACCTCCTCGCGCCCGATCTTCTCGACTTTCTGGCCGATCGCGGCGAACTCGGCGGCGTTGCGCTCGGCCATCTCGCTCAGGGCCGTGTGGCTGGCTTCGAACTCTTCTTCCAACACGGCCAGTTCTTCCAGCCGCTGGTCGATCTTCGCATGCAGCCTTTCGATATTCGTCTGCAGCGAAACGTCACGGAACTTTGCGCCGTCGACGAGCCGGTCGACCTCCTGGCGAAGGGCCTCGTCCGCCTCGGCCCGTACCGCTTCGATCCGCCCCTCCATGTCGGCTCGCAGCGCGCCGGCAATCGCCGTCCGAGTCTCATCCGAGGCCGCCCGTACCGCTTCGATCCGCCCCTCCATGTCGGCCCGCAGCGCGCCGGCAATCGCCGTTCGAGCCTCCGCCGCCTTCACGAATTTCTGCCCGTGTTCCCTTCTTATCTGCGAGACGGCTACTTCCCACGCCCGCCGCGAATTATCGCCGTATGACTTTACCAAGGAAATATCGGCTTTCAGGCTCTGGGCGCGCCGCTGCATCGACAGGCTCGCCGTACGCATGGCCGCCGCGATAGCCTCGTCTTGCCTGGCAAGCATGCGAAGCACGATTTCCCGCGCCGCGACACAGGCGACGCCGGCCACGAACAGCGCGGCAGCGCCGGCCCACCAAAGGAATCGCCAGCCCCAAGCGGAAGAAAAGCCAAAGGGTACGGCGACAAGCGCCGCAAGAACGACGATCAGGAAGGCCGCAACCGATTTCCGGCGAAGCGCCGCCCTCGCCGTCCACGCGCCAACCTGGCCAAGCCTGAACAACGTGGGCATCTTGTCGCGCACGCCGAGAGCGAATTCACCGTAACGTTGTCGCAACGAGGTGCGCCGGGAACGCACCGTAGCGGCCGGCCGCAGCGGAACGGAAAAGCCGCCCGACGGTTCCGATGCCCGGGTGGACGCAAGTGGCGCTGCCTTTGCAACCGCGGTTCCGGCCGCTGCGGCATTAAGCGACGCAGCAATGTTCCCGGCCGGAGACGACACGATCACCGGCGCGGCAGGTGTCGTGCGCCTGCCGCCAGTTACCGGGTCGCGCAACAGGCGCTCATAGTCGACGCGCTCGAAAATCTCGAGCTTGCCCCCGACTGTCGCGTTATAGATCTTCCGTCCCACCGCCTCGTAGGCCAGTTTGGCCTGACGATAATTCATAGCGACCCGGTCAAGCTTCGGATCCTTCCAGGTCTTGCCTTTGCCAAAATAATCTTTGTGAAAATGGTTGGGGTCGTCCGTTGTCGAAACGATCAAATCGCCCCGCCGCTCATGCTCCTTGGGGATAAGATAGTCAAAATCCATTCCAATAAGATAAACTTCAGTAAATCCCATAAAGAATGCGAGCTGTAAATTGATGAACGTGACGGATTGCCCGCAATAAAGTATCTTCGAAGCATCGGTAGAAAACCTTGGAACGCAGAAATTCGGGCTGGATTTCTCATAAAATCCGCGATTCATTTCAAAGAAATAAACGTTGTCTGCGGCCGGATGCAGTTGCTTATAGATGGTTGGAAAGAATTTATAAGTCGCTTCGTATGCGCGAATCCGATCCACATTTTCCTTCATAACGGCGTTATCTTCCACCACATAGAAGGTCGGCCGAAATCCGGTTTCATCCGACTTATAAAAGAATGAATTCACCGCAAATACATACTCTCCTTCCAACAAAGATAAATCGGCCTTGTTCAGCGAAGGGCCGTTACCGATAATAAAGCACCGCTTACCTTTAAACTTGTTGTATAAATTGCCAATCTTGTTTCTATCGGGCTCAGGGGCGCTATATAGTTCTTTTTTACCATACTCAGTCAAAGCAGTAAATTCGGGTGGGAATATAATCTCCGCCGAGGGAGCAGCCACAACGGGCGCTACTTGCTCGATATCTGCATATACTCCGTTAACCGATAGCGGCCGCCCAGACCGATAAAGATCAAGATCGCCGAAGGAACGGCGCCGGAGAGCGACCAGTCGCGTGGTCTGCTCAACCGGGACGTGGGAACAGTTCTTGTGGATAAAATCCAACGCCGAAAGGCCGCGATCCACGACACAGCCGAAATTGCTTCGAAGATGCTCCAGCCGCTCTCGCAGCTCGCCATGGTTGGTCTTTCCAATCGGATGATGGAGATGGACATAGGTATAGGGAGCAATCCGGATTTCGCTCAGGTCAAGCTGATTCAGAAACGTCACATCAAGCGCACGATCTTCTCCGCCATAATCGACGTATTGCTCAAACCCGGCTACCTGCTCGTATTGCGTTCGACGAACGATAACGACACCACCTGTTATCGTGGTCGGCTTACTGACCTTTTCAGCATCGTTCAGGCTTACGAAGGTATGGGAAGACTCTATTGCCGCCGATTCCTTGGCATCGGAAAAATAGATATTCGTATATGGAGAGATAACCTTGTATCTGTGATGGCAGTCGATCACTTCCCGCGCAAAATTCCGCCCAGGCAGGACATCGGTGTCCATTAACGCCACTACCGGCAAATCGGTAAAATGTCGCACCGCCGCGTTATAGCCCCACCCGCGGTTGTAGGCATTGGGGTTATACAGGAATTCATGACGAACATAAGGTTTCAAGTGCGGCTTGATAAGGTTAAATTTCGATTTCTGATCCTGCTCGACAAGCAATACGTCGAATAGATCGCCGTAGAAATGATCAATCCATGATAGAAGAAATAATATATTTTGTACTCTTGAATCATTCTCTTCGGGAAGCCGGAACCCTATGATCAAAGTGGCCAGTTTTTCTTCTGCTCGTTTTCCAGCCTCTTTTAGTAGCAGCGCTCGTTGTTCCGGGGTCACGATGGTCGGCGGCTCGATGGCGAGCCCATGCGGCGTTACAGGCGCGGCGCCGGACGCTGCCGGCAATCCGGTCGCCGGCTCTGTCGAGATAGTTCCCGGCGTCTTGCTGGGTACCGGGATCGCGGCATAAGTCGGCGCAGTGCCGGTTGGATCGGCCGGCTCGACGCCCTCCTTGGCAGCCCTGACCAGAATCGGCTCAACCCGCCGGGTTCGCTTGGCGCCGGTCGCCGGGTCGCGCAGAAGGGTTTCGTAATCGACCCGGTCGAAAATCTCCAGCTTTCCACCGACCGTGGCATTGTAGACCTTGCGCCCGACCGACTCGAAGCTCAGTTTCGCCTGCCGGTAATTCATTGCGACGCGATCGAGCTTCGGATCCTTCCACGTCTTGCCCTTGCCGAAATAATCCTTGTGGAAGTGGTTCGGATCGTCGGTTGTCGAGATGATATGGTTGCCGCGGCGCTCGTGCTCCTTGGGAATCGTATAGTTGAAGTCCATCCCGATCAGATAGGCTTCGGTAAAACCCATGAAGAAGGCGAGTTGCAGGTTGATATAGGTCACTGTCTGGCCGCAATAGACGACCTTCGAAGCATCGACCGAGAAACGCGGCACGCCGAAAAAGGGGCTCGATTTCTGGTAAAAGCCTTGATTCATCCGGAAGAAATAGACGCTGTCCCCTTCCGGATGCAGTGATTTATAATCGGTTGGAAAGAACTTGTACGGCGCATCGTATTCCTTGATCCGTTCGATGTTCTCCTTCATCACCATATTGTCTTCGACGACGAAGAAGGTCGGTCGAAAGCCTGTCTGGTCGGTTTTATAAAAAAACGAGTTGACCCCGAAGCTATACTCGCCCGCCAGCAAGGATAAATCGTTCTCGTTGAGCGACGGTCCGTTACCGATAATGAAGCAGCGCTCGCCCTTGAACTTATTGTAGAGCCCGGCCAATCCTGGGCTTGGCTCGGAAAGGTCGCCGAATTCCTTCTTGTCGTAATTGTTCAAATTGATATTGGGGTGCGGAAATACCGGTTGTGAATCCGTATCCGCATTACCTTCAACCGGTGTCGGCATGAGCGTGGAAATCTCCCTCGCATTCCTGGCCTGTATAGGGGGGGCGTCCGTCGGGACGGCCGGCGTTGCGATCAAAATCGCAGGCTTCGATGAAGAGGCAGAAGCCGGTAAAACCCCAGAAATTTCAACGGCAACACCCTCCCCTCCCAAGGAAGGTAAAGGCATCGTGGTATTTTCCCCGAGCGCCTGCAGCAGTTTCTCGACCCTGTCGCCTGAAAAGCTGTCATCCTTGGCGGATACACGAAACAGGGCGAGAAGGCGCTCGAATTCCGGAAGCCAGCGGCGCATTTCCATATCGAAATGGCGCCGAACGAGTGGCGACGCTTTCTTGCTGCGGTTCCATACGCCATCGAGCAGGATCAGCGTTCGGCGGGCAGCCAGGAAGCGGTCGAATTTCGAAGCAGCGATCGCTGTCAAAAATGCTTCCGTATCGCTTAATTGCCGGGTCACCACATCGACATGGCCGATCGAGATGGCCTTGCTGAGCGAATTGGCGCGCTGGCGATAGAAATAGATCTCTTTCGGCAGGGTGCTGAGTGACCTGGCCTCATGGAGCGCCTTGTAGGTAAAACATAAATCTTCGTGCGGCACCCGATCGAAGAAACGGATGCCGTTATCCGCGATCAGTTTCTTCCGGTAGAGGCGCGCACAGGAAATCGACGGACGATAGACGCCCAGAACCTCCTGATAGGGCTTGAGTTCAGTGAAGTGTGGCGGAACGATCTGGGTCGCGGCAAGGCTCGTCGGCAACCGCGCGCCGGTTTCCGACACCCGGACGAACTGACCGGTCACCACGTCGTAATCGCCCAATTCCTGTTCGGCGCGCAGGGCCGACACATAGTCCGGCGAAACGAAATCGTCGCTGTCGACAAATGTCACGAAATCGCCGTCACAGATTTCGAGGCCGGTGTTGCGCGCGCCGCCAAGACCGGCATTCTCCTGCCGTGTCGAACGGAAATTCTCATGCAGATCGCAATATTCGCGGACGATGACGGGGCTCTCGTCGGTACTGCCGTCATCGACGAGCACGACTTCGAAATTCGGATCGTCCTGCCCGACCAGCGAGTCCAGACACTCACGCAGATAGTCCTGGACGTTATAGACGGGGACGATCACGGAGATCAGCGGAAGGCTGGAATCTTGGCGCCGGCTCACGCGTTTGGCGACGATACCTGCCTTGGATACGCTCGCCGCGCCGGATTTGGCTGCCTTGGCCGCGGGCCGTGATCGGGCCGGCCGCTCCAGGCGGCGGCGAATCTCCCGGTAAAGGAATTCGCTCCCCTCCATGTTGAAATGAATGTTGTCGCAGGTGTAGCGCATCACCTCCTCGGACGACCAGGCCAGCAGGTCGATCATCCGGTCGGCTCCAAGCGCGTCCCGGAACAGTTCGGAATATTTCTCGGTGATCGCGATATTGGCCGGGCGGCCACGCGTGTAGTCACCCTCCCAACCGGGCACGAAACGGTTCGAATTGATAAAGGTCAAATTCGGAATTTCGGCCAGCCTGGGGAGCAACGATCGCTCGGCCATCGCCAGGCTGTACATGTTAATGGTCGGCTGCCCTTCGTAATCGACTCCGAAATCGTGGCCGAGATGATCGAGCATCGCTTTTTCGCCGAAAAGCGCGTTAAAAGAAGCTTTCTTGTTGTTGATGATCTTCCGGGAATAGTCGCGTGTGTTGAGACCTTCGTTGCCGAGGTTGGCCGTGGCGGTATTATTGTAGAGATCGTTGATCGCGCTCGGTTGTGGCCGCGGGGACCAATCCACGATGCCCGTGTGAAGGAGCACATGGTCATAGTTCCCGTCCTTATGGTTTTCGTAGTAGTCCAGGAAATCGACGGTCGTGGTCCATTTCATCGGACATAGAACTACCTTGGCGTCGAGATCGTCGTCCTGCGCCAGTCTATTGGCGAATATCTCGTAGGCTGGTTGACCGCGCGGGATGTGCTGCCCGCGGCTGTCGGTATAGATCAGAACCCGCTTCTTCATTTCAACTCTTTCGGCCAACGGCAAAAAGCTTACAATATCCTGGCGATCGTGTAGGTCAGCCCATAGGCGACATACTTGTATTTGAATCCGGTCCGCGCGATGAATTCCATGAACGCCTTATGTTCATGATCGGCAAAGCCGTAATATCCTATAAGTTCATCGAAGCATATCCAGGTCCCGCTCTCGACGAATTGTCCGAGCTCGTCGAATATCGTCTTGGTGGAAGAATAGATATCGCAGTCTACGCGCAAGAGGGAGATCGGCGTGCCGGCATGCTCCCTGGCCCAGACCGGGAGCGTCTGATCGAACCACCCCTTATACAGCTTTACGTTGCCCGGCATGTCCGGCAGAGCGCCCTGGATTTCGCCGAACGACCCCTTGATCGCGTGCGACCAGTCCTCCGGCAGCCCTTCGAAAGAGTCGAATCCATGGATAGTGTAGTCCGGAAACATCTTGGCGAGGGCCCGGGTCGATCCGCCTTTATAAACTCCCAGATCGACGATGTTGGTTCCTGGTTTCGCGATCTGGTCCTTCCTATCGCCCAGGACCGCGAACTGGTTGGGGTGGAAAAGCGCGTCCCGCATTTCCTTGTCGATGAAATCGTACGTGTCGCGCGCCGCGCGCCGGCTTCTCTCCCGAAACAGGGCGACGAAACGATCTTCGCCGTTGAGATATGCACGAACGGAATTGCTGGCCGGGGGCTTGCGCAGTTGGTCGACGATATCGTTCACGTCGATCTTGATATGATGGTCGGTCAGCGCCGCGCCGATCTCCTCGCGAATGATGTCCCGCAGTCGCTTTTCATCTTCCATCGAGCCGTTTTCTCCAGTTTTTTGGCTTTTTGCCATCGCCTTGACCAATTCGCCAACCGTGAATATCGTAAGTTCCGGGGTTGGTAAATCCGCCAGGTGCCGAGAGCGCGACGGAAGCAGGTGTCTCTGTTTATCCGCCTGTTCCGCTGGAACCGCTCAACTGTGGTCACGACCCCTCACGTTATGGCCCAGTGTCACCGGCCTCGTTCGATTGGGGGTTGCCTTGGCTCGTCTATGCGCCTTGCCGAATCCAATAACGGCGAGGAACGAGCCCGTTCCGCCTGATATGCATTAAAACGAATAATACGTGGCCGGGTCACAAAAAGATGCAGGCCGCCGACGCATACTTGTAGGCGACGATGCCGCCGCGTCCGCCATCCTTGAAAAGCGGTCGGTGCGCGAAAATCGCCGCAGACATATTCCGTCCCGCGACCGGCCGCGACGACGCTGAAATAGACGGCATTGCAGCCTACATCGAGGACGGATTGCCTGCGAAGGATACAGGAAAACCGGGAGGGACAGCCTCCAAGCGCCGGCGAGAATGATCCGTTTCCGATCCTCAAATCTTTGTCGAAACGGTCTTCATTCCGTTTTTGAGATCAATAGCCTGATACCGGCCCAGACCTTCGCCAAGCTCATCAAATGCGTTGCTGAATTGCTCTTTGTCCACCGACCGTCTCCGTGACTTCCGGCTTTTTTTTAAGCATCAGGGGAACTGGTCGGCAACCCGAAAAGGCCGTTTGCGCCGTACGGCCTTTCTTGCTGGGCAATCAGAAGGACTTAAAAAAACGGAGCAATCCGGACTTCGGCGAATTGGCCAAAATCAGCCCCCAATATCCCGGGAACCCGGTACCGCCCGGTTGTCGATGCGCGATCGTGGAATACCCTTTGCCCCAACCTTCCGGTACGAACGAGATCCGGTTCGCGCCGGGCCCGAACCGGAATTCGCCGTCCCTTACACCAACGCGAAGTCGAATGACTGCCCGACATGCACGCCGCTGCCCGCGAAAGCGACGATGTCGTCGTGTTGATCGCCGGTTACATCCGCCAGCATGCGCGGATATTTGTCGAAGCTCGCCCAACCGCCGGCGCCGGCCGACCTGCCGAATGCCTGCACATCGGAAACCAGCGAGCCGAAGGTGCCGTCCGACTGCCCGAGCGCGTAATAGACGCGGCTTACCCCGAAGCCGACGATATCGGCCCGTCCATCGCCGTTGACGTCGGCAAGCTGG
>Ga0164242_10004421_pt1 | contig 15791 bp, 14 predicted proteins | sample OricomgcompostMG_FD_108783 | JGI IMG/M metagenome (GOLD analysis project Ga0164242, IMG submission 108783) | Miracle-Growth compost microbial communities from Emeryville, California, USA - Original compost - Miracle growth compost (MG) ... | reverse complement strand
TCGGCTTGAGGTCGCGCACGTGGCCGTAGGAGGCCAGGACCTGGAAGTCCTTGCCGAGGTATTTGTTGATCGTCTTGGCCTTGGCCGGCGATTCGACGATGAGCAGGTTCTTTGCCATGCAGCTGGGGTTCCAAAGGTGGCCGCCGTCGCCGCGCGACGGACGCTTCTATATCTAGTGAGACCACGTCACCGCGCCGACTGTCAAGCCGGACGTTGCAAAAACACGATGCCATGCGACTTGCGGGGGGCCGTTGCCGGCCGCCAACGGGGCCGGAACGGCCCGCTGCGTCAACCGGACAGGCGCTGGTAACGGTTACCGGGCAGGCCCTCGACCAGGCCTTCCAGCTCCAGCATCAGCAGCATGGAGGATAGCTCCGCCGCTGCCTGCCCGGTACGTTCGCACAGCACATCCAGCGCGGCCGGGTCATGGCCCAGCGCATCGAGCAGGGCCCGATACTGCGGATCGCCACGCCAGCCGGCCGTGCTCGCCGGATCGCGGTCCGCCGCCCCGTCAAGCCGCCGCGCCAGCTCGCAACCCAGTTCGCGCGCCAGCGGAGCCAGGACTTCGGCAACCTCTTCGGGGGTTTCCACCAGCCGGGCACCGTCGCGGATCAGCCGGTGGCAGCCGTGCGCCTGCGGCTTGTGGATGGAACCGGGCACGGCGAACACCTCGCGCCCCTGCTCGCCGGCCTGCCGCGCCGTAATCAGCGAGCCGGACTGCAGGCCCGCCTCGATCACCAGCGTGCCCAGCGCCAGCCCGGCGATGAGGCGGTTGCGCCGGGGAAAATGGTGCGGCCGGGCGGAGGTGCCGGGCGGGAAATCGCTGACCAGCGCGCCCTGCTCCACGATGCGCCTGGCCAGCGCGTGGTGCTTGCGCGGGTAGACCCGATCCGGCCCGGTACCGACCACCGCAACGGTCGGCGCCCCGGCATCCAGCACGGCGGCGTGCGCCGCGCCATCGATACCGTCGGCCATGCCGCTGGTGACCACGAACCCCGCCCGAGCCAGCGTCACGGCAAAATGCCGCGCGATCGCCAGGCCGGCCTGCGTGGCCTGGCGCGCACCCACGATGGCCACCTGCGGCCGCAGCAGCAGGCCGGCATCGCCGGCCACGAACAACGCCGCCGGCGGCTGCGGGATGTTTTCCAGCAGCGGCGGAAAATCCGCCTCGGTGCAGCGCCACAGCCGGTGGCCGGGCTCGGCCAGCCAGGCCAGATCCGTTGCCAGTTGTGCTTCGTCCGGTTGTTCCAGCCACGCCGCCGCGGACGCATCCCGTCCCGCGGCCCGGCGCCGCAGCAGCGCCAGCGCCGCATCGATGCGGCCATCGGCCTCGGCCAGCGCCTCGCGCAAGCCGCCGGCCCCCAGCCCGGGCGTGCGCAAGGCGACCAGCCAGGCACGCGCTTCCTCGTCTTCAGTCATGCCGCGCAGTCTACGCGAGCGCGGAAACGACGACGGCGCGGGATCGCCGCGCCGTCGTGTGGGTGAAGGCTGATGAGAGTAGCGCCGATCCTCAGTTCCCCATTTCCGTTCGTGCTGAGCGTCGCTTGCGCCAGCAAGCGAAGTCGAAGCACCCAGCCTTCGACTTCGGCGCTTCGCACCTACGCTCAGGTCGAACGGGGATGTCTCTCAATCGACGCCATCAGTCGGGCATACGCAGCTTGTCGCCCATCTTCACCGGGCGCAGGCCGTCCATCACCAGGCCGTAGCTGACCCGGTCGAAGGTGCGGAACACCATCACGTGGCCGATGTATTCGTCGGGCAACTGCACCTTCTTGCCGGTGCCGCGATCCCAGCTGTCGTGCGCCACGTCGTCGAAAGTGCGCTCACCCGGCTGCCAGATGGCGAAGGTGGTGCCGTTGTCCACGCCATCCTTCTTGCCGACCGACAGCGCGACCACCTGGCGCGGGCCCACCGCGGCCATCGCATCGGCAAACGCGATCACGCGACCGTTCGCAGGCAGCGACCTGGGTGCATGCGGGTCGTAGTACGGATCGTAGGCCGGGCCATCCAGCGGCATCACGCGATCGCCGGCACGGATTTCCTGGCTGGCGTCGAGCAGCAGCAGGGTGGACGGATCGCCGCCGCGCAACGTCTCGGCCGTGCCGATCACGGTGACTTCTACGCCGAGGTCGTCGCCGCGGCCGTAATGGCCGTCGTTGCGGAAATCCTCCGACCACGGCGAGCGCACCAGCGCCACGTTGCTGTCGAGCAGGTGGCCGACCACTTCGCTGTCGCCGCTGTCGGAGCCCTTGCCGTCGAAGCCGCGGAACACGTGCGTGGGCCGCACGATGGCCCAGCGCTGGCCGCGTTCGCCCTTGAGGCCACGCACATAGATGTTCTGGCCCACGGTGCCGCGCAGCTGGTTTTCCTCGAAGCCGACCACGTAGGGCGATGAACTCACGTCGTTGGAGTTCATCAGCCGCATGTCCTTGAGGAACATCTTCAGCTGCGACAGCGGGATCGCCGGAATCGCATTGCCCTCGCGATGCACGCTCGGCTCCAGCTTCAGGTGCGGGCCGCCGATGAACGACAGGTTCAGCACGTCGCCCGGGTAGATCAGGTGCGGATTGCGCACCTGCGGGTTGGCCTGCCAGATCTCCGGCCACAGCCACGGCTTGGACAGGAACTTGGCGGAGATGTCCCACAAGGTGTCGCCGCGGCGAACCGTGTAGGTATCCGGATGGTTGGTGCGCAGTTGCACACCGGCCGCGTAGACGGCCACAGTGACCAGCATGCCGGCCAGCAGCCCGATGGACTTTCTCAACATAAGCGGGAATCCCCCCTCTCCCGGTGCTCGGGCGAGTGTAGCCTAACCATGACGGACCGCAACCGGGAACAGTTGGCAAAACTGTCTGCCCGGCGCGGGCTTGCCGACGTACAATAAGGCACATTCTAGATGGCGTCAGGGCTTCGGTTTTAGCGATTCGCCCGCATTTTGACGCCAGGGTCGCGCCGAACCGGCGGGCACCCCAGCCTTCAAGGTGATTTCCATGTCCGTACTTTCCATCCTCGAATTCCCCGACCCGCGCCTGCGCACCAAGGCTGCGCCGGTGACCGCGTTCGACGGCGCGCTGAAGCAGCTGGTCGCCGACCTGTACGAGACCATGTACGCCGCCAACGGCGTGGGCCTGGCCGCCACCCAGGTCAACGTGCACCGGCACGTGCTGGTGATCGACATGAGCGAGGAGCGCGACCAGCCGCTGACCCTAATCAACGCCGAGATCCTTGAGAAGGACGGCTCGCAGGTCTACCAGGAAGGCTGCCTGTCCTTCCCGGGCATCTACGCCGACGTCACCCGCGCGCTGAAGGTGAAGGTGAAGTCGCAGGATCTGGACGGCAACGAGTTCATCTACGAGGCCGAAGGCCCGCTGGCCGTGGCTGTACAGCACGAGATGGACCACTTGGACGGCAAGGTGTTCGTGGACTACCTCTCGTCGCTGAAGCGCTCGCTGCTGCTCAAGCGGCTGGAGAAGCACCGCAAGGCCAGCGCTTGAGCGCGCCGTTGCGGCTGGTTTTCGCCGGCACCCCCGAGTTCGCCGTCCCCTGCCTCGAAGCCTGCCGCGCCAGCGGCGCCGAGGTCGCGGCCGTCTACACCCAGCCCGATCGCCCCGCCGGCCGCGGCCGCAAGCTCACGCCCAGCCCGGTGAAGCAGGCCGCGCTCGACGCCGGCCTGCCGGTCGAGCAACCCGAATCGCTGAAGTCCGCCGAGGCGCAGGCCACGCTGGCCGCCCATGCGCCCGACCTGCTGGTGGTGGTGGCCTACGGCCTGATCCTGCCGCGCAAGGTGCTGGCGATCCCGCGCCTGGGCTGCTGGAACGTGCATGCCAGCCTGCTGCCGCGCTGGCGCGGTGCCGCGCCGATCCAGCGCGCCATCCTCGCCGGCGACGCCGAGACCGGCGTCGACCTGATGCGCATGGAGGCCGGCCTCGACACCGGTCCGATCCTGCTGGAAAAACGCACGCCGATCGGCCGCGACGATACCGGCGGTTCGCTGCACGATCGCCTCGCCGCGCTGGGCGCCGAGGCGCTGGTCGAAGGCCTGCGCCGCACCCGGTCCGGCGAAGTGCTGGCCGCCACGCCGCAGCCCGGCGAAGGCGTGCTCTACGCGCACAAGCTGGACAAGGCCGAATCGCACCTCGACTTCGGCCGCCCCGCCATCGAACTGGAGCGCCAGGTGCACGCGTTCGATCCATGGCCCGGCAGCGATGCCGAGATCGCCGGCGAACACCTGCGCGTCTGGGCCGCCTGCGCCCTCGACCTGGCGCACGACGTGGCACCGGGCAGCGTGCTGCGCGCCGGCCGCGAAGGCATCGACGTCGCCTGCGGCGAAGGCACCCTGCGCATCACCGCCGTGCAACGCGCCGGCGGCAAGCGCATCGCCGCCGCCGACTACCTCAACGCGCGCCCCGAACTGCGCGAGGCCGGCAAGTGACCCGCGCCATACCCCCTCTCCCCTGTGGGGAGAGGGCTGGGGTGAGGGGCGGGTGCTCGCCATGAATTCTGCCAATTCGACTTTTTTGCGTTTGTCGCAGCCGACAGAGCACGCGCCAAAAGCACCCCACCCCAACCCTCCCCTACGCGCTGGGGAGGGAGCTTCAGGCGCTACCGGTTCCGCTTCCATTTCCGCTCCCTCCCCTGCAGGCAAGAGAGGGAGACCCAATCTCGCTACCTGCGCAAGAAACACCCCGTGACCGACACCCGCGCCCTCGCCGCCCAGGCCCTCGCCGAGATCGCCCTCAGGGGTGCCTCGCTGCGCGACGCCATGGAACGCCACGCGCGCAAGCTGCCCGACGTCCGCGACCGCGCCCTGCTGATGGCGCTGCTCAGCGAAGGCGCGCGCTGGTGGCTGCGTTTCGATCCGGTGCTGGACCGACTGCTGGAAAAACCGCTGCGGCAGAAGGAGCCGGTGGTGCACGCGCTGCTGGTGCTGGGCCTGGTGCAACTGGAGATCCTTGGCCTGCAGGATTACGCCGCGGCGGCCGCCACCGTGGAGGCCACGCGCGCGTTGAAAAAGCCGCGACTGGCCGGGCTGGTCAACGCGGTGCTGCGACGCTGGCAGCGCGAACGGGCGACGCTGCTGGCCGAACTCGACGCCGAGCCGCGCACACAGCAGGCACATCCGGCATGGCTGGCGCAGGCGATCCTGCGCGACTGGCCGGCGCAGGCCGAGGCGGTGATGGCGGCGGACAACCGCGAGCCGCCGCTGATGCTGCGCGCCAACCGCCGCCACGGCACCCGCGAGGCGTTGATCGAGCGCTTGCGCCTGGACGGCCAGACGGCCATCGCGCACGACTGGCTGGCCGACGGCATCGTGCTGCCGCACAGCGTGGACGTGACCCGCCTGCCCGGCTTCGAAGACGGCGCGTTCGCGGTGCAGGACGGCGCGGCGCAGGTCGCCGCCGACCTCGCCGACGTGCACGACGGCCAGCGCGTGCTCGACGCCTGCGCCGCGCCGGGCGGCAAGGCCTGTCACCTGCTGGAACGCGCGGCCATCGACCTCGCCGCGCTGGAATCCGACCCGCAGCGCGTGGACCGCATCCGCCAGAACCTGCAGCGCCTGCGGCTGGACGCGCGCCTGCTGACCGGCGATGCCGGCGCGCCGAAAGCATGGTGGAACCGCCAGCTTTTCGACCGCATCCTGATCGACGCGCCCTGCTCGGCCACCGGCGTGCTGCGCCGTCGTCCCGACGTGCGCCTGCATCGCCGCGCCAGCGACATCGCCGCGCTGCAGGCACAGCAGCGGCGCATCCTCGCCGCGCTGTGGCCGCTGCTGGCCCCGGGCGGGCGGCTGCTCTACGTCACCTGTTCGCTGCTGCGCGCGGAGAACGAGGTCATCGTGGGCGGACTACTGGCAGCGCAACCGGATGCGCATGCGGTCGCGTTCTAGCTGCCGGTCGGCCAGGCCGCCGCAATGGGCTGGCAGATCCTGCCCGGCGACGGCGATCTCGATGGCATGTACTACGCTGTGCTGGAAAAATCCGCCTGAGTCCGCCCGTCATGTCGTCGCCCGAACCTGCCCGCATCCAGCTGCTCGGCCGCGACAACGGCGCCGGGCTGTCGCGCGATCTCGGCCTGCTCTCCGACGCGCTGCGTGGCAGCGGCGCGACGGTGGACGCGCGCGGCCTGCCGCGCCGCGGCCGCCTCGCCGAATGGCTGACCCGGCTGCAGGGCGCCGTCGGCACGCCACGCTACGACGTCAACCTGATGCTGGAACGCATCCGTCCCGAATTCGCCCGCGGCGCGCGGCGCAACGTGCTGGTACCGAACCCCGAATACTTCCGCCCACGCGATCGCCAGGCGCTGGCCCGCATCGACGAGGTATGGGTGAAAACGCGCCACGCCGTTCCGCTGTTCGAAGCGCTGGGCGCGCGCACGCGCTGGATCGGCTTCACGAGCCCGGACCGCAACGACCCCTCGGTGCCGCGCCGCCATGCCTTCTTTCACGGCCCCGGCCGCAGCAACAACAAAGGCACGGCGGCGCTGCTGGCGCTGTGGACACGGCATCCCGAGTGGCCGCTGCTGACCGTGGCGTGGCGACGCAAGCGGGTGGACCTGGACGACGTGCCGGCCAACGTGCGCCTGTTGCGCGAGCATCTGGACGACGCCAGCTATCGACGCTTGCAGAACGAGCACCGCTTCCATCTGTGCCCGTCGCAGACCGAAGGCTATGGCCACTACTTGGTCGAGGCGATGAGTTGCAGCGCGGTGGTGGTCACGCCGGATGCGCCGCCGATGAACGAACTGGTGGCCGCCGAACGCGGCGTGCCGGTGGCGGCCCGTGCGATCGGCCAACAGGACCTGGCCACGCTGTACATGGCCAACGAAGTGGCGCTGGAAGCGGCGATCGAACGCTGCATCGCGATGGATGCCGACGAGGCCGGGCAACTGGGCGCCGCTGCGCGCACCTGGTACGAAGCCAACCGCGATGCCTTCCCCGCGCGTTTGCGCGAGGCGCTGCGCGGCAGGTGACGGTGCCGATCCGGGCATGCGCCCGGACCACTCCGCTACGCGGTTCACCCTAACCGCCATTCCGCCCCACCGCCGTCATTCCCCCTCACCGCCGTCATCCCCTCTCACCGTCATTCCGGCGAAAGCCGGAATCCAGTGAAGTACGGCGTGCGAAGCACACGAAAAAGATTTTGTGCACTTCGCGCGAGATACCCGACTGGATTCCGGCTTTCGCCGGAATGACGGTGAGGGGGCAGAATGCGGTGGGTGGAACCCATGCCCGGGCGGGAAAACCCTAGCCGTCTTCCTCTTGCGCGAACTCGGCCAGGTGCCCGTCGATACCGCGTTCGCAGCGTGCGATGCGCTGCTCCACGGTGGCGCGGAACAAGCGGTTGTTGGGCAGGCTCATGTCGTCCACGTCCGGCTGCGCGCGCGAGGCGTGCTCCAGGTGCACCGCCAGTGCCGCCCACTTCAGCTGGCGTCGGCGCACGCCCGCGTTGCCAAGCCGCGCGGCCAGTTCGCGGTCCTCCGCGCCGTAGCCTTCCATGCGTTCGTCGAAGCCATTGACGCGCAACAGGTCGTCGCGCCAGAAGCTCATGTTGCAGCTCATCACGCGGCCGCCGCGATGACTGCGCGCCTTCCAGCGCGCAAGCAGCGGGGCACGGAATGCATAAAGGCGGCGGGTGCCGTCGAAGGCGGCGAAATCCGCTTTCGACCATGGCGCGAACAGCGGATCGCCGCCGGCCAGCAGGCGTGCGGTTTCCGCCTCGGTGGCCTTGATCCGGCCGCCCTGCAGGAAGAATCCCCGTTCGGCGAAGGCAAGATGATCGGCCACGAAGGCGCGATGCAGCAGCATGTCGCCATCGACCAGGATCACGTAGTCGCCATGGCTGGCGGCGATACCACGGTTGCGGCAGCGCGCGGCGCGGAAGCCCAGGTCGTCCTGCCAGACGTGGCGCAGCGGGCACGGGAACGTCGCGGCCCATCGCTCGACCAGCGCCCGCGTAGCCTCGCCGGAGCCGTCGTCGGCCACGATCACCTCGTCCGGCAGGCAGGTCTGCGACGCCATGCCGGCCAGCACGCGATCCAGCGCCGCGGGCCAGTTGTAGGTGAGGACGATGGCGCTCGTCTTCACGACGGATTCGAAGCGGCCGAAGCCGGTAGAGGCTTCAACGAGTAGCCGATCGCGAGAGGCAGCCACGCAATCAGCCACGCCGGTCGCGGACTGGCGAGCAGATGCGGCAAGTCGAATTGCGTCATGATCGTGGCGAAGACCCAGGTGGCAAGCACGAGGCGGCCCAGCGGTTCACGGCGATTGAGCCAACCTCGCCACCCCAGTGCGAACCAGGTGCCCAGCCACAGTAGCAATCCCGGCAGGCCGAGCTCAATGGCCAGCTGACTGAACATGTTGTGCGCATGCGTGAGCACCATGTCGCCGACATCGATACGAAACACGGCCCCCTGTCCCAGGCCGAACCACGGGTGGTGCGCGAACAATTCCCACGACCGCTGCAGGATCTCCGGACGCATCGACCATCCGCGCGCGGTCAGCTCCGGCATGCCCACGACCGCGACCACGGCGGCCAGCAGGATCAGCCAGGCCACGTGCCGGCGTGTCCGCGATCCAGGCCGGCAGGCCGCCATGACCAGCAACGCCAGGAACAATGCGCCCCAGGCGCTGCGGGTAAAGGTCATGAACACGAACAGCAGCAAAACGGCGGCCGCCAGGGCGCGCCCGACGCGCTGCGCAGGCGCCTGACACGGGAATGCGCACAACCACAAGGCGGCGGCCGCCATGGCGGCCGCCGCGAGATTGGCGTTGTGCATGACGCCGAAACCCATCAGCCGCCCGCCAGGAAGCAGTTGCGAGCGGAAGACGAACATCGCAACCAGCGCCACCACCGCCATGGCTGCGCCGCAGCCCATCAGTATCCGCGGAATGCGCCGTTCGAAACCGTCGGTCACCCGTGCCCAGCCGTACAGGAACAGCAGGATGCTCAGGTCGCGCGCCACGCCGCTGTCGGGATGGCGCGCATTGCTCCAAAGCAGCGACATCGCGCCCCACGCAAGCAACAGCAACACCCATTTCGTGGACGGCTGGCGCCACAACACCTGCACGCTGCCGGGACGCAAGGCCACCAGCAGCAGCGCCGGCAGGTACAGCGTCACTCCCAGCACGTACTGGTATGCATGGCCCGGATCGTAGGAAACCCCGGCCGGCATCACGGCCATGCCCACGATCAGCCAGACCAGTCCGATGCACAGCACGCGCTGCAACCAGCGCTCGAGCCCTGGAAACATTACCGATGTCTCGTGCACGACCGGTGTACCCACGAATTGATCCGTCACTCGGAGCGCCTCTTGGCGACGCGAAGATCAGCCGGGGGTTCGCGGAAATCATCGAGGTGCCTGTCCAATCCCTGTGGGCTGCGCACGCGCCGCTCGTCGCGGCTGGCATAAAGCAGTTGATTGTTCGGCAAGCTGGGGTCCGCAGGATCATGAAGTGCCGCGCTGCGATGCTCGAGATGCAGCGCCAGTCCCGCGAATTTCAGCTGGCAGCGCCGGACGCCGGCATTCCGCAGGCGACTGTCAAGCTCCAGATCCTCGCCCCCGTAACCATGCATGCGCTCGTCATAGCCATTGACGCGCAACAGGTCCGCGCGCCAGAAGCTGACATTGCACCCCATGGGATGCCCACTGGCACGCAATTTCATGCGCGCCAGCCAGGGCAGCCGCAAGGTATGGTGCCTTCGACCGAAATGATAGGTGCTGCGATCGGCGTCATCCCGATAGTAGGCGTCGACGAACCAGCCGAATCTCGGCTTGCCGCCCGCAAGCAAGCGGGCCGTTTCCTCCGCACTGGCGCGAATGCGCGTCCCTTGCAGGAACCGGCCCGGCCGAGCAAACCGCATGTGATCGGCCACGAAGTGACGATGCATCACCATGTCGCCATCGACCTGGATGACGTAGTTTCCGCGCATGGCCGCGATGCCGCAGTTCAATATGCGCGCCTTGCGAAAGCCGTCATCCGGCTGCCACACGTGCCGCAGGGGCACCGGAAAGTCCCTCGCAACCTCCCGCAGGTAGGCGGCCGTATCCTCGCGGGAGCCATCGTCCGCAACGACAACCTCGTCCGGCAACCGGCTTTGTCCGGCCACGCTGCGCAAAACCAGCGCCAGCGCCTCTCTCCAGTTGTAAGTGGAGATCAGCATGGAAACCGTGGTCGCTGAAGATGTACGCATAGACTGGGGATTCTGCACTCAGGTACCTGACGGCAGCATGGATTGTCATGATCTTCGCCGCTCGTTTGTTGGGAGGGATTCACACTGCGGGATCAGGCCAACAATGCCGCCTCGAAAGCGTCCACCAGGATCGGGTGGCGGTCGTACTGGTGAACGACAGGCGCCACCCGCCCGTCGGCATTGAGCAGCTGTCCCGCACTTGAAAGTGAAAATCGTGTCGAATCCAGGCAGCCCAGCGTGGCGATCCTGGACTTCAGCGGCTGACACCGTTCCACGCCTTCCAGTTCGCCGCAATGGAGAAGCTTGTTGTGGAATGCCTGGTCGTAGATGCGCGTTTTCATCTGGCGGAAAGGAAGCCGGAGCGCCTCCTGGAGGATGAGATCGACATACCTCTCGATCGACCGGAAATCCCCCAGTGTCACGCCCGAGCACGAAACCTGCATGTGGCCGATTCTCTGCAGCATCTCCTCGCCGTAAGCATCGAGGACCCAGCCACGACCGAACGGCTCGGTGGCGATCGTCAGCTCCTCGCTCTCCATGCCGAACGACAGCCCGGATTCCACGCCGGCGAAGGGGTCCGCCTGGAACACCACGTCGCGTACATCGCTCAAGAGCACCCGCGAATAGCCCGCGTGCGACGCCAGGTAGTCGGCGTAATGGAAATACCGCGTCACGTGCGGCTTGCCATGGAAGCGCAGCATGCGCCGCTTCAGGGACGGGAACGTTTCCGCCGGGAGCGCAGCGAACAGCCGCTTGATACACGAGCGAACCAGCTTGGCATGCTCACGGATGCTGCGCACGCGAACCAGTTCGACGTCGAGCGAAGGCACGCGTTCGCGCAACAGCTTCTTCATGGACGGCATCTGCCCGCGGTGAACGAACAGGACAAGCCGCCCATCGATGCCAATCCTGGCGAGGCTTTGCAGGAACAGCTGAACCTGCCCTGCCGGATACCCTGTCGCGGCCCCGAGAATAAGGTCTGCCTCGTTGTTCACGCTACTGCTCCATTACCGGCAGGACCCACGACGGGCGGATGCACCGCCCAGCCTTCAAATCTTCCTCGAATATCGTTGGTATCTTAACGGATGTGTCCCGGCCGAAACCTCGAACCCGCCGGCATTCCGGATACCGCACGGCGTCCGGCGACGACCTTGAGCCTCCTTCCATCACCCTTCGCGCCGACCAAGGCAAAAGCCGCTCACGGCCGCTGCCCGTGCTGCAGCAGCCACAGCTTCACGAACTTGCGCCGAACGTATTCGATGCGCACCAGCGCGTAGAGCAGCCCGCGCCAGCCATCCAGGAAGCCGCCGCGCAGCAGGTAGCCGCGCACGAAGCGCCAGCACGGGTTGAGCAGGATCCTGCCGAGCGTGGCGCGCTTGCCCCGGGCGTACAGGTGCTCGGCCATCATCTGCGCGTAGCGTTCCTGTTTCGCCATCTGCTCGGACAGCGAGCGGTACGGATGGTGCTGCAGGTCGCCGGTCAGCAGGTGTACCGGGCCGTCCACGCTCACCGCCTCGTGGATCTCGCGTTCCCCGCGCCAGCCGCCACGGCGACGATCGAACAGGCGCAGCACGCGATCGGGATAGGCATTGCCGTGGCGCAGGAAGGCGCCGAAGTATTCCGACAACCGGGCGAAACGGTAGCCCGCCGCGCCGACGAAATCCTGCGCCCGCGCCGCCTCGATGCCGGCGCGCAACGTGTCGTCCACGCGCTCGTCGGCATCCAGGCACAGCACCCAGTCGTGGTGGGCCTGCGCCACCGCGAACGCCTTCTGGCTGCGGAAGCCGTCGAACGGCCGCCGCAGCACGCGCGCACCGAGCGCGGTCGCACGTTCGCGGGTGTCGTCGGTGGAACCGGAATCCACCACCACGATCTCGTCGCAGAACGCCAGCGAAGCGAGGCAATCGTCGATGCGATCGGCCTCGTTGAAGGTGATGATGCAGGCGGAAATCGGGATGCGGTTCATGCGCGACAAAGGCCTAAGGTCCAAAAGATGACGTGCGAACACGCAACTATTGAAACGTGCTTTCCTGAAAAGTCCGCACAGGGATGTGCGGTTTTTCGCGAGGGACTCGCATAATGCCAGCTTGCGCCGCGCCCGGGCGCGCCACCCGCCACGCCATCGATGAAAGCCTGCCTGCTGTTCGCCACCGAGTTGTACGCCCTGCCGATCCTGCGCCCGGTGGCGGCGGCAGCGCAGCGCGCCGGCCAGCACGTGGCTTGGGTGGTACCCGAGCCGGCGGCCGCCCACCTGCACGCCAGCGAACAACGCCTGCGCAGCGCCCGCGCCGTGCGCGCATTCGCCGCCGACGCGGTGTTCTGTGCCGCCAACTGGGTGCCGCCCGCGTTTCCCGGCGCCAAGGTACAGGTGTTCCACGGCTTCAACGCGGAGAAGCGCGATCCCGGCCGCGGCCACTTCCGCCTGCGCGGTTTCTTCGACCTTTACTGCACGCAGGGGCCGGCCACCACCGGGCCATTCGAGGCGCTGGCGCGCGAGCACCGCTATTTCGCGGTCGCCGAGACCGGCTGGCCCAAGCTCGACCCGCTGTTCGCGCCGCCGCCCGGCGCGCCCGACCTGCGCCCCGGCGACGGCCGCCCGGTGGCGATGTACGCCGCCACCTTCACCGAATCGCTGCGCTCGGCGCGTGTCATGCTCGACACCCTGCGCACGCTGGTCGCCCGCGGCGACCGGCACTGGCTGCTGACCCTGCATCCGAAGTGCGACCCCGAACTGATCGCGCATTACCGCGCGCTGCAGGGGCCGCACGCGCAGTTCTTCGAATCCGACCGCCTGCTCGACATGCTGCGCGCCGCCGACGTGCTGGTCTGCGACACCTCCTCGGTGATCGACGAGTTCGCAGTGCAGCTGAAACCGGTGGTGACGGTGCGCAACCGCCGCCCCAAGCCGTTCATGCTCGATGTGCAGACACCGGACGAGGTGGATGGCGCGATCGAACGCGCCCTGCACGCCACGCCCGCGCTGCGCGAGGCACTGGCCGCCCACGCGGCGGCGATCCACCCCTGGCGCGACGGCCACGCCAGCGAACGCGTGCTGGAAGCCACGCAACGCCTGCTCGACGGCGGCTTCGGCCCGCGCGCGCGCAAACCGCTGAACCTCTGGCGCCGCTGGCAGAGCGCACGCGACGTGCGGGCCCTGCTGCCGGGTTGATCCGCATCGCCGCAAGCAGCGGCGAGGGCTCGCATGGCGCTTCCACGGGCAAGGGCCCGTCCGGGATTTTCCTGACGCTTGCCTGCGCGGTAACGGCAAGCTCGAAGCCGGTGCCACGGATGACCGATCCGCTTCGCACGCCTTGCCCGCAGGTGAACGGCGGCGCGCCGTGCCGGCTCCATTCAACCCGTGCGTAAACGACGCGTTAAACTGGCCGTCACTCCCCCGGTAATGACGCCCGTGCCCACCAGCGCCTACTCCCGTTCCGAACATTTGCGTGCCCTGTGGCCCTGGCTGCCGCTGTGGCTGCTGGTCGCGCTGCTGGCGATCTTCTCGCACGGGCCGATGCCGCTGTATTCCACCCGCACGCTGGCGGTGGCCTGGGACATGTGGAGCCACGGCCAGTGGCTGGTGCCGCACCTCAATGGCCAGCCGTACAGCGAGAAGGCGCCGCTGCTGTTCTGGCTGATCCACGCCGGCTGGTTCGTGTTCGGCGTGAACGACGTGTGGCCGCGCGTGCTCGAAGTGGCCTTCGGCGGCATCGAGCTGGCGCTGCTGGCGGTGCTGGCGCGACGCATGTTCCCGACCCAGCCGTGGGTGGCGAAGGCGGCGCCGTGGATGCTGCTGGCGCTGGCCTACGCGTTCCTGTTCGGCCTGCAGATCATGTACGACGCGCTGCTGGCGATGTGGGCGCTGGCCGCCCTGGTCTGCCTGGCGCCGAAATCGCAGCGCGAGGAACCGCGCTGGCTGCTGTTCGGCCTCTGCCTCGGCCTGGGCCTGCTGACCAAGGGGCCGGTGATGCTGCTGCACGTGCTGTTCCCGTGGCTGCTCGGCCCGTTGTGGAGCGACTGGGCACGCACGCACCGGGCACGCTGGTACGGCCGCGGCGTGCTGGCGGTGCTGCTGGGCCTGGCGATGCTGCTGGCGTGGGCGCTGCCGGCCGGCTTCAGCGGTGGCGACGCCTATCGCCATCGCCTGTTCTTCACCCAGACCGCCGGGCGCGTGATCCACGGCGTGAAGTCGGCGCAGCCGCTGCAGAGCCACGCCCACCCGGTGCCGTGGTACGTGCTGATGCTGCCGGTGCTGCTGTTCCCGTTCATCGGCTGGCCGCGCGCCTGGGTGGCGCTGGCCACGCTGCGCCGCCCGCTGTCGCCGGGCCTGCGCTTCGCGCTGTGCTGGGTGCTGCCCACCTTCGTGGTGTTCTCGCTGATCCGCGGCAAGCAGTTGTACTACCTGCTGCCGGAACTGGCCGGCACCATGCTGCTGCTGGCCGGCGCGGTGGCGCTGCTGCGCGAGCGCCGCGCAGGGCTGGCCAGCAACGCATGGCTGGGCACCTGGCCGCTGGGCGTGGGCGGCATCGCACTGGGCGTGCTCATGTTCGTGCTGCCGTGGCTGGTGGCGACGCATCACCTGCACGGCGAATGGGTGGCCGGCGCGGCGCCATACAGCCGCTTCTTCGGGGCCCTGTTCGTGCTGCTGGGCCTGCTGTTGCTGCTGCGCGGGCGCGGCGAGATGCGCCGGCTGGCCTTCGCCGGGCTGATCGGCACGCTGGCGCTGAACACGCTGTTCACCCTGACCCTGTGGCACCGCTACGATCTGCGCCCGACCACACAATTGCTGGGTGCCGCCAGCGCGAAACACCGCGCCATCGGCCACCTGGGCAGCTACAACGGCGAATTCGGCTTTGCGGGACGGCTCACGCAACCGGTCGCCGAGCTGTCCGACACCAAGGCCATCCTGGCCTTCAGCCAGGCCCATCCGGACGGCCTGATCGTGACGCATCCGGGCAAGCTCACGCCGGACGTCCTGCGCTACGCCCTGCTGGCGCAGCCCTTCCGTTCGTCGTGGATCGTGGTGTGGCCGGCCGGCACGCTGGCCGACCTGCGCAACGGCATCACCCCGTCGGAACCGTCGCAGCCGCCGCGCATCTATTCCGCCAACGACTGGCGCTACCGCACCCTGCCATGAACATCGACAGCCTGCGCGCGCAATGCGGCGGCCCGCGCGACGGCGCATTGCTGCGGCTGACCCTGGGCAACGCCTTGCTGGACGCCGGCGACACCACTGGCGCGGTGAGCGAGCTGCGCCAGGCATTGGTCTTCGATCCTACCTACTCGGCCGCGTGGAAAGGACTCGGCAAGGCCTGCCTCGCCGACGGCGACGAAGCGGGCGCCGCCGACGCCTGGCAGCACGGCATCGACACCGCGCGGCAGCGCGGCGACAAGCAGGCGGAAAAGGAAATGACGGTCTTCCTGCGGCGGCTGGGGAAACGCTGAACACCCCGCCCCGACCGACCCTGCAGGAGCTTGCTCGCGGGCGATGCTCTTCTTCGGGACTCGGGACTCGGGACTCGGGACTCGGGACTCGGGACTCGGGACTCGGGACTCGGGACTCGGGACTCGGGACTCGGGACTCGGGACTCGGGACTCGGG
>Ga0164242_10004420_pt1 | contig 15794 bp, 15 predicted proteins | sample OricomgcompostMG_FD_108783 | JGI IMG/M metagenome (GOLD analysis project Ga0164242, IMG submission 108783) | Miracle-Growth compost microbial communities from Emeryville, California, USA - Original compost - Miracle growth compost (MG) ... | reverse complement strand
GGCGTCACCACGATCTTCTGGTACAGGCCGCGTGCCGGATCGGCGTAGACGATCTCGAGCGCATCGCTCGTGGAGCCGAGCGCGTCGCCGAAGCTGGCCACGTCGACGCCGGAGAGCTTGAGGCTCGTGGCGTCGTCGATCGTGGTGAACTCGGCGTCGCCGCCGAGCAGGCGGTCCGCGACGGTCTCGGCCATGGCGTTGGCGGGCGCGACGAGGCCGACGGTGCGTCCCTGCACGTTGGCCACCTCGCCGATCGCGTAGACGTTCGGATCGGAGCTGCGGCAGGCGGCATCCACGACGACGCCTCCGCGACCGCCGATCTCGAGGCCGGCCTCCCTGGCCAGCTCGTCGCGCGGCGAGACGCCGATCGCGAACACCACGATGTCGGCGTCCACGACCCGGCCGCTCGTCAGCTTGACCGCGTGCACGCCGGTCTCGTCGGTGAGGATCTCCTGCGGCCGGGTCCCCAGGTGCAGCGTGATCCCGCGCGCGGCGATCAGCCGCGACAGCGCCTGGCCTGCTCCCTCGTCGAGCTGCGCCGACATGAGCCAGCCGCCGGAGTGCACGACGGAGGCCTCGGCGCCGAGCTGCGTGAACCCTCCCGCCGCCTCGAGCCCCAGCAGTCCGCCTCCGGCCACGAGCACTTTCGGCGGGCGGGCCAGCCGTGCCTCGATCCTGGCGCACTCGGCCACGAGCGCGTCGACGTCGTCGATGGTGCGGTACACCCTCGCGTGCTCTCTGCCACGGATGTCGGGCACCGGCGCACTGGAGCCGGTCGCCAGCACGAGGTCGTCGTAAGGGATCGTCGTGCCGTCGTCCGCGTGCACGACGCCGCGCTCGCGGTCGATGGACGTCGCGCGCACGCCGGTGCGGAGCTCGATGTGGTCGCGGTCCCAGAGCCCGGAGGGCTGCAGCGTGAGGTCCTCTGGCCCGTGCAGGCGGTGACTGAGCGAGACGCGGTCGTACGGCAGACGCGCCTCTTCGCCGAGCACCGTGACGTGCAGCGCCGCCGTGGTGTCACGAGCCGCGACGGCGTCCGCCAGCCGATGCGCGGCCGGTCCTGCTCCGATCACCACCACGCGGCGTCTGCCCTCGCGTTCGAACTCGGCCGACCCGTGTGCGCTCGCCATGGTGCCCCTCCTGTCACGATTCGGGAAGGATGAGCGCGATGCCGCTGCCCGATCCGCGTTCCCGACTGCTGACGAGGCTACGAAGGCGCTGTTTCGGCCTTCTTTCGCGATTGTGAACGGCGATTACACCCCGCATACAGTGCAGGCCGGCCGGTGTGAGCAGGACTTCATCGCCCCGAAACACGCGCGTGAAACGCCGTAACACAGCGCTCATACGCTCGAGCCGAGGCGGTGACCGGATGCGTGCGCGACCTGCGTGACCCGAGCCTGCGCCGGTGCTCGGCCGGCCGCTCCATGAGGTCCGGCCGGCTGCCGCCGCGAGCCGATCACGTCGAGCGAGAGGAACCAGTCATGACCATGACCGTCGACCGGGCAGGGACCGGACGGGCCACCGGGGACGCCCCCTCCGACCAGACGCTCGAGCACCGCCGGTGGCAGCGAGTGTGCCGCGTCGACGAGCTCGAGGCGGGGTGGGGCGAGGCCGTGCTGATCGCCGAGCGGCAGGTCGCACTGTTCCGCCTGGACGACAGCGAGGTGTACGCCGTCGATCACATCGACCCGAAGACCTCGGCCCCGGTGATCGCCAGAGGCATCGTCGGTTCCAAGGGCGAGCGCTGCACCGTGGCGTCGCCTCTCCTCAAGCAGGTGTACGACCTCGCGACCGGCGAATGCCTGAGCGAACCCGGGCCGGCTCTCACCACGTATCGGACCAGGATCGTCGCCGGCTTCGTCGAGATCGAGTCCGCAGCGTGACGTCCACGCGTCCGGTCGCGCTCGTCTCGCACGGCACGTCGTCGCCGAGGGGAAGAACGGCCGTGGCGGCCCTCGTGGACGCGGTCGCGTCCCGCATGCCCGGTCGGCGCGTGGTCTCCGGCTTCGTCGACGTGCAGCAGCCGGATCTGGCCGCCACGCTGACCAGCGCATCGGGAGCGGTCGTCGTGCCGCTTCTGCTGTCGGCCGGCTATCACGTGCATGTCGACATGAGGCAGGCGGTGACGTCTGCCGACCGCGTGGTGGACGCGCCGCTGCTGGCGGCGGCTCTGGGCCCGGACGATCGCCTTGTCGACCTCCTGTCGTCGCGACTCGAGCAGGCAGGCGTCGGAGGCGACGACGTCGTCGTGCTCGGTGCTGCGGGCAGCAGCGACGAGCGCGCCGTCGCCGACTGCAGGGACATGGCATCGCGCCTGTCCTCGACGCTCGGTTCGCCCGTCGACTGCGGATTCATCTCGGCCAGCGCACCGAGGCTCGCGGATGCCGTGCGTCACGCCCGCGCCCGCCATCCGGGCCGCCGCATCGCGGTCGCGACCTATCTGCTGGCTCCCGGCTACTTCGCCGAGCTCGCCGCGGCGTGCGGCGCCGACATCGTGACCGCACCGTTGCTGCGCGACGACGCTCCGACGCCGAGCTCGCTCGTCGACATCGTGTTGGACCGATGCGCCGCCGCCGAGCGGGAAGCCGGCTACCTCGACGGAGCCGCTCGCGCCACCGTGGTTCGCGGGTTCGCCGCCGCTCTCGGCTAGACCCCGCATCCTCCGCTGGGTCGGTTCGCCTCGCGGAGACCTCGCGGGGTCGGCGTGCATCGGTCGCACGCGCGCTGATCCCCGATGACAGGGCCCGATGACAGGCCCCGATGACAGTCCCCGATGACAGTCCCCGATGACAGTCCCCGATGACAGTCCCCGATGACAGTCCCCGATGACAGTCCCCGATGACAGGATGGTCCTGCCGCCCTCACGACGTGGCGAAAGGACGGTTCTGATGGCGAGACCGGAGCCGCGACTCACGCACGTGGTCACCAATCAGGCGCCCGATCGCGTCGACGTGAACGAGTTCACGACGAACGCGGCGCTTCTCGAGGGCGTCGCGAGGCACGACGCGGCGTGGGCCATCGACGAACTGACGGCCGTCGGCGCTCTGGTGGGCGCAGCCGCGTTTCAGCACGATGCCGAGCGGGCGAACGTGCGGGAGCCCGTGTTACGCGCGTTCGATCGTCACGGCATCCGCATCGACGAGGTGGACTACGACGAGTCGTACCACCGGATCATCGGCAGCGCGGTCGTACACGGGGCGCACAGCGCCGCGTGGTCCGCACCGCGCCCAGGAGCGAACGTCGCGCGTGCCGCCACGTTCATGCTCTTCGCCCAGGTCGAGCCGGGTCATGCGTGCCCGATCTCGATGACGCACGCTGTCGTGCCGGCCCTGCGTCACCAGCCGGACCTCGCGGAGCGCTGGCTGCCGAAGGTGCTCAGCCGCGAGTACGACGGCAGGCTTCGCCCTGGAAAGGCGGGGGCGCTGTTCGGCATGGCCATGACCGAGAAGCAGGGAGGCAGCGACGTCCGGGCCAACACGACGGTGGCGACACCCGCCGGCGACGCCTGGCACCTCACGGGCCACAAGTGGTTCTGCTCGGCGCCGATGAGCGATGCCTTCCTCGTGCTGGCCAGAACGGATGCCGGCATCGGCTGCTTCCTCGTTCCTCGCGTGCTCGACGACGGCACGCGCAACGTGTTCCGCATCCAGCGGCTCAAGAACAAGCTCGGAAACCGGTCGAACGCGTCGAGCGAGGTGGAGTTCGACGGCACGGTCGGGTTCGCGGTCGGGGAGCCGGGCCGGGGCATCCGCACGATCATCGAGATGGTCGCCCGCACCCGCCTGGACTGCGTGCTCGGCACCGCTGCCGGCATGCGGCAGAGCGTCGCCGAGGCGGCGTGGCACGTGCGGCACCGAGCCGCGTTCGGCCACACCCTGATCGACCAGCCGCTGATGCGGAACGTGCTGGCCGACCTCGCCGTCGAGTCGGAGGCCGCGACCGCGCTCGCGCTCCGACTGGCAAGGGCGCACGACGACGACGCCACGGAGTCCGAGGTGGCGTATCGCAGACTCGCGACGGCCGTGGCCAAGTACTGGATCTGCAAGCGCGGCCCTGGCCACGCATACGAGGCGCTCGAATGCCTCGGCGGCAACGGATACACCGAGGACTACCCGCTCGCCAGGCGCTACCGGGAGCAGCCCGTGATGGCCGTGTGGGAGGGGTCGGGCAACGTGATCGCGCTCGACATCCTGCGCGTCATCGCGCGAGAGCCGGATGCCGTCGCCGCGGTGCGCGACGAGCTCACCACCGCCGCGCCCGCCGATCGACGACTCGCGCAGTCGCTGCGCTCGATCGACGCGCGACTGAGCCAGGCATCCGCACGCGAACCCGACGAGGTGACGTTCGACGCGCGCAGGCTCGCCGAAGACCTCGCCATCGCGCTGCAGGCCGCGACGCTCCTCGCCGGTGCGCCGGACGCCGTCGCCGACGCGTTCTGCTCCTCGCGCCTGGCACCCGACCGAGGCGCGCTGTACGGGACGCTGCCCTCCGGCGTCGACGTCGAGGCCGTGCTCTCTCGCGCCTGACGCCGGGCGCCACCGATTGCACCGACGGTGCTGCCTAGACTTCACGGTGTGCGTATCGACATCGTGACGATCTTCCCCGCGATCTTCGACGCGCTCGACATCTCGCTGCTCGGCAAGGCGAGGCAGAACGGGCTCATCGATCTGCGGGTGACCGACCTGCGCACGTACACGCACGACAGGCACCGCACGGTCGACGACACCCCGTACGGCGGCGGTGCCGGCATGGTGATGAAACCGGAGCCCTGGGGCGAGGCGCTGGATGCCGCACTCGCGGACGACGACGATCCGGTCGTCGTCTTCCCCTCGCCGGCCGGCGAGGTGTTCACCCAGCGGCTCGCCAGGCATCTGTCCGAGGAGAACCACCTCGTGTTCGGCTGCGGCAGATACGAGGGCATCGACCAGCGCGTCTTCGACGAGACGGCATCCAGGGCGCGGGTGCGGCTCATCAGCCTCGGCGACTATGTGCTGAACGGGGGAGAGGTCGCAGCCATGGCCATGATAGAGGCCGTCGCCAGGCTCATCCCCGGTGTCGTCGGCAACCCGCAGAGCCTCGTCGAGGAGTCGCACGAAGACGGTCTGCTCGAGTACCCGTCGTACACGAAACCGCCGGTGTGGCGTGGACGCGAGGTGCCGCCCGTGCTGCTGAGCGGCAACCACGGGGCGATCGCGGCGTGGCGGCACGAGCAGCAGCTGGAGCGCACGCGCCGTGTGCGGCCCGACCTGCTCGGCGAGGACTGAGGCATTCGCGCCATCAGCAAAGGGGCGCACCGGAGCGGATGCTCCCAGCCGACGCGCATGGCCGGCGCCTAGGCTGACGACATGGTGCTGCGCAGAGCGATTCTGAGATGGCAGTTGTTCGCCATCCCGGTGCTTCCGCTGTGGCTTCTGGTGGGTTTCGGCGTCTTCGGCGGTGGTGCAGGGGGCTTCTTCCTGCTCTTCATCGCCGCAGTCGTGCTGTTCGCGTTCCTCGCTGTTATCGCCGGCCTCACCAGGCTGCGGCCGCCGGTTCGCGACACCCGCGCCGTCGGCGTATGGGATGCCGCCGCCACGATCGCTTTCCACGTCGCCCTCGTCGGCCTGGGCTTCTTCGGCGCGACGGGCGTCGCGTTCGGCGTCGCCGCCGTACTGCTCGGTCTGACGACGTTCTGGCTCACCGTGTGGGAGCTGACCCGTGAGTGGCGGGACCGGGTCTCGGGCGCTGTCGCCCGGGCATCCGCTCGCGTCGATCGCGCATCGCGGAGCAGCGTGCGGCCCGGCCCACGCCGCGGACGGGATGACGGCGACACGATCATCGTGCACGAGGCAGGGCACTGACCCACGCCCCGTCGCGATCCCGCTGGTTTGGCGGGGCATGCGCTTCATGGCAGAATAGAAGACCGTGCCGCGGCACGTGCTCTGCCTCCGGGGAGTTACGCTCTGCGCTCACGCTCTCGTCAGCGCGAGCGGCACGAAACCATTCTTCATCCACTTGATCCGCGTTCGACCGGTGGCGGGCGCAGAGAGCGAATCATCATGCACATCCTCGACGCCGTCGACGCCGCCTCGCTGCGCACCGACATCCCCGAGTTCCGTCCGGGTGACACCGTCAAGGTGCACGTCAACATCACCGAGGGCAACCGCTCCCGTATCCAGGTCTTCCAGGGCGCCGTGATCTCGCGCTCGGGCGAGGGTGTGCGTGAGACCTTCACGGTCCGCAAGGTGAGCTTCCAGGTCGGCGTGGAGCGCACGTTCCCCGTGCACTCGCCGGTCATCGACCACATCGAGGTCGTCACGCGCGGCGACGTTCGCCGGGCCAAGCTGTACTACCTGCGCGAGCTGCGCGGCAAGAAGGCCAAGATCAAGGAGAAGCGCGAGTCCTAGATCCAGCTCGCCCTCACGCACCGTCGGGCTTCTGAGCTCCCGACCCCACCATCGCGGCTACGCCGCTCATCGGATTCATAGGTTCGCCAGCACGAGCGCACTCGTGCAATGCCCGCCTCTGTCGCCGATATGCTGGGGCGGGAGCTCAGGCGGTTAAGGACCGGGCTCGAGCGGTTCAAGGGGCGGGATCTCATACACGAATGACTGACGAATCTCTGCCAAGGCGCTCGGACCGCGTCGCGTCGGAGAAGAAGACGAAGCAGCGAAGCCTCAAGCTCTTCCTCCGCGATCTGCTCATCATCTTCCTGGTCGCGATCCTCGTCTCGTTCCTCATCAAGACGTTCATCGTCAGGTCGTTCTACATTCCGTCGGGGTCGATGGAGAACACGCTGCAGATCAACGATCTGATCATCGTCAACGAGCTCGAACCCAACCTCATGCCGATCAGCCGCGGCGACGTCGTGGTGTTCACCGATCCGGGCGGATGGCTCCCGCCGTCCAGCACAACGACGAAGACGAACCCGATCGAATGGGCGCTCTCGCTCATCGGCCTCGCGGCGCCGGACAGCGACGACCACCTGGTGAAACGCGTCATCGGGCTGCCAGGCGACCACGTCTCGTGCTGCAACGCGCTCGGACAGCTGAGCGTGAACGGCTCGCCGCTGAACGAGCCCTACATCAAGCTCCCAGTAGGCGAAGAGGAGGCGGCTTCCCTGCACTTCGACGTCACGGTGCCCAAGGGCAAGCTGTGGGTGATGGGCGACAACCGCTGGGACTCCCAGGACTCCTCGCGCAACCAGAATCTGCCTGGCAAGGGCTTCGTACCCGAGAAGGATGTCGTCGGCCGCGCCATCGTCATCAGCTGGCCGATCAGCCACTGGACGTGGCTCTCCAACTATCCGGAAGTCTTCCGTGGCGCCGAGGACGACAAGCACTAACGTCGAAGGCGTGGCAGTGAAGCAAGTCGAGGTGCGCGCGCCAGCGAAACCCGCTCGCAGGCGCAAGCGTCAGGTCGTGCCCAACTACAAGTTCGAGACCGAGTTGCACTCAGCAGGCAACGTCACGGTCATCGGATGCGACGAGGTCGGCAGGGGAGCGCTCGCCGGTCCCGTGGCCGTCGGCATGGTGGTCGTCGACGCGCAGGTCGGCCGCTGGCCGAAGGGCTTGAGAGACTCCAAGCTGCTGCTCGAGCCCAAGCGCGAAGAGCTCGCGCCGCTGTGCATGCGGTGGGTGCGTCATCACGCGGTGGGGCTGGCCTCGGCGGAGGAGATCGACGCGTACGGCATCATGGCGTGTCTCGGCATGGCGGGCGCGCGGGCGTTCGCGTCCTTGCAGCAGGCGGGGGCGCCGCTCACGGCGAGCACGATCATCCTCGACGGCAACTACGACTACCTCAGCAGAGCGCTGCCCGTGCGCATGCCGGTGGTGCCGCGCATCAAAGCCGACCAGTCCTGCGCATCCGTCGCCGCCGCATCCGTGATCGCCAAGGTGCATCGCGACGCCATCATGATCGAGCAGGATGCCGTCATCCCCGGCTACTCCTGGGCCAGTAACAAGGGGTACTCGAGCGAGGCGCACTTCGAGGCCATCGGCAGGCTCGGGCCGAGCCCGCTGCACCGACTCACGTGGCTGAAGCGCTGGCGCGAGGAGGGTGTGGCCCAGCCGGAGCTGGACCTCGGGATGGATCTGGATCTGGATGCCGTCGACCCGGAGCTGCACGGCGGTATGGACGCCGAGGGGCGCGGCAGCTCGGACCCCGAGCTGGGTCTCGGCATCGACCCCGAGCTAGGCCTCTCCGACGCGGCGGCCGAGGAACTGCTCGCCGCGGGGGAGCAGCGTTCGCTCGGCGACCGATCCGCTGAGTCTGCAGCGTAGACTTTTACGGAAATGGACGAAGACGAATTCGACGACTACGACCGCGAGGTCGAGCTTGCCCTGTACCGCGAGTACCGCGACATCGTCTCGCAGTTCAAATACGTGATCGAGACCGAGCGCCGGTTCTACCTGGCCAACGAGGTGGAGTTCGTGCGTCGCGACACGGCGAACGACTTCTACTTCGAGATCACCATGCACGACGTCTGGGTGTGGGACGTGTACCGCGCCGACCGGTTCGTGAAGTCCGTCCGGGTGCTCACGTTCAAAGACGTGAACATCGAGGAGCTCTCGAGCAAGGAGTTCGAGCTCCCGAAGGAACTCGCCCTCGACGAGTGATCGCCGCCACCGCCTGCGGTCTTCCGGCCGGAGGACCTGGAGGCTCGGTCCCCCTCCGCCGCTGAGACCTGGAGACTCCGACCTCCTCACCTCCTCCGCGCGGACCTGGAGAGCCCGTCCTCCTCCACCTCCGCCACGCGGAGTTCAGGATGAGCGGCCTCTTCTTGCGATATGCGGCCGAAGCCCTTCTCGTCCTGAGTTCGGACGCCGAAGATCCTGGTCCTTCCGGCCCTGAGCCGGGCGCCGGCTCTCCCTCCCCAGCGCGACGACACCGCCGTCTCTCCCGATCCCGCCGTCCGCCCGCACCCACCGTCCTTCGGCTCCGGCAGGCTGCTGCCCGGAGGCGGCAATGGCGAAGAAGGACGAGCTGGGCAGACGTGGCGAGGACCTCGCGGCGCGATACCTGATCGCGCGCGGGTACCGCATCGTCGATCGCAACTGGCGCTGCCGAGAGGGCGAGATCGATCTGGTGGTCGAGCGCAGGGGCGAGGTGGCGATCGTGGAGGTGAAGACCCGCTCATCCGTGGCGTTCGGGCATCCGTTCGCTGCCATCACGCCGGTGAAGGCCGCTCGGCTGCGACGCCTTGCGGGGTTGTGGCGTGAAGCCTCGCCGACGCCGCCAGGACCGCTGCGCATCGACGCCGTCGCGGTGATCGCGCCGTCCGGTGTCGCGGACCGTGACGTCGTGGTCGAGCACCTCACCGGAGTGTGCTGATGGCGATCGCGAGAACGAACGGGATCGCGCTCGTTGGCCTCACACCGCACGTCATCGACATCGAAGCGGACATCTCGCCCGGGTTGCCCGGGTTCTGGGTCATCGGGCTTCCGGATGCCGCGCTCGGCGAATCCCGCGGCCGCGTCCGGGCGGCAGCGTCGAATTCCGGCCTGCCCATCACGTCTCGCAAGCTGACCGTGAGTCTTTCCCCTGCCGCGCTGCCCAAGCACGGAGGCGGCTTCGACCTCGCCATCGCTCTTGCCGCGCTCGCCGCGGCGGGAGATGTGCCGACGGAATCCGTGGCCTCGACCGTGCATCTCGGCGAGCTCGGGCTCGACGGCCGCCTGCGGCCGACACCCGGTGTGCTTCCGGCGGTCATCGGTGCGGCACGTGCCGGTCTGCGGCGAGTGATGGTTCCCACGGCGAACGCCGACGAAGCCGCCCTGGTCCCCGACATCGAGGTCGTACCGGTCGCGTCGCTGCGCGAGGCGGCCATCCGCCACGGCGCGGAGCTCGACCCGGTCCCGGTGGATCCGTGGCCGGCCCGGCATGCGACGGAGACGAGCAATGTCGGGTCCGCCGAGCTCGCGGATGTCGTCGGCAACGACGAGGCGATCGAAGCGCTCATCGTCGCGGCGGCTGGCGGCCACCACATGTTCCTCCTGGGTCCGCCGGGCGCGGGCAAGACGATGCTGGCCGAGCGACTTCCCGGCCTGCTGCCGGATCTCGAGACGGACCGTTCGCTCGAGGCCACGTCGATCCGCTCCCTTGCCGGCGGTTCTGTGACCGGACTGGTCACCAGGCCGCCGTTCGAGTCGCCACACCACACGGCGACGGCGGCGGCCATCGTGGGAGGCGGGAGCGGACAGATCAGACCTGGAGCAGCGGTGCGCGCCGCCCACGGGGTTCTCTTCCTCGACGAGGCACCGGAGTTTCCGAGCTCGGTACTCGATGTGCTGCGGCAGCCGCTGGAGTCCGGCGAGATCCGCATCCATCGCGCCAACGCCACGGCCGTCTTCCCTGGCCGATTCCAGCTGGTCATGGCGGCCAATCCGTGCCCGTGCGGGCAGTACGGAGTGGGCGACGCCGAGTGCGCCTGCGCGCCGTCGGCCCGTCGGCGATATCTGGCGAAGATCTCCGGCCCGCTCCTGGATCGGGTGGATATCCGGCTCACCGTTCGGCGGATCACGGCGGCGCAGCTGAAGACGGCGGGGGCCACGCCGCGCATGACGTCGGCCGAGGCGCGGGCGAAGGTGGCCACCGCCAGGGCGCTGGCCGCCGCCCGACTGGCCGACACGCCGTGGAAGACCAACGCGGAGGTTCCGGGCTCGTGGCTTCGGGAACACGCGAGGTCGCTGCCGCACGGTGCGACAGCCGTTCTCGATCGCGCGCTGGAGCGCGGCGCGATCACCATGCGCGGCTACGACAGGTCGCTGCGTCTTGCATGGTCAATCGCGGATGTGGCGGGCTCGGATCATCCGACGGCCGAGCACGTAGGCACCGCGCTGTTCCTCAGAAAGGGAGTGGGAGCATGAGCGTCTTCGGCCTCGAGGCCGGCCAGGTCAGGCACCTCGTCACCGACGTCAGCCCGGGCGTGGAGCTCGATGACAACGACGTCGCGGACCGGTTCGCGCGCGCCGCCTGGTCGGTCATCGCGGAGCCGGGTGACGGAACAGCTGGTGCCCTGGTGGCGCAACTCGGCGCCGCGGAGGCGCTGCGGTTCGTGCTCCTCGAGCAGAGCCGTGCGGACGCGCCCGATCGCAGTGTGCAGCCCTCTGGGTCTGTTGCCGGTGCGAAACCGGTCATCGCTGCCGTCGGCTCCAACGCGGTGGCGGACGATCCGCGTACGCAGGGCGATGTGCGTGCTGGAGCCGCTCAGAACGCGACAGCAACGGCGCCGCAGCCGGGCGCTGAGCCGAGCCGCCTCGCCACCGGCCAGGGGCCGAACGGCGAGCTGGCGGCCGGCATCGAGCGTTGGCGTCCCAGGCTGCGCTCCAGCGCAGTGGAACGCGTGCTCCACCTCGCTGCACGGATCGGCGCCACGTTGATCGTTCCGGGACGCCTGTGCGAACAGCCGTTGCCGTGGCCGACCGGAGTGGATGACCTCGGTGCGCACGCGCCGATCGCGCTGTGGGCGCGTGGCTCTGTCGGCCGGCGGCTCTCGCGCAACCCGCCAGGCGTGGCCTTGGTCGGGGCTCGGGCGGCGACCGGCTACGGTGAGCACGTTGCAAGCGAGCTGTCAGCTGGCCTCGTCGAACTTGGGCTCCCGATCGTGTCCGGCGCGGCGTACGGCATCGACGGAATGGCGCACCGCGCGGCCCTGGCCTCTGGCGGGCTCACGCTGGCCTTCCTCGCCGGCGGTGTCGATCGCTTCTATCCCGCAGGGCACGACGACCTGCTCCGCAGGATCACCGAGCACGGCCTCGTGCTCTCCGAGGTGCCCTGCGGCACGGCACCGACGTAATGGCGATTCCTGCAGCGGAACCGGCTCATCGCGGCGTGCAGCGCGGCCACCGTCGTCGTCGAAGCCGGCGCGCGGTCCGGCTCGTTGAACACGGCGGGACACGCATCGGCTCTGGGCCGTCCGCTGGGCGCTGTGCCCGGTCCGGTCACCTCGCCGGCCTCGGCGGGATGCCACCGCCTGCTCCGCGAATATGACGCGGTGTGCGTCACGAACGCGAGAGAGGTCGCAGAGCTGGTCGGCCCGCTCGCAGTTCCGTCGCCCGACAGCGCCGCCGGCGCCGCGCGTGCGACCCGCGACTCGCCCGAGGCCGTCCGGGTGCTCGACGCACTCGCGACTCGGACCCCGCGAACGCCGGCGGAGCTCGCCGCTCGCTCTGGTCTCGGGCTCGGGCCCGTTCTCGCCGTGCTCGGCACTCTGGAGATCGAAGGTCGCGCCAAGGAGGACGCCGAGGGCTGGCGCGCCGTGCCGCGGTCGCGGTGACCGTCGCGGTGACTCTCGCAGCGTCACCCCCCAGGTGACACCTGCAGGTGACTCTCGTAGGTGACACCGGCAGATGAGACCCGCAGCGACGCCCGGAGCGGTACCCGCAGTGACGCCCGCAGCGGCACCCACAGGTGACACCGGCAGGCCACACCCGCCCGACACCCGCCGGTCGGGGTGTCGGGCCCGCGCCGTGCCCAGGCGGATCCAAGCTGGAGTCATGTCATGGGACGAGGCGATCGCGGACTTCGAGTCGCACCTGGCCGCCGAGCGCGGCTACTCGTCCAGCACAGTGCGCGCCTACCGCTCCGATCTGCGATCGCTCGCCGAGTTCGCCGAGAAGGCCGGTGCCGAGGATCCGTCGCAGCTCGACCTTGCGGTGCTTCGCGACTGGCTCTGGCGTGCGCAGCAGGAGGGGCTGGCGAAGGCATCCAACGCTCGTCGTGCGGCGGCTGCACGAGGCTTCACCTCCTGGCTCCAACGCACAGGCGCCGCTCCCGTCGATGCCGGACGACGGCTGCGGGCTCCGAAGGCCGACCGTCGGCTGCCACGGGTGGTGACGAGGGAACAGGCATCCGGACTGTTCGACGGGTTGACGGCGAGAGCATCGGACGGAGACCCGGTCGCGCTGCGCGACCTCGCCGTCATCGAACTGCTGTACGCGTCAGGACTGCGTGTGTCGGAGCTCACGGGCGTCGACGTCGACGATGTGGACCTGGACCGGCTCACCGTTCGCGTCACCGGCAAGGGCTCCAAAGAGCGTGTCGTTCCGTTCGGCGTTCCCGCCCTGAATGCGCTGGTCGACTATCTGCGCATGGCGCGCACGGCACTGGCCGCACGGGCGGCAGACACCTCCCTGACGGCGACGCACGCCCTGTTCCTCGGGTCGCGCGGCGGCAGACTGAACCCTCGCAGCGTGTACCGGCTGGTGTCCTCCCTGCTCGAGGAGTTGCCGGGATCGGGACCGTCCGGCCCGCACACGCTGCGCCACACCGCCGCGACACACCTCCTCGACGGCGGAGCAGACCTGAGAGCGGTGCAAGAGCTGCTGGGGCACGCGAGCCTCGGCACCACGCAGATCTACACCCATGTCTCGACGGAACGATTGAAGGAGACGTATCAGCGCGCGCATCCTCGTGCGTGAGTCGCACGCGGGTCAGGTCAACGGAAGCAGAACGGCCCTGGGCACCCCGCCGAAGAAGCGCATCGGTGAGACGTACTCGCCGTTCACCCGCACCCCGAGATGGATGCACGCGCCGGCGCAGTGCCCGCCCGTCGCGACGGTGCCGAGGAGCGACCCGCGTTCGACCGCGTCGCCGACCGCATACCTGGCTGCGACGGGCTCGATGCTCAGCAGAATGCCCGCGGAGGTCTGCACGGTGACCGTCGGCCGATCCACCACGACCCCGGCGAACCGCACGGTTCCAGACACAGGTGCGACGACGAGCGTGCCCGCGACGGCCGGGATGTCGATTCCGCGGTGACCGGCCGAGTACCGAGTGGCCGGCGCCTCGTAGCCGCGTTTCACCACTCGGGGGCCGGCGACCGGCCACGCCCATCCCGGATCGGCCGCCTGCCCAACGAGGGCTGAAGCCGAGGAGCCCGGGGGCCTCGCGCTCGCCGGTTCGGGGGTCACGACGAGCGCGAGGGCCAGCGCCGCCGCCGCGACAACGCTCAGCGCTCGGGTAACGGTGAGGAGGTGCGACGACGGCATGCGGAGATCGTCACATGGCGAAGGCCGCGCGCGTCCGGTCCAAAGGCCCGGTTGTGGATGCGTTCCGACGTTCGGCGACGGGGGAGGAGAAGGCCCGGCGCTCGCCGTAGCACGCAGAGGATGTCGCGCGAAAGCCCCGGGGATCCACGGCCAGGCGAACAACCTGTGGGCGTCCGCCTGGTGTTAGCGTGCTACCAGAGGGGGCGATGTCGATGTCTGAGAAACAGTCGAGCGCGCGCAACGGAGTGGATGGCCAGGGGTCGGGAGGCTCGCAATCCGCCATGGGCAACGCCCACCGTGGCAAGGTTCTGGGCGTCACCATAGCCGCGGCTCTGGGCGGTCTGCTCTTCGGATTCGACACGTCGGTCATCAACGGCGCAGTCGACTCGATCCAGCACACGTTCAACCTGGGCTCGGCGGCCATCGGGTTCACGGTGGCCATCACGCTCATCGGTTGTGCGGTCGGCGCCTGGTTCGCCGGACAGCTCGCCGACGCCTGGGGGCGCAAGTCGGTCATGGTGCTCGCCGCCGTGCTGTTCGTGGCCAGCTCCATCGCCTCCGGTCTCGCCTTCGCCGACTGGTTCCTCATGTCGTGGCGGTTCATCGGCGGCCTCGCCATCGGCATCGCCTCGGTGATCGCACCCGCCTATATCGGCGAGATCGCACCGGCGAAGCTGCGCGGCGGGCTCAGCTCGCTCCAGCAGCTCGCCATCACGCTCGGCATCTTCCTGGCGCTGCTGTCCGACGCGGCCCTCGCGGGCTCCAACGGCAACGCCCTCCGTGAGCTGTGGTTCGGACTGCCGGCATGGCGCTGGATGCTCCTGGTCGGCGTGGTCCCGGCCGTCGTGTACGGCATCCTCTCGCTGTCCATCCCCGAATCGCCTCAGTACCTGCTGCGCAAGGGCCGGCGAGACGACGCGCGCGAGGTCGTGCGAGACGTGACCGGCGCCATCGACATCGACCAGCGCATCGACGAGATCGAGGACAGCCTGGAGAGCGAGCGCAGGGCCCGCTACCGGGACCTTCGAGGCAAGGCGCTCGGCGTGCAGCCCATCCTCTGGGTCGGCATCGGCATGGCCGCGTTCCAGCAGCTGGTGGGCATCAACGCGATCTTCTACTACTCGACGACGCTCTGGAAGTCGGTGGGCTTCAGCGCCAGCGACTCGTTCATCACGTCCGTCATCACGTCGGTGATCAACGTCGTGCTCACGTTCGTCGCCATCCTGTTCGTCGACCGCGTCGGCCGCAAGGCGCTGCTCCTCTGGGGCTCGGCCGGCATGTTCGTCGGCCTGGTGCTCGCGGCGATCTCGTTCTCCCAGGCGCATACCTCGGGCGGCGAGGTCACGCTGCCGCAGCCGTGGGGTGTCATCGCGCTGATCGGTGCCAACCTGTTCGTCATCTTCTTCGCCGCGACCTGGGGCCCCGTCATGTGGGTGGTGCTGGGCGAGGTGTTCCCGAACAAGATCCGCGGACTGGGTCTCGGCATCGCCGCGGCGTTCAACTGGGTGTTCAATTTCCTCGTCACGCTGCTGTTCCCTGTGCTCAGCCAGGCCGTCGGGCTCGGATGGGTGTACGCGGGGTTCGCGCTCTTCGCGGCGTTGTCGTTCTGGTTCGTGTTCTCCGCCCTGCCCGAGGTCACCGGCCTCGAGCTCGAGGACAAGTCCAAGCTGGAGCGCCTGCACCGCGAACGCGCCCAGGCCTGAGCATCCCGGCGACTGGACACGGCCGCACTTCCGCTCGCCGCGACCTGATGCCGCGGCATGGCTGCCGACGCCGCATCCCTCCGTCACCGCGAAGGGATGCGGCGTCCTGTTATGATGGTCG
>Ga0164242_10004419_pt1 | contig 15795 bp, 12 predicted proteins | sample OricomgcompostMG_FD_108783 | JGI IMG/M metagenome (GOLD analysis project Ga0164242, IMG submission 108783) | Miracle-Growth compost microbial communities from Emeryville, California, USA - Original compost - Miracle growth compost (MG) ... | reverse complement strand
GTAGCTCGAGAGGTCTGCGATCACGGGGATGCCGAACCCGCGCAGTCGCTCACGCAGATGGCCGAACGGGTGCCCTTCGGGAGTCACGCCGGTCGCCCACAGATCGGCGAGGGTCTCTTGGACGGGGTTCATCTCCGGTAGCTCCGGGGCAGGAGTGGCGAGGTTGACACCCTCGAGCTGGTCCTGCTTCTCCGTCCACCCCGAAGCCCACAGTGCCTGCCGCCTGGTCTGGCCACCGAACGCCTCCTCGAAGACCCCAGCAGTCGCCAGCGCCTCAAGCTGTCCGGTCTCCAGCCGCGCGCGTCGCGACAGGTCGAGCTGGTCGCGGAACGGCCGCTCCTCCTGCGCTACCACGATCCGCTGGGCGACCTCGGTGCTGATGCCGCGGACGGAGTCGAGCCCCAGCCGTACGGCGTACAGGCCGTCGCGGCGGTGCTCCGGTGTCGGATCCGGCGTACCTGGGACCCAGGGAGTGGGCTCCTGGGGGCCGTCGCGGAGGCATTCCGGCCGGAAAAGCTCACCGGATACGACGGGATCGGAGCCGGATTCTTGGTCGTTTCGGGTGAGTTCTTCCAAGTCGGCAACCGCACCCGAGTACAACAACGACGGCCGCAACACCTCCACGCCATGCCGGCGAGCGTCCTGGGTCAACGACTGCGGCGAGTAGAACCCCATCGGCTGGGCGCGCAGCAGACCGGCCAGGAACGCTGCCGGATAGTGAAGCTTGAGCCACGAGGAGGCGTAGACCAGCTTGGCGAAGCTGAGCGCGTGGGACTCGGCGAAGCCGAAGTTCGCGAAAGAGAGGATCTGGGTGTAGATCGCGTCGGCCTCCTCTCCCACGAGCCCGCGCCCGGCCATCCCGTCGTAGAGCTTCTTCTTGAGCGACTCGATCCGCTCGATGCCGCGCTTGGAGCCCATCGCCCGACGCAGGAGGTCAGCGTCGTCGGCGTCGAAGTCGCCCAGCACCATGCCCATCTGCATCAGCTGCTCCTGGAAGAGCGGCACGCCGAGAGTGCGCGCCAACACCGGCTTGAGGTCCTTGTGGGCGAAGGTGATCGGCTCCTTGCCGGTGGCTCGGCGGATATAGGGGTGCACCGCACCACCCTGGATCGGGCCCGGCCGGATCAGCGCGATCTCGATCGCCAGATCGTAGAAGGAGCGTGGCTGCAGCCGAGGCAGAGTGCCGATCTGTGCTCGTGACTCGACCTGGAAGACGCCGATCGAGTCGGCCCGGCAGAGCATGTCGTAGACAGCCGGCTCCTCCACCGGAATGCCGGCCAGGGTCCAGTGCTCGCCCACGTGCTGACCCACGATCGTCATCATGTGATCGAGCGCTGCCAACATGCCGAGACCGAGCAGGTCGAACTTGACCAACCCCATGTACTCACAGGCGTCCTTGTCCCACTGCAGCACGGTGCGCCTCTCCATCCGCGCCCGCTCGATCGGCACCACCTCACCGATCGGTCGCTCGGTGAGGATCATCCCGCCGGAATGGATCCCCAAGTGGCGGGGCGCGCCCAGCAGCCCGTCGGCCAAGGCGCGTACGTCGGCGGGCACATCAGCCTCCTCGTCCACCTCCGACCAGCTCAAGATCCGCTTGGACCAGGCGTCCTGCTGGCCTGGTGAGTAGCCCAGCGCCTTGGCCGCGTCGCGGACAGCCATCTTCGGCCGGTAGCTGATCACGTTGGCGACCTGGGCGGCGTTGTGCCGGCCGTAGGTGTCGTAGACCCACTGGATCACCTCCTCCCGACGATCGGAGTCGAAGTCGACGTCGATGTCGGGCTCCTCCTCGCGATGCTCGGAGATGAACCGCTCGAACGGCAGGTTGAAGAAGACCGGGTCGATCGCGGTGACCCCCAGGGCATAGCAGACGGCGCTGGAGGCGGCACTCCCCCTGCCCTGGCAGAGGATGTGGTTGTCCCGGGCGTACTTCACGATGTCATGGACGATCACGAAGTAGCCCGGGAAGTTCTTCCGAGTGATCACGTCCAGCTCGTACTCGATCCGATTCCTGGCCTTGACGAGGAAGCCCTCCTGCGGCTCGGCGCCGGCGTACTTGCCCTCGTAGCGCTCCCGGAACCCCTCCTCGACCAGACACCGCAGCCAGGTCGCGGCGGTGTGGCCTGCCGGGATCTCGCGGCTGGGCAGCTCCGGCTTGGCCTTCTGCAGGTCGAACGCACAGGCGTCGGCGATCTCGACGGTGCGCGCCACCGCCCCGGGATAGCGACGCCAGCGCTGCGCCATCTCCGCTCCGCTGCGCAGGTACGCCGGAGCTGCCGGCAGCCAGCCGTCCATCTCGGCCAGGCTGCGGCGGGCCCGGACCGCCGCCATCGCGGCGGCCAGCCGGGTCTGCTGCGGCGTGGCAGCGTGGACGTTGCCGGTTGCCACGACCGGCAACCGAAGCTCGGCCGCGAGCCTGGCCAGGGAGTCATTGGTGGCCGCATCGGTCGGACTGCCGATCCCGGACAGCTCGACCAGGACATTGTCGCGGCCGAACCTCTCGATCAGGCCGGTGATCTGCTCCCGGCTGCGGAGGCCCTTGCGACACCCGGTCAGCACCACCCAGCTGTCCTCGGAACGCTCAGCGAGCTCGTCGAGATCGTAGAGCGGCCGGCCCTTCTCGTCGCCGCGCAACTGGGCCTCGGTGATCGCCGCGGAAAGGCGGTGGTAGCCCTCCACACCGCGGGCCAGCACCAGCAGGTGGTCGCCCTCGGGGTCGGCGACGCCGAGCTGCGGAGCAGTCAGGCCCAAGGAGAGCTCCGCGCCGTACAGCGTCTTGAGCGGGCTTCCGCTCACCTTGGCCGTCTCGGCGAACAGCGGCGCGCCGTAGAGGCCGTCGTGATCGGTCAACGCCAACCCATGCAGCCCCAACCGGATCGCCTCGACGACCAGAGCGTCGGGACCGCTGGCACCGTCGAGGAAGCTGAAGTTGGAGTGGGCGTGCAGCTCGGCATAAGGGGTGACAGGCCCCTCGGGCAGTCGGACCTCCACCCGCTCGGCGCGGCGCTTCTTCCGGGAGATCGGGGCATCGCCGTGGGGATCCTGCGGCCGGCCCGAGAGCCGCCGCTCAAGTTCCTGCCACGGGATCGGCGGATTGTTCCAGCCCATCAGGCCACCTGCTTGCTCGAGGAGCCGACAGCCGAGCCGACAGAGCTAGTCATACGCAGCCTCCGTGATCCACGCGGCACCGTCACAGGTGACCAGCCAGGCGCGACCGTCGACACCGACCAGCTGGAAGCGGACTACCTGACGGCCGTCCTCCCACCAGCGCTCGTCGACAGGCCACGGACCGGCCCAGGCAGCGACCGGCTGCCAGGTCTCGGCAGCGCCGGGCTTGAACCGTGCCGGCTCCCCACTCATCGCTCCACGCGCCAGCATCGCGATCGGTCGTCCGGCGGCGTCGAGGACCCCCGCAGCCCACGGCTCGGGGAAGACCCGAGCCGGCGCCGGGGGCGGGATGGAGCCGGGCCAGGGCAGCCCGCGCGGACGCAGCCCCTGTGACCGCTCACCCCACGGCACCCGTGCCTGCCGGTCGGCAGGACTCCGACCGCCCTGGAGCACCGGCGCGACCACCGAATCCTGTCCGAGCATCCCCTGCACCCGGGCGATGCCCCGCTCGACCCTGGCATCGGTGCCGCCCCACAGGCCATCGGCGTGATCACCGGCCGACGCCACTGTCTCGGGGGTGAATCGCACCCGGGTGATGGCACTGCGCAGATCGCCGACCCTCAAGGAGCCCACCAGCTGCCAGTGCAACCGGTCGATGAGATCGACCGGGCCAAACCAGCGCGGGTGCAACCAGCGCCGCTCCGAGGCGAGGGCGCCGTCGGCCTCGACGCCGACCACCACCTCGGTGCAGACCAACTGCCGCTGTCCGAGCTGGGCGACGAACCGCTCCGCCGTCTGCCGGGCCGAGAAGCAGACCGTCTCGGCCGAGTCGAGAGCCGGCTCGAAGTCGACCTCGCAGACCAGCTCCGGCGGCGGCGTGCGAGTGGCGAGCGGGCGAGCCCCACCACCATGGACCACCCGATGGATCCAGGCAGCACGCTGGCCGAAGCGGGAACGGACGGTCTCGGTCGGCAACCCCGCCAGGTCGGCCAGGGTGTGCAGCCCCAGTCGGCGCAGCAGGCCCACCGTCTCCGGCTCGTCGAGCACGTCGACCGGCAGGGTGCGCAAGAACACCCCCGACTCCCCTGCTGGGATCACGAGACTCTGCTGGATCTCGGCCCGCCGGGCCGCCTGCTCCGCGGTGAAGAGCTCGTCGGCGATGCCGATGCGCACGTCTCTGACGCCGAGCCCGACCAGGCACTCCGAGATCACCGCGCCCGCCTCGGGCTCGCCGCCGTAGAACCTGCCCGGCGACCTGAGCGCCACCAACCCCGGGCGCAGTGGCGCCACCCCGGGACGGAGCTCCTCCAAGGCCGCCAGCACGCGCTCGAAGGCACGCGCGTCACGCTCCGGCACCTGGTCGAGGACGATCAGCTCGGGACAGCGCGACTGCGCATCCCGGCGCCGCATGCCCCGCCGGATGCCGAAGTCGCGAGCTCCGCCGTTGCATGCCTGCACGACGTTGGCCGCGAAGACTGCCGCCGGCAGATGCCCGGGCAGGTCACGCTCGGCCAGCGCTGCCATCACCGGCCAGTCGGGACACCAGACGACGAGGGTGCGCATCAACCGACCTCCCGCAACGGTCGCCGGGCCTGCCCAGGTGTCTCGACACGCTCCGCGACCGTGACTCCGTCGAGGCTTGGGAACCTCAGCGCAGTCCGCCGGGGCGGCGCCGCACCTCGCCGTACCTCGACCACGACCTGGCGGGACTGCAGATGGCCCTCGCCCCGGCCCAGACCCGTCCACTGCGGCTCGGCGACGCTGATCAAGGCCTCAGGGCGCGGCCAGGAGCCGAGCGAAACCAGGACCGCACCGCGCTTGCGCAGCCGGGCCGAGAGCTTGGCCGCCACTCCCTCCGGCACTCTCACGGGCGGCTTGACCAGCACCAGCGCCGTCACGTCGACCAGCGCCGCCGTCGCCTCCAGCCAGGCCTCACCGGGGTCGGGCACCAGGATGGTGCGCTCCAGCACCACCCCCAGCTCGGCGGCGGCCTCGGCGCCGAAGTCATCCCACCCGACCGCAGCACACCAGGCACCACCCCGTGAGGGGCCGGCCATCAGCGCCAAGGCCAGACTGGCGCTGTCGACCTGATAGCTCCCTCCGGCCCGCAGCCGGATCACCTGGGAGAGCCCCGGCAACACGTCCAACTCGGGCCGGGCCAGCCCGTCCTCCATCCGACGCATGCGCTCCCGCAGCCGGTCGATGTCGACCTGAGGATCGGAGGTGAGAAGTGCTGCGGTCACTCACCCATGTTCGAACATCAGTTCGAACAAATCAAGTGCGGGACCACGCAAAGGGTCACATCAGGAGACGGACAGACCTAGGCCCGCGTCGCCGCGACGTACTCCTCGATCTTGGCCCGCCCCTCCGCGCCGAGGACCGCGAGCACCTCAGGCGCGGCGAAGAGCGGGCGCAGAGAATGGTCGAGGTTGAGCGCACGGAAGAGCATCGAGACGGTAAGGCCGTGGCTGGGCCGATGCACGACCTCGATCTCGTCGCCGGCGCGCACGTGGCCCTCCTGTAGCACCCGCAGATAGGGCCCCGGACGTGCCTCCGCGGCGAACCGCTTCACCCAGCCCTTGTTGTCGGCTCCCCCGAGGCCCATCCAGTTCTTGAAGTCATTGCACGGAGTGCGGATGGAGCAGATCTCGAAAACTGCCGACCCGATCCGCCACCGCTCGCCGACCATCGCCTCGTTGACGTCGACGCCCTCAGTGGTGAGATTCTCCGCGAACTGACCGTCGCGCAGCTCCACGCCGAGCCGCTCGGCCCAGACGTCGAGGTCCTCACGCGCGAACACGTAGACCGCCTGATCGGGTCCGCCATGATGCTTGGTGTCGGAGACGACGTCGCCGACCAAGCCGTTGCGATGCACGCGTACGGCGCCGTCCACGGCGCGCTTGTCCATCGACGTGTAGCCGAGACCGGCCCACTCAGCGTCCTTGGGACGACCGACGTTGACAGACAGGACGTGCGACATGGCGCCATCCTCCCATCACGGATGACGCCATGTCGCACGGATTGGTGACGGCCAGGTATCAGGCCTCGACCTGCGCCGGCGCACTCTCGTTGGCGACCCGGTTCTCGGCGTCGACCATCCAGGCCAGCTGCTCCAGCCTCTCGAGGATCGTGTGCAACAGGTCAGTGGTCGTCGGGTCCTCGGCCTCGACGGCGTCGTGGATGCGACGTGCGGTGCCAGCGGTGGCATAGAGGGACGCGGCGATCAGGTCGACGCAGGTCGAGGTGTCGACCTCACGCGTGGGGTACGGCGCCAGCGTCGTGTCCTTGGCCACGGTCGTGGACCGACCGTCCGGGGTGATGTAGAGGGCCCGCATCCGCTCGGCGAGGTCATCGGTGAAGCCGCGCGCAGCATCGACGATCTCGTCCAGCTGGAGGTGCAGATCACGGAAGTTGCGGCCGACAACGTTCCAGTGGGCCTGCTTGCCCTGGAGCGACAGCTCGATCAGGTCGACCAGCAGCTGCTGCAGGTGACTGGAGAGCTGCTCGGAGGCCTTGAACGCCGGGTGCGCGACATGGGAGTTCTGGTTGCTCTGGGTGCTCTGAGTGGTCATGAGCCGCGGTTACCGGCGCCGTGCTCGGCCATGCCTCAGCCCTGTACGGCCTTCGTCACAGTCAGCATCATCGAGGTCCAGGAGCGGTCGGGCGCGGCCTTGACGAGCAGCTCGTCCTTGAGCGCGACCAGCACCCGCACGATCACCCAGTCACGGGCTCGGTCCTCGTCGAGCTCGGCCGCGTCGACCAGGGCGAAGAAGCGATCCCGAATGGCATCGCGCTCCCGTCCGGCGTACTCATCGAAGCGGTTCCACAGCATCGGCGCGAGCTCGTAGTGCGGGTCGCCGGAGAGCGGCTTGGGATCGATCGCCAGCCACTCCCCATCAGCAGCCCCCGCGAGGACGTTCTGGAAGTGCAGGTCGGTGTGCACCAGCGTGCCGTCGCAGGCCTCGTCGGCGGCGAAGTCCTTCGCCAGCGAGCGCGCGTGATCCACCATTCTCCGCGGAAGCGACGCCTCGCGTGGCAGGGCGCCGAGCTCCTCGACCCACCGTCGGGCCTGGTCCGAGAGCCGCCGCAGCTGGGGCGGCGCCGGGACGTGCAACCGGCGGTAGAGAGCGCCGACGATCTCGCATGCCTGCACGTCCCACTGCTCGGTCAGATCCTCGGGGCCGATCCGCTCCAGCAGGAGCGCCCACCGGTGCGGGTCCGCCTTCAACAGCGGTACGGCGCCTTGTCCGTGCCAGTGCTGCAGCGCGAGCGCCTCATGCTCGGCCTCCCAGTGGGGCCAGCCGACCTTCAGCATCGCCGGCCGGCCACCCGTCGTACGCACCGGCAGCACCAGCGCAGTGCGGCCGTGCAACACCGCGCCGTCCTCGGTCAGCGACCACTCGGCGAGCAGCTCTCGCACCAGCCGCGGAAGTCGGTCGATCCAGGCGGCCCAGTCGGGCCCACGGTCGGCGTACGCCTTCAGCTCCTGCGGCAACACGATCACCACGCGCCTATCTCAGCAGAGCGGCCAAGCACACGTGACCTGAGGCGCCCAAGCGAGGCAGCCGCCGCGGTCAGAACGCAGCGATCAACGCGATCAGCGTGATGACCAGTGGGACCAGGACGGCGGCGCGCGCCTTGCCCGAGCGCAGCGAGCCGAGCGAGCCTGCGGAGACGACCGCGCCACCGACCGTTACGACGCCACTGAGGATTCCCCAACCGACGTGGCCGGTCACCAGCAGGACGAGCGTGGCGACACCGCAGGCGACGAAGGTCGCCGAGCGTCGCATGACGGTGGATACATCGGCACTGCGTGACATGGGCCCCTGCCTCTACTTCTTGGACTTCTCCGCCGGCTGCGTGGTCGACAGCGCTGCGACGAAGGCCTCCTGAGGCACCTCGACACGGCCAACCATCTTCATCCGCTTCTTGCCCTCCTTCTGCTTCTCCAGCAGCTTGCGCTTACGGCTGATGTCACCGCCGTAGCACTTGGCGAGCACGTCCTTGCGGATAGCGCGGATGGTCTCACGGGCGATCACACGGGCACCGATGGCGGCCTGGATCGGCACTTCGAACTGCTGCCGCGGGATCAGCTCGCGCAGTTTGCCGGCCAGCATCACGCCATAGTTGTAGGCGGCGTCACGGTGCACGATGGCGCTGAACGCGTCGACCGGCTCGCCCTGCAGCAGGATGTCGACCTTGACCAGGTCGGCGGCCTGGTCGCCGGCGAACTCGTAGTTGAGCGAGGCATAGCCCTTGGTGCGTGACTTGAGCTGGTCGAAGAAGTCGAAAGCGATCTCGCCCATCGGCAGGGTGTAGCGCATCTCGACGCGGTCCTCGGAGAGGTAGTCCATCCCGAGCAGAGAGCCGCGCTTGTTCTGGCACAGCTCCATGATCGTGCCGATGTAGTCGCTCGGCGAGAGGATCGTCGCCTTCACCACCGGCTCGCGAACCTCGGCCACCTTTCCCTCCGGGTACTCAGAGGGATTGGTGACCTCGACCTCGGTGCCGTCCTCCATCTGCACGTGGTAGACGACGTTCGGCGCGGTCGAGATCAGGTCGAGGTTGAACTCGCGCTCCAGCCGGTCGCGGGTGATCTCCATGTGCAGCAGGCCGAGGAAGCCGCAGCGGAAACCGAAGCCGAGCGCTCCCGAGGTCTCCGGCTCGAAGGTCAGCGCCGCGTCGTTGAGCTGCAGCTTCTCCAGCGACTCACGCAGCGTCGGGTAGTCGTCGCCGTCGATCGGGTAGAGACCGGCGAAGACCATCGGGTTGGGGTGCTCGTAGCCGCCCAGCGCGTCGGTCGCGCCGTTGTGCTGGCTGGTCACGGTGTCGCCGACGCGCGACTGACGCACATCCTTCACACCGGTGATGAGGTAGCCGGTCTCGCCGACCCCCAGGTCCCCCGCCTTGACCGGCTCGGGGCTGATCACGCCGAGCTCGAGCATCTCGTGGGTGGCGCCGGTCGACATCATCTTGATCCGGTCGCGATGGGTCAGCTTGCCGTCGAAGACCCGGACGTAGGTGACGACGCCGCGGTAGGTGTCGTAGACGGAGTCGAAGATCAGGGCCCGCGCGGGAGCATCCGGGTCGCCGACCGGGGCCGGAACCTGCTTGACGATCTCGTTGAGCAGCGTCTCGACGCCGAGGCCGGTCTTCGCACTCGTCAGGAGTACGTCGGACGGGTCGCAGCCGACCAGGTTGGCCAGCTCCTCGGCGTACTTCTCGACGTTTGCGCTGGGCAGGTCGATCTTGTTCAGCACCGGGATGATGTGGAGATCGGCGCCCATCGCGAGATAGAGGTTGGCGAGAGTCTGCGCCTCGATGCCCTGGGCTGCGTCGACCAGCAGGATCGCCGCCTCGCACGCCTGCAGCGATCGCGAGACCTCGTAAGTGAAGTCGACATGGCCGGGCGTGTCGATCATGTTGAGGACGTAGGTGCCGGGCTCCATGTCGTGCTCGGCGGCCGCGTCGGGCGTGACCGTCCATGGCATCCGCACGGCCTGCGACTTGATCGTGATGCCGCGCTCGCGCTCGATGTCCATCCGGTCGAGGTATTGCGCCTTGGCCTCGCGCTCGCCGACCACCCCGGTCAGCTGCAGCATCCGGTCGGCCAGGGTCGACTTGCCGTGGTCGATGTGAGCGATGATGCAGAAGTTACGGATGATCGCGGGATCAGTGGATCCCGGCCGAGGAATCTGGCGCTGCGGTGCGGTCATGATGCGGCCATCATCCCCTGTCAGGTCTGGTGGAACCAAAGGGAGAGGTACGGCGCCTGCCCCGGACACGTGACGTCCTGGTCGCGCCCGTGCTCCACCCACTGCCCCAGCACCGCCGCGCCGCCCTGGAACATCCAGTCGCCACCGCAACGCCGGACCGCCCCAGTCCGTCCGGTGCCGCCAGCCGGACGCCACTCCGGCAGTCCGAGCCGCAGATCGCCGACGACGCGCTTCCACAGCGACTCGATCGAGTAGACACCGACCTGGTAGCCCTGCTCCTCATAGCCGCGTGCCGCGCCCTTGATCACCGCCGCGTTGGCCGCGGTCGCACCCGGTCCGCTCGGCCAGTCGAACCCGGTAACGGGCTCCACGTCGAGCCACACGAACGGCGTCTGCAGCCCGACCGAGCGCATCGTGCCGACGTTGAACAGCGCCTCCTGATAGCCGACGTTGCCCAGCCGGCCGGCCCTGGTGCTCGCGTCGTAGGGGCCGGTGCCGCCGTAACGGGCCAGCACGTCGTCGTAGGGAGCGCTGATCACGGAGTACGCCGAGACCAGCAGATGGCGCTGCGTCACCCACGCCAGCTGGTCCGCGAGGCACGGGTTGGCCACGAAGCCGGGCCCGTTGGTCAGCCCGAGCACCACGAACCTCGCCGATCCCAGCGGCATCGGCGCACCCTCGGTCGGCTTCTGCGGGATGCCCATCCCCTTCGGGCACTGCGGCCAGCTCACATCGCCGCCCACCACCGGGCCGCTGCCGGCGCTGAAGGTGGGCAGCGGCGGGATGGAGATCGACGGTGCCGGCGTGGAGGTCGTGGGTGCTGGCAGCGACGGGACCGCCGCTGAGGGCGCGGTCGTCGCCAGCGGCGCCGCGGCGGTCGCTCCGGGCTGGCTGACGGTGCTCTGAGTGGCGGTGCTCGTCGTACTGCCGCACGCGGCGAGTCCGCCGAACGCCGCCAGGGCGGCCAGAGCCAGCGGGATCAGCGCCCCCGAACGTCGTCGCACCCGGTCGATCCTCGCACGGCCCCGTCCGGGCCGGGCCGCTATTCGGGGCTGTCGAGAAACTCCTTGGTCTTCGCGATCGCGAAGCCCTAGCCCTGTTCCACCGTCGGCTTCGGGGGTACGGCGATCTCGTCGGGGTTGGTGAGGACATCGATCAGGACCGGACCGGGGTGGGCCAGGGCCTCGGCGATGGCCCCCTCGACGGCGTCGGCCTCGGTGACCCGGATACCGCGTACGCCGATCGACTCGGCCACTTGTGCGAGGTCGGGGTTGTGCAGCACGGTGCCGTACTCCGGCAGGCCGACCTGCTCCATCTCCAGCTTGACCATCCCGAGGCGGCCGTTGTCGAAGACGACCAGCTTGACCGGCAGCTCGTGGGTCGCCGCGGTGATCAGATCCCCGAGCAACATGGTCAGGCCGCCGTCGCCGCAGAAGCCGATCACCTGGCGGCTCTTGTCGATCGCCTGCGCGCCGAGCGCCTGGGGCATCGCGTTCGCCATCGACCCGAGGTTGAAGGAGCCCAGCAGCCGCCGCTCGCCACGCATCCGCACGTAGCGCGCCAGCCAGGTGGCGGCCATTCCGGTGTCGACGGTGAAGATGGCGTCTTCGGCGGCGAGCCGGTCGACAGCGGCGGCGAGCACCTCCGGTCGCACGCGACCGTCCGGGTTCTCCACCTTGCGACGCAGCAGGCCGACCGGCTTGCTCTCGTAGGCCGGGTCGGCGACGTCGTCCTGGCGCTTGCGCCATGAGGAGTAGGCATCCCGCGCCTTGTCGAGGTGCCCGGTGTCGTCCTTGGCCTCGAGCTGCGCCAACAGTGCCTGTAGGGCGAGGCGGCTGTCACCGACGACGGCGTGGTCGACCGGATGGCGGCGACCGATCGAGCCGCCATCGATGTCGAGCTGCACGACCGTCTTCCCGCTCGGGTAGAACTCCTTGTAGGGAAAGTCGGTGCCGACCATGAGGAGCAGGTCGCAGCTGTCGAACGCGACAGCGCTGGCGTGGCCGCCGAGCAGCCCGGACTGGCCGACCTCATACGGGTTGTCCCGCTCGAGTCCCTCCTTGCCCTTGAGCGTGACGACCATCGGCGCGCTCAGCCGCTCCGCGACGGCCAGGACCTCCTCCCGCGCGTGCCGGGCGCCCTGACCGACGAGCATGGTGACCTTGCCGGCGGCGTTGATCGCCCGCGCCGCATCCTGCACGGACCCCGGGCTGGGCGGCACCGGCGGAGCGTCGGTGACGAAGCGCGGTGTGCGGGTGTGCTTGGGAACCTCGAGTCCGCCGACGTCGCCGGGCAGGGTGAGTACTGCGACGCCACGGTGCTGTAGCGCCGCATTGCCGGCACGCTCGATCAGGTTCGGCAGCTGGGACGGATCGGTGACGGTGGCGTTGAAGACCGAGACATCGGAGAAGAGGACCTCGTTGTCGACCTCTTGGAAGAAGTCCGAGCCGATCTCGGGACGTGGCACCTGACCGCAGATCGCCAGCACGGGAGCGTGCGACTTCTTGGCGTCGTACAAGCCGTTGAGGAGGTGGATGGAGCCTGGACCGACGGTGCCCATGCAGACGCCGAGGCGGCCGGTGAGCTGGGCCTGAGCGCCGGCGGCGAACGCGCCGGCCTCCTCGTGACGCACCCCCATCCAGCTGATCCGGTCCTCGCGGCGGATCGCGTCCGTCACGGGGTTGAGGGCGTCTCCGACGACGCCCCAGACGTGGGTGACGCCGTGGTCTGCGAGGGCTTCGATGAGCAGCTCGGCAACGGTGGGCACGATGGTCTCCTCTGATGCGGGGTGGTCCGGACAGAAACGCTCAAGGACAGAGACGCTCAGGGACGGAAGCGGTCGGGGTCGGCCAGCTCCCAGTCGCGGGCCCAGGACTCGGGGGGCGACTGATAGAGCTGGCCGGGGGTCAGGTGGTCGAAGATCTCGTCGTACCCGGCGATCGTCTGGTGGTCGATACGACGGCGCAGCATGTGCGGCTGCAGCTCGTCGAAGGAGTGCAGCCCCATCGAGGCGATGACCTGCATCGCCTGTTCGACGACCGCCTGCTGGTAGTTGGCGACCCGCTCCGACTTCGACGGTACGTCGAGAGCGCGCATCCGCTTCGGATCCTGGGTCGCGACCCCGACGGGGCAGGTGTTGGTGTGGCAGGTCTGGGCCTGGATGCAGCCGACCGCCATCATCATCGCGCGGGCGGCGTTGGTGTAGTCGGCTCCCTGGAGGATCCGCTTGACCACGTCGACGCCGCTGCTGACCTTCCCGCTCGCGCCGATCTTGAGCCGGTCGCGCAGACCAGTGCCGACCAGCGCGTTGTGGACGGTCATCAGCCCCTCTGTCAGCGGCATCCCGACGTGGTCCTCATACTCCAGCGGCGCCGCGCCGGTGCCGCCCTCGGCGCCGTCGACGATGATGAAGTCGGGCGTGATGTCCTCCTCGGCCATCGCCTTGCAGATAGCCAGTACGTCGACCCGCGAGCCGACGCAGAGCTTGAACCCGGCCGGCTTGCCGCCGGCGAGCTCCCGCATCCGGGCGATGAACCGGACCAGCTCACGCGGTGTGGAGAACACCCGGTGGTAGGCCGGCGAGATGCACTTCTCGCCCTTGGGGACGTCGCGGGTGTGGGCGATCTCGGCGCTCACCTTCGCCCCCGGCAGGACGCCGCCGATCCCGGGCTTGGCACCCTGGCTGAGCTTGAGGCTGACCATCTTCACCTGCTGATCGGCGGCCTTCTCGGCGAACTTCCGCTCGTCGAAGCCACCGTCCGCGGTGCGTGCCCCGAAGTAGCCGGAGCCCAGCTCCCAGACCAGGTCGCCGCCGTTGCGGTGATAGGGGCTGATGGCTCCCTCACCGGTGTCGTGGGCGAAGCCGCCCTTGGCCGCGCCGCGGTTGAGTGCCTCGATCGCCCTGGCCGACAGGGCCCCGAAGCTCATCGCCGAGACGTTGAGCAGCGCCATGTCGTAGGGCTGGGCGCAGTCCCGGCCACCGATGTGGACGCGTGGCATCTCCTTCGGCGGATCGACCGGCACCGTGGAATGCAGCAGGTACTCGTAACCCATCTCGTCCACGTCGCGCTCGGTGCCGTAGGGCTGCTCTTCCTTGATGCCCTTGGCCCGCTGGTAGATCGAGGAACGGGTGTCGCGGTCGTAGGGCCGGCCGTCGTAGTTGCGCTCGATGAAGTATTGCTGCAACTCGGGCCGGATCGACTCCAGCAGATAGCGCATGTGTCCCAGCACGGGATAGTTGCGCAGGATCGAGTGCTTCTTCTGCAACAGGTCGTAGAGACCGATCACGAGCAGCGCCACGATGGCGGCCGCCAGCAGCAGCCAGCCCCAGCCGCCGATGGCGGCGGCGAGGACCGCGACGAGGGCGAGGACGGCGAGTAGACCGAGGAGCAGGAATCTGAGCACGTTCCGCCGTACCCGCCAGGCAGCCCCGGCAAGCCCGATGTCCCGAGGATGCCTCAGGATGGTGTCCGTGAGCGCGATCCCTGTCGACTTCCCCGTGGGCCGCACCGCACGCCGCCTCGGCTGGGTCCATCTACCGCCGACCGTCCGCACCGCCGTCGAGCGCAAGCTGGGTTCGACGGTGGTCGACACGGTCTCCTGCGACGCCGGCTACACCCCCGGGCTGGCTTCCGTGGTGACCTGCGCGGACGGCTCCCGCCACTTCCTCAAGGCCGCCTCCACCAAGGCACAGAAGTACGCCGCCGACTCCTACCGGGTCGAGGCACGCAAGCTGCGCACCCTGCCACCGGACATCGCGGCTCCGCGGCTGCAGTGGACGATCGAGGCCGACGACTGGGTGGTCCTCGCCATCGAGTACGTCGAGGGCACGGCCCCGGCGAGACCGTGGACCACCGCTGACCTGGCGGCATGCTCGGACATGCTGGTCACGGCTGCCGCTGCGCTCACGCCTGCACCCGGCCTCGGCGTACCGACGTATCTCGAGGAGCTCGGCTCCTGGGCCGAGCTGTGGACGACCAGGCTCCCGTCCCTGCCCTACGCGACCGAGTGCGCGGCACTGACTGCACGGATCGGCGAGGTCAGTGCCGGCGAGACGCTGGTGCATTGCGACGTGCGCGACGACAACCTGCTGCTCGACGAGACCGGTGGCGTCTGGCTGTGCGACTGGAACTGGCCGGTGCGCGGCGCCGCCTGGATCGACTCGCTGATCCTGCTGATCGGGCCGCGGGGCGACGGGCTCGACGTCGAGGCTCACATCGCCTCCCACCCGCTGCTCGGCTCGGTCCCGGCCGAGGACATCGACGTGGTCCTCGCCCACCTGCTCGGCTACTTCTCCGCTTCCGCCGACCTGCCCCGAGTGAGCAACTCCCCCTACGTCCGGACGGCGGCGGCGTGGCAGCGCGACGTACTGTTGGGGTGGCTCGCCGAGCGGCGTGGTTGGTGACCGGCCGGGCGATTTGAGGCGGCTCGGCGGCCGCTGGTAATCTCAGTGCTCGCGTGTTCGCGCAGGCCTCTCCCCTCTCACGCCCACGAGAGGCCGGATCGAGAGCCACGCACCCCAACACGTCGAAGTCTGGAGATTCGAAAGCACCATGGCGAACATCAAGTCGCAGATCAAGCGCAACAAGCAGGCTCTGAAGGCCCAGGAGCGCAACAAGTCGGTCAAGAGCGAGCTCAAGACCGCCATCCGTAAGTTCCGCGAGGCCGCCGAGGCTGGCGAGAAGGAGACCGCGGTCAAGCTCGGCCAGGCCGCCAACCGTCTCCTCGACAAGGCCGTCTCGAAGGGCGTCATCCACAAGAACCAGGCTGCGAACCGCAAGTCGTCGGTCGCCAAGAAGGCATCCTCGCTCTGAGGACCACCTGAACAGCGCGCCGAGCCGGCGCAAATTCACGGAGGCCCCGCGCGTGCGCGCGGGGCCTCCGTGAATTTGCGCCGGCTCGGCTACCTACGCAGCCCGGTGATCGTGAGGACCAATCGCTCCAGCGTGTACTCCGGGTCGCTGGCCGCACC
>Ga0164242_10004418_pt1 | contig 15796 bp, 17 predicted proteins | sample OricomgcompostMG_FD_108783 | JGI IMG/M metagenome (GOLD analysis project Ga0164242, IMG submission 108783) | Miracle-Growth compost microbial communities from Emeryville, California, USA - Original compost - Miracle growth compost (MG) ... | reverse complement strand
GCTCCCGTAAGCTGAGTCAATGCGCGATCGGGCCCCGGCTGGCCGGCCCCGAACCCACCCAAAACGATGAAGCTCACGCCACGCGAGAAAGACAAGCTCCTGACCTTCACCGCCGCGCTGCTCGCCGAACGGCGGCGCGCGCGCGGCCTGAAGGTCAAGGATCCTGAAGCGGCCGCCTTCATCAGCGCCGCGCTGATGGAAGCCGCCCGCGACGGCAAGAGCGTCGCCGAAGTCATGCACTACGGCACCACGCTGCTCACGCGCGACGACGTGATGGAAGGCGTACCCGAGATGATCCCCGACATTCAGGTCGAGGCCACCTTCCCCGACGGCACCAAGCTCGTCACCGTCCACCATCCGATTCCTTGAAGGCCCGCCCATGATCCCCGGCGAAATGCTGATCGACGACGGCGAAATCGAACTCAACGCGGGCCGCGACACCGTGACCGTGACGGTCGCGAACACGGGCGACCGCCCTGTGCAGATCGGCTCGCACTTCCACTTCTACGAAGTCAACGAGGCGCTCTCGTTCGAGCGCGAGGCCGCGCGCGGCTTTCGCCTGAACATCGCGGCCGGCACCGCCGTGCGTTTCGAGCCCGGCCAGGAACGCACCGTGGAGCTGGTCGCGTTCGCGGGCGAGCGTAACGTCTACGGCTTTAGCGGCAAGGTGATGGGCCCGCTCTGAGCGGCGGCGCGCTCGCTCCCGAATTCATCAGGATTCCGACATGACATTGAAGATCGGCCGCCGCGCCTATGCGGAGATGTTCGGCCCCACGACCGGCGACCGCGTGCGTCTTGCCGACACCGAGCTCGTGATCGAGATCGAACGCGACTACACGGTCTATGGCGACGAAGTGAAGTTCGGCGGCGGCAAGGTGATCCGCGACGGCATGGGCCAATCGCAGCTTCTCGCCGCCGAGGTGGCCGACACGGTCGTGACCAACGCCGTGATTCTGGACCACTGGGGCATCGTGAAGGCCGACATCGGCATCAAGGACGGCCGCGTCTGGCGCATCGGCAAGGCCGGCAACCCCGACGTGCAGCCGGGCGTGACGATCCCCATTGGCGCCTCGACCGAAGTGATCGCGGGAGAAGGCCAGATCGTGACCGCGGGCGGCATCGACACGCACATCCACTTCATCAGCCCGCAGCAGATCGACGAGGCGCTGGCCTCGGGCGTCACGACGATGATCGGCGGCGGCACGGGGCCGGCCACCGGCACCAACGCCACGACCTGCACGCCGGGCCCGTGGCATCTGGAGCGCATGCTGCAAGCCGCCGACGGCTGGCCGATCAACCTGGGCTTTCTCGGCAAGGGCAACGTGAGCCTGCCCAAGCCCGCCGAAGAGCAGATCGCCGCGGGCGCGATCGGCCTGAAGCTGCACGAGGACTGGGGCTCGACGCCCGCCGCCATCGACAACTGCCTCACCGTTGCGGACGCAACGGACACCCAGGTAGCCATTCACACCGACACGCTCAACGAAAGCGGCTTCGTCGAGGCCACGGTGAACGCGTTCAAGGGCCGCACGATCCACACGTACCACACCGAAGGCGCGGGCGGCGGCCACGCGCCCGACATCATCAAAGTGTGCGGCGAGGCGAACGTGCTGCCATCGTCGACCAATCCCACGCGTCCGTACACGGTCAACACGCTCGAAGAGCACCTCGACATGCTGATGGTGTGCCATCACCTCGATCCGTCAATCGCCGAGGACCTCGCGTTCGCCGAGTCGCGCATCCGCCGCGAGACCATCGCCGCCGAAGACATCCTGCACGACCTCGGCGCGCTCTCGATGCTCTCTTCGGATTCCCAGGCAATGGGCCGCGTGGGCGAAGTCATCATCCGCACCTGGCAGACCGCGCACAAGATGAAGGTGCAGCGCGGCGCGCTGCCCGAGGACGGGGGCGCCAACAGCGCGCGCCACGACAATTTCCGCGCGAAGCGCTATGTCGCGAAGTACACGATCAACCCGGCGCTCACGCATGGCATCGCGCACGAAGTCGGCTCGATCGAGCCCGGCAAATGGGCCGACCTGGTGTTCTGGGACCCGGCGTTCTTCGGCATCAAGCCCACGCTCATTCTCAAGGGCGGCATGATCGCAATGGCGCAGATGGGCGACCCGAACGGCTCGATTCCCACGCCGCAGCCGGTGCACTATCGCGAGATGTTCGGCACGCGCGGACGCGCGCTCACGCAAACTTCGCTCACTTTCGTTTCGCAGCTTGCAATCGAGCGCGGCATGCCCGAGCGCTATGGCCTGCAAAAGCGCGTGGTGGCGGTGCGTAACTGCCGCAACATCACGAAAGCCGACATGATCCACAACGCGTGGCGGCCTTCGATCAGCGTCGACCCCGAGACCTATCAGGTCGTGGCCGACGGCCAGTTACTGACCTGCGAACCCGCCACGGCGCTGCCGATGGCGCAACGCTATTTCCTGTTCTGACATGCCGATATGCGCACGATAGACAAACGACTCGACGCGAAGCTCGCGCCCGTGCTCATCCAGCGCGCGCCCACGCTCACCCTGCCCTACGACGCGCGCTGCAAGAGCCGCTTCGCGGCCACGCTCGATTCCGGCGAGGAAGTGGGCGTGGCGCTGCCGCGCGGCACGGTGCTGCGCGACGGCGACATGCTGGTCGCCGACGACGGCGGCCTCGTGCGCGTGATCGCCGCCGCGCAAAGCGTGCTGCTCGTGCGCGCGCCGGAACGCCTCACGCTCATGCGCGCCGCGTATCACCTCGGCAACCGCCATACGCCGGTGGAAGTGAGCATCGACGCACTGAAGCTCGAAGCCGACCCGGTGCTCGAAGACATGCTCAAGCGCCTTGGCGCGCAGGTCGAGCGCGCGACGCTGCCGTTCCAGCCCGAAGCGGGCGCTTATGGCGGCGGCCATCGGCACGGCCACGACGAAACCTTCGCGGAAGACTACGCGCTCGCGCAGCGCGTGTTCGACGAGCATCACGGGCACGCGCACGCTCACGCGCATGGCCACCATCATGGCGATCATGCCCACGGCGCCGATTGCGGCCATGACCACGGCCACGATCACGGTCATTGCGACGGCCACGCGCACGACCACAGCCATGAGCATCGCTGAGCTCACGGCGCTGCTCCATCTCGCCTCCCCGGCGCTGCCGATTGGCGCGTTCAGCTATTCGCAGGGGCTCGAAGCGGCCATCGACGCGAGGCTCGTCGCCAACGCCGACGATGCCGCGCACTGGATCGCAGGCGGCCTCGCGCATGTGCTCGCGCCAGGCGAATTGCCCTTCATCGCGCATCAACTCGAACGCTGGCGCAGCCACGACGCCCACGCGCTGAGCGAAGCGAACGAGGAATTCGTCGCGAGCCGCGAATCGGCGGAGCTGCGTCGCGAGACCTCGCAAATGGGCTGGTCGCTGCGCCAGCTTTGCGCGCAGCTCGAATGGGGCGACGCCGCGCGCCGCGAGACGCTCGCGCGCATGACGCCCATCGCGCAGCCGACGGCGTTCGCGTTCGCGGCCTTCGCGCACCATGTCCCGGCCGACGCCACGCTCGCCGCCTACGCGTTCAGTTGGGTCGAGAACCAGGTTGCCGCCGCGCTCAAGGCCGTGCCGCTCGGGCAGCTCGCGGGGCAGCGCATCGTGGTTGCGTTGCGGCCCGCCATCGAAAGCGCGGTCGCGCGTGCGCTCGCCACGCCGCCCGCCGCGCTCAATACCTTCGCGCCGCAACTCGGCATTCTCAGCGCGCGGCACGAATCGCAATACTCGCGGCTATTCCGCTCCTAGCCTCGTTCACCGATTAATTCAGCTATGAATTCGCACTCCCAACATACGAACCAACGCACGAAGAAACTGCCGCCGCTGCGCGTCGGCGTGGGCGGCCCGGTCGGCTCGGGCAAGACCACGCTGCTCGAAATGCTCTGCAAGGCCATGCGCGAGCGCTACGACCTCGTCGCCATCACCAACGACATCTATACGAAGGAAGATCAGCGTCTGCTGACGATGGCGGGCGCGCTGCCCGCCGAGCGCATCATGGGCGTGGAGACGGGCGGCTGCCCGCATACGGCGATCCGCGAAGACGCGTCGATCAACCTCGAAGCCGTCGACCAGATGCTCGCGCGCTTTCCCGAGGCGGACATCGTCTTCATCGAATCGGGGGGCGACAATCTCGCGGCCACCTTCAGCCCCGAGCTCTCGGACTTGACGATCTACGTGATCGACGTGGCGGGCGGCGAGAAGATTCCGCGCAAGGGCGGGCCTGGCATCACGAAATCGGACCTGCTCGTCATCAACAAGACCGATCTCGCGCCGCTCGTGGGCGCGAATCTCGACGTGATGGCCTCGGACGCGAAGAAGATGCGCGGCGGGCGTCCCTTCGTGATGTGCAACCTGAAGGCGCTCGAAGGCCTCGATCAGGTGATCGCGTTTATTGAAAAACAGGGACTCCTGAAGAATTGAGCACCTTGTTTCGGGCCGACGCGCGATTCGCGCCGCCCGAATCCGGCCTCAAAGATCGAGCGGCGCGGACGCGCGCTCGGGCAGCAGTGTCGTGAGCACGTCCACGGTGCGCGCCGTCGCGCCGCGATGCCGGGCCGCGAACGCGGCGGCAGCGGCGCCCATGGCCACGCGGCGCGGCTTGTCGCTGAAGAGTTCGCGCAGTGCGCGCGCGAGATCGGCGGGATCCTGCACTTGCAGCGCCGCGCCGGCCGCCACGGCGTCGGCGGTGGCCTGAGTGAAGTTGAACACATGCGGGCCGATCAGCACGGGCACGCCCACCGCGCACGCCTCGATCAGATTCTGTCCGCCAAGCGGCAGCAGACTCCCGCCGATGAACGCGAGATCGGCGGCAGCGTAATACGCGCCCATCTCGCCCATCGAGTCGCCGAGCAGCACGTTCACGTCCTGCGGCAGCGTACGCACGCTTTCGTGCGGCGCGGCGGCGCTCGCCGCCGAGGCAGTTGGGGCCCATCGCGAACGCCGCTCGAGCTTGAGGTTCTTGCGCGCGACCAGCGCGGCCACCTCGTCGAAGCGCTGCGGGTGGCGCGGCACGAGAATCAGCAGCGCGTCTTCCACGTTGAGTGCCGCGAACGCCTGCAGCACGAGTTCCTCTTCGCCTTCGCGCGTGCTCGCCGCCACCCACACGGGCCGCGCGCCAATCGCGTGACGCCAGTCGCGCCCGCGCGCCACGAGCCCGGGCGGGCTCGCCATATCGAATTTCAGATTGCCGAGCACGCTCACGTTGCGCGCGCCAAGCGCGCCCAGGCGCTCGGCGTCCGCCGGGCTTTGCGCGAGCACGCGCGTAAAACCGCCGAACACCTCGCGCGCATGCGCGCCGAACTTCGCCGCGCGCTTGAACGAGCGCGCCGACATGCGCGCGTTCGTGAGCACGAGCGGCACGTCGGCGCGCTTGCATTCGTCGATGAGGGTCGGCCAGACCTCGGTCTCCATCACGAGACCGAGCGACGGACGCCACGCACGCAAAAAGCGCCGCACCGCATGCGGCATGTCGTACGGCAGATAGCCGCGCAGCACGCGAGCGCCGAACAACTGCTCGCCCGCCGCGCGCCCGCCGGGCGTCATGTGCGTGAGCAGGATGCGCGCGTCGGGGCGCGCCGCCAGCAGCGCGTCGACGAGCGGCTGCGCCGCGCGCGTCTCGCCCACCGACACGGCGTGCACCCAGATGAGCGGCGCATCGTCCTCGGGCACGCGGCCGCTGCCGTAGCCGAAACGCTCGCCGATATGCTCGCGATAGCCGCGCTCGCGCCGCGAGCGCACGAAAAGGCGCAGCACCGCGAGCGGCGCGATCAGCCACCAGGCCGCGCGATAAACCGCCCTCAGCATCGGGCCTCCGCACAGCGCGCCGGCGCGCGCGGCCCCGCCATCATCGACGTCGTACGCGCGATGGGATTCAAGCCAGGATTCAAACCAGTTCCTTGCCCTTGAGGCGCTGAAGAATGCCAAGCGGCGCCCAGTCCGGATGAACCATGTCCCTGGCGGGCAGGAAGAAGGTCTGCTCCATCATGAACTGGCCGGACATGACCGCGTGCGACGCGTGATCGGAAAAACACACCCACACGCAGCCCGGCGGAAAGTTGATGGTCTCCTGCGGGCTCGACTTCTGATAGTCGAGATCGGCCTTCATGCCGTCGTGCAGGTTGAGCATCAGATGGTCGTACTCGCTGCGCGGCGACTTGGTGATGTGCAGCAGGCTCTGGAGCCACGCGGCGCCCGGCATCTGCGGCTTGATGTTCGGCAGGAAGCGCCGCGCCATGTCCTCGAACGGCTCGCCCACGCGCCACACGCGCGGCACGCCGTTCGGGTTCACGTTCGTGAACACGCGCAAAATGCGCTCGCCGTAGTTCGGGCGCGACGGAAAGGCGTCCACGTGCAGGCGCGAATCGTCCTTGCGCCACGAGGTCTGGCGCGTCTCCACCTGATGCAGGCGCAGGCTCGTGGGGGCGACGCGCAGCTTGGCCGCGTACTCGGGAAAGAGCCCGTCGACGAGCGTGCGCGCGCAGGCCTGATAGCGCGCGATCATGGCGCGCACCGCCGACTGCGTGACCGTGTCGCCCAGCACGCCGCGCAGCGCGCCGCCGTTCGGGTCGAGGCTGATGTTCTTGCGCTTGGGGTCCGCGATGGCCGGATCGAGCAGCGCGCGCTCGCCACCCTCGACCGGAAATTCGAGCTTCGGGAAATACAGCACCTTGCCCTGCTCGACCGCATCGAGCAACGTCTCGCGCGGCTGCGAAAGATGTTGGCCGTGCCAGTCGGCGGAGGTGATTTCGATGATCTGGGATTCGTTCATGGTCGCCCCTGGAAGCGATGGATCGGGATGCCTGGCGGGATGCCCGGCGCCGGACCCTTATACCCCGCGAGCCGCTTGGCGCGCCTTGACGCGCCGCAGTCTGTCAGGCCTGGATGGGCATTTGCCGCCGTCTTCGTCGCAACGAGCGCGCCGCGCCGGCGGCGGCCTTGTGCGCCACGCGCCGGCGGCGCAGCGTCACAGCAGGCCGAAGCCCGCCAACGCGCGCTTCACCTGCGCCAGCGTGGGCGGCTGCCCCGCCGTGCCGAGATTGACGACCTCCGGCGACCAATAGCCGCCGGTGCGCCAGGCGGTCGCGAAATTGTACAACTCGATAGTCGGACGCTTGAGCGCCGCCGCGATGTGCACGAGGCCCGTGTCCACGCCCACCGTGGCCGCGGCGCCGTCGATCAGGCCGACCACGGCCGGCAGCGAGAGCCTGGGCGGCACGATGGCCGCCTCGCCGAATTCGCGGGCCAGACGCTCGCTGGTCGCGCGCTCGGCGTCGCTGCCCCACGGCAGCACGAGCGAGGCGCCGCGGCGCACCAGCGCCTGGCCCAGCTCGATCCAGTGCGCGTCGGGCCATTGCTTGTCGGCGCGCGAGGTGGCGTGCACGAACACCACATAGGGCACCGGCAGATTCAGGCCGACGCTCGCGAGCGCCTGCGCCGCGCGATACGTGTCCAGCCCGAAGTCGATATCGTCGGTAGGCTGCGGCGGCGGCAGATCCAGCGCGGCCGCAACCAGTTGCCGCGTGCGCTCCACCACGTGCGTGCGCGGTTCGATACGCACGGCGCGCTTGTAGAAGAAGCGCACCGGCCATTCGTAGCCCGCGCCATCGGTCCGGTTGCCGAGGCCGACGAGCGGCCCGCGCGCCCAGCTCGCGACCCATGCGGTCTTGACGAGCCCCTGGCAGTCGATCACGAGGTCGTACTTCTCGGCCGCGAGCGCGCGGCGAAGCGCCCCGATCTCGCGCCAGTTGGCCGCCGAGAACAGCCCCTTGCGCCAGCGGCGCAGCGAGAACGGAATGGCGCGGCGCACGCCGTGCACGAGCTCGACGAGCGACTGGAAGCTCTCTTCGACGAGCCAGTCGATCTGCGCATCGGGATACCGCCGCCGGATGTCGGCGATGGCGGGCATGTTGTGGACGACGTCGCCAAGCGACGACACGCGCACGATGAGGATCTTTTGCACGCTCAAGGCAGGGTGGGCGGACAGGTTAATAAAAGGTCCGCAATTTTAGCGCGCCGAACGGAGTTAAGCGAAAAAGCGGGAAGAAACTGCGGATATGGGCGCTGGAATGCTCACGCTGGCCGCGGAACGCCAGAAACGGCGCGGCGCCGGGCGGGAGGACCGCGCGGCGCCGCTTCGGCTTTCGAAGCTGGACAAACCTCGGGAATGCGCCCGAGCCGAATCAGAACGGCAGCTTCGCGTCCGGCTTCTCGGCGAGGATCACGCGCTTGAAGTCGGCCTGGATGCGCGCGAGCGCCGCATCGTTATCGGCCTCGAAGCGCATTACGACCACGGGCGTCGTATTCGACGAGCGCGCGAGACCGAAGCCGTCCGGGTACTCCACGCGCAGACCGTCGATCGTGATGACGTCGTCGGCGCCCGTGAACTTCGCGTTCTTCTGGAGCTTGGCGATCAGCGCGAAGTTTTCGCCCTCTTCGAGCTTCAGTTGCAGTTCGGGCGTGGCGTGCGAGTTCGGCAGGCTGTTGAGCAGCTTGCTCGGGTCGGCCACGCGCGCGAGGATTTCGAGCAGACGCGCGCCCGTGTACAGGCCATCGTCGAAACCGTACCAGCGGTCCTTGAAGAACACGTGGCCGCTCATTTCGCCGGCCAGCGGCGCGCCCGTCTCGCGCAGCTTCGCCTTCACGAGCGAGTGGCCCGTCTTCCACATGAGCGGCTCGCCGCCCTTCTCCTTCACCCACTTCGCGAGATTGCGCGTGCATTTCACGTCGTAGATGATCTGCTTGCCCGGATTGCGCGACAGCACGTCCTCGGCGAACAGCATGAGCTGGCGATCCGGATAGATGATCTCGCCATCCTTCGTGACCACGCCCAGACGGTCGCCGTCGCCGTCGAACGCGAAGCCCACTTCGGCGTCGGTTTCCTTGAGCGCGCGAATCACGTCCTGGAGGTTCTCGGGATGCGCCGGGTCCGGATGGTGGTTCGGGAAGGTGCCGTCCACTTCCGTGAACAGCTCGACCAGCTCGCAGCCCATCGCCTTGAACAGGCGCGGCGCGAGGCCGCCCGCCACGCCATTGCCGGTATCGACGACGATCTTCAGCGGACGCGCGAGCTTCACGTCGCTCACGATGCGCGCGATGTATTCATCGGCGATGTCGTAGTCGGCATAGGTGCCCGCGCCCGATTCGAAACGATTGTCAACGATGCGCTGATAGAGCGCCTGGATCTGGTCGCCGTAGATGGCCTTGCCGCGCAGGACCATCTTGAAGCCGTTGTAGTCGGGCGGATTGTGGCTACCCGTGACCACGATGCACGAGTCGACGCTGCGCTCGCCCGAAGCGAGCTTGAGCGGCACGCTGGCCGCGAAATAGCCGACCGGCGTGGGCACCATGCCCACGTTGACGACGTCCACGCCCGCGGCGCGCAGGCCGTCGGCCAGCGCGGCCGAGAGGTCCGGCCCCGAAAGGCGGCCGTCGCGCGCGATCACCACCGCGTCGCCGCCCTGCGCACGGACTTCGCTGCCGAATGCCCGGCCGATCGCGCGTGCGGTGTCGGCGTCCAGCGTCTTGCCGATAACGCCGCGAATGTCATAGGCCTTGAAAATCGATTGAGAAATCATGGTGAGGCTCACAGTGCGAAGAAAGTCGGGGTGTATTCGTAACACGATTTGGCCGGCTGCCGGGACCGGTCGTTACGAAAAGTCGGAATCGTTACAACTATAATTGCGGTTTTTCGGCGTCAGCCGTTGGTTATGCACCCATTTTAATGCCTCGCCGTTTCTTACAGACGACAAAATCCGCGCCGGTCGCCGTGCCGGCCGTGTGCCTGAGCACGCGGCATGCCTATTACATAAACATGACCGGCACGCGCCCCCCATGCTGAGCCTCAAACGCTACGCGAACCCCGACGTCCGGCGCGCGTTCGCAAACATCGTGTGGCTCGGCCTCGAGCGCATCACGCAGATTGCCGTGGCCATCGTCATCAGCGGCGTGCTCGCGCGCTATTTCGGCCCCGACGTGTTCGGCAAATGGCAATACGCCAACACGCTGCTGCTCGTGCTCGCCCCCATCACCTGGGTCTGTGGCGCCGAGATCCTCGTGCCGACCATTGTGAACAAACCGCACGAGGAACTGGGCACCGTGCTCGGCAGCGCCTTTGCGTTGCGCATCGGCGTCTCGGCGGTGGCGCTGCTCGTGACCTGGGCCGGGATCGCGATGGGCGCGACCGACCCGCTCGTGGGCGCGATGCTCGCCGGGCTCGCCGTCACGATGCTGTTTCGCGAGCCGTTCGTCGGCGTGATCAACGCGTGGCTGCAGAGCATGACGTACAGCAAGCCGCAGTTGCTCGCGAGCATGAGCACGGCCGTGGTCAAGGCGCTGCTCGTGTTTCTGCTCGCGCGCGCGGCCTTCGCGCCCGCGAGCTTCGGCTGGCTCTGGGCGCTCGAATCGGCGGCCATCGGCGCGGCGCTCGTGCTCTACTTCCGGCGTCGGCACGGCGGCAAGCTCGGCTGGCACGTGGACCGCACGCTCTTCAGGCACTTTGCGACCGCGGGCACCGTGTTCTGGCTCGGGCTCATCTGCATGTACCTGTTTCTGAAGCTCGACCGGCTCATGCTCGAACGCACGATCTCGTTCGCCGACCTCGGCCGCTACTCCGCCGCGCAGCAGCTCAACGAAAACTGGATCACGCTCGCGCTCATGCTCTCGCAGACGATCGCACCCGCCTTCGTCTATCGCGTGCAGCAAGCCGCGCAGTTGCGCCGCAATCTCGTGCGTCTCTTCGCGATGACGGCCGCGCTGATGGTTGCGGGCGCAATCGTGCTCGATGCGCTCGCGGGCTTCATCATCGGTCATGTGTTCGGGCCGGATTATGCGGAGGCGATCGGTATTTTTCGCTGGGCCGTGTGGCTTTCGCTGCCTGCAGGCGTCGAGGCGATCGGCAATCTCGTCGTGCTCAAATATCAGGCGAAGTTCGTGCTGCTTGCCAAGTGGCTGCTTGCGCTTGCGGTGGCGTTCGTTGTGAACCTTGTGGCGATTCCGCGGCTTGGCGCTTATGGCGCGCTCGTCGGGCTCGCGTGCGGTTATCTCGCGGCGGCCTGCGTGAACTTCTATTACATCCGCTTCAAGTTGGCTTCATGACGAATTCTCACGCCGCCGCGCACGCTGACGATGCACGCACCGGCGCACTCGCCGATGTGGCCGTGCTGATGCCCGCCTTCAATGGACAGGCCGATGTCGAGCGCACGCTCGCTTCGTTTGTTGAGGATGCGCCGGTTTATGTGCTTATCGTTGACGATGGAAGTACGCCGCCTGTCGTCGCGCCAAGCGTGCCGGGTATGCAGGTCGAGGTGCTGCGCATGGCGCAGAACGGTGGGATCGAACGTGCGCTCAAGGCTGGCGTGGAAGCGCTTGCGGCGCGTGGGTTTCGCTACGCGGCGCGTATCGATTCCGGGGATCTCGCCGCACCGCGGCGACTCGCGAAGCAGCGGGCGCGGATGGAGGCTGAGCCAAGGCTTGCGGCGCTTGGTACTTGGACGCAGGTCGTGAATCGCGCTGGCGCACCGCTTTTTATGCTGAGGCCCGCCGCCGACGCGCGCACGCTGCGTCGCACACGCATGCTGCGCTCGCCGCTTGTGCATCCTTCCGTGATGTTGAGAATCGATGCGGTGTTGGCGGTGGGGAATTATCGTGTGCAGTATCCGGCCGCTGAGGATCTCGATCTTTTCTTGCGGCTGATGGAGCGTTATGACTGTGCGAACCTGCCGGAGCTTGGGCTTTATTACGAGCTTAATGAAGGCGGAATCAGCGCGACGAAGCGGCGTCGGCAGATCGTCTCCACGCTGCGTTTGCAGGCGCGGTACTGGAACGTGCTGAACTGGCGTGACTGGGTGGGGATTGCGAAAAGCTTGCTGCATTTCGTGACGCCGTACGGCGCGTTGCAGCGGGTGAAGCGTGTGTTGTTTGCGCGGGGGGCGTGAGCCAGGCGTCGAGCACGACGTCTGGTCGAACAGCAGCCCAAAACGAACACCCAGCCCGTGTCGTTAGCGTGTTGATTTTCACCGAGTCTTAACCCGTCGGGCGATGGATCCCGGTAACCTGGCCGGCGAGCCAGTTTGCGGCTTGCGGTGGCTGAAAACGGAAGTGCCCTGTATGGACCGGATCGCGTCAGGATATGCAACCGTGCCTCACGGAGGACACCACCTTTTACGGTGGCGAGCAGCAGCGCCACCGGAACCGGCTTGATGAGATAGTCGTCCCACTCTGCGCGGGCCCCGGCGACGAAGGTGGCATCGCCCTATGAACCAGGATCGGGATGTGTGCCAGCGCAGGATGCGCCCGAATCTGGCGGCACAGTTCACCGCTCCCCATCCATGCGGCCGGGGAGAACGATAATGTTCCTCGCGTGCAAGTCTTGCGCAAGGATGTTACTCAATGGGTACGGATCTGACCCGTTCTCAAACGGGCACCCTGCACGCCCTCGCCGGATTTCTCCGACGGGAACAGGTGCGCCTGACGGAAAGATGGATGCAGGCCGTTGCTGCCGATGCAGACCTCATCGAGGCGGACCGGCTGACCTGGGAGCAACTGGCCGACCACCTTCCCGCTATCCTGAGCGGCATCTGCGTCGCGCTCGAAGGGCAGGATCTCCAACCGGTCGAACGGACCATTGAACGCGATGCGAGACAACACGGGAGTGTGCGCTGGCAGCAGGGTTACCACATTGATGAACTCGTGCGTGAACTGGAGCTGTTCCGGCAGGAACTGGCCGGCGCCGTCCGGGCCTTCGCGGAGTCCGACTGCACGTTCACCCGCGGCCATGAATCCCGTGCCCTGCGCCTGGTCGACGAGGCGCTCAGTTTTGTCACCCTGACGTCCATCCGCGAGGTCATCGGCGAGCGTGACCGGACCATCGCGGAATACACGAGCCAGCTGGAACGCGCCAACCGGGAATTGCGGGAGCAGCAACGCCAGGTCAGGTTGCGCTGAACCTGCTGTCGAATGCGACGAAATATACCCACGACGGGGAAATCGAACTGGTCATCGCGAGATGTTCAGACAGCCAGTGGTCCATGCGGGTTGCCGACACCGGTGTCGGCATTGCACAGTCAGACACGGAACGCGTGTTCAGGGAGTTCGAGCGGGCCGCCGGCGACGACGTCCCGGTGCCGGTCTGGGTCTGGCGATCGTCAGCGAGCTGTGCCGCTCGCTCGAGGGCGAGATCCATTTCGAGTCCCGCGAGGGGCAAGGCACGACGTTCGAAATCCGCTTTCCTCTCGACCTGAAGCCGATAAGCTGACGCTACCCCCGCCGGCTCTCGATCTGACCGGCTGTGCGCAGGGTGCGCGCCTCGCGATCGGTGTTCTTCGTGTTTCGATGACGCGGCTCCAGCCCAACCTCCTGCGCGAAATACTGAAACGCGTGCCGTCGGGCATGCCAGATACGGCGACGGGCGAGGTGCTGTCACGCGGCGTCGACTACGCCCGCACCTTGCCGGACTCCGCAGGCCGCAATACTGACGCTGTTCATTCCGCGCGGCGGATAGCGACGCTCCCTGAGGGACGGCCTTCGGCCGACGCCGCACGCCCTGGTCGCGCTGGAGGCACGCTCAGGCAGCCGTTCCTGGTATCCCGCCTGCAGTCCGCATCACTGGATCGGCGGCGCGGCGCCCAGTTTTTCGGCCAGCATCCGCTCGTACACACCGAAGTGCAGGTCCACTTCAGTCTGATCGACTGCGGTAACGATCAGGGTGACCTGGTCCGGCAGCAGACCAAGCACGCCTGCGATAAACGTTTCGAGCTGCGGCGCGCAAACCTTGTCCTTGGCGACGGTCGTACCGATCGTGACTTCATAGTTTTTTTCCTGTCGGCAGACCACCTCCACCAGGCGGGCGCGGGCGCTCATGTTGTTGTCGACCGCAATGCGGATGACGTCCACCGCCTTGCGCATTGCTTCTGTCGGAAAACCTTTGGTCGAGCGCAGGCGCACGCGGTGCGGGCCCAGGGTCAACCAGTCAGTATCGAATTCCATCGTGGCCTCCAGTTGCTGCGTGGCTCCGACGCGATGATAGGAAGTGGCAAAAAAATTTCAAGGTGCGCCGCTACTTTTGCCCCTTGAAATCCTCTCCAGAGCGCCTATCTTTCGTTTCGCTCAGGCAGACGCGCGGCTCGCAACGTCCCGTGCGCTGTGTGTTTCGATTTGTTTTGCCAGACGCTGGCAGGCGAACTGGAGCGCCTAGGCCCGTTCGCCTCCCGGCATTATTCGAGGAGAACTGCATCATGAGCGATTTCTACTCCGGATCCGACCTCTTCAGCGAGTTCGACCGACTGCAACGGCAGATGGCGAACCTCTTCGGTACTTTCCCCTCCAGCCTTCGGGCGAGCCGCTTCGGCGCGTTCCCGCCGGTCAACATTGGCGCTACCGACGACTCGATCGAGATCGTCGCATTTGCACCCGGCGTCAATGCGGCGGAACTCGACGTATCGATCGACAAGGGGCTGCTGACCATCAGCGGTGAGCGCAAGCCGGCACAGCCGGATAACAGCGAGGACACGCGTTTGTATGCTCAGGAGCGCTTCATCGGCGCGTTCCGGCGGGTGATCGAGCTGCCGGAGAACGCAGATCCCGACAATGTTCAGGCGCGCTACGAGAATGGCTGCCTGTCTATCGCTATCGGCAAGCGCGAATCCTCGAAGCCTCGCGCGATCACCGTCCAGTAACCCAAGGAGCCGAAAATGAGCGATACCACTGAACTGAGCAAGCGCGACCGGTCGGCCGTCACGCGCACCGGGAACGAGCCGTCCGCGCGACGGATGACGATTACTCCTGCCGTCGATATCTACGAGGACAGTCAGGGCGTCACACTTTGGGCCGACCTGCCCGGCGTTACCAGGGACAAGCTCGATGTGCGGGTCCATGACGGCAATCTCGCCATCGAGGCGGAGGCGGTCGTGCCGACACCGGCAAATCTGCGGCTGCAGCATGCCGAGGTCCGGGAGCCGCGCTTTGCGCGCACGTTCACGCTCTCCCCGGACTTCGACACATCGAAGATCGAGGCAAATCTGAAGGATGGCGTACTGAAGCTCACGATCCCACGCCGTGACGAGGCGCGCCCGCGGCGGATCGAGGTGCGTACGGGCTGAAGTCGGCGCGTGGGGCAGCAACGGCAGGAAGCACAGCGGGCGGCGGCGGCCTGGCTGCCCCCGCCGACAGCGGAGGCCCGGGTGAGCGAGCCGTTCCCGACAGCAATGTCCGTGGCCAACATTGCGACTGCCGACTGCCACCTGCACCAACATGCACGGCGGTGGTTCACGGCAGCAGAAGCGCCGCGCGACGCGCTGTCTTGCGCCGTCAGTCGGATTGGAAAGGGAACATTCGCGGCCGCGGAGCGCAAGGTGGCCGCCCAAACCGCTCCCGAGGCTCGGTCCGAAAACGTCGACGGTGGAAAAGCAGCGGTGCGGGTGCCCTAACCGGTTCTACTGCCAGATTCCAGAGGAGTACACGATGAATCCCGATCCGAAAAAGTGGAATCCCTTCAAGTTCCTTCGCGGGGCTGTGCGCAAGTCCGATGCGGACGGCACGGAGGGCCCGCCGACGAGCGAAAACGAACAATGGCGGGCCCCCCTGCCCGACATTGCGCGATTGTTCTCACGAGAACCATGGCGCGCAGTGGAGGAGTTTTTTCACGACCCGTTTGCAGGCCGTAGCGCGCTCGAACGATGGTTCGGCGACTTCAGTTCATCGCGCTTCCAGCCGCGCATCGACGTCGTCGATGAGGGACCGGTGCTGCGCGTGACCGCAGAACTGCCCGGGATGGAGCGCGAAGACG
>Ga0164242_10004417_pt1 | contig 15799 bp, 15 predicted proteins | sample OricomgcompostMG_FD_108783 | JGI IMG/M metagenome (GOLD analysis project Ga0164242, IMG submission 108783) | Miracle-Growth compost microbial communities from Emeryville, California, USA - Original compost - Miracle growth compost (MG) ... | reverse complement strand
GTGAAGAGGTTCGCGAACGGCTCCGGCACCTCGAGGTGGCCGAGGTCGGCGAGCGCCTTGACCACGAACCGCGCGTACATCAGGTGGAGGATCGCGTGCTCGACCCCGCCGATGTACTGGTCGACCGGCATCCAGTAGGCGGCCGCCTCCTTGCCGAACGGCGCCTCGGCGTTGCGTGGGTCGAGGTAGCGGATGTAGTACCAGGAGGAGTCGACGAAGGTGTCCATCGTGTCGGTCTCCCGCCGTGCCGCACCGCCACACTTCGGGCACGAAGTCGACACCCAGTCGGTCGCCGCCGCGAGCGGGCTCTGGCCGTGTGGCGCGTAGTCCTCGATCTCAGGAAGTTCGACCGGGAGCTGATCCTCCGGCACCGGGACCGTCCCGCACTCGTCGCAGTAGACGATCGGGATCGGCGCGCCCCAGTAACGCTGCCGTGACAGGAGCCAGTCGCGCAGGCGGTAGTTGACGGCGGTCTTGCCTCGCCCTTCCTCGCCCAGCCACTCGACCATCGCCGCATAGGCGTCGCGGTTGTTGCGGCCGTCGAAGCGACCCGAGTTGGCCATCGGCCCGTCGCCGCTGAACGGCAGGCCCTCGGCATCGCCAGGCGCCTCGGGGTCCACTCCCTCGATCACCCGCTTGATCGGCAGGTCGAATTTCTTGGCGAAGTCGTAGTCGCGCGAGTCGTGACCGGGGACCGCCATGATCGCGCCGGTCCCGTACTCCATCAGCACGTAATCGGCAACGAACATCGGAATCTTCTCGCCGTTCACCGGGTTGACGACGAAGCGCCCGAGCGGCACGCCGGTCTTCTCGCGGTCCTCGGCGCCGCGTTCCTCGACCGACTCGCGGCCGACGCGGTCGACGTACTCGCGCACCGCCGCCTCGGCGGGCGTTCCGGCGACCAGCTTCTCCAGCTGCGGGTGCTCCGGCGCGAGGACGAAGAAGGTCGCGCCGAAGAGGGTGTCGGGACGCGTGGTGAAGACGGGGAAATCGAGGCCGACTTCGTCACAGGTGAAGGCGACTTCGGCACCTTCGGAGCGGCCGATCCAGTTGCGCTGCATCGTGATCACGTGCTCGGGCCAGGACTCGAGCGCGTCGAAGTCCTCCAGCAGGCGGTCGGCGTAGTCGGTGATCTTGAAGAACCACTGCTCCAGTTTTTTCTGGATCACCTCGGTGCCGCAGCGCTCGCAGCGGCCGTCGACGACCTGCTCGTTCGCCAAGACCGTGGCGTCTTTCGGGCACCACTGCACCGCCGCCTCGGTCCGATAGGCCAGCCCGCGCTCGAACAGCTGCAGGAAGATCCACTGGGTCCAGCGGTAGTACTCGGGGGTGTGGGTGGCGATCTCGCGCGACCAGTCGATCGACACCCCCCAGGAGCGGAACTGGCGGCGGAAGGACTCGATCGAGCGCTCGGTCGCCACCCGCGGGGGTTCGCCGGTTTTGATCGCGTTGTTCTCGGCGGGCAGGCCGAAGGCGTCGTACCCCATCGGGTGCATGACCTGGAAGCCCTGGCGGCGGCGGAAGTGGGCGATCGCGTCGCCGACCGCGTAGCACTTGAGGTGGCCGACGTGCGGTTCCCCCGACGGGTAGGGGAGCATCTCGCAGACGTAGGCCTTCGGCTTCTCGGCGTCGAAGCCGGGCTCGCCGGGGTTCGGCACCTCCCAGGTGCCCTCCTCGGCCCAGACGGCCTGCCACTTGCTCTCGATCGACTTCGGTTCGTACCCGCTCATGGACGGTCGATCTTATGAGGGCGAGGCGGCGGGGCGCCGCCCGCTATTCGCCCAGGAAGGTGCGCAGCGAGTAGTGGTAGTCGCTGAGCGAGTGGAGGATGTGGGGCCAGACGAAGACCTCGATCGTCGCCGCGACGAGCAGCATCGGGATCGCGATCACGACGGTGACCGCGGTCGCGGCGAGCAGCTGGCTCCACTGGCCGCGGCGGCTGGCGATCAGCCAGGCGGCGAGCGGCAGGAAGAGCGCGGTCAGCTCGATCAGCGCGTGCGGGAGGACGCTGAGGATGAGGTCGAGCCGGCTGATCTGGAGCTGCATCGCCAGGGTCGACCCCTGGAAGCCGAGGTACAGCGCCTGGGTGGTGAGCGAGAAGAGGGTGACCGCGCTGACGAAGCAGATCGCCAGCCGGCCGGCCTTGAGGTGGATCCAGCGGGAGACGCCGGTGCGCTCGGCGGCGGCGAGCGGCATCGAGGCGCCGGCGATGAAGCCCGCGACGCAGGCGGTCGCGTGCAGGGCGAGCACCAGCGAGTTGCGGTAGAGGATCGGCAGCATGTCGCTGAGGTGCGACGGTTCGCTGTAGCCGGGGACCCTCCACGGCGTCAGGTCCGGGGTCAGCAGGCCGGAGGTGACCCAGACCGCCGCGAGCAGGCTCAGGGCGATCGCGAGGCTGAGCGCGAACCAGCCGCGCAGCACGCGCCAACGGTCCTCGCGCCACCCCTGGAGCGTCTCCCGCGACTCGTCGAGGCCGCTGGAGAGGACGTGGGAGTTGGCGGTGCGGGCGCGCATCCTTGGTGCATCGGCATCCGGTGACGGGTGGTTGAGGATCAGGCGTGGGCGCGGTAGTGGCCCGGGGTGCGGCCGAGGACGGCGGCGAAGGCTTCGATGAAGCTCGTCGGGTTGGCCCAGCCGCAGGTCGCCGCGGTGGCGGTCACGCTGTCGCCGTCGGCGAGCAGGACGAGGGCGAGGTGGAGGCGGAGCTGGGTCCGCCACTGGCGGAAGCCCATGCCGAGCTCCTCGTGGAAGAGCCGCGTCAGGGTGCGCTGGGAGGCGCCGACGCGGCGGCCGAGCTCCACCAGGGTCGAGTTGTCGGCCGGGTTCGCGTGCAGGAGGTCGCTGAGCGCGCGGAGGCGGTCGTCGCGGGGTTCGGGCAGGTGGAGCGGCTCGACCGGGGCCTCGACCAGGTCGTCGACGATCACCGTCCGCAGCCGCGCCTCGGCGGCGGGGAGCCGGGCGGCGCTCGTCTCGGGAGTCAGGCGCAGCATCGCCTCGCGGGCGAGCGGGGAGACCGAGAGTACCGCCGGGCGCTCCGGCAGCCGCGCCGCCAGGGAAGCGGGCAGGAACAGGACCCGCATGTCGGTGCTGCCGTAGGCGAGGTGGCGGTGCTCGTAGCCGGCGGGCGTCCAGGCGATCCGGTTCGACGGCGCGATCCAGGTCCCGGCGTCGGTGATGATCGAGAGGACGCCGGCCGCGGGATAGACGAGGTGGCCGCGGCGATGCCTGTGGACGCCGACGCCGGCGCCGTGGGCGAAGGGCAGGCGCATGCCGCCGCGCGCGTTGCCCCACGTCGCCTGCGCCTCCGGCCCGGGGACGGTCCCGACGATCGGCTTCTGGACGGCTTGGCCACTTTCCGGCATAACTAGGCAATCTAGCGGTGGCGCGTCAGCTGGTTCTTCGCCAACTTGCGGACGATGTACGGCTCCTCCCGGACGCGGGCCACCGTTCCTCTCTTCGCCTTCCTGCTCGTCGCCGTCAACCTGCGGATCGCGGTCGTCGCCCTCTCCCCCCTGCTCGACGACATCAAGGCCGCCGAGCACCTCTCCGACAGCGCCGCGGGCCTACTCACCGCGCTGCCGCTCGCCTGCTTCGGCGCCTTCGCCTTCCTGGTGCCGCCGCTGGCGCGCCGCTTCGGCTCCTACCGTCTGGCGTCGCTGGCGATGGCGATCCTCTCCGCCGGGATCCTGCTCTGGCTGATCCCCGGGGTGGTACCGCTGTTCGGTGGCGCGCTGGTCGCGGGTGCCGGGATCGGGATCGGCAACATCGGCATGCCGGGGATGGTCAAACGGGACTTCGCCGCCCGCTCCCACCTGGTCACCGGCCTCTACACGACGATGCTCTTCGTCGGCGGCACGATCGGCGCCGGCCTGACCGTGCCGCTGCGCGACGCCCTCGGGATCGACTGGCGCCAGATGCTCGCGCTCTGGGCGATCCCGGCGCTCGTCGCGCTGATCGTCTGGTGGCTCGTGACGAGGGGGCGCGAGGCGGACGAGCCGGGCGCCCGGACCCCTGGCCTGGCGGATGCAAGTACCACCGATGCCGCCGGCCCCACCAGCGCCCCGACCGCGGCCGGCCCCTCCCTCCGCGCCCTGCTCCGCGACCCGGTCGCCTGGGCCGTGACCTGCTTCATGGGCATCCAGTCGCTCGAGTACTACGCCTTCGTCGCCTGGCTGCCGACCCTGTTGCAGGATCACGGCATGAGCGCCGGCGAGGCCGGCTGGATGCTCTCCTTCGCGACCTTCCCGGGGATCGTCGGCGCGCTCGCCACGCCGGTCCTCGACCGTCGCCTCGGCGGCGGTCCGATCCTGGTCCTCCTCGCCGCCGCGCTCGACGCCCTCGGCTTCGCCGGCCTGATCGTCGCGCCGGTCTCCCTCGCCTACCCCTGCATGATCCTCCTGGGCCTCGCGCAGGGCGCCTGCATCAGCCTCGCGATCGCCTACATCGTCGCCCGCTCACCCGACCACGCGCACACCGGCCGGCTCTCGGCGATGGCCCAGGGCTTCGGCTACCTGCTCGCCTGCCTCGGCCCGGTCGCCCTCGGCGCCGTCCACAACGCCACCGGCGGCTGGACCGTGCCGCTGATCGTCCTGATCGCCGTCCTCGCCGCTCAAGCCGCGGCGGGCCTGCAGGCGAGCCTCCCGAGGCACGTCCTGGCGCGCACCTAGATGGTTGATTCCACGGAGGGGGCCGGGGGCGCGGGCCCCGTGGTTCGCGCCGTCGCGCCCGTCCGAGGTCGGTCCCGGGCGTCTCGTGGCGGCCCGTGGCAGGCTGTGGCCGCCACGAGACGCCCGGGACGCCGGGGGTTCGCAGGGAAGAGGACGCAGGGTCGGCACGAGGTCGGACACGGACCCGGCACGAGGTCACAGGTCCGCCACGAACCCCACACTTCCGCCCGAGGTCCCTCCGCGAGAGGCCTCCGGAAGGCCCTTCCCGTGACGAAGACGCCGGGAACGTGACGGGGTACGGGGAGAGACGCCGGGAACGTCACCGCTCCTCATGAGTTCCGGGCCTCCGTCGGAGGGCCCGGGACGCGCTGCGTGGATCGACCCTCCTATGGGAGGGTCGATCCATGGTCACGTGATCGCAACGTCTGAAGAAGACGGACGGACCTGTGAAGTTCTCCGGGTCTTCGTGCCCTGCCCGTGACGCCCCGCACCCCCGGCCATCTCGACCACGACCACAGCCTGCCAGGGTCGTGGTCGAGATGGCCGCGTCCCTTGCCCGTCCCTTCAACCCCTTCCCGTCCCTTTCAACCCCGTGGAATTAATCGTCTAGGAGACCCAGGGACCGACTCCCCCGATTCGTTCGACGGTGTACCGGGCGATGTAGCCGGGTCGGTTGGGTGCCGGGAACTCCGTGTCGGCAGAGACGTAGATCTTGGCCAGGTCGTCGAGTAGGTCCCAGGCACGGTCGCTGGGCTCGACGGTGGCGCGGGCGTGCAGCAAGGCGTAGGGGTTGAGGGTTGCTCCGTCTTCGCGTGGCGCGTCGAACGAGAGGACGACGCGGGGGTCGCGTTCCATGTTGCGGACGATCCGCTTGTGGCTCATGTGGCCGCTGACGATCTGATCGCCGTCCAACCCGATCCAGATGAGGTTGACGTGAGGGCTGCCGTCGGGATTGATCGTGGACAGGTGGGTCAGCGCCCCGGCGTCGACCAGGGCGCGCAACTCGGCGGGAAACTCCGTCATCGCCCAGGCCCGTTGTGCTGGTCGAGCCCGACGAGCCCGGGCGCCGCGCCGTCGCTCGCCTCACGCTTGCCGTGACCGCGAGCCAGCAGACCGAGGGCGTGTGCGCTGCTGCTCTCTCGTGCCGCGGTGTGGACGACGAGCCGTTGGCCGTCGCTGTCGGGGATGTGCAGGGCCTGGTAGTCGAGGTCGAGGTCACCGATCTCAGGATGATGGAGGTGCTTGGTGCCTCTCGAGCAGAGCTGCACGGTGTGCTTGGCCCACAGGCCGGCGAACTCGGTGCTCTTGACGCTCAGTTCGCCGACGAGTTCGACCAGGGCACGGTCCTCGGGGTGTTGGCCGGCGACAAAGCGAAGCGAGGCTACGAGCAGCGCGGCCTCGTCGCTCCAGTCGCGGTACAGCTCGCGGCTGTGGGAATCAAGGAACAGCATCCGGGTCAGATTCGGCCGTGCGGCTGAGTCTTGCGGCGCGTCGAAGGGCAGGTGCCCGGCGAATAGCGCGTGGCCGAGGGGATTCCAGGCCAGCACGTCGTTACGGCGACCGAGGAGCACGGCCGAGGCGCCGCTCACGGCGTCCATGAGCTCCAAGGCGCCGGGCGCGGGACGCTCGGGGCGCGGAGCACGAGGTTTGCGGGTGAGGCGGGGTCGGGCCAGCTCGAACAGGTGGGCGCGTTCGTCGTCTCTGAGTTGGAGCGCCCGGGCAAGCGCGTCGATGATCGAGTCCGACGCCCTGTTGGACTGCCCCTGCTCGAGCCGGGTGTAGTAAGCGACCGAGACGCCCGCGAGCTGCGCCAGCTCCTCGCGGCGCAGGCCGGGGACGCGGCGCATCCCATAGCTGTCGATCCCGGCCCGTTCAGGCGTGAGGGCGTCGCGGCGAGAGCGCAGGAACTCGCCGAGTTCGCTGGTCGGTGTCGCGGCCGCGGGCATGGGACGAATTGTGACTCAGCCCGGACCGCGGTGCCTGACCCTGCGAGGGGTACGAACGAGCGGGGTCTGGCTGGACGGCGGCAGCGTCGCGAACGTAGCGACTCCAACCGAACCACCGTCGAAGGACCCTTCATGTCTGCTACCGCCACCGGGGCCGGCGCCCGCCCCGCACATCTCCGAGGACGCGAGCGCTTGACGCTCGTCGTGTTACTGACCGCCAGCTTCACGCTCGCCGTCGATTTCTCGATCCTGAACGTCGCGCTGCCGCATATCGGTCACGACCTCGGGATCGCCACCGACCACCTGCAATGGATCTCGACCCTGTACGCGCTGTGCGCGGCCGGCTTCACGCTCCTGTTCGGTCGCGTCTGCGACCTGGTGGGTCGCAGGCGGATATTCCTGATCGGGATGACCTTGCTGGGGGTCTCCTCCCTCTGCGGCGGGCTCGCGGTCGATCCGTTGATGTTGTTCGCCGCCCGAGTGGCCCAGGGCATCGCGACCGCGATGGTCACCCCGGCCGCGTTGTCGCTACTGACGACGAGCTTCCCGGAGGGACCGGCCCGTCAGCGGGCCCTGGGGCTCAACGGCGCGCTGATGGCGGCAGGCTTCACCACCGGCGCGATCCTCGGCGGCGTTCTCACCGACGTGCTCAGTTGGCGATCGGCGTTCTTCATCAACGTCGCCGTCGCGGTCGTCGTCCTGTCGGTCGCTCCGGCCGTGCTCGCCGAGAACCGAGCGGAGCACCGTCCGAGGCTCGACCTGCCAGGCGCGTTGACCGTCACGCTCGGCCTGATCGCGATCGTCTACGGCGCTACCACCGCCGGTCAGCAGGGCTGGGGCACCCCGGCCGTGTGGATCAGCCTCGCGATCGCCGCCATCGCCTTCACCGCGTTCTGGCTGACCGAGCGGCGGGTCTCACAGCCGCTGATCTCCTTGACGGTGCTTGCCAAGCGACACGTCGCGTGGGGGAACGCGGCCGGCCTACTGGCCTTTGCGACCGAGACCTCGCTCGTCTTCCCCCTCACCCTCTACTTCCAGGAGGTGCTCGGCTTCTCCCCGCTGACGGCAGGGCTCGCGTTCGGGGTGCTCGGGGCCGGGACGGTGCTCGGCGGGCTCCTTGCGCCCAGGTTCATCGCCCGCACCGACGCCAAGAAGGCGATCGTGGCCGGCTTCTGCGTGCAGGCGGCGGCGACGATCACGCTCTCGTTCGTCGGCGACGACCGGGCATGGTTGATCCCGCTATTGGCCCTGACGTTCTTCGGAGGGGTCGCGAACCTCATCGCGATCGTCGGCTACGTGGTCGCCTCCACCTCCGGCCTCCCGAACCATCAGCAGGGACTGGCGACCGGATTGGTGACGATGAGCCAACAGGTCGGGATCGCGCTCGGCACGCCAATCATGTCCGCGGTCATCGCCGGCCAAGCCTCGCGAGGGCTCCTCGACGGCATCCAGACAGCGATCGGAGTCAACGGCGCGATCTGCATCGCCGCCGCCGTTCTCATCGGAGTGGAGCTGAGGGGAATCGAACCCCTGACCTCTTCGCTGCCAGCGAAGCGCTCTGCCAGCTGAGCTACAGCCCCGGGAGCGGAGAGTGTACCGCTGGAGGCCCTCAGGCGGCGTGGCGACCCGACCCGTCCTCGTCCACGTCGAGGATCACGTTGTCGGGAGCGGTGTGGCGGACCTTGAAGTCGATGAAGGAGACGGCCTCGAGCTCCTGCAGGAGGTTGACCGGGCGGTCGAGCCGCATCGAGAACGTCGCCCGACCCTCGGAGAAGCGTTCGACCGAGATGTCGGTGGCGCCGAGCTTGCCGACCGCGTCCTCGAAGCCGACCAGCTGGGAGAAGTCGCCGAGCGGCCCGATCTCGAGCCGCACCTTGCCTTCGTAGAGGCCTGGCGTCCAGGAAGTGTCGTGGTGTCCATTCCCATTCGAGGTGGCCTGGGGAGCTACCTCGCCAACTGCCTCTTCGACCGCGACCGCCTCGGCGGCAATATCCGGTTTGGACTCCTCGTCTTCGATGTCGCTGAGCTGCTGGGCGCGTTTGCCGACCTCGACCGCCTCGCGCAGCGCTTTCATCCTGATCCGCGTCGCCTGACCGCGGGCCTGCGCCTGCAGTTCCTCGAGCCGCGCGGTCACCTTGTCGAGCGAAGCGATGCTGCGGTCGTGGCAGGCGTTCGCCTCCTCCAACCGCTCGGTCAGATCGCGGATCGTCCGCTCGCGCTCGATCACCATCCCCGAGAGCGACTTCAGATCGGCCTCGTTGGTGGCGATCGCGCGGGCCTGGATCAGGCTCTGGGCTTCGAGCGCCGCCTTCGCCTCGCCGAGCGCGGCGGCCTGCTGCTCGAGCCCCGAGATCTGCGAGTCGCGCGCCGCCACGGCGGCGTCGACTTCGGGCTTGCGGTAGCCGAACAGCGTCCTCCTGAAGCTGGTCATGGGCGCGACCGTAGACGCGCCCTCGGACGTAACTTCCGTTACGCCGCTATCTCCGGCCGTCTAGGCGCTCGCGGCCGAGGGCGCTTCGGGCTCGTCGAAGACCAGCTCGAGCCGCGGCGCCTCGTGCCAGAGGTCCTCGAGTTGGTACCGGTCGCGGGCTTCCGGCGTGAACACGTGCATGACCGCGTCGAGGTAGTCGATGATCGTCCACCCCGCTTCGCCGCCACCGTCGGTGCCACTCGGCAACAGCGCCGACTCGTGCTTCACCCGCGTGCGCACCTCGTCGACGATCGCCCGCGCCTGCCGCTCGTTGCGCGCCGTGCAGATCGCCAGGAAGTCCGTGTAGGCGACCAGGCCACGCATGTCGAGGATGACGATGTCCTCGGCTTTTTTGGAATCGGCGAGCTCGGCGAGCCGCCGTGCCAGATTCTCTGACTGCATTGGATTCAAGCGTAGATCCCCTTCTCCTCGATGAATCGCGCGACCGGCTCGGGAACGAGGTATCGGAGCGGCCGGCCGGCTGCGGCACGCTCGCGAACGGCTGAGGAAGACACGCCGAACTGGGGCATCTCGAGCATCGTCGCCCGCCCCTCGGCACCGAGACTGCGCATCACCGCGGCCACCTCGGCATCGGAGATGCCCGACCTGCGCGCCACCGCCAAGCGCGCCAGACCGACGACCTTCTCGGGCTCGCGCCAACTCTCGAGCCCGACGGCGGCGTCGGCCCCCATCACGAAAACGAGGTCACTTTCGTCTCGTTCCTCAGCAAGCAACTGCAAGGTCTCATACGTGTAGGACGGTCCTTCGCGTTCGGTCTCCAGGGCGGAGACGGAGAAGCGCGGATCGTCGGCGGCGGCGAGCCTCGTCATCGTCACCCGCAGCTCTTTCCCCGGGTCGTCGGCGATCCGCTTGTGCGGGGCGACCCCGGTCGGGACGAGGATGACCTCGGCCAGGCCGAGCTGCCAGAGCGCCTCCTGGGCGAGCGCCAGGTGACCGAGGTGCGGCGGGTTGAACGCCGAGCCGAGCACCCCGATGCCTGAGCCCGGGCGGTCAGCCACGCACCTGGCCGCTGCCGCGGCCGACGTACTTCGTGGTCGTCAGCTCGCGCATCGCGATCGGGCCGCGGGCGTGCAGCTTCTGGGTCGAGATACCGATCTCGGCCCCCATGCCGAACTCGAACCCGTCGGTGAACCGGGTCGAGGCGTTGACGTAGACCGCGGCCGAGTCGACCCCGGCGACGAAGGCGTCGGCGGCTTCCGCGTCGCCGGTCACGATCGCCTCCGAGTGGCCGGTGCCGTGCGCGTTGACGTGGTCGATCGCCTCCTCGACCCCGTCGACCACGGCGACCGCCAGCTTCAGCGCCAGGTACTCGGTGTCCCAGTCCTCGGCGGTGGCCTCGCCGATCGCGACCGACTCGCCGGCCGCGGCGCGGGCGCGCTCGTCGCCGAGCAGTCGCACTCCTTCCTCGGCCAGCGCGGCGAGGATCGTCGGCCCGTAGCTGGCCGCGATCGTCCCGTCGAGCAGCAGCGTCTCCGCCGCGTTGCAGACACCGGGGCGCTGCACCTTGGAGTTGACGACGATCCGGGTCGCCATCTCGAGGTCGGCGTCGGAGTGGACGTAGACGTGGCAGTTGCCCGCCGCCGCGTACATCACCGGCACCGTCGCGACCGCCTTGATCGCCTTCTTCAGTCCCTCGCCGCCGCGCGGGATCAGCAGGTCGACGACGCCCTCCTGGGTCGCCAGCTCAGCCAGGCCGTCGCGGTCGCCGGCGTCGAGCAGCACCACCGAGTCCTCGGGCAGACCCGCCTCGGCAAGCCCCTCGCGGACGATCGCGGCGAGCGCCGCGTTGGAGCGCTGCGCGTAGCTGGAGCCGCGCAGGACGATCGCGTTGCCGCTCTTGATCGTCAGCGCCGCGCAGTCGATCGTCACGTTCGGACGCGCCTCGTAGATCACGCCGACGACGCCGAGCGGCACGCGGATCTTCCGCAGGTCGATCCCGTTCGGCATCGTGTGGTGCTCGAGCTCCTCGCCGACCGGGTCCTCCAGCGCGATCACCGCGTGCACGCCCGCGACCATCCCGGCAATTCGCGCCTCGCTCAAGGTGAGGCGATCGCGCAGGGCGTCGGTGAGCCCGGCGGCCCGCTCGTCGGCGAGGTCAGCGGCGTTCGCCTCGAGAAGACTTGCGGCCCGCTCGTCGAGCAGCCGCGCGGTCGCCGCCAGCGCCGCGTCCTTGGCGGCGGTCGGGACGCTCGCGAGCGTTCGCGCCGCGCGCTTCGCGGCGATGCAGCTGTCGGCTATCGATCTGGTCGCTATTGCCATGTCCAGAAGGGTAACCGGCGCCGACCCCCGCACCTACGGATGGCACACAAGATTTTCAAAGCTGGCCCTAAGCCGGCACGAATTGCGCTAGAGCAGGACGAAGCGGTCGCGATGTATGACCTCTTCGGGCGCCTCGGGGAAGTGCTCGCGCACGTAGGCGCTGCGGTGACCCGCGGTTCGCGCCACGTCGTTGGACGAGTACTCGGAGATGCCCTTGCCGAGCGGCTTCTCGACCCCCTTCTCGACCACCCAGACGGCGTCCCCCGGCGCGAAGCTGCCGTCGGCGCCGGTGACCCCGACGGCGAGCAGGCTCGAGCCGCTCTCCCGCAGCCGCACCGCCGCCCCCGCGTCGACCAGCACCGACCCGGTCGGCTGCTTCGCGTATTTGAGCCACAGCTTGTAGGGAGAGAGACGACCCTCGACCCGCGCCGTGAAGCGGGTGCCGATCTCCTCGCCACTGGCCGCCGCGGCCAGCTCCCCCGCCCGCGTGCCGTTGCAGATCACCACCGGCACGCCCGACTCACTGGCGATCCGCGCCGAGGCGATCTTCGACTGCATGCCGCCGCGGCCGAGCGTCGAGGAGGCGCCGATCTGGATCTCCTCCAGCGAGGAGGCATCGTCGATCCGCCCGACGAGCTCGGCCCCTGGGTCGGTCCCCGGATCCGCCGTGAACACGCCGTCGGTGTTCGTCAGCAGCACCAAGAGGCGCGCGTTGAGGAGCGCCGCGACCAGCGCCGCGAGGAAGTCGTTGTCGCCGAAGGTGATCTCGTCGGTCGAGGTCGTGTCGTTCTCGTTGATCACCGGCACCAGCCCCCAGGCGAGCAGCCGCTCGAGCGCCTGCCGCGCGTTCAGGTAATGACTTCGTTCCGAGACGTCGGACAGAGTGAGGAGGACCTGCGCCGCCTTCGTGCCGCCGGCCTCGAGCCGCTCCCGGTAGGCCTGGAAGAGATCCCCCTGGCCGACCGCCGAGCAGGCCTGCAGCTCGTCCATCGCCCGCGGCCGCTCGCCGAGGTCGAGCAGACGCATGCCCCGCGCGATCGCCCCCGAGGTCACCAGCACCACCCGCTCGCCGCCCCGTCGCAGCGCGGCGATCTGCGCGCACACCGAGTCGAGCACGTCGGCCCGCAGCGAGCCGTCGTCGGAGGCGACGACCGAGCTGCCCAGCTTTACTACCAGCGTCATGGCCGGCGATTCTATGAGCGAGCCCACCTTCAGCCACGAGCTGCGCGTCCGCTACGGCGAGTGCGACGCCCAGGGCATCGTCTTCAACGCCAACTACCTCGCCTACGTCGACGTCGCCCTCACCGAGATCTGGCGCCAGTCGATGGGCTCCTACGACCTGCTCCTGGAGACCGGCGTCGACACCGTCGTCGGCGAGGTCAACATGCGCTTCCTCGCCCCCGGCCGCTTCGACGACATCCTCCGCATCGAGGGCGGCTTCGACGGCCTCGGCACCACCAGCACCACGCTCAAGCTCCAGTTCCGCCGCGACGACGACCTCCTGGTCGAAGCCGACGTCCGCTACGTCTTCGTCGACCTCGAGACCTGGCAGAAAGCCCCGATCCCGGAGAAGGTCAGGGACGGTCTCAGGCCGCTGCTGTTGGGCTGATCTAAGGGCCGCGGACCAAGCAGGTCAAGGACGCAGGGAGCGTGGCGTGCTCTGCACGCGAGCGACCGAGGACGCCGAGATGCACCGGTCCGCGGCCCTTAGATGTGCAGCTCGAACTCGTGCTCGCCTACGCGGACGTCGTCGCCCGCTTCGAAGCCGGATTTGCGCAGGGCGGCGATGACGCCGATCTCGGTGAGGCGCTGCTCCAGGTAGGCGAGGGCTTCTTCGTTGGTGGTGTCGTGCCGTTCGAAGAGGAGCTCGACGCCGCGGCCGCCGATGCGGAAGGCGCCGTCTTCCTCCTTCTCGACCCAGTAGCCGCCCTCGCCCGCCGGTCGATAGACGCGGTGCTCGGACTCGAACTCGCCGCCGCTCACCCCGCCCGCCGGGACGGCATCGAGCGGCTGGACGGTCGCCAGCTCGGCGAGGATCCGGCGGCGCAGGTCTTCGAGGCCCTCGCGGGTCGCCGAGGAAACCGACATCACGCCGAGCACCGAGTCGCCGAGTCGCTCCGTCCACTCGGTCACCGCCACCTCGACCGCCGCCGGTTCGAGCAGGTCGCGCTTCGAGAGGACGACCAGCTCGGGCAGGCGCTCGAGCCCCGCCCCGTAGGCCTCCAGCTCGGCCCGCACCAGCTCGTAGTTGGACTCTGGGTCGCCCTCGAGCGGCACCAGCTCGACCAGGTGCACGAGCATCGAGCAGCGCTCCACGTGGGCGAGGAACTCGTGGCCGAGGCCGGCCCCGTCCGCCGCCCCTTCGATCAGCCCGGGGATGTCGGCCAGCACCGCCTGGCGGTCCTCGCCTTCGATCGTCCCCAGCCCCGGCGACAGCGTCGTGAAGGGGTAGTCGGCGACCTTCGGGGTCGCCCGCGTCAACGCCCCGAGCAGGGAGCTCTTGCCCGCGTTCGGCAGCCCGACCAGGCCGACGTCGGCGAGCAGTTTCAGCCGCAGCTCGATCCAGTCCGCCTCGCCCTTGGTCCCTTTCTCGGCGAAGCGCGGCGCCTGCCGGACCGAGGTGGTGAAGCGTTTGTTGCCATGCCCGCCGCGGCCGCCGTGCGCGACCACCGCCCGCTGGCCGGGCTCGACCAGGTCGACCGCGGCGCCCTCGACCGTCACCGTCTGCGTGCCCGGCGGGACCGGGATGACCCGGTCGTCCCCGCGCCCTCCCTGCCGGTTCGCCCCTTCGCCATGGCCGCCGCGCTTGGCGCGGAAGTGTTTGCTCCCCCGCAGCGCCCCAAGGTCACGCCGCGACGGATCGCAGACCAGCACCACGTCTCCCCCGTGCCCGCCATCGCCGCCGTCGGGCCCGCCCCGCGGCACGTGCGCTTCGCGCCGAAACGAGATGCACCCGTTGCCGCCGCCACCGGCCTCGACCCAGATTTTCGCGGTGTCGTCCACGAGGGGAGATTAAAAGGGGCGCCCAAGGGGCGCCCCGGTACAGCTCCTGAAGAGGAGGATCAGTCCTCGTCGCTGAGGACGCTGATCGTGCGGCCCTTGCGGGCGGAGTGGAACGAGACGGTGCCCGGGCGGGTGGCGAAGATGGTGTGGTCGCGGCCGAGGCCGACGCCCTCACCGGGCCAGAAGCGGGTGCCGCGCTGGCGGACGATGATCTCGCCGCCGGTCACCTGCTGGCCGGCGAACACCTTGACGCCGAGCATCTTCGGGTTCGATTCGCGGCCGTTGCGCGAAGAACCGAGACCTTTCTTATGTGCCATTACGAATCCTCTTTCGAAGCTTTGGCTTTCGACCCGCCTTTGAGGCTGGTCACTTCGAGCTTGGTCAGCTCGGAGCGATGGCCGGCGCGTTTCCGGTAGCCCTTCTTCGCCTTGTATTTGAAGACCTTGATCTTCTCGCCGCGCAGGTGTTCGGCGACCTTCGCCTCGACTTTGACTTTCGCCAGCTCTTTCGCGCCGACGATCACGTCACCGTCACGGAAGAGCACCGGGCGCAGGGAGATTTTGTCGCCGTCCTTGGCGTCCAGGCGGTCGACGAGCAGCGAGGTGCCCTCTTCGACCTTGTACTGCTTTCCACCGCTCTCGATCACCGCGTACATGCTGTCTCGTTCCTCTTCCGACTACTCGTCCGAACTACCTTGCGTGGCGCGCGAACGACCCCGACCGCCTCGGCGGCCGCGGCTACGTTTACGCGCGGGAGCATCAGAGTCTAGCTGGGAGTCGTCGGAGACGCCGTTCCGGCCGCCGTTCGCACCCTCGGACCCGTTCGAGTGCCCGTTCTGGGACTCGCCGCCGAGCAGCGAGGCGATCGCCGCGGCCCGCTCGACCTCCTCGATCCGCACCAGCTTGCGCTCCCCCACGTAGGGGCCGCCGCCGGTGACCGAGACGATGTAGGAGTCGATCCGGGCGACCGCGTCGGCGTCGTTGTACATGTGCGGCTCGTCGATCTTGACCAGCACCTCCTCGCCGACCTTGAACGGCAGCGCCCGCTCCTCGATCTCCGCCCGCGTCCCCGACTCGACCACTTCGAAGGTCTCGATCGCGTTCGCGTCACCGCCCTCGAAGTGGAAGCGCTTGCCGGTTTCGTCCTCCAGCTCGGTCAGCCCCGAGTCACCGTCGGTCAGCGCCGCGGCGACTTTCGGGTTGACCCGGATGAGGAACGCTTCGTCGGATTTTTCGGCGGCGATTTCGCGCATCTTGCGCAGCCCGTCGAGCGCCACCGTCTCGGCCGAGAGCACGACCCCCTCGCCGTGGCAGGTCGGGCAGATCTCGGTGAGGATCTCGCGCACCCCGTCGGTGACGTTCTGCCGCGTCATCTCGACCAGGCCGAGCGGCGACACCTCCACCACGTAGCTCTTCGACTTGTCGGCGTCGAGC
>Ga0164242_10004416_pt1 | contig 15801 bp, 18 predicted proteins | sample OricomgcompostMG_FD_108783 | JGI IMG/M metagenome (GOLD analysis project Ga0164242, IMG submission 108783) | Miracle-Growth compost microbial communities from Emeryville, California, USA - Original compost - Miracle growth compost (MG) ... | reverse complement strand
GAAGGGCAAGAACAGGTGCAGACATTTTCCCCACGTAACTGGCAAAGGCTACGGCTGAGAGAATGATCCGCTTGATTGATCATGAGCGTTGGTCCAGCATGTCGGATTTGTACGGATACGGAGAGTGGCTCGTCCGCTACATCACAGGCAGCAGCGGCTGAAATTCTTGGGTGGAGCTCAACAATCCTGGGTTTGACTCTCAGAGTTGAACATGGGGTTTCCCCGCTGCTGACCTACAACCCCGGCTTTCTGGTGGGGGGAATGAACATGGGAGAAACCAAAAGCAAGGACATGCCTACAGGAGGTATTCACTAACTTCACTTACCCCTTCTAGCGTTGTGCTAGCTTAACAACACCACTTGCTGGTGAGTATATTTCCTCACGTTGGGCGCCTCGGATACCTACCTTACCTACCTAGGTAGTCAATGACACGAGAGGGTGCTCTTTCGGGGACCGTGCGCTAAGCTTGGCAGGCTGGGCATGTTACCTTGGAACAAAAACTACGTAGTAGAAGCATCTGTCGGATAAGTCGCGGTTGGATAAGTAGGGTAGGTGGGATGTGGACAAAGCCACGAATGGATGCAGGACGATCTGTGCCGACCTATATTGGGTTGAAACGGTGCAAACTCTACACGAGAAAAACAAAGAAACCACGTACCAGTTACAGTCAATGTTCGAGTCCAAGTACTACGTAACAGCCTCCGGCTCAGGCTAAAATAAGCGCGAACTGCTTGAAGTTCTGGATGCTAATTATGGTCGTAAGTGACCAGCAGTGTCGCGCTGCTTGCAAGGCCCGGGCCCCAAAAGCACCTGAGCTACCAACATTTTCAGCCATATTGCCCTACGCAACTGCTTGCGCAGGCCCTCTAGGTCAAGAAGCAGTTGTGGCTTTGGAGCAGCTTCTAAACGGATGTTGGCTGAAGCCGAGTAGAGATTGCGTGCCCGAGCCCTGTTCTTTAGCCAATTTGTGAGTCGTCCAATGAACCCTCCTCTATTACCTATGGTACCAATCGAATTCATAACCCAGGTGTTCAGATTGGTCGAGCCTAGACGATCGTGCGGGATGCCGAACCAATCTCACGGCAAGTTGCGTAACCCTAGAAGGCGACCCGCCCGCCCGTGTCGCCGGGAGTTGAACGCGGCACTGTCCCTAACCCCTCGACATTTAGAGAATTATATCATTCACAGGATTACTTACTACACGGGATCTTCGCTTCCCCGCAACACCAAACAAACTGCTCCCTTGGTGAGGGGCATACATGGCTAATTTTTCCTTTTTTTCTGGTAGGTCGAAGTAGTGGAATGAAGGAGGTTTGACTATACCTATCGCTCCTATTTCCTGAACGATGGCGGTCGTCGCACATCGCATATGTGCGTTCGACCGGCAACGATTTCAGCACACAAAGTAGCAACATAATCCGAACACTCGACCTTTACTCTCTACGTCGTAGCCGAAAGTCGGAATCTGTGCGCGATGACGCGTCCAAAAAAAAAAAAAAGCGTACACGGTTGCCATTTTGAATTTCATTCTGTTATGTGCCTTGTAACTTGGCGACCCGGTTTCTTACAACAACCGCGTAAAGTATCTTTACATTAGGCTGGTCAACCACCCCACATCCCGCCTGCTCTCGCATCCCGGGCTTATCCTAATGCCTTGACAGCAACTATATAAACCAGGCTCTCTTGGCCCGTGGCTCAAGAGAGTGGACGTCTAGGTATGTCAGGCATCAAATCCTCGAGGACAGACAGAAGTGGCCCGCAATGATCAACATTCTTCCTGCAGCAAGCATCTTGCTTGCGGGTTTCCAGGTCGTTTCTGGGCTCTCCGTACCCCATCAACCAAGGGCTGACAAGACTTGCACGACCAAGACCCAACGCAAGCCATGGTAAGTATTATAATACCGGTCAGTGAGGATGGAGGATGGCCGCAGTAAACCTGACGCTGGCTCTGCGCAGGCAGGACCTGACGGCGACCGAGAAGTCAGACTATATCGATGCTACACGCTGTCTCATCGACTCACCACCCAAGGCAGGCGTATCAAGTGCGAAGACGAGATGGGACGAGTTCCAATATGCACATGCCTACCAGACGCCGTATATTCACGGAGTGGTACGACCATTCCCCTTGACCCCCTTTTCCGTTTCTGTCCCCGGAATCAACCAAAGCTAGGAGGCTAAAATTGCAGCGACTCCTAGGGCGCATTCTTACCGTTCCATCGGTACTTTATTACAGTGCACGAGATAGCTCTGAGAGATGAGTGTGGATATGAGGGCGCGATGCCGTATGACCCCCCGCCCCCTTCTCAAACTTCAACTAGAACGTAATACTTCTCGTTCCTTCGTCTAACAAAACCCCTAGCTATTGGACTGAAGCTTCCGATGTCGAGGACTTGGCGGGCTCCGTCATATTTGACCCGGAGACGGGCTTCGGCGGTAACGGCACTGGGGACGGCGGCTGCGTTGTTGACGGGCCCTTTGCAAACCTAACCCTTCGCATCAAAGAGGATCTGTCGGCGTCGGAATACTGTCTGACCCGCAACCTGAATCACTGCATGTTCAAGAGTGCAGCTCAAAGCAATGTCGATTCCTGCTTCGCCATGGACACCTTCGAGAAAGCAAGGCAGTGTCTGGAAGGGATGCCCCACGGTGCCGGCCACGGAGGTGTCGGTGCACTCGTATGTCAACCATCGGCTACTGGCTCTTTTTATTTTTTTTTATTTTTTATGAGTTTCCGGCTGATGCGTGATGCTAGATGCTCAACGTCGAACTCAGCCCCGGGGACCCAATATTCTGGCTGCATCACACGTATTTGGATAAATTGTGGTGGGAATGGCAGTCTAAGGACCTCGAAAACCGGCTCACAGACATCTCCGGCCCAAACACGCCATCCTTGGGAGGCTGTGGTGGTGCTGGTGCTGGTGGCGGCTTCCCATTTGGCGGCGGCGGTTTAGGTGGGGGGAACGCGTCTACGCCACCTGATCCTGACTGTCCCCAATTCCAATTCCCATTCCCTGGGGGCGGAAACGGCTCGTTTCCCGGTGGTCCCAACGGATCGTTCCCGGGAGGGCCAAACGGCTCGTTCCCCGGATTCCCGGGCGCCGGAGTGTCTCAGAAACCAAATGCGGCTCTGATTGATTACTTCAACGACGGAGGCAACGTCACAACGCTGGGACACACTCTATTCTCGGTTGGAATCTACCCCAACGTGACGATAGGGGACGTGATGGATATTCGAGATGGTTTTGGGTGTGCTGAGTATCTGTAACGAGTTGTAACCGAGACAAGGCGCAGAAGCACCGCAATGAGACTGGAAAGGAGTTTGGCCACGCATTCTACCTGCCCGGCGAAACTTGAGGTAGCCCCTGTCTCTTCTCACCCCATTCTCCCCAGGTTTTTCGATGAAGTCACTGTATCGTGATGACACGTTCCACTTGAACGAGCAGTGCGCTGTCCCGCAAACATGACGAGGTTGTCGGCGTGATCTTGGCTTCCGCAAAGCCATGTAATCCTGATCTGCTACCGGCTTGACTTTGTCAAGACCAGATCGAGGTTGTGCATCTCTAACACATAATGTCAACGTTGCCAGGACCATGCGTGCCCACACCACTATAACATTCGTCTTTTCATTGTGTTGGACTTTTTCCAGGGGGTCAATACCATGCGGTGCGGAAGGGAGCTCATCTCCATTGCACAATGTGTTCTCGTTTAGGCGGAACTTTGCCTTGCCAGTTCCAGCTCGCTCTTGACTTGCTGCAAGGCTTAAATATACCAAACCGGTGTCTTCGGAGCTGTCGCCATACCTACGAGGCACTCGAATAAGGACAAGGAACACTACCTAGTAGTGGCTCGGGCAGTCTCCGTACTCACTAAGCTATTGCAAGGCGTGACTGTAATTCTTTCTGTTGCGGTAGATTTGGGCTACTTACCGGCGGTTGATTCATGTACCTCCAGTTCCACCCATAGACCGTCTCTCCATGCCGCTATCGCCGGGGATGTTTCTAACCTCGTACGGGGCGGTAAGTTGTTATTTTTGCTAGGAGTCACTCTAATCGTTAGCATCGCACTCCCAGTACTCATAACATAAACTGAAAATAGGTGTTGCAACAAAGAAGGATGAGTCCATGTACCCAGGTATACTACAGGCAGAGACCAAATACATAAATCCAGATATCCTGGAGCGAACCTGTCATTCTCCATGCCTAGAGTAATTAGTAGTAATTAGCAAACCCCCCATCCAAATACATGAATCGACGCAACTACTTTGCCCCTTGCGATGGCGATAGATGAGCAGTGCTAATTCACTCATAGTCGTTGCAACGTCCAAGGGCTAGTGATTTGAATCCGGTTTGAGGACTAGGACTTAGCGCACCAATAGATATCCGCCTTTGCTAATATCGTGCGAGAGACTCAGAGATTGTATACCACAATTTCGTTAACGTCACTAGTGCCAGGAGTCCTTGCTTGGTGTATGACGGTCCACCCGGAACAGATGGAAACGTGTGAGCCGAAACTAGGTTGCCAGCAGAGCAAGCACTACATGCGCCCCTTGGGACGAGAAATTCCTCCATTAAATACTATCACTGTAACAAGTATGAGGGTAAACTAGCTGCTCTCCTGTAGAGCCACTGCCATGCCCCGTGTATCACAAGGTATGGAGAATATTTGCTAATGATAGATCCAAAAAACACACGGGGGTGTAGGATAACGAACACAAGCAGGCTTATTATTAGGTCGACGCAGGATCTTGGGACTTTGCTTGAGAAGTTCAACGGGGTAAAGATAGAAATATCCCTAATTTACGAGCCCTAGTCAAATATGATTACAAAGTTTCACGTAACCTGCCCCTGCAAGATATTCTGTTTTTCGGAAGAACATACGTATTCCCCTCTAGAGTCGCACCGGATTGTAATTGTACTCTATATTTGTGCCGGTACATCTAGGCATTCGTTCTATCACCTATGAGCACGCGAGGAATCGTGCTGGGGCGGTAAGTTCCGGCGACGCCTTCTTACTTGCAGGCCGGGCTGAAGTTGGTAGCCCAGAGTAGAAGGATCTCGCGTGGGAAGTGAAACTCTACGGTTGAGTACGAATAGAAGTGGCGGGCAGGTTTTGTAGGACAGTAAAGAGAAAAATGACTCTCACAGCCACCCCATCCCCACCGGAAAGGTCTTCGAGCTGTAGGGCGAATTTAGGATGGACGATGGTATATGCAAGTGCCAAGGCAATGGACATCCCAGTGCCGCTCGATATTGGACAAACCCATATCTCGTTGGGTTGCCGTGCAGAGAAATAGCGCCACCGGCGCACGGGAAGAAAGGAGGGTGGGGATCAGATTACAACTCCCGTAGACCGCCCAATTCCTCCTCTCCCTAAATCTTTCCCAGTCAATTACTTTCACGGCGGGTATTCTCCATGGCCTAGCGAATACCACCTAAAAGCTGGCCATTCATAGGCCCGTCAGTCGGCCAGTGAAACTCTGTGACGCCAGCGGCTGGCCGGTTCCGGAATTTTTCCAGCTTGGGCGCCAGCGAACATCTCGGCTCGTCGGCGACGAGACACCTTGCATTGCACACGTTGTATCCGTAAGCCACCCAGAGACGGGATTTTCCGTCTTCCCTGGCGCCGTGTGTGAATTCGGCACTCCCCGTGGCGAAGCGTGCTTCTCCTCTGGCGAATGAAACCGGTGTTCCACTTTGTTTAGGGTTGTTTCTGCGCTGTCTTCTACCGGTTGGTGGATGTCAAATCAAGGTTGGCGGGAAGTGCCACATGTGGGTATGGTCGACGATGGGGGGCGGAACTAGCAAACACAGACTGGATATGACTTTCCCAGGATTTTGGGAAGCAGCGGGAATCCAGGCAGCGATAGAGCCAACCCTGAGACTGGGTTGGATACCCCGCCTTGTCAATAGTTTCCTAGTTTGTCTCTGCTGTCGTCGATCGACATCATACCGGCGAGGACGCAATATCAGCCCGTGTCTTTATTTTCTAATTATGGGAACCTTGAAATTCCCGTTCTGGGTTTGGGCCCGAGTGCCGCAGCTAAGCTCTGGCTATGATTCTACGATTAAGTTACAACGTTGCTGCAGGCCGATGTCGCAGTGCCACAACAATACAATAAGCCAACATGATTGTTTTGAAACACAGGTCGTTATTTCTTGGTTCGCTTACGGCAAATTCCACAAAGGTGCACAATGACGTCAGTTCCCCTGAGTTGTTCAACTTGCTCTTGGCCTGGGAGAAGCAGCTGCTGGGTTCGCCAACGCATGGTAGGGGCATGTAGAGGTTGATTAGGTACGTAAACTGTCAAATCTCGGCAGCAGAGAGAAGACTGCAGTGCACAGCTGAACGGACGGTGCAGAAACAAGGCAAGGAATGCCCCCACAACATATCAGGCTATGCGCCGTGGCTTTCCGGAATTGCAGCCTGTTGTTGCAACCCCCTTAGTCGAACGTCGTGTACTCAATTATACTGTCCATAGTGAATACTGGGATGCTCCTGATGCCCTTTCACCCACGTAGAGCACGAAGAGAACCCCTTTCGGATAACTAACGTTTGCGTAAAAACCGGCTCGGGGGTTGTCGAAGAGCGGCGCTGACTTTCAACACCTCGTCGCTGAGCTAGCAATGGTGGTGGCTGCCGGTTCCTGGGGGAGTGCCCATCTCCGCGGAATCCCTGCCTAACCGAGACAACTATTAGCCTCAAGTAGCCACTAGCACACGGCCCGAGGCGTACTTTATTGCCGTGGGACTCAGGCTTCTGCATAGAAGTACAATCGGCATGCACCTCCGAGATGTGCATTTACTACTCCTAGTGCTCGCCCCGACGACTTGTAGGTCTGCTTTGAATGGATGGGGATGCACGGGAGATAGTCGTTGGACTCATCCCGTTTTTGTATAAAGATCGCCACCCGCCTCCCCCCTCATGCACTCATGTCGATCGCAACGGGGCCATGGTAGTAAGAACACCACCTTCCTGGACTGCATATGGCATCCTACTTCCGCCAGAGCAGAGAAACCTATAAGGCTTTGTCTGGTTTAAATCTTGTTTTCTAAGCGAACCAAACGGCAAGTGCATCTTGGCCTCCAAGTTGACACCGCCGTTCTTCCATCTGGATCAGAAATAGCAACAACGCTGTGCGGAGGAAATGGTCCGGCTAAACCAGGCCGACATCATGGCAGTCTGGCTGCAACAGGGCTCGAGGAATTCCCGTTCACCTATCTAAATATCTATATAACGTAGGTGCTTCCTCTCCGTTCAACTGCGAGTTTCCCCTCTCCAGCGAACAACACCGAGCAACACATCAGACGCAAGCCTTCAAAATCACACTTTCCTCCCAAAGTAATTCTTAGCCCCAAGACCCATCCAACCATCCAACATGCAGCTCTCCATGATCCTTTCCACCACCCTGGCTGTCCTGGCCGCTGCTGCCCCCGAGGTTACCCGCCGTGGTGGTGGTGGTGGCGGCGGCGGCTCCTGCAACGCTGATGTTGAGAAGCAGGTCTGCTGCGACGGCATTCTCAGCTGCGTTGTCCAGGCTCTCAGCTCCGGCTGCAGCAACACGTCGTTCTGCTGCAAGACTGATGCTCCTATCGTATGTAACAAGAGATGGGGACACCCCGAAGTGCCTGGTGAGGAAGAAGGACAATACTAATCAGACTTTAACAGGGTGCCCTCATCTCCATCAGCGCTCTCAACTGCGTCCAGCTGTGATTTAGTGACCATGTCACAACTTTAAATTGGTTGGATATTGTCCGACAATCCGAATGACAGCTGTTGCCATTCCCACCCACTGGTGTGCATCAGCTGGTTGGGGCCAAACGAGGAGATCAAGGGTCTGGGTGTTGGCTCTGTTGGATCTAGTGTGGCTGGAAACCTGGTTTTGTTGACTCCTGTCTCATTCTGTGTGCGAGGCCTCAATTTCGCTCGTTAAGTATTTTGAATTGAAGTTATATTCTTGACTTTGGCGCCTTGTAACCTCTATGGGGTTCCCGGAGACATGACGTTACACCAGGCGCTGAATGGTAAGTCCTACGTTATTACTTAGAGTGAGATGTTCACACAGTGTTTGATTCTGGTTGATATTCTTGAAAGGGGTTGTAACGTGGCGAGGCACCGCAGCTATGACTTTGCTGGCACCACGTAGGCTATTATGAGCTACTCCAAAATGAAACAATGCTTGACTGACTTGTAGAACTGGGTAAGGTAAGCTACGAAAGTCACTTTAGTAATACCATGAGGCACGGGACTTGTGTTCTAGAAGACCCATTTACTATTGGATACATCCCTACCTTAGCATATGACATAATGCGCCGATAACCCTACTTATCAGACAATCAGATGCCATTATACCGTGGGGGTAACCTGACACCTGGAAGCTGGCAGCACTCGTTCAGCCCTTTCTAATCGTGGCTCTGAATTCAGAAGCCTTTGCAACCCTGTTATAAATAGGTCTACTTCTTCTCCTATTCTAGGAAATATCCAGTGTGCATAGGTACCTTTAAAACCAGCCTGTAACTCGATCAACAAACAGTCATTGCCTCCACAGGTTGACGGCACTCACCGAAACACCACCTGAAGTGTACTCGCCTGCAGGGCTTTGACAGCGAGGACACCAACTTCTCGGGAGAGATGAGATTGGGAGTAATTTCCTCCGATCGTTCGTCCATTTCGAGCTGTCCGTGATCCCGTTGTTCGTCACGTCAATACATGCTCAACCAGCCCCACGTCCTTTTCGTTGCCACTGGTCCTATACCGGGCGTCAGAAAATCTTTCCCGTCAAGATGCTTTTCCAACATCCGATCTTCTTCGAACCCCTGTTCTCGAGCGCCCAGCTCTTACGGCAACTTTTGGACCCACTTCGGCTTATACAGCTTGGCGATGGAGACAGGATGCTCCTTGCCCTCGCGATACCCATCATTGAGCGACATGGCCTCCTCGCTCAGCAACCGAATGGAAGGCCGGTGTTTCGCCATGTTCACTAGCGGGCAGCCTGCTAGAGCATCTCGTTCCCGAGGCGGAAGGTGTCAAATACGCCTTGCCCACGGTGGAGAGGAGGAGCTGGATGAGATGGACGTGACCGCCACAGATACAAGCTACTATGGCCCGGTAGTATTCTTTCCCTGGTTGTAGGTGATACTCGAGTTGTGATAGTAGGCGGATGATAGCGTCGCAATGCATGATACAAGGAGCATGCCGCACGCTACCGCCATCCTCCTAGCTCAATGCTGATTAAATACATTCTGAAGGTCACCTCGCGGCGAGCTTGGTCTAGTAAAGCCAAGGTGCCCCAAGATCAACATGGTTGACCAACCATTAACTACGGTAGTTCTCCTTCTCCTCGCTGGGGTATCATAGCATGTAGTGCACACCTAACCGGTTACATAGCCCTCCGACCCCTTCTGTACTTTCTCCTCGTCCCCGACACTTTCCTTCTGGTTCAACGTCGCGGCCACATGATCCGTCATATATTCCTCCGTGTTCGGCGCAAAGAATGTCAGGAAGACCGCTAGTCCAGAGAACGCGATCGTGCTCAGGTATACGGTCCGATAGGCATCCGCATTAGCAACCTTGTACGCCCTAATGCCCACTGCGACGATGCGCGCCGTAATACCCTTGACACCGGTGTAGCTGTCTGCCCCAGCATTGGTTCCCGCCGTCGCAATTATTCCCAGGAAGTCTGCCACGGAGCCTTCCGGCAGCCCCGCCTCGATAAGCGCCGGGGGGACTTGGCTGGGGATGGTCTTCGCGGCCCGGTTGGATAGGATGGTGGTGTATACGGCGAGGAGGACGGAGCATATGGCCGCGCGGATAGAAGCGCCTAGTCCACCAGCGACCCCAATTTCCTTCTGATCCTCGACGCAGATGGTGGTATTGGCGAGGCACACAGACTCGTTCCATCCGATAAAGAAGCACGCCAGGAACATGAGTGCAATTGTGGTTCCTTTGTTGTCCGGAGTACTGACCGCAACACCTTGAGAAGTGCAGGTTAGTACGAAGTGTCTGGACATGACTGGAGGGGCATAGGACGGAACTTACATGCTAAGAAGACAGCTCCAACCGCGAACACCACCATGCATTGAATTTTGGTTTTCCCAAGCCGAGCTGCAAGGAGCCCACCAGCGATCTGACCACAAATTATACCTTCGACGCGATAATTCATTAGTGTTAGTCCTGCTCCGTGAAGAACATGGAGGGTCTAGATTGGGGTAACGTACCAACGCCTACCAAAGACGACAACCCGCCGACATATGTCATATTACCGTTGTTATACAATACTGCAACTTGGGAAGGGAAAACAATTGCTAATGCATAATACTGAACAAAATTAGCGACCGGTGTGCACTTTGGAAGGGGGGTCATGAACTTACCACCCCGGCCCCTAGACCCAGCAGCACGCACGCAACAACCCACTGCACGTTCTTGAACAGGTAAATGGGCACGAGCGGCTCCTTTAGCGGCGCGTAAACCTCCCACAGTGCAAACAACACCATGACGATGAAGCCGCCAACGATGGAGGTGATGGTGGCCGCAGACTTCCATGGGTACACCGTGCCGCCCCAGCTAAGGCCCAACAAGAAGACGAGGAAGCCGCTCGCCATAAGGAAGAAGCCAAACCAGTCAAAGTTCTTCAACCAGTACGACACCTTGGCCTCCTCGTTTCGGTGCTTCATGCGGAAAGAAGGCGGGAAGTAGAAAAACACCCAACATATGAGGGCGGCACCGTTGATGGCCAGGATGAGCCAGTATATACCGCGCCAGCCGACGGAAGGGTGCTTCTCTATAAAGGCGTACGCGATGGAAGGCGCGAGGCCAGAACCTGGAATGGAGTAGAAGTAAAGAAACCCAATCCCGAGATATCTGTATTTGAGGGGGACGAGTTCCCTTTGGCGCAACAATACAATTGTCAGTATATTCCGCCCTTTGTTTCTTCAGGCGAGATGCAATAGCACTCACCCTAGGACGAAGTGGAACGACATCTGTGACGCAGAGCAAATCCCCAGGAGGACGTTACCGCCTATCAGCGTGGGAATCGAGTTTGCAGTAGCGCAGACGATGCTCCCAACAACACCTAAGACACCTCCGCCGATGAAGAAATACCGTCGGCCGAAAATATCGCTGAGCCGGCCTAGCGGGGCGAGGAATATGGCCAACGCAGTGTTATAAACCAGGGAGATCCAGGCATACCGGGGGTCAGGCCCGATGTCCTCGTTGATGATTCCCAGGATCGGTGCAGCGTACCCCTATTTTAGGTAGGTAACTAATAAGCTTCGTTTCAGTGATCAAGGAACAGTGATCAACTTACGAATGACGCAGTGGCCGCCCATAGTCCAAGGCCCGTGGCCGTCATTGACCCAAGGAAGAACCGACTGCGGTAGTACCCCTTTGGGAGATGCTCGAGGTCCGTCGCCCCCCCTTGCTGGACCAAAATGTTCTGATCAGGCGCATCGCGAGACACATCCCCACCCGAGGGCGAGGGAGGCGTCTCCTTCGTAGACTCGGCGGCCATTGTCACTCGCTGGTTATGTGATATTGTTTCCCGTGGACGGTGTTTCTGCTCGACAGCTTCTAAAAGACGGGTGAAGCTTATCAGGACCAGATTGCGAAAGAAAAAAACCCCTGGTAAGCTACCCCTAGCTAATATGACGGCTACAGGCTCTTTTGACAAGACGCGCCAAGGAGCTTTGACAAGCGCAACGAGCCTCATCTTTTCCCGGAGGTGATCTGCAGGGAAACCACATCCGAACTTCGGAAAAGCAGGCAGGTAACTAGCCCCCAACTGACAGGGAGCCACAGCCCTGGGACGCCAAGGAGGTCTCAAGCGAGGCACTAATTCGACCCTTATCCGTGCCACCATGTTGATCCATGAGGCCAAAATAATGGATACCGGACGTTCCCCGGATATCCGGGGTAGTTGAGGCCCCACACCCGCTGCCACCATGTGGGCGGGGCCCTGACTACTCTGTGGATGACCACTTCCGGGTTCACAACAACTCAAGGACTAAGGGTTTGCCGGTGTATGTATACATAACGAAAATTCTACCCAGACCATTCGGACAGAGTTTCAAGACGTCTCTCTTAGTCCTTCCCCATCACCGGGCTAGATCTCCCTGTGAGCACCGATGTATCCGTGTATCCCTAGCATGAGAATTCCAATGGCCAAACGCCCTTATGCTAAAATGCTCGATTTTCTATAACTTTGCGACACGCCGGGTCTAGTGGCGGCCGGGTAGGCGGAACTTGTCCATGACCCACTTTTCGTCAATTGCATGGTATTTGCTCTATACTTAACGAGAGAGACGAGATCGGGCTGAAGATATCCCCGAGTTCAATCAAGTGTGCACCACACACTCTCTTCGATTAGTAAGAAAGCGGAATCAGTAGTTGAGATGATTTTTGAGAGCTACGGATAACTATGGGAATGTTGTGCAGGGGGAAATCGAGGCGGTTCATCAGACCCGTGCATTTGATCTCGACGCTCGATATCCAGACCAGAAAATAAAGACTCCGGGTGGCTCAACGACCGTGGCCGCCATCGCCGAAGAAGGGGCGCTCAACCTGCTGCTCAAGATTACTGACTAAGCTGTACTTCAGCTTCCAGTTCCCGTTGTCCAACACGAATTTGTCGTCGCATCTCTCAAAGACGCGGAACGTTTTCCGGACGTCGTACAGGGCAGTCGAATCCCACCGCGACCAGACAATACTATCAACGTGTTAACGGATTCTTCACTGCCGCTAGGACAATGCAGAACTCGAACTGGGCGCGGTCTCACTATGTGGTCACGTTGGCCTCGGTTTCGTCATCGTTCAGCCTGATGATGGCGTTCGAGACGTGGTGCGCCACACTGGCGTCCCCGAACGCCGCCTTGGTATTGGCGATGACCTCGTCGAGGCCGACCGAGAGGCCGCCGTAGTCCGGGCCCAGCAGCCTGCTGTCGTAAACGACATTTTGTGTCATCGATTCCCCCAGACGGTCCCAGTCCTTGGTGTCGAGCGTCTCGGCGAGGATGGACTCCCGCTGGTGGATGGCTTCGTAGGGGCCCACCCAGGCTCGCCGGTACGCTGACGGTACCGCCAAGGACAGCGGGGCGAGGAAGGCGACGATGGCTGTAGAGACGTGCATTGTTTTGGCGATGGTAAGGGGTGAATAATGCGCGAGGATAGACAACTGCAAGTGTAGGTAGCAGCTGATTGCGTTGAAAAAGGCAATCAAGAAAAGGGCTTGGCTTCGCTTTTATGCGCGGGCCACGAGCTTGAACCCTTTAGCACCTGAGTCCTCAACTCATTGTTTGTTCGTATCTGTTGTGCTCGGGGCCGCTGTTGTTGCTGGTGCTCCTTGAGCAACAGTTGATCCAGACCTGAACTAGAGGGTTCTTAGCCACACGACTTATGCTCCGAATTTCTCGGCCGCCCGGGGAACATGATTGGACAATGGACTGTAGTAAGGTCCCTGGTGTTGCAGCCAGGTCCTGCAGGTCGGGTGAAAACTCCGAAGTGGGCAGATGAGTAGCACTCCGGCCGCGAGGGACTCGCCAGATTTTGAGGCTAGAATACTGGGATATCGCCAGTGGCGTTGCCACACCCAAGTTGCACCTCCACATTAGTCGTAATTGAGAGTGGCACACCATACTTTCTCCGTGTCTCACCGCGGAGCCACATGCCCTCGTGTCTCAGCGGTAGACCCAGCTGGTGGTCCCTACGTAAGGTATTCCCAGCTAGCGAATGATAGACCCGAGCGGAGTAGATGCGGATGGGTCGGGAAACAACAAACCTCGCGGACCGGATTATCTCTATGTCGTATCTGGCTCCGGGTGGCCACGATTGGCAACGGCCAATGCTGAAGCATTCTGATCCCAATCTTGGATCTCAAGTTAGACTGGAGACTTGAAACTGGTGGTGTTTAACACGAAGGGGGAGATCTTGGGTTATTGTTTAGGAAATGCAACGCCTAGCTCCCCTAGAGCTTATGCACCTTCATCACTCCGATCGAAGATGCCTTTGACGTCAAGTGGTTTTTGCAGCATGAGATTGCCAACATTGGTGCCGCCCAGGACTTAGGATGTAGGCTCGGCTTGAGTGGATGTGTTAGGACAACAGCCTTACAAGCTCCGTAAGTGGATCTACATATCTTCTCTTCTAGTTGATGTTTCTGAGGGGGATGATTTGTTTAGGGTTGTGTAGCTGTTGTGAGAAAGACCAATGGATCACAGCAGGAAGCTAGAGCTCCTTTCATGGCCAGACTGAGCGGCCGGCCCAATAACTGGCGAATTGATCTGTACCAACCGTGGTCTGAAACAGGACCAGCTCGTCTGTACTATCGATGGATCCTTTAGAGACAAAACAAGGTGATTTTAGCTTGCGACGGGTGGTTGTATACGGGGAAGGTACGTATGCATTGTTGGAGATGCGTACGGTCGAGGTAGAAAAGCTCTGGTGCTTTGCATGCAGGCGAGTTGTTTATTAGCCTCTGTTTCTTGGGGTGCTACGCTGACTTGACCTAGTAGGGCCCTGTTGCTCCTGCTTTACTGAGTGCTGCGTGTACTTTCATGGCCTGTCGGTTACTTAAAAATGAAATGAGTGTAAAGACTACTCTTTGCCCGACATGATCGATCACGTACTAGAATCTCAAGTAGGTATTGGTAGGCGCTCTACTCGGGGAATTGGTAATGTTTGTTTTCCTTCCCTAGCAGTCCATACCAGGAAACCCGCACCGTTGTGCTCTGGACTCATCACATCGCGCCAAGTGGTCCATACTCGCCAGGTGCAATATGCCGGTTGGCTTAGAAAGGTTCAAAAATGGTAGGCAATATCCCAATTCAATCGTTTTCTATAACTTATCGCCGTTTTCTCTTACACAATCCCGCGAAGAAAGAGCCGGGCTTAGTTCTTGTTTAGTTGCAACCTCACTCATCCCACGCATCGGCGGCCTTCCCGGTCCGCTCGATTTGACTCTACAAACCTCAAAGCTACTTTTTTTTTTCTCTTCATCGTCCGCCAACTGCTGTCAAGTTTCCGTTGGTAAGGCGGCAGAGGTTCCTAAGTATAATGCTTTCGAGAAGGGAGATCTGTTTCATCCCAGTCGAGGGGCGAGGAACGTCGTGAGTGGTTTCCACGGTGCTTCCTTTGTCCCACATTATCAAGAAAGATCTAAATGCTTGTGGTTTATTATTTTCTTTAAAAAGTCCTCATGGCACCCTTAATTGCACTTGAGGGCATCCACATCTGTTCAGGAAGAGGTAATCTGTTGGACAAGACAACTAGTACCGGGGAGGTGGGCAGTCCTTAATTTCCGCGCATATGAGTTTGACCACAGTGGCTTGGAACCAACAATCGCGCAAATGCAAATTCGATGCTGAAGACACACCACCACTCAATCATAGCCAAAAGCCGGCTCTTTTATGGGGTCTACCCAGTACACGTGAAGGGGCCATGCTTATGTTCCAAATCTTTTCAGTGCAACCGGGTAATGAGTTTCAACCGGGGCCACCTGTGCCCAAATTGATGCTGTACTCGCTCACTTGTGTCCGCGCTCGGCAAATCTCGCGAATGGGGAGGTACCACCGTAGTGGACCACCGTATGTTACCACCATCTAATCGCCAACGTTGACGGCGGAAGGGTAGGCCACGGCTCCGCCAACCCTCTGCCCCAAGTATTGATACACCACGAAGCTGGCGCTCTCAAAGAGAACAAACCAACGATTCCAATGTAGCGCATTTCGTTGAGGCTACACCGCATGATATGCAGATGTTGTGACAAATATGTGTGATCCGAGGCTGTTGGTTCGCACTGAAACAACCTAATCT
>Ga0164242_10004415_pt1 | contig 15801 bp, 14 predicted proteins | sample OricomgcompostMG_FD_108783 | JGI IMG/M metagenome (GOLD analysis project Ga0164242, IMG submission 108783) | Miracle-Growth compost microbial communities from Emeryville, California, USA - Original compost - Miracle growth compost (MG) ... | reverse complement strand
GGCAGGTCGAACGGCGCGCGGTTGGTCTCACCGACGACCGAGATCGCGTAGATGCAGAACGACACGATCAGCGGGATGACGTTCCACAGGTGCCGCTGCGAGTACACGATGCCGGACGTCGACATGGTTCCCGAGAACAGGAACACCGCGACCATCGACAGGCCCATCGCGACCTCGTAGGAGATCACCTGGGCCGCCGAGCGCAGGCCACCGAGCAGCGGGTAGGTCGAGCCGGACGACCAGCCGGACAGGATGATGCCGTAGACGCCGAGACCGGAGCAGGCGAACACCACGAGCACGCCGACCGGCAGGTCGGTGAGCTGCAGCGGCGTCTTGTGGCCGAACATCGACACGACCGGGCCGAACGGGATGACCGAGAACGCGAGGAACGCCGGCACCGCCGACACGATCGGCGCGAGGAAGTAGACGGCCTTGTCGGCGAGAGCCGGGATGACCTCTTCCTTGAAGGCGAGCTTCACGCCGTCGGCCAGCGACTGCAGGATGCCCCACGGTCCGACGCGGTTCGGGCCGATGCGGTTCTGCATGCGGCCGACGACCTTGCGCTCGAAGACGATCGTGAACAGCGTCATCACGACGAGGAACACGAACACCATCAGCATCTTGATCAGCACCAGCCAGAACGGCTGGTCGCCGAATCCGGGCAGGTTCTGCACGCTGCTCGCGAGGATCATGCGTTCTCTCCCGAAGCGGAGACACCGACGACCGGCGGCGCGTCGGAGCGGGTGAGCCGGACCGGCGTACCGGTCGTGGCACCGAGCGTCGCCCGCACCGAGCAGCCGCGGGCGTTGGTCGGCAGCCAGACTGTGTTGTCGGCGATCTCGCCGATCTCGACCGGCGCGACGATGACGCCGCGGTCGGTCGCCACCGCGACGCGCTCGCCCTCGGCGACACCGACCGACGACGCGGTCGCGGCGCTCAGCACGGCGCGTACCAGCTTGGCGGTGTCGGCGAGGTGGACGTCGCCGTCCTGGCCGCGGCCGGCGTCGAGCAGCTCGTGCCAGGTCGCCAGCCGGATCGTCCCGTCGGCGGGCACCGGCGTGGCGGCGACCGACGGGGCGGAGGCACGGACGCTCGTCGTGCCGAGCCGCGCGAGCTCGGCGCGGGCCTGCTCGACCGTGCGGACGCCCAGCCGGACGTCCATCTCGTCGGCCAGCGCGTCCAGAACCTGCGCGTCGGTGAGCGCGCCGGTGCCGGTGATCGTCAGGTCGAACGGACGGGTGCGTCCCTCCCACGTGACGAACGTGCCGGCCTTCTCGGCGGACGGCGCGACCGGCAGCACGACGTCGGCGTGCTCGGTGACCGCGCTGTGGCGGATCTCGAGGCTGACGATGAAGCCGGCCCGCTCGAGGGCCTCGTGCGCGAGCGCCGGGTCGGCGGCGTCGGCCGGGTCGACCGCGCCGACGAGCAGCGCGGCGATCGAACCGTCGGCGGCCGCGCGCAGGATCGCGTCGGTGTCGCGGCCCGGCGTGGTCACCAGGCCGATGCCCCAGACCGCCTCGACCTCGGCCCGCGCGGCTGGGTCGGCGATGGCGCGTCCGCCCGGTAGCAGGGTGGGCAGCGCGCCGGCGTCGATCGCGCCGCGCTCGCCCGCCCGCCGCGGCACCCAGGCCAGCTTCGCGCCGGTGCGCTGCGCGAGCTGCGCGGCCGCGGTCAGCGCGCCCGGCGAGGACGCGAGCCGCTCGCCGACCAGCACGACCGCACCCGGCTCGGACAGCGCCGAGACGACCCCCGCCTCGAGGCCGACGAGTGCGGCGGCCTCGCCCGAGGCGGGCACCTGCAGCAGCGTGCCGTTGAGCTTGCTCAGCCCGCGCGACGCGAGCGGCGCGACCGAGAAGACCTTCGTGCCGTGCTTGCGGACACCCTTGCGCAGGCGCAGGAAGACGATCGGCGACTCCTCCTCCGGCTCGAAGCCGGCGAGCAGCACCGCGGGGGCGTCCTCGATCGTCTGGTACGAGACGTTGTCGATGCCGACGCCGGCGACGTGGCTCGCGAGGAACGCGGTCTCTTCGGCGCTGACCGGGCGGAACCGCTCGTCCACGTCGTTCGTACCGAGCACGACGCGCGCGAACTTCGCGTACGCGTACGCGTCCTCCTGGGTCAGCCGGCCGCCCGGCAGCACGCCGACGCCACCGCGGTCGGCGGCCTCGGCGAGGCCCTGCGCCGCGCGCTCGAGCGCCTCGGGCCACGAGACCTCGACGAGCTCACCCTTGCTGTTGCGGGCGAGCGGCACGGTGAGCCGGTCGCGCTGCATCGGGTACTCGAAGGCCCACCGGCCCTTGTCGCAGTTCCACTCCTCGTTGACGAACGGGTCCTCGCCGGCGAGGCGGCGGGTGACCCGGCCGCGGCGCCAGTCGACGCGCAGCGCGCAGCCGGACGCGCAGTGCTCGCACGTCGAGTCGGTCGAGCGCAGGTCGAACGGGCGCGCACGGAACCGGTAGGACGCGTTGGTCAGTGCGCCGACCGGGCAGATCTGCACGGTGTTGCCGGAGAAGTAGGACTGGAACGGCACCTCTTCGGACGTGCCGATCTGCTGCTCCGCGCCACGCTCGAGCAGGTCGATGAACGGGTCGCCGGCGATCTGCTCGGAGAAGCGGGTGCAGCGCTGGCACAGCACGCACCGCTCGCGGTCGAGCAGCACGTTGGCCGAGATCGCGATCGGCTTCGGGAACGTCCGCTTCTGCTCGACGAAGCGCGAGTCGGCGCGGCCGTTGCTCATCGCCTGGTTCTGCAGCGGGCACTCGCCACCCTTGTCACAGACCGGGCAGTCGAGCGGGTGGTTGATCAGCAGCAGCTCCATGACGCCCTGCTGCGCCTTGTCGGCCACCACGGAGGTCAGCTGCGTCTTGACGACCATGCCCGGCATGACCGTCGTGGTGCACGACGCGGCCGGCTTCGGCATGCCGCGGCCGTTGCCCATGTCGGTGACCTCGACCAGGCACTGGCGGCAGGCACCGGCCGGGTCGAGCAGCGGGTGGTCGCAGAACCGCGGGATCTGGATGCCCAGCTCCTCCGCGGCGCGGATCAGCAGCGTGCCCTTCGGGACGGAGATCTCGATGCCGTCGATGGTGACGGTGACGAGGTCGTCCTTCTTCTCGACGGGCGCGTCTTGCGTCGCGGTCACTAGTGCGCTCCTGCCAGCGTGCGGGCTCCCGGAAAGGGACAACCGTGGTTCTCGATGTGCGCGAGGTACTCGTCGCGGAAGTACTTGATCGAGGACGAGACCGGGCTGGTGGCACCGTCGCCGAGCGCGCAGAACGCGCGACCGAGGATGTTGTCGGACAGGTCGAGCAGCGTGTCGAGGTCCTCCTCGGTCGCCTCGCCCCGCTCGAAGCGGTCGTAGATGCCGACGTACCAGTACGTCCCCTCGCGGCACGGCGTGCACTTGCCGCACGACTCGTGCTTGTAGAACTCGCTCCACTTCTTCGTGGCGCGCACGACGCAGTCGTCCTCGTCGAAGATCATCACCGCGGACGTGCCGTTCATCGAGCCGGCCTTGACCGCCGCGTCGAAGTCGAGCGGGATGTCCAGGTGCTCCTTGGTGAACAGCGGGGTGGACGAGCCGCCCGGCGTCCAGAACTTCAGGTCCTTGCCACGGGACATGCCGCCCGCCATGGCGAGCAGCTCGCGCAGCGTGGTGCCCATCGGCGCCTCGTACTGGCCCGGGTTCTTCACGCGTCCGGACAGCGAGTACATGTTCGGGCCGGGCGAGCCCTCGGGGCCCATCTTCTTGAACCAGTCCGCGCCGCCGAGCACGATGCCGGGGACGCTCGCGAGCGTGCCGACGTTGTTGACGACCGTCGGCGCGTCGTACAGGCCGTTGGTCGCCGGGAACGGCGGCTTGAGGCGCGGCTGGCCGCGCCGGCCCTCGAGCGAGTCGAGCAGCGCGGTCTCCTCGCCGCAGATGTACGCACCGGCGCCGGCGTGCACGGTGATGCGGCAGTCGAAGCCCGAGCCGAGGATGTTGCGGCCGAGGTAGCCCGCCGCCTCGGCCTCCTTCACCGCGGCGGTGACCCGGCGCAGCGCGTGCACGGCCTCGCCGCGGATGTAGATGAACGCGTGGTTCGCACGCACCGCGAAGCTGGCGATGATGATGCCCTCGATCAGCGCGTGCGGGTCGTTCATCATCAGCGGCAGGTCACGACAGGTGCCGGGCTCGCCCTCGTCGGCGTTGATCACCACGTAGTGCGGCTTGCCGTCGTCCTGCGGGATGAACTGCCACTTCATGCCGGTCGGGAAGCCCGCGCCACCACGTCCGCGCAGGTTGGAGTCCTTGACCATCGCGATCAGGTCGTCGGGCGCGATCGTCAGCGCCTTGCGCAGGCCGGCGTAGCCGTCCAGGCGCTCGTAGTTCGCGATCTTCCACGGCTGGTCGGTGCCGAACCGCTTGGTCAGTACAGGGGTCAGCGGCATGTCAGGCCTCTCCGCCGCGGGTGTCGTCGTCGACGCGGTTGCGTTCCGAGGTCGGCTCGGCCGGGTTCGACTCGTCCGATTCGTGGGTCTGCAGCGGGGCGTCGCTCTGGCTCGGCGCCTGCTGCGCGGCGGCCCGCTCCGCCGTCGACTCGGCGGTCTGGGACGAGCTGCTGCTCGCCGCGTAGGACGGCGCGGTCTCGCCACGCTGCAGCGCGAGCTTGACGCCGACCTCGGTCGGGACGCCGGTGCCGTTCGCGTCCGGAGCGATGGAGGTCTCGTCGTCGTAGAAGCCGGCGATCTGGCGTTCCATCTGCTTGAACGAGCACAGCGGCGCGCCGCGGGTCGGGGCCGGGCGCTCGCCGTTGCGCAGCTGGCTGACCAGGGTGCGTGCACTACCGACGGTCTGGTTGTCGAAGAACTCGTAGTTGACCGTGACGACCGGGGCGTAGTCGCACGCGGCCAGGCACTCGGCGTGCTCGAGCGTGATCTTGCCGTCGGCGGTCGTCTGGTTGTTCTTGACGCCGAGCTCGTCGCTCAGCTCGGCGAAGATCTCGTCGCCGCCGAGCATGCCGCACAGCGTGTTCGTGCAGACGCTGACCAGGTACTCCCCGGTCGGCGTGCGCTTGTACATCGTGTAGAACGTCGCGACCGCCTGTACCTGCGCCTTGGTGATGCCGAGGCGGTCGGCGCAGAACGCGATGCCGTCGGGCGTGATCTGGCCCTGCACCGACTGCACGAGGTGCAGCATCGGCAAGAGCGCGGAACGTCCCTTGCCTTCGGGGTAGCGGGCGATGATCTCCTCCGCCTCGGCGTGGGTCTTCGCGTCGAAGACGCTCGGGTCGCCGGGACGGTCGAGTTGGATCACGCTGGTGCGGAAGTTCGACCGGCCGGAGTCCGCGACCGCGGCCGAGGTCTCCATGCCGGTGACCGCGTCGGACGGGCCGAACGGGTCGGTGCCGTAGTTCGGACCGGCGTTCGTGCTTGGCAGATCGGTCATCGGTCGCAGCCACCCATCACGGGGTCGATCGAGGCGACGGACGCGATCACGTCGGCGACCATGCCACCGATCGACATCGCGGCCGTGCCCTGCAGGTTGATGAAGGACGGCTCGCGGAAGTGCACCCGGTACGGGCGCGTGCCGCCGTCACTGACCACGTGCGCACCGAGCTCGCCGCGCGGCGACTCGACGGCCGTGTAGACCTGGCCCGGCGGGACGCGGAAGCCCTCGGTCACCAGCTTGAAGTGGTGGATCAGCGACTCCATCGAGGAGTTCATGATCTTCTGGACGTGCTCGAGCGAGTTGCCCATGCCGTCCGGGCCGAGGCTCAGCTTCGCCGGCCACGCGATCTTCGGGTCGTCCACCATCGTCGGTCCGGGCGCGAGCCGGTCGAGCACCTGCTCGACGATCTTCAGCGACTCCCACATCTCGGCGACGCGCACGACGAAGCGCGACCACGAGTCGCCGCGGTCGTCGGTGGGCACCTCGAAGTCGAACGTCTCGTAGCCGAGGTACGGCTCGGTCTTGCGGATGTCCCACGGCAGGCCGGCCGCACGCAGCAGCGGGCCGGTGATGCCGAGCGCCAGGCAGCCCTCGACGCCGATCCAGCCGACGTCCTTGAGCCGGTTGACCCAGATCGTCTGGCCGCGCAGGAGCTTGTCGACGCCGTGCAGCTCCTCGCGCATCTCCTTGATCCAGGCGCGGATCTTCTCCTCGTAGTCCGCCGGCAGGTCCTGCGCGACGCCGCCGGGACGGACGTACGCGTGGTTCATGCGCAGACCGGTGACCAGCTCGAGGATGTCCAGCGTGCGCTCGCGGGCGCGGAAGCCGTTGGTCATCGCGGTCAGCGCGCCGAGCTCCATGCCGCCGGTCGCGAGCCACACCCAGTGCGACGACAGGCGGTTGATCTCCATCATCATCACGCGGATGAGGTTGGCCCGCTCGGGCACCTCGATGCCGAGCAGCTTCTCGACGCCGAGGCAGTAGACCGTCTCGTTGAAGATCGGGCTGAGGTAGTCGGCGCGGGTCAGGAACGTGACGCCCTGGGTCCAGGTGCGGAACTCGGTGTTCTTCTCGATGCCGGTGTGCAGGTAGCCGATGACGACGCGGGCGTCGGTGACGGTCTCGCCCTCGAGCTCGAGCACCAGCCGCAGCACGCCGTGCGTGGACGGGTGCTGCGGACCCATGTTGAGGACGAGGCGCTCTTCCTCGAGCGGATCGCCGCCCAGGCTGCCGACGACGGAGTCCCAGTCGCCGCCGCTGAGGTTGTAGACGCGGCCCTCGGTCGTCTGCCGGCTCGGGGCGTAGCTGTCGGTGTCGGTTGGCTGGCTCACTTGTAAGCCCTCCGCTCGTCTGGAGGCGGGATGGTGGCGCCCTTGTACTGCACCGGGATGCCGCCCAACGGGTAGTCCTTGCGCTGGGGGTGACCGTCCCAGTCGTCCGGCATGAGGATGCGGGTCAGCGCCGGGTGGCCGTCGAAGACGATGCCGAACATGTCGAACGTCTCGCGCTCCTGCCAGTCGGCGGTCGGGTAGAGCGCGACGACGGACGGGATGTGCGGGTCGGCAACGCTGACCGCGACCTCGACGCGGATGCGGCGCCGGTAGGTCATCGAGGTCAGGTGGTAGACCGCGTGCAGGCGGTTGGTCGCCGCGTCGTTCGGGTTGTAGTAGTCGACGCCGCTGACGCTGGACAGCAACTCGAAGCGCAGGGACGGGTCGTTGCGCAGCGCGGTCATGATCGGGATCAGGTGCTCGCGCGCGACGTGCAGCGTCAGCTCGCCGCGGTCGACGACGATCTTGGTGACGCCCTCGGCCAGCGCCGGGTACGCGGCGTCCAGGCTGTCGACGACCTCGTCGAAGTAGCTGCCGAACGGGCGGGTCGCCTCGGGCGGGGTCCACGGCTCGCGGACCAGGCCGCCGAAGCCGGACGTGTCACCGGAGCCGGCGACACCGAACATGCCGCGGCGCTCGATGCCGAACGGCTGGTCGTTCGGGCCCTCGGAGACCGTCGACCGCTGGATGTTCGCGGCGGACTGCTCGGGCGCGCTGTCGTCCGGGACCGGACGCTCGGTGGGAGAGCTCATGTCGTCCTACTTCGCGTACTTGATCGACGACGGGACCAGCTCGACCTTCTTGTCGGCCAGGCGCGCGGCACGCTTCGGGCCGAGCGGCTCGTTCATGATCTTGTGGTGCAGCTTGAGCACCGCGTCGATCAGCATCTCCGGCCGCGGCGGGCAGCCGGGCAGGTACATGTCGACGGGGACGACGTGGTCGACGCCCTGCACGATCGCGTAGTTGTTGAACATGCCGCCGCTGGACGCGCACACGCCCATCGACAGCACCCAGCGCGGCTCGGCCATCTGGTCGTAGATCTGGCGCAGGACCGGGGCCATCTTCTGGCTCAACCGGCCGGCCACGATCATCAGGTCGGACTGGCGCGGGCTGGGCCGGAAGACCTCCATGCCGAAGCGTCCGGAGTCGTAGCGGGGCGCGCCGAACGTCATCATCTCGATGGCGCAGCACGCGAGGCCGAAGGTCACCGGCCACAGCGAGGACTTGCGCGTCCAGTTGACGACCGCCTCGACGGTGGTGAGCAGAACGCCGTCCGGCAGCTTCTCTTCAAGACCCACTATGCACATCCCTCTTCGCGCGAGCGCTCATCGGCCACTCGCTCCGCGCCTCGCTCGCTAACGCTCGCTGCGATGCTCACTCGTGCAGCCCTCAGTCCCAGTCCAGTCCGCCGCGGCGCCAGACGTAGGCGTAGGCGACGAACACGGTGACGATGAAGATGATGATCTCAATGAGCCCGAACAGGCCGAGCGCCTTGTTGGCGACGGCGTACGGGTACAAGAAGATGATTTCGATGTCGAAGACGATGAACAGCATCGCCGTCAGGAAGTACTTGATCGGGAACCGACCCGGGCCCATCGGCTGCGGGGTCGGTTCGATGCCGCACTCGTAGAAGTCGAGCTTGGCCCGGTTGTACCGGCGCGGGCCGGTGAACGGGGCGATGGCGACGGAGAAGAACGCGAACCCGAATGCCAGGGCGAACAGCAGCAGGATCGGCAGATAGGGCGCAAGCATCTAGCCCTGGTCCCCCTTTGTTCCGGTCATGACGTCCGATTTCACAGGCTATCTCTCACCCCCCGGCCGCCTGTGGCCGGGCTCCGGGCTACCGGAGAGCGGGCGTGAGCTTGGTCAGCACGGAGATCACCCGGTCGCTCAGGTCACCGTCGTGCGGGTCGGTCAGATTGGCGAGCAGCTTGAGCACGAAGCGCATCAGCGCCGGGTGCGGCAGGCCGTGCCGGGTGCAGGCGCGCATCACCTCGGGACGTCCGATCAGCTTCACGAACAGGCCACCGAGCCGGTAGTAGGCGCCCCACTCCTCGGCCATCCGCGCGGGGTAGGCGGCCAGCGCCTTCTCGCGGGACGGGCCCTCGGGACGCGCCAGTGCCTGGACGACCGCCTCGGCGGCGAAGCGTCCGGACTCCATCGCGTAGGGGATGCCCTCGCCGTTGAACGGGTTGACGCTGCCGCCGGAGTCGCCGACGAGCAGCATGCCGCGCAGGTAGTGCGGGGTGCGGTTGAAGCCCATCGGCAGCGCGGCACCACGCGTCGGCACGGTCGCGTTCTCCTCGCGCAGGCCCCACTCCTCGGGAGTGTTGTCGAGCCAGCGCGTCAGCATCGCGCGGTAGTCGGTGTTCTGGAAGCCGGCGCTCGAGTTGAGCACACCGAGACCGGCGTTGACCGTCCCGTCGCCCATGCCGAAGATCCAGCCGTAGCCGGGCAGCAGGTTGGACTCGTTCGGGACGCCGTCCCACAGCTCGAGCCACGACTCGAGGTAGTCGTCGTGGGTCTTCGGGCTGGTGTAGTAGCGGCGCACGGCGACACCGAGCGGGCGCTTGTCGTTGCGGTGCACGCCGAGCTTCTGGGCGAGCTTGCCGCTGACGCCCTCGCAGGTGAGGACCAGGGGCGCGCGGAACTCGACGGGCTTCTTGTCCGAGCCCTGCTTACCGGTCACGCCGGTGACCCGGCCGGTTCGGTCGACGATCGGCTCGGTGATCGTGGTGTTCTCGTACAGCCGGGCGCCGGCCTTGACGGCCTGGTTCGCCAGCAGGGCGTCCAGGTCGGCTCTCGGGCGGACCAGGCCGTAGGACGGGAAGCTGGTGAGTTCGGGCCAGTCGAGGTGCAGGCGCTGGCCGCCACCGATGACGCGCAGGCCCTTGTTGTGCAGCCAGCCTGCGTTCTCGCTGACGTCGATGCCCATCTCGACCAGAGCGCGGGTGCCGCGCGGGGTCAGGCCGTCGCCGCAGACCTTCTCGCGCGGGAAGGAGGTCTTCTCGAGCAGCAGGACGTCCAGCCCGGCGGTGGCGAGCCAGTAGGCGGCGCTGCTGCCGGACGGGCCCGCGCCGACGACGATGACATCGGCGTCGTAGCGCTTGCTGTCCGGAGCCGCCGCCTGCGGCCGCACCGCGAGGTCAGGTGCCGTCATCCGCGTTCGACCCTCCTGCTTGTGAACGCCTTCACGACGTCCCTCCGCAGTCTAGGCGCCGCCGTTCCGCCCCCTTCGACCCCCTGTTCGGACCATCGAAGCCGCCCGAATCTGGTCCGAACGGGGGCCTCGTGCTCGGACTGGTCGCGATGGGACTGTGGACAACCGGTCGGACGGCCCGCGGTGGCACGATCCTCATCAGGTGACGGGTGCGCTGGTCCTCGGACCGAGCTACGAGTGGCGTCGGGCATGGGAGCGGCGGCACCGCGAGCTGGGACGTTCGGCGGCCGGGCGGTTCGCCCGCGACCATGGGTTCGTCCTGAGCCGGGAGGACCTGCGCGCCGTCGGTGTCGACTACGCCGAGGCGCGACGCGAGCTGCGCGCCGGACGCTGGACGCGGATCGCGCGCGGGTTCGTCGCGCCGTTCACGCTCGACTCGACGGGCTTCGGGCGACAACGCGAACAGCACGCGCTCGTGTGCGCCGCCGTACTCCGCGGCCGCCGCGATTGCGTCGTGGCCGGCCGAAGCGCGGCCATCCTGCGCGGCATCCCGACCCTGACCGTCCCGGATCGCCCGGAGCTGATCTGCTGGAACCGCGACTCGACCACCGGCAGGCACGGAACGGCCCTCGTCAGAGCGACACCCATCGCCCGCGAGGACGTACTCGACTGGTTCGGCGTACCCCTCACCCGGATGGCGCGCACGGTCGTCGATCTGGCTCGCGTCGACCGGCGGGAGGCGATCGTCGTCGCCGATGCCGCGCTGCGCGAGTCGCTGACCGACCCCGATGCCTTGGCTGCGACGGTGGCGGCGTCGGCCGGTCTGCCCGGGATCGCGACGGCGCGCGCGCTCGTCCCGCTCGCCTGCCCGAAGGCGGAATCACCGCTCGAGTCCGTCACCCGGCTGGCCATGCACGACGACGGCTTCCCGCCACCCGAGCCGCAAGGTCTCGCCGCCGGCTTCCACGTGGACTTCCTGTGGGCCGATCGGCGGATCGTGCTCGAGACCGACGGGAGGGTGAAGTACCCGGCTCCGAGCGACGGCGACGACGACCCGCTGTGGCTCGAGAAGCGCCGGGAGATCGCGATCCGGCGCGCCGGGTTCACCGTTCTTCGTGTCATCTGGCGCGACGTCATGACTGACTGGCCGGCCACGTCACGCTGGCTGCGGGCCGAACTCGGCATCAGATGACTCCACCAGGCCCCCGGTCGGACCAGATTCGGCCGCCTTTCGTGGTCCGACCGGGGGGTCGACCGGGTTAGGCGACCGGTTCAGGCGTGGTGGCGCCATCCGTCGCAGCATGTGACGCTTGCTCCTCTTGCGCCGGACGTGAATCTCGGCGCACCAGAGCCAGCACGATCACTCCGGCGACGAGTCCGGCGATCGCCGAGACGTAGAGCGTCATCTGCACGCCGCTCACCGCGGCCGCGTGCAGCGCGTCGTCGAGCGCCGCCCGCGCCGAGGCCGGCACCGACCGCAGCAGCACCGGCGACTGCCCGCCCGCCACGGCCTGCGCGACCCGTCCCGCGGCCGGCACGTGGTGCGACGACAGCGACGACTGCGCCCGCGTCGCGAACACCGAGCCGAGCGCCGCGATGCCGAACGCGAACCCGAGCTGGCGCGCCGTGTTGACCGCACCGGCCGCCATGCCGCCGCGCTGCACCGGCACCGCCGACATCGCGGTCGACGACAGCGTCGGGGTCGCCATGCCCACGCCGATGCCGATCACGAAGAACCCGGGCAGCAGCGCCGGCCAGGACGCGGACCCGTGCACGAGCAGCCCACCGACCACCCCACCGAGCCCGATCAGCAGCAGCCCGCCGCCGATGAGCGGCCCGGGCGCGGCCTTGTGCAGCACCCGGCCGAGCGCCGCGGACGTGACGAACGACGCCAGCGACAGCGGCAGCCCGGTCAGACCGGCCTGGATCGGGCTCAGTCCCAGCACCGACTGCATCCAGATGGAGGTGTACGTGAAGGACGCGAACGCCGCGAACGTCAGCAGCAGCCCGGCGACCAGGGTGCCGACGAACGCGCGGTTGCGCATCAGCCCGAGGTCGAGCATCGGCTGCGCGGTGCGCGCCTCGATCACCACGAACACCGCGCCCAGGACGACCGCCGCGACCAACATCCCCCACGCGCCGGTCGACGACCAGCCGTGCTCGTTCGCCCGGATCAGCCCGTACGTCGCCGCCGCCGCAGCAGCGGTGAACACGACCATGCCCGGGACGTCCACGCGCTGCCGCACCGGCGGATGCGCATCGGTCAGCACGACCGCGCACATCACGATCGCGACGACGCTGACCGGCAGGTTCACGAAGAAGATCCACCGCCACGAGATGCCCTCGGTCAGCAGCCCGCCGATGATCGGCCCCACCGCGGCGGACGCGCCCGACACCGCGCCCCACAGCCCGTAGGCGGTGCCGCGGTCGCGTCCGGAGTACGAGCTGTTCAGCAGCGCGAACGTCGTCGCGAACATCGCGGCGGCACCGACGCCCTGCACCGCCCGCGCGGTGATCAGCACGCCGGAGTTCGGCGAGATGCCGCACACCAGCGAGGACACCGCGAACAGCGCGAGCCCGCCGATGTACGCGCGCCGGTGACCGACCTGGTCGGCGATCGAGCCGGTACCCAGCACCAGCGCGGCGAGGGTCAGCGCGTACGCGTCGACCACCCACTGCAGCGATCCGAACGAGGTCTTGAGGTCGACCGCCATGTCGGGCAGCGCGACGTTCACGATCGTGACGTCGATCAGCAGCATGAACGTGCCGAGGCACACCGCGATCAGCGGCAACCACTTGCGCATGGGGATCAGTCCCTCCGGAGTACGAGTGCGCGACCAGTCTGCTGATACCGACGGACAACGCACCCCCAGATCGACGGTGGGACGTAGATTTCCGTCATGGGAACGAGCCTCGCGCGGGAATCCACCGTGCTTGACGCCGTGGACGCCCGGATCGTGCGCGCCCTGCAGCTCAATCCGCGCGCCGGATTCGCAACGATCGCGGACGTTCTGGGGCTCTCCGAGCAGACCGTCGCGCGCCGCTACCGCCGCCTGCGGCGCGCCGGCATCGTGCGCGTGCTCGGCGTGGTCAACCCGGCCGCGCTCGGGCAGAGCACCTGGCTCGTGCGGGTGCGCTGCCGCCCGGACGGGACGACCTCGCTCGCCGAGGCACTCGCCCAGCGCGAGGACGTCGCGTGGGTGGCGCTGTCCGCAGGCGGCTCGGAGATCACGTTCTCGGTGCGCTCGCGCACTCGCGAGCAGCGCGACCACCTGCTCGTCCAGCGCCTGCCCCGGACCGCGCCGGTGCTCGACATCCAGGCGTCCGTCCTGCTGCACCAGTTCGTCGGTGGACGTTCCGACGACTGGGCCGGTCTGTCCGCCCGGCTGACCGGGGCGGAGACGGCGCGGCTCGGCGCGACGGAGATCCCCGTCCCGTCCCGCACCACGCGGCCGATCACGCTGGAACCGCACGACGACGCGCTGCTCGCGACGCTGATGAGGGACGGCCGCGCGAGCTACGCCGAACTGGCCGCGGCGAGCGGGCTCAGCGAGGGACGTGCCACCCGACGCGTCGCCGCGCTGATCGACAGCGGGGCTGTATACATCGACGTCGACCTGGCGGCCGCGGCCATGGGCTTCACGACACAGGCCAACCTGTGGATGCGCGTCGCGCCGTCCGCGCTGCACGCGGCGGGCACCGCGCTGCAGAAGATGCCGCAGGTCGCGTTCGCCGGCGCGACCTCCGGGCAGCACAACCTGTCCGCCGCGGTGATCTGCCGGACCCTGGACGAGCTCTACGCGTTCACGACCGAGCAGGTCGGCGCGCTCGAGGGCGTCCAGACGCTCGAGGTCTCACCCGTCCTGCGGCATGTGAAGCAGTCCGGCGCACTGACCGAGGGCGACCGGCTGGCGCCGCCCGAATAGTGGTTGCTCCACCGTCCCGGCGACGGCGGAGCAACCACGATCGGTCGGGTTACTTGACGTCGAGCAGGTCGATGACGAACACGAGCGTCTCGCCGGACAGGCGGTGGCCCGAGCCGGCCGGCCCGTACGCCTTCTCCGGCGGGATCGTCAGTTGGCGACGGCCGCCGACCTTCATGCCCGGGATGCCCTCCTGCCAGCCCTGGATCAGGCCACGCAGCGGGAACTCGATCGACTCACCACGGTTCCAGGACGCGTCGAACTCGTAGCCGTCCTTGAACTGCACGCCGACGTAGTGGACCTCGACCGTGTCGCCCGGCTGTGCTTCCTTGCCGGTGCCCACGACGATGTCGAGGATGTCCAGGTCCTTGGGCGGCTCGCCGCCAGCGGTCTCGATGACCGGCTTCTCCAGTGCCATGGCCCCCATCCAACACCGGTGCGCGAGACTGGCGCCCGTGACCGTCCGTGACGCCCTGCTCGCCGACCTCGACCCGGCCACCCTGTACGCGATCCTGCGGCTGCGCACGGACGTGTTCGTCGTCGAGCAGGAGTGCCCGTACCCGGAGTTGGACGGCCGCGACCTCGAGCCGTCGGCCCGGCAGCTGTGGATCGACGGCCCGGACGGGACGGTCGCCGCGACCCTGCGGCTGCTGCGCGACGCGAACGGCGACGCCCGCATCGGACGGGTCGCGACGGCAGTGGACGCCCGCGGCGCCGGGCTGGCCGCGCAGTTGATGACCCGCGCGATCGAGCTCGCCGGCGACGCCGAGATCGTCCTGGACGCGCAGTCGCACCTCACGTCCTGGTACGCGCGCTTCGGCTTCGCCCCGGACGGGGACGAGTTCGTCGAGGACGGGATTCCGCACACACCCATGCGCCGCACGGCTGCCGCCGCCCATACAGTCCAAGGATGACCACGGACTCCGCGACGCACCCGGCGACGCCGTGGCCGGACGAGGAGAGCCGGCTCGCCTCCTGGCGCAAGGCCGTCACCGAGCAGCGCGGCGGTGAGGCGTACGGCGACCTGCTCGCCGCGCACCGGCTGTTGCAGGACCGGGTCGCCGGCTGCGCGCTGCCGCACGACCTCGTCGAGACGGTCACCGCGAAGATCACCGAGCTGAACGAGCTGCTGGCACCGCATCAGGTGCCCGAGCCCGAGCGCTGGGACGGCTGGCGCCCCGACCTGCCCGGGCGTGCCCTGCCGCTGCTGCCGCCCTACCTGATCGACGAGGTCGGCGACACAACGCTGCGCGGGCGCGTGACGTTCACCCGCTTCTACCTCGGCGGCGGCGCTGCCGCGCACGGCGGCTCGCACGGCCTGCTGTTCGACGACGTGATGGGCAACGTGGTCGGCCGTCAGGACGGTGTCTCACGTACAGCCTTCCTGAAGGTCAACTATCGGCGCATCACCCCGCTCGACGTCGAGCTGACGTGGGACGTCTCCCTCGAGGACAGCGAGGGGCGTAAGCGTTGGGTTACAGCCAGGCTGTACAACCCGGCTGGGGAAGTCGTCTCGGACGCCGAGGCGTTGTTCCTGCGCCTGCTTCCGGGACAGCAGTGACCGTTCCGTCCGACCCGATCCCGGCCGACCCGCGCGACCTCGGCATGGAGCCGCATCCCGAGGGTGGCTGGTACCGCGAGACGTGGCGCTCGCGGCAGACGATCGCGACGCCGCGCGGCGACCGCGCGCTCGCGACGTCCGTCTCGTTCCTCTTGCAGCCGGGCGAGGTGTCGGCGTGGCACAGGGTCGCGTCGGACGAGCTGTGGATCTGGTCCGGCGGCGGGCCGGTGCGGGTGACGCTCGGCGGTGACGGGCCGCACCCCGGGGACGAGTCCGGTGAGTCGGTGGTGCTCGGTCCGGGCGGGCAGTTCCTCGTCCCCGCCGGGCAGTGGCAGACCGCCGAACCGGACGACGACCGCGCGACGCTCGTTGCCTGCATCGTCGCGCCGGGCTTC
>Ga0164242_10004414_pt1 | contig 15803 bp, 12 predicted proteins | sample OricomgcompostMG_FD_108783 | JGI IMG/M metagenome (GOLD analysis project Ga0164242, IMG submission 108783) | Miracle-Growth compost microbial communities from Emeryville, California, USA - Original compost - Miracle growth compost (MG) ... | reverse complement strand
TACGGGCGCACATCGACCACTACGCCGCTATCAACTTCAACCTCTGGCAGCTTACCAACGGCCACGACCTCATCGCGGCTCTGGGCATTGCCTTGCAGAACCGCGTCGGAGACCGGCTCGTGCCGCAAGCGAAGCGATCGGAGGTGGAGAAACACCTGCGACTGACCTTCGACCACGCCGATTTCCACGCGAGCGGCTTGGCCAAAAGGATCGGGGACTGGGGAGAAAGCCGAGGCGGGCTTGGGTTGTTAAGAAAAGTAGCCTAGGCGCACCGGCAATTATGGGAAACGGACTAGGCGTGGCCAACAATATCCAAATCTTCTGCGAACTCCGGACCACGGCGGAGAACGGCGAGGCCGTAACGGCCAAAATCAAGGGGTTGGGCAGCTGGGCGCGCGTCAGCACGAGCTTTTGGTATGTCGACTCGGCTCTTACTGCCTCGGAGGCGCGCGACCAGATCGCGCCCCTACTCAAAGCCGGTGACTGCCTCTTCGTCGTGAATGCCTCAAACGGCCAAGCGGCGTGGAGAGGCGTGTCAGATAAGGTCTCCGCCTTCGTCAAATCACACTGGAGCAGCTGAGGCGCTGCTTCACACTGCCGCGTGTGCGGAAGGCCTATAAGCGACGTCTAAGGCATGCCATTACGCAGGTGAACGAATGGCCAGTTTCAGGATTGTCGCCACGGTGCCTGAATGACAACAAAGGGGCGCGAAGCTGACACGCCGGTTCGCCGTTCGGGATGTCCGCTATCCCAATCTGCGCTCCTGAAACCAGACTTACCGGTTCGTCCGGCTAAGCGGCCGCGGTCCGACGAGTCAGCCATGCGCTTCACATCTTGTCGGAAACGGGTTCCGATGAACTTTCTGGATGCGCGATAAGCTCCCGGAGGGCGGCCGTGTCGCCCGCAGCGATGATGCCATAGACCGGTATGCGGCCGGCCGTTCCTGTCGGTACGTCCATTTTGTCGACGGCGTAGCGGTTTGCCGTCTCAACGACCTCGCTGAGCGGCTCTCCGTTGAAATATAGCAATCCGCGTGTCCACGCTGTCGCCAGGCTGCCGTCAGCCTTGACGCTGTTCCCAATATATCCGATCCGAGCATCCCTGTCGGGCGTTACACCAAAAGAGACCGCCTCGCCTTTGTGAACGAAGCGGGCGATCTGTTCGTGGTCGGCGGCGTGCGCCGAAGACACGGCGACCCGGATGATACCCTCGACGACCGTGACCTTTGCATCCGACCGTCCGTCGAGAGCGACGTCGAAGGCCGTGCCGACGGCCTTGACCTCGCCGCCGGCGGCGCTGACGATGAATGGCCAGCGCTTGTCATGGGCGACCTTGAACAGCGCCTCGCCGCGCTCGAGACTGACCAGCCGCCGTGTAGGTGTATAGGAAACTTCGACGGCGCTCTCGGCAGCCAGCGTGATTACTGAGCCGTCCCGCATGTCGATCACTCGCCGTTCGCCATGCCCGGCGGCATAGACGACAGGCCTATCCGACGTCGGCTGGCTGCCCGGCAGGCGCATACCAATGCCGAATAGGACGAGGACCGCCGCCGCGGCCGCTGCGGCCAACGCGCTGCCGCGCGCGATAAAGGGACCGATCCGCGAAGGAACTGGTTCCGTTTCCGCGGGGCGCTCAAAGGTGCCGAGCCAGTCCCAGAAAGCTTCGGCCTCCGCCTGCTCGCGCGGGTCGACGACTGTGCGCTGCTCGTCGAGCAGCCGCTCGAAGACCGATGTGGCCCTGGCGCCGAGATCGAACCGCTCGCCGGTCATCGCTGATCGACCCGAAGGTGACCGAGACGGCGGTAGAGATGATCGACGGCGACGATCAGGTGCTTCTGCACCATGCGCTGGCTGATCCTTAAACGGGCGGCGATCATGCCCGTGTCGAGCTCATCGAAGCGACGCATCACGAATACCTGGCGACACCGCGGCGACAGTTCGGCAAGCGCTTGTTCGAGAAGCGATTGCAGGTCGGCGCGTCGCCGTTCGTCCTCCTGCGCGGCGGGCACCTCGACCAGGTCGTCTGCGAATGGCTCGGCATTGGCGATTGCTGCCTGGCCGCCACGCCCTAGGTCGGCGAGCAGATTGCTGGCGATACGGAACAAATAGGCCTGCGGCTCGTGGACCGGATTTTCTTGGGCACGCGCAAGCAGGCGAACGTAGGATTCCTGGACAAGGTCCTCGACGAGGTCGCGATTGGCCACGCGGCGCGTGATGAAGGCCCTGAGGGCGGCAAGATAAATGGCCGCGCGCCCGTCGTCATGGAGCGACTCTCCATCGATCCTCGCCATGTCGCGCCGCGTTGCCAAGCCCGACCCCCATTTGGCTAGCTCGTTTCAATTTGACGGGATGGGGGCCGAAAAGCGAACCTAAAAATTTCACTAGAACAAAAATTTCATTTTCGAACCAGCCGAGGTTCGTTTTGGGCGCCGATCTCCGTCTTTCCTGTTTGAGCGGCCAAAACATGTCCGCTCCGGGGAAGGGGGACCAATGACGCGCTTGAAGCACATCCTGTTGGCGGGAGCCGCCGGCATTCTCGCGGTACCGGCGATGGCGGCACAAGCCGACCCGGCTGCAATCGGACACCAATTCGCGATCGACCTGCCGACGCAAACGCTCGACGCCGCGCTGTTCCAAATCTCGCGGACGACGGGCTTGCAGATCATCTTCACCGACCGCGCGATCACCACGCTTCGTGCGCCCAAGCTCGCCGGCCGTTTCACGCCGCAGCAGATGCTGGATTCAGTGCTGGCCGGAAGTGGCTATACCTACCGCTTTACCACTAAGAACACGGTGCGCATCGTCCGGTCTGATCCGGCGCATTATAGTCCGATCGACTACCAGCCGGTGCCAGCCCAGGGCGGCGGTCAAACGGCCGATCCCGCTGCTCCTGCTGCGGACGCACCGAATGGGCAACAACAGGCGGCGAGTGCCCAGCCGGACATCGTCGTGGTCGGCACCCAGATCCAGGGCAGCCAGATCGCCAAGGCGCTGCCAGTCACGGTGCTCGACACTAACCAGATCGCCGCGACCGCTGCCGTTTCCGGCGACGAACTATTCCGCTCGATCCCGCAGCTCGGCGATGTCTCGTTCAACTCTGCCTATGAGCCCAACAGCTCGAATGCGGCACGCGGCGACGTCGGCTCGGTCAATTTGCGCAATCTCGGGGTCGGCAACACGCTGGTACTGATCGACGGCCGGCGTGTCGTCACTCATCCGACCAGTCGTGCCGACGACAATCTAGTGCCGGTGCTGACGTACAACACGAACGCGATTCCCGTCGCCGGGATCAACCGGCTCGAGGTGCTGCGTGACGGCGCCGCGGCAATCTACGGATCGGATGCGGTGGCAGGCGTGGTCAATGCCGTGCTGCGCAAGGATTATCACGGCGCCAGCATCGACGCACAATATGGCCTCGCCCAGGGCACAGGGATGCACGAGGTCAGCGTCAATGGCATCACCGGCTTCGATTTCGGTCACGGCAACGGCAATATCACGCTGTTCGGCGATTACACCCACCGCTCGATGCTTCGCGCCGCCGACCAGGGTTATACCGCGTCGGACGACAAGCGACCGCTGTTCGCCGGGACGGAATTTGCCGATGCGTCCTCGCTCGATGGCCGATCGAGCACCACCCCCTGGGGCTATTTCCAGGTCCAAGGTGCGAAAGGCGGCGCCTATCAAGGCGGCACCCTCATCACCTCATCGTCGGGCTATTTTCATATCCAGCCCGACAGCAATCCGGGTTGCCTGTCGGCGCTTTCCGGCGGCATCTGCATCGACGATGGATCGATCTCGACCTCGGGCGCCGATCGCAACCTGCGCTACGACAATACCGCCGCGTCGAACCAGACGATCATGCCCGAGACCGATCGCGGCAACCTTTATGCGACGGCGCATTACGACCTGACGCCGGATGTCGAGCTGTTCGGCGAGGCGGGGCTCTATCTTGCCCGGACGCGCAGCTACCAGACCTCCAGCTATACGCTGAGCGCCACGCCGATCACCATTCCGGCGAGCAACTACTACAATCCGTTCGGCCCGGTGACCTTCGCCGACGGTACGCCCAATCCGAACCGGCTGCCGGGGCTGACCAACGTGCCCGCCTCGGGCCTGCCGGTCACGCTTCGCACCTACAACTTCTCGGACACCGGCGATAACCTGGTGATTGTCAAGAACAGCGAATACCGGCTGGTCGGCGGGCTGCGCTGGCACCTTGCCGGGTTCAAGTTTGAATCCGCCGGTCTCTATTCCCAGGCCCGGGTTAACGACCGTTCACAGGGCCTGAGCGCTACCTTGACCCAGCAGCAGCTCGCGCTGTCGACACCTGGTGCATACGATCCCTTCAACGGCGCGAATCTCGCCGATCCGAGCCTGGCCGACACCACGCGCAGCAGCCAGGCGGCGATCGACGCGATGAAGATTTGGACCAGCCGCATCTCCACTTCGACGCTTGCTTCATGGGACATCAAGGCCAACCGTGCCGACCTCCTCTCGCTTCCGGGCGGCAATCTGGGCATCGCGATCGGCGGCGAAGTGCGGCGCGAGACCCAGGACGACAACCGCGACCCGCGCGTTGACGGCACGACCACCTTTACCGACATGGTGACCGGCGTCACTTATGACAGCGACCTGGTCGGGACCAGCGCCTCACCCGACACGCATGGCGCGCGCACGGTCGAATCGCTTTATGCCGAATTGGCCGTGCCGGTAATCTCCGCCGACATGGGCGTGCCGCTCGCCCGCAATATCGAGCTGCAGATCGCCGGGCGTTTCGAAAACTACAGCGACGTGGGTTCGGTGGCCAAGCCGAAGATTGCGGGGTCGTGGGACATCGTCGATGGCCTCAGGCTGCGCGGCTCTTATTCGGAAGGGTTCAAGGCGCCGAACCTCGAGCAGGTCAACGCCACCCTCGTGACACGGTCCAATTCGCAGACCGACTGGGTCCGCTGCGAAGCGGACCTGCGCTCGGGCCGCATCACAGGGTTCGATGACTGTAGCGAAAGCTACTCGGTCACCTCGCAGCGCGCCGGCAATCCTGATCTCAAGCCGGAGGAGTCGCGGACCTGGACGGCGGGCGTGGTGCTCGAGCCCAAGTTCATCCCCTCGCGTTTCGGTCACCTGACGATCACCGCCGATTACTGGGATGTCCACCAGACCGGCATCGTGGGCCTTTTCGGGGCCAACAATGCGGTCATCGAGGACTATCTGCTGCGCGAGCAGGGCAGCAGCAATCCAAACGTCGTCCGGGCCGCCCCGACGGCCGAGGACGTAGCCCAATTCGCCGGCACCGGGATCGATCCGGTTGGCCAGATCCTCTACGTGAAAGACATCTATCGCAACCTGCTGCCGCAACATGCCTCGGGCATTGATCTCGGCGTCAGCTGGCAACTCCCGCACACCGCGATCGGCAGCTTTTCGTTCGACTTCGACGCAGCCTATCTGCGTAAATTCTATCTCTCGCCCTCGCCCGATGTCGCCGCGCTGATGGCGGCACGGGACGCTGGCCAGATCAACGCGGGGACGTTCATCAGTGGTGGCGGCGATCTCGTCCGTCAGAACGGCAAACCGAGGTGGAAGGCGTCGGGCAGCCTGACATGGAGCCTCGACCAGTTCCAGGTCGGCGCATTCACGCAATACACCGGCTCGGTCGAGGATACCGACCTCGTTGACGACGATGGCAATCCTTGGATCGTTGCCGATCAACTCACCTTCAACCTGTATGGCCAGGTGACGGTCGGCCACCCCGGCGATCGCCAGTTCCAGTTCCGTCTCGGCGCGCGCAACCTGTTCGACAAGGCGCCACCGCTCAGCCCCGACGGGTATTTCGCCTCTCTTTATAATCCATACCGACGCTACCTGTACGTCAACGTGCGGACGACGCTGTGAGGCGCGTGTCGCGGAGCGCAGTCGCCTTCGCGGCGGTCTCGGGGCTTCTCCTCGCCCCGGGAGTTCTCCTCGCCCCGGGAGTGGCGGCGCAAACCGTCGCGCAGGCCAGCGCGGCGCCTGCTTACGCCAAGACCGGCGGCGATATCGTCGGATACGGCGAAATCAGTCATCCCGTGATCGGCCGCGGCGGGATGGTGGTTAGCCAGAACGGCTATGGTGCAAAGGTCGGCGTCGACATCCTGCGCAAGGGCGGCAACGCGGTCGACGCAGCCGTCGCGGTGGCCTTTGCCGAGGCAGTCAGCCTCGCACGCGCCGGCAATCTCGGCGGCGGCGGCTACATGCTGGTGCACATGGCCGCGCATGACGGCAAGCCGGCAACGACCGTCGCGATCGATTACTACAGCATCGCCCCGCATCGCGTGACACCCAACCTGTTGCTCGATGCGGACGGGAAGTTCGATCGCGCGAAGGGGTGGTCGTTCAAGGGGGTCGCGGTGCCGGGCACGGTTGCCGGCTTGTGGGCGGCACATAGCCGCTTCGGCAGGCTTCCATGGGCGGCCCTGGTCCAGCCGGCGATTGATCTCGCCGCCAACGGCGTGGTCCTGAGTGACGCGGAGGCCGATGCGACCGCCCAGGAAGCAAAAACGCTGGCCAAAGATCCTGGTGCCCGAGCGATCTATCTCAAGCCCGACGGCAGTCCTTACAAGGCCGGAGAGCTGTTTCGCCAGCCCGACCTTGCCCGGACGTTGATCGCGATCCGCGATCACGGCCGGGACGGATTCTACAAGGGTTGGGTCGCCGCCAAGTTGGTCTCAGCGATGAAGGCCGAGGGCGGGATCATCGACCAGCAGGATCTCGATTCCTACCATGCCGATATCACCGAGCCGATCTGGTCGAGCTATCGTGGATATCGCATAGCCTATATGCCCCCGACTGCCTCGGGCGTCAGTGTCGCCGAGGCAATGAACATTCTCGAACATTTCCCAGTCGCCCAGATGGGGTGGGGCAGCGCCGCCGACCTGCATACGCTCGCAGAGACGCTCAAGATCGTTTCTTCTGATCGACGATTGGTTGGCGGCGGGCCGGATTGGCATACGCCGACCGATGGTCTTGCCAGCAAGGCGTTCGCTGCCGGGCGAGCGGCGCTGATCAAGCCCAATACCGCACTAGACGCCAAGACAATGCCGCCGGGTAACCCCTATCCGTTCGAGGGCAAGGACACGACGCACTTTTCCGTCGCCGATGATGATGGCGATGTCGTCAGTAACACCTATACGCTGAGCGCTTCCTACGGTGCGCACGTGGTGGCGCCGGGAACCGGGTTCCTGCTCAACAACTCGATGGATAACCTTGCCTGGGGCAGCTGGGCAAAGACGCACAAGGCGACCGAAGTGGTGCCGGGCAAGCGAGTGGGCTCGACGATCACGCCGCTCATCGTGTTTAGGAACGACAAGCCATGGCTGGTCAGCGGTACGCCTGGCGGTGGCACGATTATCTCGACGATGGTGCAGCTTCTCTCCAACGTGGTCGATTTCCACCTCAACATCGCGGAGGCGACCGAACGGCCGCGCATCAACCAGGCCGGCGCGGGTGCTCCACTTGAAATGGAAGGCGGTTTTTCGCCCGACGGGGTGCGATTGCTCGAAGCCGAGGGACACGAGGTCGTGCCCTCGCAGACGATGGGCAGCACGCAATCAATCATGATCGACGGCGAACGCTTCCTCGGCGCCGCGGACACGCGGCGGCCCGATGCCTTGGCGCTCGGCGTTCGCTGAGCTGCGATCCTGGGGGATGACGATGATCCGACACTTGATCACGTGTGCTGCGCTATGCGGCACGATGCTTGCGACCGCCGCCGCGCCCATGCCGCGCGACGAAAAGACAACCGAAGCCGCATTCGACGAGGGGATCAACGCCGCCGACCAGGTCGCCTGGCTCAAGTTGATGTCATCCGAGCCGAACCAGGTGGGCTCGCCGCATGATGCCGCCAATGCGCAATTCATCCTCGATCAATTTCGCAAGTGGGGCTGGGACGCGCATGTCGAGACCTATCGCGTGCTCTATCCAACGCCCATTTCGACGACGATCGAGGTGGTCGCGCCGACGCATGTCACGCTCGGCGGGCAGGAGCCGCCCGTGCCGGGCGATCCGTCATCCTATAATACCAACGGGGCGCTACCGCCCTACGTGGCGTACCAGGGCGATGGCGACGTCACCGGCGATGTCGTCTACGTCAATTACGGGATGCGTGACGACTACGAGACGTTAGAGCGCGCTGGTGTCTCGGTGAAAGGCAAGATCGTCATCGCCCGCTATGGGAAAGGTTGGCGTGGTCTCAAGCCGCTACTGGCGCAGAAGCACGGCGCGATCGGCTGCATCATCTATTCCGATCCGGCGGACGACGGCTATGCGCAGGGGGACGTCTATCCCAAGGGCGGATGGCGGCCGGCCGGCGGCGTCCAGCGCGGCTCGGTGCAGGACCAGAGCATCCACCCCGGTGACCCGTTGACCCCCGGCGTCGCTGCGACAGCGAATGCCAAGCGGCTGGCGCGCGAAAAGGCGCCCTCCATCCTCAAGATCCCAGTACTCCCGATCTCATATGGCGACGCCGCCAAGGTCCTGCAGCCGATGACCGGCCGACCGGTGCCGAACGGCTGGCAGGGCGCTCTCCCGTTTGCCTATCATCTCGGCGGGAACGTCGTGAAGGTGCACCTGGCGGTCAAATCCGACTGGTCGCTGAAACCGGTCCGCGACGTCGTGGCGACATTGAAGGGAGCGAAGTATCCCGACCAGTGGGTCATCCGCGGAAATCACTACGACGGCTGGGTATTCGGCGCGTCCGACCCATTGTCCGGCACCGTGGCGATGCTCGACGAAGCCAAGTCGCTGGGTGCAATGGTGAAGCAGGGTTGGCGCCCGGATCGATCGATTGTCTATATCGCCTGGGACGGCGAAGAGCCTGGCCTCCTCGGTTCGACCGAATGGACCGAAGATCACGAGGCGGAGTTGCGCAACAAGGCCCTGCTTTACATCAACACGGATAACGGCGGCCGTGGCTTGCTTCACGCCGAGGGAAGCCAGGATTTCCAGCGGCTCGTTGACGATGCCGCGGCCGATGTCAGGGACCCAGAGACCGGTGTCAGCATCGAAGCGCGGTTGCGCGGTGCGGTCCGGGCGCGTGCTTACGAGGGCAGCCATATCGATGAAGACTTGCTCAAGGCGGCAAGTAGCGGCGACGAATTGCCGATCGAGGCGCTTGGCTCGGGATCGGACTATGCCGGCTTCCTCGAACATGTCGGTATTGCTTCGCTAAGTCTCGGGTTCGGCGGCGAGTCACCCAATTACGGCGCCTATCACTCGGTCTATGACAGCTTCCACCACGTGATGGCGTTCGACGATCCCGGACTGAAATACAGTGCTGCGCTGTCGAAGCTTGTCGGCCGTATCGTGCTCAGGATGGCTGATGCCGATACACCTCCGCGACGTTTCGGCGATTTCGCAGGGGCGGTGGCAACTTATCTCTCGCAAGTCGAGAAATTGGCCGACAGCCAGCGCGCCAAGGACGACCTGCGTGTGAAGCTCGCGCAAGATGATGCCTTTCGGATGGAGAGCAGTCCGGACAATCCCACCAGCGCGCCCACTGATGAACCAAGGACACCCCACGTGGAGCTTGCGCCCCTGCAGAACGCCGTCGATCATCTCAAGCGGAGCGCGGCGGCGTATGACGCTGCTTTTGCCGCGCGGGGCGCCGCTTTATCGAAAGATCGGCGCGGACAGTTGAATGCAATGCTCGCCACAATTGATCAGCTGCTCCTTGATCCGCGTGGCCTTACCGGCCGTCCCTGGTTCCGCAACCTGACCTACGCTCCTGGTCGCTTTACCGGTTACGGCGCCAAAACGCTGGCCGGCGTCCGTGAAGCGATCGAGGAACGGCGCTTCGACGATGCCAACGATTACGTATTGCGAACCGCGAAAACGCTGGATGCCTATGCCGATCGCCTGGACCGAGCCAGGTCAATTCTCGGCTGATTTCAGTTCGCTCGACCGTGAAGCCGGCGATAGGCCTCCGACCCGCGGCTCCGACTTCGTGATCGAACGGTTTCTTGAAGGACCACTATCGGATCTTCCGCGGCACAACTCTAAGACCAGTTTTGGCGCGGAAGCTTCACCGCATCAGGGTGCGCGAACGGCAGCTGTCCCCGGATCGTTCTTCGAAGCCTGCCAGTCCGCAACCGGCCCAGGAGTTGCCATGATTCGCCCTGTGAATGAATGGCCGGTTTCGACGGGCAAGCTGGACGTCGCGAATGTCGGTTCTGTCGGCGGAACGCCCCGCTCCTGGGCCGGCTTCTGGCATGTATAGGAATCGCAAGGCGTTCGGCTGTAAATCTGCGCTCTGGTGGTGATCACCTGGGTCCGCAATGGCGAGGTGGCAACAGGGGGATTTAAATGCGTAGGCGTAAGGGGATTCTGACCGACGAACTCCGCGGTAGGCTGGTGAGGATCTTCGAGTTTCTCATCCATTATCGGCACTTCAACGAAGCGGTGCAGCACGCGGCCTATCGCCAGGATGTTCTGCCTTGGCCTGAAACCGGCAGCAAGTTGCGGTCATTGCTGCATTCCAAAGCCCATACGCAGTCCTCGCCCAAGCTGGACGTACTGATGCCGACTTGGAAGCAGCTGCATCAGAACTATGATGCTTTCAAAAAGGTTCGCTCTCCTAGCGACTTGAACGAGGCGCTGTGGACCCTTGCTAAGCCGAATATAACCCGAGACAGCGCTAACCGCCCAGTTTTTGAAGAAATGTGGACCGCTCTGGAAAAGGCTGCCGGCTTCGGCGCGAAAACGGCGGCGCTCTTCGTCAAGTCTATCGTTGAGATACACACCCTGCCAATCAATCAAGACTTACGCTTTTTGCCTAGTTTCTCGAGCGATCCGCAAGACAGATTCAAGATCCCGGTCGACACGGTGATAGAGCATATCTTCGGCTGCCTTGGTGCGCCGAGCACGAACTTTACCTCAATCAATACACTTATCTCAGAAAGCGGACTTTTCTTCCCTGAACGACCTACACTGTGGGATGACCTGTGGTTCTGGGGCTTCATCACGCAGATGAGCGGAATAGAAACTGGACGGACAACCTGCATCAATGAACCCAAGTTCTGGTCGATCTTGGGAGCCCCCGTCGATAACTGGAAACAAATCAGCGCCGCCGCTGAAGAGTTCCGGAAACTTGTTCGGCCTGAGGAATAAGCCGAAAGCCACTTTTTCTGGCAGTGCTAGCACCTGAACGAATGACAGGATTCGAAAGCCGGCGCTAGCGCCGGGAATGACGGCTATGTTGGGGAAAGGCGGTCCAGCGGCGGCACATTTCGCGCGCTATTCTGCCGCGCGTGCGGCGTCGAATTCTTCGCGGGCGGCGGCGATCGCCGGCAGGTTCCTCTGGACCCAGCCGCCAAGGGCATTGATCGGCTCGCGCAACGACTGACCAATCGGCGTTAGCGCATATTCGACCTTGGGCGGGATGGTCGGGAACACCGTGCGCGTGACGAAGCCGTCGCGCTCCAGTCCGCGCAGCGTCAGCGTCAGCATCCGCTGTGAGATCCCTTCGGTCGATCGCTGCAACTCGCTGAACCTTTTCGCTCCATCGCTCAATGCCATGATGACGAGAATGCTCCACTTGTCGCCGACGCGCGAGAGCACGCTGCGGACCGACGTGCAGCTTTCATGTGTGTGCCTCGGTTCCAAGAATGTGCCTCCTTGTGCCGCATTTGCCACCGCATCATTTGGTCGCTGGTTACGATTCGTAACAACAAAAGGACCCGCACACCATGCTCAAGCTTGCCCTCATCATCGGCAGCACCCGGCCTAACCGCTTCGCCGACACGCCCGCGAAATGGATCGTCGACGGCGCCGCGGCACGAGACGACTTCACGCTCGACGTGCTCGATCTTCGCGACCAGGGCCTGCCTCTGTTCGAGGAACCTGCCTCACCGCTGTTCACCGAGGGAGCCTATTCCAACCCCGCCGCCGAGGCCTGGCGTCACAAGATCGGCCGCTACGACGGCTTCATCGCGACCGCGGCGGAATATAATCACGGCCCCACCGCCGCGCTCAAGAACGCGCTCGATTCAGCGTTTCTCGAATGGCGACGCAAGCCGATTGCCTTCGTCGGCTATGGCGGCGCCGGCGGTGTCCGCGCGATCGAGCAGCTGCGCGGCGTCGCGATCGAGCTGCACATGGCGCCGATCAAGGCCGAGGTGAACATCGCGATGGAGCCGTTCCTCGGCATCCTGATGCACGGCAAGTCGCTCGACGATTACGACCATTTGGCGCAGAGCCGTAACGCGCTGTTCGACGAGATCGCCTGGTGGGGCGAGACGCTGAAGCGCGGTCGCGAGGGCTGAAGCCGGTGGCATTCGCGACGGCCTTCCCGATTGCAAATGCTGCAACTGCGAAATCTTGAAATAAAATTGCGCTGCGCTGCAGCGCAAGCCATATCGCCGGCGCCGGCAGGGTGCCGGCATATGGAGGCCATCGCAATGCGTTACATGGAAACCGTCACGGGCAGCATCCTGACCCTGGCGACCCTGGCGCTGGTGGTTGGAACAGGGGTTACCCTCATCTGACGCATCAGCCCCGGCTGCCTTTCCGAGAGGAAAGGTATGCACGGGGCCGATGTGCGTCGGCCGTTCTCTTTTCTGTCTCGCTGAAGAGACGGGCTGCCACCTCGGTGAGCGTTTAACCGTCATCCGGCGACGATAGCGCCAGCTCCGCGCTTCGCCCGACAGGAAAGCAGCAATACGCTCCCTGTTCAATTTATCCGGGATTCGGCTAGCGGGCGCCGGATCTATCCCCCGAACGCTGCCTTCACCTTGTCGAAGAAGCCGCTTGCCTGTGGGCATTCCTCGCCCGTCTCGGTTTCGCGGAAGGCTTCGAGCAGCTCGCGCTGGCGCGGCGAGAGCTTGGTCGGCGTCTCGACCTCGATCCGCACGACGAGATCGCCGCGGCCGCGGCCCTGCAGCACTGGCATCCCCGCGCCGCGGTGGCGGATTTCGCGACCTGACTGGATGCCGGCCGGAATCTTGACCGTGTAGATCTCGCCGTCGGGATTCGGGATCTCGATCGATCCGCCCAGCGCTGCCGTCGTGATGCTGATCGGCGCGCGCGCGTAGAGCGTCGTGCCCTCGCGCTCGAAAATCGGATGCCGCGCCATGTGGAGGAAGATGTAGAGATCCCCCGCCGGCGCGCCGCGCATGCCGGCTTCGCCTTCGCCGACGAGGCGCACGCGAGTGCCCTCGTCGACGCCCGCCGGAATATTGACCTGTAGCGTCTTGGTGGTGTCGACCCGGCCCTCGCCGCGACAGGCGCGGCACGGCTCGGCAACCATCTCGCCGACGCCGTGACACGAAGGGCAAGTCCGCTCGACGACGAAGAAGCCCTGCTGCGCACGCACCTTGCCCATACCGGCGCAGGTGGGGCAGGTCTTGGCCTGGGTGCCGGGCTTGGCGCCCGAGCCGGCGCACGCCTCGCAAGCGCCGGTCACGTCTATGGTGATTTCGGTCGCCTTGCCGTGAAACGCCTCTTCGAGGCTGATCTCCATGTCGTAGCGCAGGTCAGCGCCACGACGCGCGCCGGGCCGGCCGCGCGGGCTCGCGCCGCCGCCCATGAACTCGCCGAAGATATTTTCGAAAATGTCGCTGAACGCGCCGAAATCCGCCGCGCCGGCATGTGCACCGCCGCCGCCGTTGCGGAACGCGGCATGGCCGTAGCGGTCATACGCGGCACGCTTCTGCGGGTCTTTCAAGCAGTCATAGGCTTCATTGACTGCCTTGAACTTGGCCTCGTGCTCCTTGCACCCGCCGTTCTTGTCGGGATGATAGCGCATCGCGAGCTTGCGATAGGCTGCCTTGATTGTCCCCGGATCCGCGTCGCGCGAGCAACCGAGCACTTCGTAATAATCGACTTCGGTGGTCATTGCCGGCCCCCGCCCTCCTCGTCACCCCGGCGAAGGCCGGGGTCTCGTGCCACAGGAGTGCGTCCTAGCAGCCTGAGATGCCAGCTCTCGCTGGCATGACGAGGGGTACGCATGTTCCTTACGCCTTGTTGTCGTCCACTTCCGAGAATTCGGCGTCGACGACCTCCTCGCCGCCCGCTTCCGAACCGGTAGCAGCGCCGTCCGCAGCCGGGCCGGCCTCGGCCTGCTGCTGCTTTTCGTAAATCGCCTGGCCGAGCTTCATCGCGACCTGGGCGAGCGCGTTGGCCTTCTCCTTCATCGCCTCGGCGTCGCCGCCTTCTACCGCGGTCTTGGCCTCGGCAATCGCCGCCTCGATCTCGGACTTGAGGCTCGCATCGACCTTTTCGCCATTCTCAGCGAGCTGGCGCTCGGTGGTGTGGATCAGGCTCTCGGCGTTGTTCTTGGCCTCGGCCGCCTCGCGCCGCTTCTTGTCCTCTTCGGCGAACTGCTCGGCGTCCTTGACCATCTTCTCGATGTCACTGTCGCTGAGGCCGCCCGAGGCCTGGATGCGGATCTGCTGCTCCTTGCCGGTGCCCTTGTCCTTGGCGCTGACGTTGACGATGCCGTTGGCGTCGATGTCGAAAGTGACCTCGATCTGCGGCACGCCGCGCGGCGCCGGCGGGATGCCGACCAGGTCGAACTGGCCGAGCAGCTTGTTGTCCGCGGCCATTTCGCGCTCGCCCTGGAAGACGCGGATCGTCACCGCCTGCTGGTTGTCGTCGGCAGTCGAATAGGTCTGCGACTTCTTGGTCGGGATCGTCGTGTTGCGGTCGATCATTCGCGTGAACACGCCGCCCAGCGTTTCGATGCCGAGCGAAAGCGGAGTCACGTCGAGCAGCAGCACGTCCTTGACGTCGCCCTGCAGCACGCCCGCCTGGATAGCGGCGCCGATCGCCACCACCTCGTCGGGGTTGACGCCGGTGTGCGGCTCCTTGCTGAAGAAGTCCTTCACTACCTCGCGCACGCGCGGCATCCGGGTCATGCCGCCGACGAGAACCACCTCATCGATTGCGTCGGCCTTGACGCCGGCATCGGCGAGCGCCTTTTTGCACGGATCGAGCGTGCGCTTGATCAGGTCCTCGACGAGCTTTTCAAGGTCGGCGCGGCTGATCGACTTGACCAGGTGCTTCGGCCCGTTCTGGTCGGCAGTGATGAAGGGCAGGTTGACTTCGGTCGTCTGCGCGCTCGACAGCTCGATCTTGGCCTTCTCGGCGGCTTCCTTGAGCCGCTGCAGCGCCAGCTTGTCCTTGGTGAGATCGATACCCTCGGCCTTTTTGAAATCGTCGGCCAGGAAGTTGAGCAGCTTGTTATCGAAATCCTCGCCGCCGAGAAACGTGTCGCCGTTGGTCGACTTCACCTCGAAAACGCCGTCGCCGACCTCGAGGATCGAGATATCGAACGTACCGCCGCCGAGGTCATAGACCGCGATCGTCTTGTTCTCGTTCTTCTCCAGCCCGTAAGCGAGCGCCGCGGCGGTCGGCTCGTTGATGATGCGCAGCACTTCGAGGCCGGCGATCTTGCCGGCGTCCTTGGTCGCCTGGCGCTGGGCGTCGTTGAAATAGGCAGGAACGGTAATGACGGCCTGCGTCACCGTCTCGCCGAGATACTGTTCGGCGGTTTCCTTCATCTTCTGCAGGATGAAGGCGGAAATCTGCGACGGCGAATAATCCTCGCCACCCGCCTGGACCCAGGCGTCGCCGTTCGGCCCCTTGACGATGTGATAGGGGACGAGCTCGGTATCTTTCTTGGTGATCGGGTCGTCGTAGCGGCGGCCGATCAGGCGCTTCACCGCGAAAACCGTGTTGTCGGGATTGGTCACCGCCTGGCGCTTGGCCGGTTGGCCGATCAGCCGCTCGCCGTCCTTGGCGAAGGCGACGATCGACGGCGTGGTGCGCGCGCCT
>Ga0164242_10004413_pt1 | contig 15806 bp, 16 predicted proteins | sample OricomgcompostMG_FD_108783 | JGI IMG/M metagenome (GOLD analysis project Ga0164242, IMG submission 108783) | Miracle-Growth compost microbial communities from Emeryville, California, USA - Original compost - Miracle growth compost (MG) ... | reverse complement strand
GGAAAAGCCCCTTCGGCTTTGCCGATGCACCGACGACATCGCCAACCACCACCATCAGTTGAGCCCAAGTCTATGACGGCCAAGATACGGCCAAGACCATAAATGGCCGCCTCCTCGACACACACACCGCTCACGATGGACTCTCTGGCCACAAATAAGAATAGATACGGCCGATAGACGAGAAATGTATCGTCGCCGATACCAGCGATATACCATCCGGCACGGCCAACTGGAATATTTGTCCACATTGCTCTATGCGTACAACTTTGTCAGCACTAGGCGCCAAGAGCCCACTGACTTGAGGTTGTTCTTGGTCGTGTCAGTGCGATTCCATCGCTAGTACCAGCAGCGATGCAACCATAATTCCTGCACGACTTCCTAGTGCTGGCGCTGCGCCCCCGCTAGCTTCACCTATCGGGGCTTGAAAATAAGTATTAGGCCTGAAAGAGTAGTCAGCGAGCGAGGGTCCCGACAGGACGGGACATGGCACCAAAAGAGTAGTCGGTCAGAGCCGTGCGCGGAAGCTTCTAGGCTCAGAGCGACGGTGTGGTATTGTCCGCAATAGGATCATGTTGCGCTTCAATAGCTCAATCAGCCAGCGGCGGATGACCAGTGTTACCAGGTGTGTGACCTGTCGCAAAAACCGGTCCAGAATCGTGGGAGATAAGGATTGGGTCAGCTCGCCGCCAAGAGGTTCGACCCTTGTCCAAACGGTAACGTTTGATTGGGCGTCGCTAAACGGGTGCGAACTTATGCGCATTCTTTTATTATTTTAGGCTCTCAGCAAGCCACCTTGGCTGCATACTATTAGCATAAACGCCCACTCCTGCTTCGTCGAAGGCGTGACCCGCATGGGGTTGGACGGTTGTTGATGCACACGGCCTGGCGACTTTGATTGAGAAAGAACATAAAAAGCGTCAGGCAGGCCGCTGATTGAGTGAGAGGCATGTAATAATGCACATCCGTGGCAGGTTAAGACATTCATGTTTCGGAGATTGGAATTGAGTTGCTGTGTGGTAGTGGCGCGTTGGCAAATGGGCTAGTGAAGGTGCCGAGATCCCGGCACGATTTGCCAAAGAAAAGAAAAGAAACCTGAGGTCATGAAACGCGCAACAACCAAGGGGGGGCCGCGCGGGGTTCCAGCGGGAGATAAGAAATTTATCTTCCTTCGGTCAACCTCTGGTACGTACGGCATTGTACCTACTCGTCGTGGGATAATACTTACGTCAGGGGTGTCTCCAGGTGGGTATACTGATTATTACGAGGACGACTCATAGGACGTAACACTATGCGTACACAGTAAGACGGTAGGTACTTATATCCGTAGGGATGCACGAGGCCCCAGCTACGATCGACCTACCTTGAGTTAGCCTTTACCCGGTGAGTATTGCGAGACGTTGAATGACAGTAGAGTCATCGTTTTTACTCCGTACTTGCGTTGGGTCCTTTTCCCGTTTGTCGCTGAGGATGTCACATTGCTGGGGAGGAGACTTCGGTCGCCTTTTTCATTTCTTTTTTCCCTGCTATTAGATTTCGCGGGCTTCTTGGGTGCCACGGGTCAATGCACACCTTCCATGTTGCCAATATGTCATATGCCATGGTAAACCAACCAATTTCGGGAGCTAAGGTATACAAGTACTGCGACGAGGTACCCTACACCTGCTAACCCCTACCTCGTATGTCCGTACCTACCCGATAATTTCGAATTTCATATGTCGTAGGAGTGGTGACTTGAGGTGTTTGTTCTAGAGAGGGAAGGGAGGGTTATGCTAGCCCCTACCTTCCGCGACCGACTAGCACTTGCCGAACGAGCGACCCATAGAATTTTTCTGGCTCTTAGGGTAAGACCAGGCTGGCCAAGGAGATGAAGTCGATCACTCGATCGAAACACTTTTCTCTACCTTACTTCTCTACCCCCCTCCCCCCCGTCCACAAGACATTTGCCAACGACTTTTTTATCCCACACCTTCCCTGTTTACCCACGGACCCCGATTTCCATCCACTTCTACCTAATTATTGTCAATATTCTAAACCATCCCATTTTCGTTACCAATTCAAACTCCATCCCCAATCCGCCTTGTGTTTCTCGGGAAATGGCAATGCGCCGTCAAAGAGAAACCCCGAAACTCCAGGACTAACTTCCTGCCTCTCGCGTTTAATGACGCCTCGCATTCTGCAGTCGTCTCTTCCAAGTCGGTAAGTTGTTTATGAAACGTTTTCCTTCTTTTCTTTCTACGAGTCGCGTCACCACGGGGGTTTTTTTTTTTTTTTGTTTTTAAACACCACTGGCACGTCGACACACCATTCAGTTTCACCTACGGGCAAGCGGCAACATGGAGATTTTGCCGTAGGCCGGCATCTTGTTTTTTTTTCCTCTTCTGCTTATCTCAAAAGTCCATCACCCTCGACGTTGCACCTAGTTGCCTAAAGAATCTTACACGGCCGCCGACAATTTTGTATCCGTTCTTACCCAATCTTAGGCACCCACCATAAACAGGAACAGCTGACGTGCTCTTCGGCTAGAGTGGCATAATCAATCCATCCTTCGTCCGAGGTGCAGCAGACTTGTCACCGCTATCGAGGCGCGCCTTAATAAAAACTAACGGGCTATGCTACTGAAAGCGGCAATCTCCTCCCGACTCCCCGATGCCCTTGCACCCAACTTCTCGACTACTCACTAGCACAAGGTAACGAACCCACTTATTTGCCACTATACTTCGCGGCTACCTTTACACATCCCCCCAATTCACCCTTACCCCCGGATGCAGGTGCCTACTGCTATTACACTACCTTGCTTTACCGTGTCGTCTAACAATGTGCAACAGGCCGTCTCATTGTTATACAACCGCTTGGTTGGTGTCTTACCGGTGCGACGCTAACGAAGCCCCTTGAATCGTAATTTAAGAAAACGACATTACGTGGCGCAACCTTGTAGCAACCCTCCGCTACAACCACTTGAGTCCGTAGAGTCATCCACCAACATCACCAAAATGGCGCCATTGTTAGGTCCGCCTCCAGCTTCAGAGATAGCACAGCGCTTCTCGGAATGGAATGCGGAACGCGATGCTATCAAATCCCAATACGAATCGGACGAAGAGAGAGAGAACAGCCTTTTTAACGAGGCAAGGAAAGCGCTGGAAGCTAGCATAGACCAGGAGATGCAGGCCGTCGCCGGATCGCATACCGTACACCCGTCCGTCCTCCAGTTCTTCGAGGACAAACGCGTTTCGGAGGTGAACGAGCTGCGGCGTGTTTACGAAACGAAGAAGGCGGAGCGGAAACAATCCTTAGACCAAAGGCTGCTCGAGCACATCGAAGCATGCAGTGCCTTCCTTGGCTTAGCGGGTGCTGCCACCCGGGAAACCGTAAGTTCATCCCTTGCATGCACCAGCTGGGCTATTACTAGTTTAGGTCCTCTGACTATTGGGCAATCCTAGGCCAAGAACGTGAAGCAAGTCGAGCAGGTGAAGCCGGCAAAACAGGTCAAGCAGATTAAGCAGGTCACACAAACACCCTCTCAGGTGTCTAACCAGCAGACGAGCTCGCGTCCTCTACCAGAAAACTCTCGTCCACTCACATCTACTGAGAATACGGAGGTAGAGGCAGAAACGGAGGCAGCGGCAGGGAAAGATGTATCGGTATCGGTGGAGAGCCACAGCCTAGCCGTGGGCTCTAATCAGACTACCGCAGCATCCCATGACTCTAAGCTAACCCCAACGATTGATGGTCCTACGGAAAACCGGGAGGACGTACCGAAGAAAACGCAGACAAGAGACAAGGCGGCCGATGAAGATTCCTCGGTCAAGGTTGCATCACAGGATTCTAAAACACTCGGTCATCAGCTGCAACCGGAGCAATCCGACACAGCCCCCATATCAGCAGATGGGCTTCCTCAGCCACGTATGGTACTACTCTCTAATGGGGCCAACGACGCGATCCCTGCGCCAGCATCTACGAAGCGGAAGGCCGACTCGCAGCCACCTTCGCCGCGAAGTAGCCTAAAGAAATCGAAACTTGATGCGGGTGCAGGTGCGGGTGCCTCAGAGAGTGCCAAGGACGGCCATGGAGAGCAGTCGCAAAAGAAACCAGCCACGAAACGGTCCATCTCTTTTGACGAGGTTTACCAAGATGGAAATGCCGAGTACAAGCACATGATTATTGAGTATCCAGCTGGAGAAAACAACTGGTATATCCTCAGGTGCGACGAGCACGGAGTTCATTTTAATTTGAACCCACTTCATGGCGCGGCCAAACATCTCCATAGCAGCCAGCATGGCCATCAGTCGAAAGAACACTCGTTGGCTATCGCAACACTGGGCCACCTCGTCTTTGATTGCGATATCGAGATGGCGAAGCGAAACAATGCCGCCACGACCAAGGCCTTTGCCGCTGGTTACAAGCCTTTCAACCGCAACAACTTGTCAAAGTCCAAGCGGGAAAGCATGGGATTGGCGGTGCCCGAGAGCCCTCCCAGAATCCGTAAAAGGCCGGCAAAGGAGGCTACAAGCGCCCCTGCTGATACCAGCACCCCCCTACGACTTCTCGCGCCTGCGACGGCAGCCAAATCTTTCCCCGGCATTACCAATCCTGTGCCCGGTGAACTCTACCGCGGGTACTGGAGTCAGAACAAGACCAAGTATGCCGTCATGGTCTTGCCATGGGGTGATTTGTCCGTGGCTGGGATGCACGGGACCCTAGCCACAACTGGCCTCCTGGTGAAGGCGCCGAGGTGCCACTTGACGGACCGCATGACGCAAGAGATCAGGGGCTGGGCGGCGGGCTACGAGGATGGCGGGCACTTGGTGACGAAGCGAGAGTTTCCAGTCATGTACTTTGACGGGGCACGGTGAGTAACCACCTGTTAGCGCTATAACGCAAATCCGTTTGAGTGCTATGTGTAGGGTGCTATGTGTAAGGGAGACTAATCGAGGTTGCTAGATCCGTCGGATGGCTCCGAGCCAAGGACCTCTCATCCTTCGACATGGAGGATCCCGAGTCAGCACTTATTCCAAACTTCGATGTGGCACGCAATTATTACGCAAGAGCACATGGCTTTGACGACTATGCGGCAATGAAAAAACGGCGCTGGGAGTTAGGCTTCTCTGAGAAGCGGCTTTCGGGTTAGTTCTAGCGACTTCTACTCAAGGTGATGATGACCCTGCTAACGCACTGTTCTAGATGTTGGCCAGCCATCCCCTGAGTCGCTGTTGGTAGTTCCCGCCATCAGTACAGATGCATCGTCCAAGACGCCTGCGCCCAACACGCCTGCGGAGACGGCCGGGGAGGCTCAGCGCGATAAGCGTAGCGGAGCAAATACGGATGAGAAACCGAGCCCCGCCTTTAACCAGAAGGAGCCGGCCAGCAGCATTGTGGACGACAATGACAAGGCCAACGCCGATGTTGAAATGGGAGATGTGTCCCTCCGAGACGACGAAACCGAGTCATACCGAGCGTCGGAGCCTAAGGACTGGACGGACAATGATGACCATGACGACGTCGAGATGGCCAACTCCGAAAGTCGGCGAACTTCTGTGTCAGTCAATGCGGGACCACGGGAAACTGTTGGGGAGACAACGACCAAGTCACCGGCCGCGAGGGATGCACGAGGAGTTACGGATAAGACCATGGAGTCCACCTCCCCGCTAAATCCAACAACAGGCACCAATTCATTCCATCCCGGAGCACCACTGTCGAGTGCGACGACCGTGCCAACAGGCAGGGGAATGCCCAATGGCCATAACGTCGACCCTTACCCTCAAATCATGGCTAAGGTCCCAGCCCAGCCTCCCGCCCCGACCAACTTATCGGCTGGCGAACCTAACACGCTTCGTCGAGACTTGTATCCCACTGAGACCCCTAATGGCTTGCAGAATATGACGAGTGCCGAGGCCGCGCGCACGGGCAGCTACCCTTTAACCAATGGAGCCTCAATGGCCAGTCTACAGGGTGCGCAGCATATCTCCAATCAACCGCAGCAGCAGCCACAACAGCCGCCAGCCCGTGCTACGTCCGCAGACGTGTCCCGCAACTCGCCGTTTGTTTCCCGGCCGCGTGAAAGTAGCGTCGCTAGGAGCGAAGGTATGCCCCCTCGGCAAACCATCCAGAATATCCTACAAAACAACGACGAGGCGAGCCCCGGGGGGGGTTTCTCTGGCTCCACGGCCAAGATATCTCCAGTGTTTGGCCCTAGCGCGCTCCTTGCGCTCGCAAGGAGTTTGTCGTCCACACCAGCGCCGAACTCGAAGCCGAATTCGAGAGCCTCGACTCCCAACATTATCCACACCGATGACGCGGCCCAGATGAACCGGTGGCGGGCAGTGCGTAGTGAACCTCCCCCTCCCCCTCGGCCGGATCAGAGCCGGATTACGGGGCCTTCTTCACCCTCATCCACCGGCCCGGCCAACCCCTCTGCTCGTATGAGTTCGTCCGAGCCCCCCAACAAAGCGATACATCTGGCGCAAGACAAACGTGGTGCGTCTCCACTGAACCACGGCGTGGATGGCGACGGACCGTACGCGAGCATCCGGTTCAAGGCACCTATTGTTGGGGCCAGCAAGGTAGAGCTCTTTGAGCTGGCGGTCTACGAAGACGTCGAGGGTGGCTACTTCTCTAGCCGGTCGAACGGTGCCTACCTGCAGCTCCCCGTCAACGCTCTAACCAAGACGGCTGAGGCGGTTATCGATGGGGGGCGACGGATTAAGATCGACCCTATGAACATCGATCGCGAAGTGGTTGAACCACTGGGCTACCACACTACTGCGGGATGTCGAGTAACGCTTACGATGAAGGACTCTAGCAAAGGCCCTAGAGAGCAAACATTACTTTTTGAACGGACCTATGCCATGGGACGGGACGAATGCGCTAGGATCCACGCGCGGCGGTTCTGTCGGTGGACGACATCTGTCAATGCCGGTATTGCCTATCATAACAAGAGGTAAGCCCAAAGAAGCGCTCAGGCGCCCAAAGAAGCACCCCAGAGACTATGCACAGGGGCGGGAGTCGTGAGGGTATGGCTTCGCAAGCTGCTAACACAGGCATTCTCATAGCTTCGACATACCCCTGCCGCCAGGGGCGATTATCGTCGACAGAGGTCCATGAGGAAAGTCTGTACCAGCCTAGAACCTTGTGCTGATTTGACCTCAGTCGGCGTCTAGCACGCGACAACGGGACGACGTTTGGTCCGGCTACCAGGTTGCTATAATTTGTAGAGGGAAGGGCATTGGGGCGTTTTTGGAGCTGGATGCCAGAATGTTTGTGCTTTGCCGGGTAAGGACATCGACCCGTGCGTCTTTTTTTGAGGATCTCATCACATCCCGGCTGGCGTTCTTCCCACCGGGAATGTTGTTTCACTAGGGGGGCGGAAATGGCACAGGTCGCCGACGAGCACATCGCGGGTTTACTTAATCAAATTGTAATTAGCATGTATACATACACATAGCCATTGGTAAAACCGAAATACATTCGCAGGAGGCATAAATCTTCTGCGACAGTTAGCCGGCTCATGCTTGGGTCAGTGGAAAGATGAGAGAGTATCATGGGACTTGAACAACGAGAGGCGCTCTTTTGCATGTGATCCCGGCTGGCTGGGGCCTGCAGTGGGCATAGCGTGTGGGGTAATCGCCCACCCGCACATTTTGCGGCATAAGCTCAAAGCTTGGTTGGGACACGCGCGCACAATACGGATACTTAAGGTACCTTGGCGGAGAGGGAGGCGATGACCTTTCATTCCGGGGCAACCGCAACCTCAACCTTCCACTTCCTCCTCTAAAAAGTCTAACGATACACGAACACCACCGACTCACTCGACGAAGAGTCGCTTCCCACAATAATTACTTGAAGACAGGACATCCAATATTTCATTGTCGCTGCCTTCCCCATTCCCGCCTGCCTGTGCAAACGTGGAGCCACTTGCCGGGGATCTCCTGGCCTATGACGTGAGCCTTGATCGCAGGTCATAGGTCATAGGTGGCGGTGGAAAAAGGGCTTCAGCTTGTCAGCTTGTTAATGGCTGCCCTGGTGAGTACTAACCAAGACAACACCTGCATGCCTTTACTTGCTTCTTCCATTTCTTCATCTCTCCCAGCCATTCACGGTTCACTTTTTGGTGTTTTCTCGCATTCGCCTTGCCGCCGCTGTTTGGCGCAACTGTGGACGGTTGAGCGCGGCTGCACGTAAACTCGGTTCCGAACCATCCCTTCCAAAACAAGCTTGGCCCACGACGTCAGTGCATCCCAGCTTCCCGGTTGCCGCTCGGCAGCTGCGCCGCCCTTCAACCCCCAATCCATCCCTCCCAGCAGCCACGACAGCCTTTCTCACACACACACAACACCTGACCATGACACTGGAACCTGCTCCGTCAGATTTCGCGACCTCTGCTAACATTCCGTGCTTTCTTTCCCCCGCAAATAGGACATCCCCTGGCTAACGCACATGTCCACGCCTCGCTCCCAACGCAGCGACTCGCTGGACCCGTCGTCCTCATCCCTGCACCCGCCGAGCAGCCCGTCGCGCCAGCCCTCGTACCACGAGAGCAGCGTCCTCTCGAACCTCTCGGCGGCCCCGAACCCGACACACGCTGCCTTCTCCCCGACGACGCTGAGCTCGACGACTCCTAGCACGACGTCCGCCGCGAAGAGGAGGAGCACCATCCTGGTGCACCAGAAGTCGCCGCTTCTGCTTGCCACCCCGCCGCAGATCACCCGCGCGCTGGCCTATAGCCACCCCTTTATACTCCTCTTGAACAAACTCGCCGGCCTTCTTACATGGACCACGGGGGATCCGTGGGAGAGCTTTCTAGTGCTGGTCGTCTTCTGGGCGACCGTGCTGTATGGAGATGTCGCCATCCGCCTAGCCGGCCCTGTCGTCCTCGTGCTCATGCTCATAGGTGGCATGTATGGCCGGCGGTTCAGCCCGCTAAGCAGTAGCGGCCGGAGCGAGCCGGGCCTAGGCGGGGGCGACGGTAGCAGCCTCGGAGCGGGCGAGGGCAAGGCGGCGAAGAACGGGAAGAGGCTCACCAAGCGTAAGAACCTCTCCGTGGACGGAATACCAGACAACCCGGCCAAGGCGGGGATCGCAGGCGCGGGCCCGGGAGGCGTCGGCGGCGTCGGCGGCTCCAAGTCTGCTGGCGGCGGTGCCGGCGGTGCCGGCCACCAGCGCTCGCACAGTAGCGCCACGCACGTCGCGGAGGCGACGAGCACGCGGCACCAGAAGACGTTGGATGAGATTGTTGAGACACTAAAGGAGTTCACGACGCGGTGCAACATCCTTCTCGAGCCGCTGTTGGAGCTGACTGACTTCCTCAGCACGCAGCGCACACCCACCAGCGCGACGACACGCCCGGCTCTGACGGCCCTGCTCGTGCGCATCCTTCTGTGCACGCCTGTATGGTTCGCCCTCACGCTGCCGCCCCTGCGCGTCGTTACTACCCGCCGAGTCGTCCTTGTCGTGGGCACCGTCGCGCTTGCGTGGCATGCGCGGGTTGTGCGTGTTGGTCGCACCATTCTCTGGCGAAGCGCCTCTGTTCGGAAGGTCCTCGGCGCAGTTACGGGCCTACAGGCCGAGTTGCCTCCGACGAAGAAGTCGGCCGCCGCAACGCCGGCGTCGCTGTCGGCGACCACGTCCTCGTCCTCGTCTACGACGGCGGCGACGACCGATGGCGCTACGCGAGCGAATGGCGGCCCGAGAGAATCAGAGCTGACGAGGGCGCTTAGGCGGGCTAGGGGAGGTGGTCGTGACGCCGGCGTGAGGTTCACGTTTATCATTTACGAAAACCAGCGCCGGTGGGTCGGGCTGGGGTGGACCAATAGCCTGTTTACCTACGAGAGGTCGGCGTGGACGGATGAGCGCAACAATAGCGTGCCGCCGAGACGCCAGTTCGAACTGCCCGAGGTGGACGACGGGAATAATGGTATGGGCTGGAGGTGGGTCGAGGGGAGCCGGTGGCGCGTCGACGGAGTGCCCGACGAAGCGGTCGCGGGGACGGATGGTGGGGGAGATAGTGAGGGAGAGTGGGACTATGATGGCCCAGGAGGGAGGATGGGGTGGGTGTATTATGATAACAAGGTATGTTACGCTTGTTTCCCGGATCCCCGATGCATCAAAGCCATCCTACAAAGATGTACAGACACTAACTTCGCTGCAACAGTGGCAAAACGGACGACGCGGTCAAGACGGCTGGGGCCGATGGACCAGACGCCGGAAATGGTACCGCGACGCAGAGCTCGTTGAAGTGGGAGCAGAGGAGGACGGCAACCAGGTGGGCGAGCATCCCGCTAGCGGCAGCGACCATGACACAGCTGCGATGGTACAATCACGCGACAGCGAAGACGCGACGCCGACCCCAGCCACATCCCAGCGACCGGCCTCACCCGCCCCGTCATCTACGGCGTCGGCGTCTACTTCCATCCACCCGACCACTTACTCAGAGTCGGCGGCGCAGCCGTTACTCGCAAGGGAATCCGGTGCCCGGGAAAGGGGCAGGGAGGACGAACCTTACGACGAAGGGGCCGACGCTGTTTCGATCCTGTCCAGTTCGTCTAGATCGGGTTCGTCGCGCCGGAGACAAGGGTCTCTGCGGGCCGGGGCAGGATCACGGCGCGGGAGGAGAGCGAGTGAGCCGGTTGAGGAAGAGGAGGAGGCGGTGTCGCTGACGAGGCAGCTCGGGTTGGGTGAGAGTGGGCGGGATGGTGGGTGGGGAGTTGGGGATGAGGTTAGGATGGGGTTGGAGTGAGGTGGTGCCTCGATGGAAACCCTTGGGGATCTGAGTACGGAGGAGAGTGAGGAGTGCCTCGAGGATCAAACACTACAGGGGATAACCATCGCTTTGCGCATAGATGTGTGGGAATGGTGCATGCTCAGCTCGGGGAGAAGGGCGATGGGCATTCGAGCGAAACTCTTTAATGACGCCAGATTGGGATAAGGGGGGCAGGGACTTGTGTACCTTGTGCTTTCAGCGTATGGCTTTCAACTCCGTTCCCTTAGGTCTTTTCTATGGTAAATACCAGGACAGGAGCATGCTTAGATACGGTAGATGGATCACGGCCGCTGTAGGTTCTCGTCCTAGAAAATTAGCAATCAATTTTCAGTCCTGTCTTAAGCTTTGTCATTTGAGATACATAGTCCGAGGGCCTTGTCTTGACGGCGAGGTGAAGCCATCAGGCCTGTAGTCTAGTTTGAGTTGCCTCAGCGGGTGGAGTGATGGGGCTACAAGGCCCGCGTGCCGAGTCAGGCAGTCCTCTCCTGCCCGGGCAAGGAGGGTAGAGAGGCTGTGACGGTCTGGAATTGGGAAGAATACCGATTACGAATACCTGGAAACGGCACAAGGCCGTCCTAGATCCTATCAAGGAAGGTTACAATTGTGAAGTTCGCTCCATTTAGAGCCATGCATCAAGTCTAGGTTAGTGCTAACGGTTCTTGCGATCGTTCCTTCCAATTCTTCGTGCACTTCTTTGCCGGCTCTGTGTTAATCTAGCAAGTTCCACACCACGTCCACAGTGATATGAGTTCAGACTACGCAAGGAGTGTCCTGCTTACGTGCTACTATTTTAGACTCCGAGACTCAACATCGTGCCTTCTACATCGGGATGCTGGGCAGCGTACATGAACTTGCTTCTGGCGAGAGAACTCAATACGACGGAGTGATGAGAACAGCCCCGCGAGAGCCTTTTGTTAATTTGAAGGTCGAGGTCTATCCTTCGTTATCCTCAAACGTCTATCGCGCCCATTCCATGTTCCCAGTCAGTTATATGATTCAATACCATGGTCGTGTTGCCAAAATCCACATTAAATCAACATCGAGGTCAAATTTCCCGTGATTCCACGGTCAGCTTAGACTCCCTACTCCTCACCGATTCAAGAGGACATGCCTCGCAATCCACTCAGAGAACCTGAATATCGAGTTCCGGTATTCCACCCAAGAAGTTCCATTCCGAGGGGAGTATTTGTGGAACTCTGTCAGGGTCTCGGGACACGAGCAGGTGCCGCACCAGTGATATGTCACGGCCATGTAGCAGCAGCCGTGCCCGTAGCTGCACTGGAAGCGGGGCTTGATGACCGGGTCCTGGGCACAGCAGCACCTCTCTGGGGGGAGGAGGCCGTCAACCGCAACCGCCTGGTCCGACGTGTCCAAGGTTCGAACGTCGCACCAGGACCTGTGGGAAACTACTCGGCGGCGGCACATCCTCAGAGTGGTGATGATTGTGAAAACGAGTAGCGTATGTGTGGTTGGGTAAGAGAAGTGACCACGAGAGTATGAGTTGGTCGGGGGATGGAAACGAAAGAATCGTAGCCAGAGGTCAGGAGGGCGGTATATGTAGGAGCTTCTTTCTGAGACCTTATGCACAATGGGAAATTCCAGAGGTGCAGTAAGCCTTCTCCGAGAAGGTTGACAGAGAAGGTTTATCACCATCCTGGTAACTTTCTATCCGTTGGTCCAAGGGCCGGTATAAACTTTGATACTCCCAGCATCCTCTTAGACCAATTCGCGGAAGACAGGTAAACTTTTGAGACTAGCCAGCTATGTTAAACCATTGACACGTCAGACAGAAGTCTCTGACTGGCGAGTGGTACTTTACTTTCTCCGATACACCTCGTTTTGACGTAAAGTACATGCCATTTAGGTTCAAATCGAACCCGCTCCGTTATTACCCTACCAAGCTTCCGCGACGATTGGGGACGTTTGCTGACGAACAGCAACTGGACAGAGTCAAGAACATTGGGCAGTAAGCGTAGACAAATAAAAGAAAAACCATGACGAGTTAAAATAGGAGTCATGAAAGCGCCACAGGACCTGGTATGGTTGAACTCCTCGAAAGTCTCTCCCTTGGTGTCCAGAAAACAGTAGTTGGTATGAACTCTGCATAACACTACATCACCTATTGCATTCACAGGAACTTTATACCCAGAGAGTTAGAATCTACATATGCAACGTGGGTAGATGTGGAAAGTATAAACGAGCCGACAAACCTTAAGGAAACTCCGTGCAGGAATGGCGGCGACGGCTCAAGTAAGTTCATCCCAGTCAATGTCTGGAGCAATACACATTTTCGCTTGGCTATGGGTCCGTTTTGCCCGTGGCAGGGCCAACCTGTGAATGCGGTGACCGTTGAAGCCAGTTTTGGGTTCGTTCAGCTCCCGGCGGGGCATTTTCCCGTCCTCTCACAACTTACATAGATAGATAGAGGACGGTCTTTATGGGACAGGACTTATCAATCCAGCTATTTGGGTAAATACCTACTAAGTGGTTAAAAAGGCTAGAGATTCCAGAGAGCACCCCGATCGTAACTATCATCATTGATGTATGTTAGACCCAATTGACATTACCCATTAGCTTCATGGTCATTTTTCGTAAACTGTCAATAATACTGGCTGTATTCGTTCGTCCAATAACCATTAGAAGCATCGTTGCTCGCAGCTGCCGTAGTAGTGTTGCTGCGTAGTCCGAGGGCCGTTCCCGGCCGCATGCTATCGCTTTGAGCATTACACGGCCGACACCTTCCTAGACGCCTCGTATTTACCACTTCTATTTCCTGGCTCCCCTTGCTGTAGCTAGTAGCTAATTTGGTAGAATATTAGGACACAGTAGGTAGATACTTCTCATGCATGTGGGTATCTATCCTAACGCCTTCGCTTGTGGGTGTAGTGTTACCGCAATCAACTTACCCATCCGGGCTCAGCGTCCACTTTGCTAAGGTAGCATGCACATTTCACAGTTCTCCAAAGTCGCCACCCAGGGGGCTGCGGAAAGCCTGCTAGGTGCAGAAATATCCTCGAGTGTAAGTGAGTGTAACTGCCAGCTCGGTTAATACGGCAACCGGAGGTTGTCCTCCTGAGATGGGGTAGCTGGAAACATGGGTCATGCCCAACAACTTGTTATTGCTGGCCGTGGGTGGTTGCACTTGGGCAAACCGCCACATTGAAGTAACCTTTTCATCATCTAGAACGGTTCTCAAGACTTCGCTTTTAGCTCTTGAACGGCAATTCAACCTCAACCCATGCTGATCATGTCCCTTTCAAGTCCACCCTACATTGGAACTGCAAATTGACGGCCTACGGCAATATCGAGCGCCTCAAGTCGGATCTGGATAAATTAGATCTGCAATTACAACTGCTCCAAATGAACTGCAACCCTGAGCAATCCTAGGCAAGTCATTGCCCGCGTCTCCGCACCCGCGGCTCTGCTTGTTCTTTGGTGGCCAGTTCCCGGTCTTGTCACCATTTTTAGCCACTGCTCGGCATGAATGAGGAAGGATGAGCCGAATAGACAGCGTAGATCGAACCCGGGGACTAGGAAGCTTTTAAACTTAAGCTATCGATCTGCGGATGTTGATCCGGGAAGTGGAGAATTAACGACACGCCCGACCGGTCACGATGGACTTGGTTCTTCAATCGTAGGTTCACCATCCATTGGGTTTCGTATTTCTTCCGGGCATTGTTCGTACCAAAATATCTACATTGGACCCAATTCCATCCACGATATTGCTGTGCCTGCGACATGGACTTCTTTGACATCATTGAGTTACATCTGGATGGAGGCAATACCTTGGCTCGCTCTGAACCACAGCCAGACGTTGTAAGGCGACCTCCTGGCAGTTTAACAGCTATCCCACCCAGTGCAACCGTTGCAACGGCTGGGCCTCCGCCCGCATACAACCATTTCTTACGGTCAGCCACACGGCAGAGGCTCATAGGGAGAGGGGAAGCCATGCTTGGGGACCTCATTAGTTGCCCCCTCACACGCAGACGGCGGCGAAATGGCCTCTGCCGTCGTCACTGTGGTCAACCAAAATCCGGTATTCGGCTTCCCGTCTAAATTGCCCGACAGCAGGGGCTAAGCTCCTGCTTCTCGTTGCTATACCTACCTGCTTGGGGATCGACAACGTCACTTTCCCGATCCTGCCTTGCCTGCGAGTCTAGACTCTTAATCTGATTCTTTTTTTGGTGACATTGTCCACGACTTTCGACCACTGGTTGGAGGTTAAAACGACAAGAATGACCCGGATATTGATACGATAAAGCGGCCGAGCGAAGGCATCAAGAGTATCCCTAGGCTCTCACAGTAGAGGGCATTAGTTTGCCACCGGGACTGATTCCGCGATGGCGATATGGCAACTCCGTGGAGGAATTCCCGGTTCCCCCTGGGAAGCACATCCGTCGCACGGCGTGACCACTATCAGGCATAAAAAGTATAAAGTCTGAAGAAGTCCTCCAGGATTTCTCCAGCTTCTGACCAGTACATCCAAGATCCTCAGCCCATTCCCATTGTCCAATCCGCACCCAACTCCTAGCTACCGCAGCCATATCCAAGTCTCCATCCGTTCAAAATGAAGGCCATCTTCTTCGCAGTCCTTGCCTTTGCTGCCAGCTCCCTGGCCGGGCCCATCGTTGCTGAGCGCCAGCTCGAAACCCAAGCTGACGAGCTGGACAGCCTCCTCGCCAAGGTCCAGGGCTTCACCGCGAACATCAGTAAGTCCCAACCCACACATAAGAACCTCTATCGCGACTTGCACGGGCTTTTCTTCTAACACCGGTCTACAGATAAGACCACTACGGCTGTCCCCGATAGCCCAGGTCTTCTTCAGCAAACCGCCGCAGCCGATGCTCTTGCCCCCGACTTCCAGGGCATCACTGATGCGCTCAAGTCAGCTACTGCCGTTCTTGCCAAACGCGGTCTCTCGATGCGGTCCGGTGGGTGTGACTCTGGTTGCCTGGGCCTCAAGGTTAAAGCCTTGGTCTGGGAGATTGCTTGCACATTGAAGTTTGTTCTGGTCAAGTTGGGACTTGGTATGTAAAGTCTCCGTTACACCATC
>Ga0164242_10004412_pt1 | contig 15808 bp, 13 predicted proteins | sample OricomgcompostMG_FD_108783 | JGI IMG/M metagenome (GOLD analysis project Ga0164242, IMG submission 108783) | Miracle-Growth compost microbial communities from Emeryville, California, USA - Original compost - Miracle growth compost (MG) ... | reverse complement strand
GCGGGCCACGCCCACATCAAGTCGACCTTCAACAACACCGTCATCTCGATCACCGATCCCACCGGTGCGGTGATCGCGTGGGCATCTGCCGGCACCGTCGGCTTCAAGGGCTCCCGCAAGTCCACCCCGTACGCCGCCCAGATGGCAGCCGAGGCCGCAGGCCGCCGCGCCATGGAGCACGGCATGAAGCGGGTCGACGTGTTCGTCAAGGGCCCGGGCTCGGGCCGGGAGACCGCGATCCGGTCGCTGGGTGCGGTCGGCCTGGAGGTGGGCGCCATCTCCGACGTCACCCCGGTCCCGCACAACGGCTGCCGTCCGCCGAAGCGCCGTCGCGTCTAGTCGTCCGTCCCTAGCTAACAAGGAATCAACACATGGCTCGCTACACCGGTCCTCTGACCAAGAAGTCGCGCCGGCTGGGCACGGACCTCGTCGGCAATGACAAGGCGTTCGAACGCCGCCCCTACCCGCCGGGCATGCACGGCCGCGGCCGGATCAAGGAGTCGGAGTACTCCCTGCAGCTCCGCGAGAAGCAGAAGATCCGCTACGCCTACGGCGTGCTGGAGAAGCAGCTCCATCGCTACTACGAGGAAGCCTTCCGTCGCGAAGGTCGTACCGGCGACAACCTGCTGCGTCTGCTGGAGACCCGGCTGGACAACGTGGTCTACCGCGCCGGCTTCGCCCGGACCCGTCGGCAGGCCCGCCAGTTGGTCGGCCACGGTCACTTCACCGTCAACGGGCAGAAGGTGACCATCCCGTCCTACCAGGTCAGCCAGTACGACATCATCGACCTGAAGCCGAAGTCGCAGAACGTGACGCCGATCGTGATCGCCAAGGAGACCCACGGCGAGCGCAGCGTCCCGGGTTGGATGGACGTCGACCTCGACCGTGGTCGCATCCTGATCCACCAGCTGCCCGTCCGCGAACAGATCGTCGTGGACGTCCAGGAACAGCTCATCGTCGAGTACTACTCCCGACGGTGATCTTTGCCCGGGCCCGCTGCATCAGCGCCGGGCCCGGATCACATCCCCGAATTCGCATCATCAAATAGCGGTTGGTGCGGAAAGGAAAGAAATGCTCATCGCACAGCGTCCGACGCTGTCGGAGGAAGTCGTCTCCGACTACCGGTCCCGCTTCACCATCGAGCCGCTGGAGCCGGGCTTCGGCTACACCCTCGGCAACTCGCTGCGTCGCACCCTGCTGTCGTCCATCCCGGGCGCGGCCGTGACCAGCATCAAGATCGACGGCAACCTGCACGAGTTCTCCACCCTGGAGGGCGTCGTGGAGGACGTCACCGAGATCATCCTCAACCTCAAGGGTCTGGTCGTCTCCTCCGAAGAGGACGAGCCGGTCGTCATGTACCTGCGGAAGGCCGGCCCGGGCGCTGTCACCGCCGCCGATATCGCGCCGCCGGCCGGTGTCGAGGTGCACAACCCCGAGCTGCACATCGCCACGCTGAACGAGAACGGGCGGCTGGAGATGGAGCTGGTCGTCGAGCGTGGCCGCGGCTACGTCTCCTCGGTGCAGAACAAGACGGCCGACGCCGAGATCGGCCGGATCCCGGTCGACTCGATCTACAGCCCCGTGCTGAAGGTCACCTACAAGGTCGAGGCCACCCGTGTCGAGCAGCGCACCGACTTCGACAAGCTGATCCTCGATGTCGAGACCAAGAGCGCGATCAAGCCGCGTGACGCGGTCGCGTCGGCCGGCCGTACGCTGGTCGAGCTCTTCGGCCTGGCCCGTGAGCTCAATGTCGAGGCGGAGGGCATCGAGATCGGCCCGTCGCCGATCGACGAGCAGCTCGCCGCCGACCTGGCCCTGCCGGTCGAGGACCTGAACCTGACCGTCCGGTCCTACAACTGCCTCAAGCGTGAGGGCATCCACACCGTCGGTGAGTTGGTGTCCCGCTCCGAGCAGGACCTGCTGGACATCCGGAACTTCGGTTCCAAGTCCATCGACGAGGTCAAGCTCAAGCTGCACGAGATGGGGCTGTCCCTGAAGGACAGCGCTCCGGGCTTCGATCCGCTGGCTGCCATCGGCCGGTACGACGACGAGTCCGGTGCCGCCGACGATGACGACGTCGATTACGCCGAGACCGAGCAGTACTGATCACGACTACTGATCACGACTGATCAGATCAGCACTCACCACTAGAAACCTTCGGAGAACGACAAAATGCCTACACCCACCAAGGGCGCTCGCCTGGGCGGCAGCGCGGCGCACGAGAAGCTGATCCTGGCCAACCTGGCCACTCAGCTCTTCGAGCACGGGCGGATCACCACCACCGAGGCGAAGGCCAAGCGGCTGCGTCCGGTCGCGGAGAAGCTGATCACCAAGGCCAAGCGGGGAGATCTGCACGCCCGCCGCCAGGTGATGACCACCATCCGCGACAAGAGTGTTGTGCACTCGCTCTTCACCGAGATCGCCCCGACCTTCGAGGGCCGGGACGGCGGCTACCTGCGGATCACCCGGGTCGGCCTGCGGAAGGGCGATCGCGCTCCGATGGCGGTCATCGAGCTGGTGACCGAGTCGATCGAGGACTCCCGCAAGGCCAACGGTTCGGCTGCCCGGGCCGCGGCTCCTGCCGCCGCCCCGGCAGCGCCGGCCGAGAGCGCCGAGTCCCCGGAGTCGCCGGAGAGCGCCGAGTCCCCGGCCAGCCCGGAGTCCCCGGAGAGCGCCGAGTCCCCGGCGAGCCCGGAGTCGGCCGACCAGGTCGAGGAGAACGCCGAAGCCGACGACGAGACCAAGTCCGAGAGCTGAGGCACCCAGCAGCACCACGAAGGTCCCCACACGCGCCGCGTGTGGGGACCTTCTCTTTCCGCCGAGGGGTCGGATAATCCCTCATTTGTGCGGCGTGTCGCGGTGCTTGGCCCCGGATCGACGGCGTCAGTCGAAGGGCTGGGGCGGGGGAGGGCCGACGTAGCGGGAGGACGGCCGGATGATCTTGGAGCTCTGCGCCTGCTCCAGGATGTGTGCTGTCCAGCCGATCACCCGGGCGGTGGCGAAGGTCGGCGTGAACATCTCCCGCGGGACACCGCACAACTCCATCACCACGCCGGCGTAGAACTCGACGTTGGTGTGCAGGCCGCGACCCGGTTTGAGTTCGTCGAGCACCCGCTGCACGCCCTCTTCGACAGAGATCGCGAAGTCCACCAGCGGTCCGCCGAATCCGCGGGCGATCTGTTTCAACATCGCCGACCGCGGGTCCTCGGTCCGGTAGATCGGATGCCCGAAGCCCATGATCCGCCGGCCCGAGGTGACGGCATCGCGAACCCAGCTGTCGATACGGTCCTGGCTGCCGATCGCGTCGAGGGTGTCCAGCGCCCGGCTCGGCGCTCCGCCGTGCAGCGGCCCGGACAGCGACCCCAGTGCGCCGAGCACGCAGGCTCCGAGATCGGCGCCAGTGGAGGCGATCACCCGGGCGGTGAAGGTGGATGCGTTGAACCCGTGGTCGATGGTGGAGACCAGGTAGGCGTTGATCGCCTGCCACTGCCGCTCGTCGGGTTCCCGGCCGGTCAGCATCCAGAGGTAGTTCGCGGCATGGTCGAGATCGTCCCGCGGCGCGACGGGTTCCTGATCATGCTGCAGGCGGTACAGCGAGGTCACCAGGACCGGCGTGATCGCGCCGACCTGGATCGCCGATTGGCGCCGCTGCTCGTCCGTCTGGTCGTAGAGCGATCCGAAGCCGTACGCCGCCCCGGCCAGGGCGAGCGCGGCCCGCAGCCCGCCGAGCAGATCGGAACCGGCCGCCAGCCGGGCGATCGTCGGCAACTCGGCAGTGACCGCGTCCGGTAGTCGGCGGGCCGGTCGGACCAGGTGCGCGAACTCCTCCCGTCCGGCCTCATCAGGAAGCCGGCCGTTGATCATCAGCTGCCAGACGTCCTCGAACGGCTTGCGGGTGGCCAACTCGACGGCCGAGTACTGCCGATAGTGGTAGAAGCCCTCCAGCCCGCGGACGTCGCCCAGAGCGGTCTCGGCGGCCACCACGCCGGCCAGGCCGGGAGGCACGTCGATCAGGCTGTCATCCATCCGGTCCCGGACCGGTCGTTTCGTCGAATCCATGGGTGCTCCTTCGTCAGGAGACCACTGTCATACTTGAACCGCACGTTGATCAATATTGATCGAATCAATATCCGGCCGGGCGAGGTGCGGACTGTGACCGAATCCACAAGCACAGGCGTCGGCTGGACCGCTGCCGAAACTGCGGCCCGGCTGGGCGTCAAGCCCGAGACGCTGTACGCCTACGTGTCCCGCGGCCAGTTGTCCCGTCGCCGGAGCGCCAATGGATCGGTGTTCGACCCGATCGAGGTGGAACGGTTCGCCGCCGGTCGGCGGCGCAGCACTGCCGACCGGCCGGCGGTGGTGATCCGGGACGGTCGGCCCAGCGGCGGGCCGTTGATGACCATCGACACCGATGTCGCGCTGATCGAGGACGACGCCCTCTACTACCGCGGACGATCGGCGACCGAGCTGGCCGGTGGCGCGCGGTTCGAGACGGTCTGTCACTGGCTGTGGACCGGCGACTTCGATGAAGGAGTGGGATTCACCCCGCTGCCCGGCGCCGTCGATGCCGTGCGCCGGGTGCTTGCCGCGCTGCCCGACGGGGCGTCGTTGGCGGAGCGGCTGCAGGTGATGGTTCCGGTGGTTGCGGGTCTGGACCCGCTGCGCGAGGTCCTTGCGCCGGAGTCGGTGGCCGTCCGGACCGGTGCCCTGCTGGCCACGCTGGCCCGCGGCCTGGACGGGCGGTCGGTGTCGGGGCCGTCGATCGCCGATCACCTGCTCGGTGCGCTGTCTCCGGCCGATCATGATCAACGGCTGGTGGACGTCGTCAATGCCGCGCTGGTGCTGTTGGTCGATCATGATCTTGCCGCCTCGACCATGGCGGCCCGGACGGCCGCCTCGGCCCGGGCGCATCCCTACGCGGTCGTGCTCAGTGGGCTGGGAGCGCTGGACTCGGCACTGCACGGCAATGCCAGCCGGGCGGCGTACCGGATGCTCTCCCGGGTGATGGCCGGCGAGGACGCCGGTGCGGTGATCACCGGCACCCTGACCTCCGGTCGTGCCGGTGTCCCGGGCTTCGGGCACCGGATCTACCGCACGGCCGACCCGCGCGCGGAGTTGATCTTCGAACTGCTCAGCGACCTGCCCGGTGCCGGATCGGCGCGCGAGGCGGCCGCGGCCGTGACGACGATCGTCGCCGGCCGCGGCGCCATGTTCCGCAATGTCGATCTTGCTCTGGCCGCCCTGGCGTCGGCCACCGGGATGCCGGAGGACGGTGGCGAGGTGATCTTCGGCATTGCCCGGATCGGCGGTTGGATCGCGCACGCCATCGACGAGTACCAGCAGACGCCGCTCCGGCTCCGCCCGGTCGGCCGCTACGTCGGACCCTGACCGTCGCAGGGCGCCGACCGTCAGGCCGCGTCCAGCTCGGCCAACTCCTCGTCGGTGAGCTTGAGATCCAGCGTGCCCAGCGCTTCGTCCACCTGTTCGACCGAACTGGCGCCGAAGATCGGCAGCATCGGCGCGCGGCGGTCCGGCAGGTCGTCCAGCGCATGGGTGCTGCTGCCGTCCCGGTAGACGACGGTGCTGCGCGGGTCGGACAGGTGCCAGGCCATTACGACCTGGTTCACCGTTGCGCCATGATCATGGGCGATCCGGTGCGCAACATGCAATCGCCGATGGCTGTCGCTGTGATCGTACGGATCCCGGAGCGGCATCCAGGGACGGACCAGTTGGCCACCCTGCTGTGGCGAGTAGGTGGTGATCGTCAGCCCGGGCTGGGATGCGACGTAGTCGATCGCCTCCGGTGTGACGACGGTGTTCTCCGGCCCGCCCGGCTTCGGCCAGTAGATCGAGTGCTGTTGCTGCCAGGCGCCGAACTCGGCCCGACCGTGGCTGCGGCTGTGCTCCCGCGCGACGGCGAGCCGCCAGGTGGCGGTGTTCGACATACCGGGGATCTGGATCAGACCTTCGTCCACCAGCGAGGAGAAGACATCGGCGATCTCGGTGATGTCGCGGTTCCGGTCGTCGACGTGTCCGTAGTAGACGCCGACCCGGTCGACCCCGAGGTTGGCCAGGCTCTTGGTGAGCTCCCGGCGGATGGCCTCGGGCGCCAGACCCTCGTAATTGGTCGGGGGAATGCCGCTGAGCGGCTTGTCCGGGTCGATCTTGCCGGCACCGCATTTGGTCGCGATGACGATCTCGTCGGCGACCCGGCGGCTGGCGATCCAGCGGCCGAGCACGCGCTCGCTGTCGCCGGCGACCGAGCCGAGTTCGGGGGTCCAGTCCCCGTAGTTGTTCGCGGTGTCGAAGAACCGACCGCCGCCCTCCCAGAAGCGGTCGAGGATGGCGAACGAGGTGGCCTCGTCCTGCCGGACGCCGAGGTTCATGATGCCCATGCAGAGCGCGGTCACCTCGAGATCGGTGCTGCCACTGTGCAGAATGCGTGTTTCCATGCCTGCCACGATAGGAAACTTATTGGTCTGGAATCCCGAGCCAATACGATTGTAGAATCCCATACCAATATGACTGCTGTGTCCGCTGCCGGGCTGACCCTGGACCTGGGTGACGACGGCCCGATGACGCGTCGGCTGACCACCGCGCTCCGGGACGCGGTGCGCGACGGCAGGCTTCCGCCGGGCACGGCGCTGCCGCCCAGCCGGCAGTTGGCCGCCGAGATCGGCTGCAGCCGCTGGGTGATCACCGAGGCGTACGGGCAGTTGGTCGCCGAGGGCTATCTGCAGGCGACAACCGGTGCGGCGACCCGGGTCCGGGACATCCGCGGCGCCACACCGCTGCGGCCGCTCGGCGCTCCGCCCGCCGAACCCCGGCCCCGGTACGACCTGGCACCCGGCATCCCGGATCTCGCGGCCTTCCCGAGGACTCGCTGGGCCGAGGCCTATCGCCGGGCCGTGCTCGCCCGGCCGACCGGCCTGCTCGCCGATCGCTCACCGGTCGGCATCGCCGACGCACGGGCCGTGATCACCGACTACCTGGTTCGGACCCGGCAGGTGCGCGAGGACCCGACGCAGGTGATGGTCAGCAACGGCGCCGGAGCCTCGGTGGGCTGGCTGTCCCGCATCCTCGTCCGGCTCGGTCATCGGCGGATCGGCGTGGAGGACCCGTCCTGGCCCGGGCTGCGCGACGCCGCCCGCCGTGCCGGACTCGAAGTCGTACCGATCCCGGTCGACGGTCACGGCCTGCAGGTGGCCAGACTGGCCGATCACCCAGAGGTCCGCGCGGTGATCACCACACCGGCCCACCAGTTCCCGATCGGCGTGGCGCTCTCACCGGACCGCCGGCTGGCGTTGATCGACTGGGCCGAGCGGGTGGGCGGCCTGGTGATCGAGGACGACTACGATGCCGAGTTCCGCTACGACCGCCGGCCGGTCGGCAGCCTGCAGGGGATGGCACCGGACCGGGTGCTGCTCGTCGGCTCCGCCTCCAAGTCCCTCGGCCCGGCGGTGAATCTCGGCTGGGTGATCATGCCGCAGTGGTTGATCATGCGAATCCTGGCCGGGGATCTGGAGACCGGGACGGGCCCCTCGGTGTTCGGACTCGAGGCCTTCGCGATCATGATCACCGAGGGCTGGTACGAACGACATCTGCGCGCCATGCGGACCGCCTACCGCAGGCGCCGGGAAGCGGTTGTCGCCGCGCTCTCGGAGTTGTTGCCGGACTGCCGGATCTCCGGAATGGCTGCCGGCTTGCATCTGCTGCTGGAGCTGCCATCGGGAACCGACGCCACGGCGGTCGTCGAGCGTGCCGCCGAACTGCAGGTCGGCGTGGTGTCGATCGATCGCTACCGACTCCGCCCCGGCGGCCCGCCGTCGCTGGTGATCGGGTACGGCAACCTGCGCACCGGCCGCGAGCGGCAGGCCGTCGGCCTGCTGGCCCGTGCGATCGACGCGGCAGCTAGGCCGACTGGTCGCTGAGCCGCGGTACGTCGCTGAGCAACCGCCGGGTGTATTCGTGCTGCGGGTCGAAGATCACCTGATCCGCCGGCCCCTGCTCGACCATCACACCGTGCTCCATCACCAGAACCTGGTCGGCGATGTAGTTGGCCTGCCCGATGTCGTGGGTGATGAACAGGATGGTCATGCCCAGGTCATCGCGCAGATCGGTGAGCACGTTGAGGATGTTGACCCGCAGCGAGGCGTCGAGCATCGAGGTCGCCTCGTCGGCGATCAGCAGCTTGGGCCGCATCATCAACGCCCGGGCGATCATCACCCGCTGCCGCTGACCTCCCGAGAGCTGGTGGGGGAACCGGTCGAGTACGTCGGCGCCGTACAGCCCGACGTGGTTGAGGGATTCCTCCATCCGTGCCTCGGCGGTCTCGCGGTCACCGATCAACCGGAAGGACCTGCTCAGCAATCGCCGTACGGTGAAGAACTGGTTGAAGGCGCTGAACGGATCCTGGAAGACCGCCTGGACGTCCTTCCAGTACTCCGCCCGGGTCGGACCGGTGATCGTTGTGACGTCCGTGCCGTTGAACTCGAGGGTTCCCTCGGTGACCGGGAGCAGCCGCAGCACCATCCGGGCCAGGGTCGACTTGCCCGATCCACTCTCCCCGACGACGGTGGTGATCTGTCCCTCGTTCAGGCTGAAGTTGACCTTCTTGACGGCTTCGACCAGATTCTTGCCGCGGCCGAACCGGCGGGTCACGTCGGTGCCGCGGAAGAGCACCCTGGCATCGGCCGGCTCCCGGCCGCGGACCGGCGCCGACGGCGTGGCCTGGGCTGCCGGTACCGACGGGGCCGGGGTCTGGCCGTTGACACTCATCAGGCACCTTCCTTGGCCGTGGCGAGCCGATGATCATCGGGCGTGTCGACCGTGGTGGCCTCCTCGACCGGGACGACCTTGTCCAACGGGACCGGGACACCGGGGTTCTGCTGGGACCAGAAGCAGGACGAGAACCGCAGGGCGTCGCCGACCTCCGGCGGCTCGTCGGTCTTGCAGACGTCCATCGCCAGACCGCACCGTGGATGGAAACGGCAGCCGGAGGGCGGGCGCAGCAGGTTGGGCGGCGAGCCGGGGATGCCTTTGACCCGCTTGCGGCGGAAGGACGGTTCCGGGACCAACACAGAGTTCAGCAGGGCGGCCGAGTACGGGTGCCGCGGCGCGGTCGCGATCTCCTCGGCATCACCGATCTCGGCGATCTTGCCGGCGTACATCACCGCAATCCGGTCGGATACGGTGCGCAGCACCGGGAGATCATGGGTGATGAACACCACGCCGGACATGATCTTGTTCTCCAGCATCTGCAGGAGCATGTCGATCAAGGCCTTCTGGCTGGACACGTCAAGCGCCGAGGTGGGCTCATCGGCGATCAGCAGCCGGGGATCCAGCAGGGTGGAGATCACGGTCACCACGCGCTGCTTCATGCCGCCGGACAACTGATGCGGATACGCGTCGAGCGCCCGCACCGGCAGCCCCAACTCCTCGAACCGATCACGAGCCCGGTCCAGCGCCTCGGACCGTTTCACACCCCGGTCGTGTGCCCGCATCACGTCGAAAACAAGATCGCGGACGCGCATGGTCGGGCTGATCGAGTTCATCGCACCCTGCGGCAGCAGCGAAACCACCGAGCCGCGCCAGGTGCGCGGCAACTTCGATCGCGGACCCAGGTGCTGTTGTTTGCCGTCGACCTCCAGCGTGCCCTCTTCGACGATCAGCGGGTCCCGTGCGGTCAGCGAGAGGATGGCGCCCAGCGTCGACTTGCCGCAGCCGGACTCGCCGGCGATGCCGAGTACCTCGCCCTCGTTGATCGTGATCGACACGTCGTCGACCGCGACCACCCGGTTGCCGTCGGGGGTGTAGTAGGCGGCCCGCAGATTGTGGGCGTCGAGCAGTCGGAGCCCGGTCGCCCGTGATCGCCTGGTGTAGTCGCTCATGATCGCTCTCCCTCGAGGACCGGTTCGTTGACCACTCCGGCAGCCGGAACGGCCGCCGGAGTGCCGGCCACCGCCAGCCGTCGCTTGGACCGGCCGCGCCGCAGCCGCGGGTTGAAGACCTCGTCCAGGCTGGCCTGCAACAGCAGCAGCGAGAACGCGATCAAGGTCAACATCAGGGTCGGCGGCAGGAAGGCCCACCAGGCACCGGTGCGGACCGATCCCCAGGCCAGAGCCCAGTAGAGCATGATGCCCAGGCTTACCGATCCGGAGGGGCCGAGGCCGAGCATGGACAGTGCGGCTTCGGCCAGGATCGCCCCGGACATCTGCAGCACGAACGCCATGGCGACGTAGCTGAGCAGATAGGGCAGCACGTCCCAGGCCAGGATGCTGACCCAGCGTGCTCCGGAGAGCCGGGCGACGTCGATGTGTTCCCGGTTCCGGACACTGGTCGCCTGAGCGCGTACCGCACGGGCCGTCCACGGCCAGCTCGTCACACCGATCACGGCGGCGAGGGTCAGCGAGGTGCTGCCGTTCACCGCGATCGACAGCAGGATCACCACGACGATCGACGGGATCGCCAGGGCGATGTTGGTGACACCCATCAGCAGGTCGTCGACCCAGCCGCCCTGGAAGCCGGCGACCAGTCCGAAGACCAGGCCGATCAACGTGGAGATGGCACCCGCCATCAGGCCGACGAAGAGGCTGGTCCGGACGCCATGCACCAGATTGGCGATGACGCTCTGCCCGGCATTGTCGGTGCCCAGCCAGGTGGCGACCGAACCGAAGTTCGGCTTGTCGTACAGCCCGCCGATGGTGGCATGCGGGTTGACTTGGATGACCAGGGGTCCGACCAGGCCGACCAGCAGCGTGAAGGCGACCAGGGAAGCGGCCACCCAGAACCTCGGTGTCAGATTGATCAATTTCATGATCGCCTCCTAGCGCTCGCCACTATGAGCGGCTCGGATCCGCGGGTCGATGACGCCGTAGGCGATCTCCACACAGAAGTTCGCAGCAAGCACCGCCAGGGTGATCAACAGGGTGATCGACTGGATCACCGGGTAATCACTGGTGTTGATCGCGCTGAACAAGAGTGAGCCGATGCCCGGATAGGAGAACACCAGTTCGGTGATCAACGCGCCGCCGATCATGCCGCCGATCGACAGGGCGAGACCGGTGATCTGCGGCAGCATCGCGTTCCGGAAGATGTAGCGAACGATCTTGGAGTCTGGCAGTCCGAGGCCCCGTCCGTAGTTGACGTAGTCCGAACCCAGTTCGTAGATCGCCATCGATCGCATGCCCACGGCCTGGCCGCCGACGAAGATGATCACCAGTGACCAGAACGGCAACCACCAGTAGGTGATCGCATCGCCGAAGAACGCCGGCGTCAGTTCCGGTGTCAGGCCGAGGGAATAGCCGCCGCCGACCGGCAGGATGCCGAGTTGCACGCCGACCACGTACAGCAACACGATCGCCAGGCAGTAGTACGGCATCGATGACGCGAACAGCGACCCGACGAACGCACCCCGGTCGAACCAACCACCCCGATAGGCCGCCACGGCACCGAGCAGATTCCCGACGATCCAGCCGACCAGGATGGCCGGCAGCTGGATGACGATGCTCCACGGCAGCGCCTGGCCGACCAGGGAGTTCACGCTCTTGGGGTACTGCGAGAACGACGTCCCGAGATTCCCGTGGGCCAACTGATTGATGTAGACCAGGAACTGTTCCCACATCGGCTTGTCCAGCCCGAACTGCTGCATGTAGTGGCTGTAGATCGCCTTCATCTGCTCACCGCTCGCCCCGCCGCCCCGGGCCATCTGGCTGACGATGTTGTCAACCGGATTGCCCGGGATCAGGCGGGGCAGCAGGAAGTTGAGCAGCAGGGCGATGAACAGCGCAAACACGTACCAGATCACCTTCCGACCCAAGTACTTTGCGAAGTCCATACTCCGACCTGTATCCCCTTCGATATCTGGTACGGCTACCTGTGCTCGGGCCTAGCTCCCGGCCTTCTTCAGCTTGAAGATCCAGGCGATACCCGCGTTGCCCCACATCGGCGGCGCGTACGGGTTCTCCTCGGTCGGGAAGTTGGTCCAGGTGGAGGTGTTGAACTCGTAGAACTCCAACGGGCGGTACATCAACGGGATGACAGGAACCTGCTCGCGGTAGATCTTCTCGATCTTGCTGTAGGCGGACTTCCGCTCGTCGTCGGTGGTCGCCTCGGCGGCGGAGTCCAGCAACCCCGGGATGTCGGGGTGCTTGAACCGGGTGTAGTTGGAGAACGCGGTCTTGCCGATCGGCGCACCGATACGGTCGTCGAGGATGTCGCGCAGCCGGCTCCACGGGCTGGCCGGGCTGACGCCGGAGGCACTCCAGCAAGCCAGGTCGAAGTTGCCGTTCTGCATGGCGTTGGTGACGTTGGCAGCCTCCGGGAACTTGGTGCTGACGTCGATACCGACCGCCTTCAGGCTCTTCGCGGCGATCTCGCAGGCGCTGTTCCAGTCGGTCCAACCGGTCGGCGTGATCAACTTCCACGGCCCGAGCCGGGTGCCGTCCTTCAGCCGGTAGATGCCGTCCTTGCCCTTCGTCGCTCCGAGATCGTCCTCCAGGATCGACTTGGCCTTGTCCGGGTCGTACTTCCAGCCCTCGGAATCGGCCGCGGACTGGTCGAAGAACTTCTTCTCGAATCCGGTCGGCAGGATCAGGCTGGGTTGGGGCACGTCGGAGTAGGACGACATCGCGGTGGCCACGATGTTGGCGGTGTCGATCGCGTACGCCATCGCCAACCGGACCTTGGGATTGTTCAGGCCCTTCTTGGTGACATTGATCTGCAGCAGCGGGATGTTGCCGGGCAGGTAGTACGGCTTGTCCTTCAGCCAGGTGCCGACCGGCTTCTTCTTCTCCTCCCACATCTTCCAGATCTGGGCGGTGAACTGTTGGCTGGCGTCGATCTCGCCCGACTCCAGCTTGAGGTCGCCGTCCTGGTTGCTCTTGAAGATCGGGTGGGTGATACCGGTCATCGGCGGCGTGCCGAAGACGTCCTTGCCCCAGTAGTTGTCCACCCGGCTGAGCACGACCTGGGTCTGGTCGGCCAGTTTGACCGTGAACGGGCCACTGCCGACCGGCTTCATGTTGGCCTCTGAGGTGGCCTTACCGGAGGAGACCCAGGGCTCGTAGATGTGCTTGGGCAGGATGAACGTCCCGGCGATGGCGTTCTTGATCGCCAGCGGGTTGAGCGGCTTGGCCTTGGCGATGAACTGTACGGTGCGGTCGTCGACGACCTTGACCTCCTGCAGGTACTGCCAGACGTTGGAGTAGCTGACGGAGTTGTCCTTGGCCAGGTCGAAGGTGAACTTGACGTCGTCGGCAGTCAGGTCCTGGCCGTCCTGCCACTTGGTGCCGTCCTGCAGCGGCACTTCCAGGGTGCGCTTGTCGACTTCCTTGAGCTCCTTGCCCAGGCCGGGCTGCAGGCTGCCGTCGAGCATGTTGAACCGGACCAGCGTCTCGTAGAGGAACTGGCTCTGACCCTGCCCGGCGGGCCAGGTGGTCGACGCGGCGAGCGGGTTGAAGGACTTCGGCGGATCCCACTGGAACCCGGCGACGAAGAACATGTCCCCGGCCGCGCCCTGCCGGCCCGACGAACCGCCCTTACCGCCGCCACCACCGCCGCCGCCGGACCGTCCGGTCTGGGCCGTACCACAGCCGGCGGCGATGCCGCCGACCATCACGGCACCTGCGGCCAGACCGCCCCAGGACAGGAACTTGCGTCGATTCGTCGAGAAGGTGTGTGTTGCTTCTTCGGTCTCGAACGGCGAGACCGGCCGCGCGGATCCTGCTGGATCCGCTCCGGCGCCCTCTCCGGGCGTCACCGGATGCTGCGGAAACGTCATCGTTGTGTTCCTCCTTGAACACGGCCGGCTGAGCGGCCGAACCCCATTATTCGCTGCCGTTCTCGTGCGCGACCCGACCGATTCGCCCCGGTCGCGCCAATCCCGTGAGGCCAATCATTACTGAAGCGGTTCGGTTGTCAACGCGCTTGCCACATTTGTTACCAAGATCGGTGCACCCTACCGCCTTGTTCACCCCGGTTGTCACCGGGGCCGGGGAGAATCGACCCATGAGCGAACCGACGACCCAGGCGGAACCGATGACCGGGAGCGGCGTCCGCCTGGACCGACTGGTGAGGGCCTGGCGGGACCTCGGCGCGACCCGGTCCCGGAACGCCAAACGGGACATCATCGCCGAAGTGTTGCACGAAACCTCGGTGGCCGATGTCGAGATCGTCGTCAGCTATCTGTCAGGTTCACTCCGGCAACGGCGTACCGGGATCGGCTGGCGGACGCTCGAGTCGGTGCCCGAACCCGCCGCTGAACCGTCGCTGAGCGTATCCGAGGTCGATGCGGCACTGGAGTCCATCGCCGCCATGTCCGGCCCCGGCTCGGCGGCGCAGCGTCAGCAGGCGGTCGCGGAACTCTTCGCCCGGGCCACCGCGGGGGAACAGCAGCTGTTGCGCGGCCTGGTCTTCGGCGAACTGCGCCAGGGCGCCCTGGAGTCGGCGGTCCAGGACGGGCTCGCCGCGGCCTACCAGGTGCCCAAGGAGGCGGTGCGCCGGGCGGCGATGCTGCTCGGGTCGACCACCGCTGCGGCCCGGGAGTTGATCACCGGCGGACTGCCGGCATTGGAACGGGTCAGCCTCACGGTCGGGATCGCGGTGCAGCCGATGCTGGCCGCCAGTGCCCCGGACGTGGACCAGGCGTTGCAGAAGACGGGGCTCCCGGCGATCGTCGATGCCAAGCTCGACGGCATCCGGATCCAGGTGCACAAACAGGACGATCAGGTCCGGGTGTTCACCCGGAGCCTCGACGAGATCACCGACCGGCTTCCGCTGGTCACCGGCCTGGTGGCGGCTCTGCCCCATGATCGACTCGTACTGGACGGCGAGGCACTGGCCCTGCGTCCCGACGGCAGCCCGGAGATCTTCCAGCAGATCGCCTCCAGTGCGGCCACCCGCGCGGATCTGGAGGGTGCCGAGCGGCTGTCCCTGCGGCCGTACTTCTTCGATCTGCTGCAGCTGGGTGATCAGGACTATCTTGATCATCCGCTGATCGAGCGGTCCAAGATCATGTCGAGGGCGCTGCCGGAGGAGCTGCTGGTGCCGCGGGTCGTTGCCGAGGAGCTCCGACCGGCCGTCGAGCTGTACACCGATGTCGTCCGGCGCGGCTTCGAGGGCGTGGTGATCAAGAACCCGCACGCACCGTACGCCGCCGGCCGGCGTGATTCCGGCTGGATCAAGGTCAAACCGCGGCACACCTTCGACCTGGTGATCATCGCTGCGGAGTGGGGACACGGCCGGCGCCGCGGCTGGCTGTCGAATCTCCATCTGGCCGCCCGGGACGACGAGTCGGACGAGTTGATCATGCTCGGCAAGACGTTCAAGGGGCTGACCGACGAGATGCTGGAGTGGCAGACCCGACGCTTCCTGGAGTTGGAGACCCGGCGCACCCAGCAAACGGTGTACGTACGGCCCGAGGTCGTCGCGGAGATCGCGATCGACGGCCTGCAGATCTCCTCCCGGTATCCCGGTGGCGTGGCGCTGCGCTTCGCCCGGGTGCTCCGCTACCGGGAGGACAAGACGGCTGCCGGGGCCGACACCCTGGGGACGCTGAAGAAGTTGCTGCCCGCCACGGACCGGTGAAGCTCACCGATAACGAACAGATCCCACCGGCCCGGGCCGGTGGGATCTGCGACAGAACTGTTGCTGCGGTGGTCAGTTGGGGATGATCAGGCCGCTGGTCTTTTGGGTGGCGGCGGTGAAGCGGGCTTGGGCGTCGGCCCAGTTGACGACGTTCCACCAGGCTTTGACGTAGTCGGCTTTGACGTTTTGGTATTGCAGGTAGAAGGCGTGTTCCCACATGTCG
>Ga0164242_10004411_pt1 | contig 15813 bp, 30 predicted proteins | sample OricomgcompostMG_FD_108783 | JGI IMG/M metagenome (GOLD analysis project Ga0164242, IMG submission 108783) | Miracle-Growth compost microbial communities from Emeryville, California, USA - Original compost - Miracle growth compost (MG) ... | reverse complement strand
GCTCGACCATGGTGAACGGTACGGCATCTACGGCGGCCTGTCGGAACGTGAACGGCGCAAGCTGCGACACGGCAGCATGTCCCTGACCCTCACCTGCGAGCACTGCGGGAAGGGATTCACCGCGGCCAAGAGCAACGTGCGGTTCTGCTCCGATCGTTGCGCGAACCGTGCACGTCTGGCATCCCGGCGTGGCACCTGTGTCGACTGTGGTGGTCCGACGTCGGAGAAGAAGTTCGCCCGCTGCCACAACTGTTCGGGTAAGCGGTCCGGTGCGACGTTGTGGGCGCGGAGGGCATCGTGACCCGCGACGAACTGTTGCAGACGCTGCTACTGGAACGGTACGGGCCGCGTCCACGCCGCTGTGATCGACGCCAGGAGCCGGCACCTGAGCCAGTCTCGTACTTCACCGATACCCCGGCAGCGCAGGCGAGAAGACGCATGGCCCTGTCGTCGGCGATCGATTCCAAGGATGAATTCGCAGACAGGAACATCGCATGAGCTATCTGAACACTTTCCGGGCCGTATTGTCCGGAATCCCTACAGGTAAAGCGATCACGATCGACTCTGTGCGCGCCGAGTTCGAGGCTGCGCAGATCCCGCCGGCAGCATACGGGCCGATCTTCGCCGAAGCCTGCCAGAAGGGCTATCTCGAGGCTACGGCGGCGACAGTGAAGACACGGTGGAGGCCGGGACGTGGACGGCTGGTGCGCGTGTACCGGGTGACATCGAAGGCACGCGACGAGATCCGAGCGGAGGCAGCATGATCGTGCAGGCAGCACGCGATGATGATGCAGTCCTTGCCCTAGTTGACTACTGGCATGGCGATGGTTGGCAGATTACCGAACTTGCCATGGCGCTAGTGGACAAGATCCGCGCAGACCAGGACCGGAAGACACGGCACGACGTCGCGATGGACATCGAGGACGCATCGATTCGCGGATCTGGCGGCTTTCTGCATACAACCATCTATCGCGATCGAATCCTCCGAATCGTTCGGGAGAGCCATGACTGACCCGCATCCCGTCCGCCGGCCCCGCCTCGAACTCATCGCACTCGACACCGACCGCGACCGGCAACAACGACACCTCGCCATCTTCTTCTCCGCCCTACCCGTCGACCCAACCATCCAACGACTCGCCGACTACCGGCATGCGGTCGTCATGGAAGACCACCAGACCGCACGCCAGATCATCGACGAACTGATCGACCAAGACCAGGAGGCGCGGAGGTAATGCCCAAGATCAGAGGCATCAAGCCGGAATTCTGGACGGATGAGGACGTCGTAGAACTCTCCGTGCCTGCCCGGCTGCTGTTCATCGGCCTCTGGAACTTCGCCTGCGACAACGGACACCTGCCCGACAAGCCGAAGCAGATCAAGATGCGGATCCTGCCGGCTGATGATGTCGACGTCAACAAGCTGCTCGATGAACTGGCCCACCATGGCCGGATTTCGAGAGCCGACGGAACCATCACGATCGCCAAATTCGCGCACCATCAGAAGCCTCATAAACGGTGGTGGGTCACCTGTGAGACACCCGGTTGCAACCTGCCAGAGGGTGCATCACACGGACCTGTCAACCGTGGCACAACCGTTGCGCAACCGTTGAACAACGGGAGACCAACCGATGATGTTGATGGTGATGTTGATGGTGATGGTGAACTGACACCTACGGTGTCAGGCCCGCGCAAGCGCGGCCAACGACTCACCGACGACTGGCGACCCAGCACCGAAACACGCGACCACCTCGCCGCCGAATTCCCTCAAGTCGACCAAACCGCCGAGTTCTGGAAATTTCAGAACTACTGGATGGCCAAGTCCGGGAAAGACGCAACGAAGATCGACTGGGACCGCACCTACAGCAACTGGATCCGCAACAGCGCCGAACGCCAACCGACCAGACCACGCAGCACACAGAACACCACCGACGACCTGTTCGGACGAGCTGCCCAACGACTCGGGATCACCCAATGAACAACACCGAAGCATTCACACTCCTCCGCTACGTCGTCGCCTGCTGTCCAGCCCAGAAGATCGACGAATACACCCCGGACGCCTGGACGAAACTGCTCGGCGATCTCCGATTCGTCGACTGTGAGCAAGCCGTCACCAACCTGGCGCAGGAACAGGAATTCATCGCACCGAAGGATGTCCGCAAGGAAGTCAAACGGATCCGCACCAAGCGCATCGACACGCACGGCCCGTTCGATCCACCGGACCCGGACATGTCGGTCGCCGAATACCTCGTCTGGCAGAAGCAGGCACGCAAGATCATCGCCGACGGTGGTGTGATCGAAGCACCGCAACTGGGCAGCCGCGACACTGCCCAGATCCGAGCGATCGACAAGAGGCCGGCATGACCAGCAACCTGATCGGCATCGGCGCAGCACTCGGAATCGCCGCCATCATCTGGCTCACCGTCCGCAAACGACGCCACCATGAACCCAAACTCGACGCCGAACTCCGCGATGGCTGGATCATCGAACACCGAGACCGCGGCGCCATCATCGCCTGCACCCGCTGCGCCTACTTCATCGACGCCGCCGACCTGTCCGCCAACCCGATGCAGCACGCCGACTTCATCGACCTGCTCATCGAACAAGCCGGCCTCGAACACACCCACCAGGAGACACGATGACCACGATGACTGCAGCACAAGCACGCTGCACTCACCTGATCGAGTACCAAGGGCGAATCCGGCATCTCGACCACGACCGGACCGAACATGCCGCATTGCAGGTCACCTTGGCCGAACTCGATGATCAGGCGGCAACAGGCTGGCCGGGCTTCCACCCGGAGACCTATTGCAACCGCTGCGGCAACCCGAACACCTGCTGGGCGACGGCGAACGAGGTCTGGAATCCAGTCATGCGACCAGACGGGAACTTCGGACCGTGGCACGAAATCATCTGCATCCCCTGCTTCACTGAACTCGCTGAACGACTCTGGGGGCCGCGGAACTGGCGACACACTCGCGACCCTCACACCGGGACCGAATCACTGCTCCTGCTCAACCGGGAGCAGCACCTAGCCGACGCCTACGACCAGGCCATCGACACCGTGGCCGCGCAACTGCAGGACTGGCAGTCCGACTATGCCAAGAGCCGCAATCCGTACCGACAGCAGGAGCAATCATGATCAGCCTCGCACACGGCGGGCATGTTCCAAGCCATCACGTCTATCCGGCCGACGACAGCATTCCGGTCCAGATCAGCCCACCTGAAGCCTGGATGCACCAAGCCGACTACGACGAGTACAAGCGGCTCGGAGTGCTCAACCCAGCCGTCATCATCCACATCGTCCCTGACGACGAAGACACGAATCGTGCGCAACATCGCGACCTGTATGGCACCGAACTCGACCGCGACCAGGAGCAGCAATGATTGGGCACTGGATCCTCCTAGTTGGCGCCGTGCTGCTCTTCGCAGCGATGTGGACCGGCGTGCTGTACCCGTTCTTCGGTTTCATCGACGCCCGACGCAGCCGTATCAACCGGGCCAAGAACCGCCAACGTGCAGAACTTGAAGCCGACTGCGCTCGTCCGTTGATTGACGTCGTTCGGCAAGCCGAGTACGAAGCCGAATCCGACTACTGGCGCGAACACCCCGACGAACGACCACCAGAACGCCGAGCGGTTCTCGTCTCTGTTGTAATCACCGAGGAGGAGATATGACCCTCATCGACTTCGGAACGAACTGCTCATGGTGCGGGCACTCACCCCACGCCGGTGTTTGCCCCGGAACCATCCAGACCGGCAACGCGAAGACACCCGAAACGAAACCATGCCCCTGCGCACGACGAGACACGGCCCACGGCAGCGAACGGACCCCAGACCCGTACGCGATTAAGGGTCCAGCATCGCCAGGCCGAAATACAACGATAGAACGGGGACAACAGTGACCACCGACCCGATCCAGCAAACCCGCGACGCACTCGCAGACATCCCCCGACTCTGGAAACAACTCCCATCAACCCGCTACATGGCCCGACTCCGCGACGACACCAACACGTCGAAACCAACCCCCGGATCCCGGCCACCACTCGACACCACACTCCTCGACCTCAAAGACGGCCGCGACATCCAATGGTGGATCAACCTCGCCGTCGACGAAATGGTCGAAAACGGCACCGAACCCGAGAACGTGCCATCCAGTCGCCGGCCAGACATCACCGAACAATGCAGATGGCTCAGCAATAACACCGAGTGGATCGCCGAACACAACCCCGACTACCACACCGAAATCCGATCACTCCACTGGATGTACCGCCGCGCAACCGGACACACCAACACCGCCAAACTGAAATGCCTCACATGCGGCAACCGAGCCTTCATCGACGGCATCTGGCTCATCTGCACCGAAGTCGAAGAACACGCACGCACCATCCAAGACATCGAACACGAACACCGCTACCGGGCCGCACTCCCAGCCCAGACAATCGCCGACGAATTCCACATCGACATCAACACACTCCGCAACTGGAAGCGCCGCCGTAAACTACGAGAAGCCGGCAACGCTGGACGTGCCAACTGCTACTACCCGTGGGACGTGATGATGGCGCTCAACCCAGTCCTCGCCGAAGCCATCAACGCCCGCGACGAACACACCGCGAAGGAGCCAGCATGAGCATCGACCTGTGGTCGAGGATCGAACACGACCAGAACATCCTCGAGTCCGAACTCGGTCTCGGCCTTGAGTGGTGGGACGCCATCCTCGCTGACGACATCCAGTACTCGCTGTTCCCTAGTGACCGCAGATTCGCATTCAACGTCGTCGGCCCGGTCGACTCGATCATCGAGTGGCTGAAGGCTGAGCCAGTGACAGTCACAGTGGAGGACCTGGACTGGACGATCGAAGGCGACGGTCGGCCCATCAGCCGTATCCACATCCGCGACAAGGCGCCAAGGACATCTCGTGGCTGATTTGGTGGAGTTCCACTACGACCCGTCCGAGGATCCTTTCGCGGGTATGCCGAAGCCGGGCGACGTGCTGTACGCCTACGATCCGGCTGGGAATGTCATCGGCAAGGGCATTGTCGAAGAGTACAACGAGGGTGATCGCTGGCTTAAGTTCGTCCCTTGTTGGCCCGAGGACAACGAATGAGTGGCACGACCGATCTGGTGGAGTTCCTGCGGGCACGGCTGGCAGAGGACCAGCAATCACTGGAGCACAACACCCACCTAGAAGCAGAGTGGGCATACGAAGACATCGAGTCAGGTGGATTCAATCCGACATTCTCTGGCCCGACCGCAACTCGCCTGCTGGCTGAGGTGGAGTCGAAACGCCGCATCATCGCTCGCGTGCTTGAAGGATGCGAATGCCACTGGTCTGGCATGTACGGTCAGGACTGGGACGAGGACATTCTGCGTCTGCTGGCCATGCCATACGCCGACCACCCGGACTACGATCCAGACTGGCGTGTCGAATAGTTACAAACGGTGCAACCATCATGTATCGTGGCAGATGTGGGGCGAACGACTGTCCCCAAAACTCCCCCGGAGGATTGCCCGAAGCAATAGCTGAGGGAAGACGGCCCGAGACAGCTGGCGGACGCCAACTGCGCTCGGGTCTTCGCATATCCACACCTGTACGCCCGGCAGGCAACAGAGGATCGACCAGCCTGAAACCGACCGGCCGACCCGCACAGACCGACCCACCGCGCCATGCACCCTCGACCATGGATCAGCGGAAACCCAGACCTCGCAACAGTCCGGGACATAGTCAGCCGCACTATGTGGGCAGCTACCGCTCTTCGTCAGAACGGGACGCGGCACTCACTCTTCAGTCGTGGAGGTGTCGAGCAATGGAGAACCAGCTCGCCGTACTCGACACCGAACTCCGCATCGCTGTGCATATGTGGCGATGGCAACGCATCGACGGTGCGTCACGCGACACCAAGCGGCGACACCTAGCCCGCATCGACCTACTCCTCGACCAACGCCTCATCATCACCCGAGCCATCGCCTACCAAGCCGAAGCGCTCACATGAAACGCGTCTGCCGAGAAACCGGCTGCCCAACACTCGTCGACCCCAACGCATACCGCGGACTCTGCGACACCCACCGCAAGACCCGCGACCGAGCACGAGGCAGCAGACAAGACCGCGGCTACGGCACCGCATTCGACCGCGAACGCAGACAATGGGCAGCACGCATCAACGCCGGCGAACCAGTCAACTGCTGGCGATGCGGCAACCCGATCCGACCAGGCGAACCCTTCCACCTCGGCCACGACGACTACGACCGCAGCATCACCCACGGCCCCGAACATCCCGCCTGCAACCTCAGCGCTGCAGGCCGATCCGCCCACAACTGAACGACCCCGCGAGGTTGCAGCCTCCGGGGTCACGGCCGACCTGTGAAGGAGATCGACATGGCCAAGCGTATCTGCTCGCTCGCCGGATGCGACAGACCACACCGAGCACGCGGCCTATGCGCCACCCACTGGAACGCCACCCACCGCAAGGACCAGCACCGCGCCGTGCCATGCACAGTATGTGGCCGGAGCGTGGTGAAGAACGGACCAGGCACCAAACGTCGGGCCGTCTGCTCAGACCGATGCCGAACCTACCTAACGTTCGGACACTGGCCCGAGCAAGGCAAAGAGCTGGTCGGACCAGTCGAGCGACACACAGTAGCCGAACCAGAAGTGCTCAAGACGGCGTCGCGTATCCGCTTCGTCGGCACCACATGCGCATGGTGCGGCAAGCAGTTCCTATGGGATCGCACCATCACCGGTACCGATGCACGCAGATGCTCGAAGCGCTGCACCCGTAAGACCGGACGAGCCGTACGACGAGCCAAGGCAGCCAAGGCCGGCGGAACCTACACCTGGGCCGAAGTCATGCGGATCTTCCTTGCACACGACAAGCGCTGCGCGTACTGCCACGAGCCCGTCGAAGGACAGCCCGACCCCGACCACGTCGTGCCACTCAGCCGCGGCGGATCGAACAGCATCACCAACGTCGTTCCCTGCTGCCGACCATGCAACGCCGACAAGTCCAACCACCTGCTCAGCGAGTGGAACACAGTCCGAGCCAGCAGAGGCAAACCACCACGCGATGTCAGCCTCGCCGACTACCCACACCTCACGGTCACCGGACTCGCCCGGGCCGCCTGAGACCCGGGGGGAGGTCCCGAGCGACCGATGCCAACGGACCGCCGGGGAGGGGTCTCTGTTGTGCGGAGGGTTCAAACATTCCGGACTGGGGGCGCGATGCCTCTGGCCGCCTAGCTCGGCGCGATGCCGGTCAAGGAGATGGTGATCATGGCAAGCGGTGGTGCGCGTAATCGTTCTGGCCCGCAGGCGGATCCGGCCTCTGGTCGTTCTGATCGCCGCGGCGTGAAGCTGACGGCGCTGCCGGCCGAGGGGTACAAGGGTGTGGTTCCGGACTGGCCTTTGCCCGGTCGGGCCGTGATGAAGTGGATCGTCGACGGGGACGGCCGCTATCAGATTGAAGACGACGACTTGACTGAGCTGGTCGCTGAGCGTGAGCGGCAGCTCTGGGCATGGGCTTGGTCGACGCCGCAGGCGTGCGCTTGGTCTCTGCCGTCGGAGTCGTGGCGGCTGCATACGATCGCGATGTGGGTGCGGACCTATGTGATCTGCGAATCGACGGGTGCTACTGCGGCCGATAAGTCGTCGTTGCACCGGTTCGCCGATCAGATCGGGTTGACGCCGGCCGGGCTCCGGGAGAACGGCTGGGCGATCGCTCAGGACGAGGTTGGGGCAAAGAGGGCTGATACGGCGAAGCCGAAGAAGCGTGCGTCGTCGCGTGATCGGATGAAGGTCGTTGGCGGTGCCGGGTGACGAGCTCGCACTGGATTTCGACCCGCTGCACACCCTTGGCTTCATCGTCACGGATTGGATTGAGCATCACTGCCGGGTCCCGGGCGGCGTCTACGAGGGTGAACCGCTGGTGTTCAACGGCTGGCAGCTGTTCTGCACGGCGAATCATTACCGGATCAACCCGGGCGCGAAGGTCGATCCGCGTCGGCTGCTCGAGCCGTTCCACTATCGCCGGTCGGTGATTGTCGGCCCGCAGAAGTGTGGGAAGTCGCCGTGGGGTGCTGGCATGTTGCTGGCCGAGGCGGTCGGTCCGACGCTGTTTGCTGGCTGGGCGGCCGGTGGCGAGGTGTACCGGTGCGAAGACTATGGTTGTGGCTGCGGCTGGGAGTACGTGTACGAGCCGGGTGAGGCGATGGGCGTTCCTCGTCGGAAGTCTCTGCTCGGCCTCCTGGCGTATGCGGAGACGCAGACTGCGAACGTGTATGAGCCGTTGCAGACGATGATCCATTCGGGTCCACTGGCGGAGTTCGTGCACGTACGCGAGGGATTCGTCCGACTCCCGAACCGCGGCAAGATCGTTCCGCTGTCGGCAGCGGCCCGGTCGAAGCTGGGACAGCCGTTGACTGGCGGCCTGGGTGATGAGTCTGGGCTGTACACGAAGCCGAACAAGGTGTTGGACACGTGGCAGACGATGCGACGCGGTATTGCGGCGATGCAGGGCCGGACGATCGAGTTGACGAACCCGTGGGATCCGATGGAGAACTCGGCTGCTCAGCAGGCGTTCGAGTCGCGCCGCACGGACATCTTCCGCTACTACCGGAAGCCGCCGGCGGACCTGTCGTACGGGAATAAGCGGGAACGACACAAGATCCACCTGTACGTGTATTCGGATGCGCCATGGGTGGATGTGAGCTCCGCGATTGATCCGGAAGCGGCGGAGCTGGTCGAGACGGATCCGACGCAGGCTGAGCGGTTCTTCGGGAATCGTCTGGTGCAGGGTCTCGGGTCGTTCATGACTGAGGCGTTGTGGGATGACACGGAGGCTGTCGAGCCGTCGACGGAGACGCGGGTGTCGCTCGGGTTCGACGGGTCACGGTCGAACGACTGGACTGCGTTGCGGCTGGAAACGTTCGACGGCTACCGGTTCACCCCGACGTACGGTCCGGACTCGCGGCCGACGTTCTGGAATCCGGCCGAGTGGGAGGGCCGGATCCCGCGGGAAGAGGTCAAGGCGGCAATGGCCGAGATCTTCGACCGGTACAAGGTGGCCCGCGCCTACATTGATCCGCGGCATTGGGAGACGCAGGCGGACGAGTGGGCGGCCGAGCACGGCGATGATGTGGTCGCGCTGTGGCCGACGAACCAGATCAACCGCATGTTCGAGGCACTGTCCCGGTTCATCGAGGACCACCACGAGCATCTGACCACGCACGACACGGACCCGACAGCGAAGGTCCATGCACTGAATGCTCGGAAGCTGGCGAAGCCGGGCGACAAGTACATCCTCGGGAAGCCTTCCGAGAATCAGAAGATCGACATCCTGATGGCCGATGTCCTCGCCCATGAGGCTGCCGCGGATATGCGTGCGGATGGCTGGGATGACGTGGATTCGACCATGTACGTGTTCTGACGACTTCGGAAGGGAGTGATCTGCTGTGGTGTTGATTGCACCGAATCTGATCCTTCCGCCGGCACCGCTGGACACGAAGATCCAGGACATGATGCGGAACCTTGATGCGGTCCGCTCCAACTGGATGGATGATCTGCGGAAGCTCGAGGCATATCTTGACGGTCGTCAGGCGATGCAGTATCTGACTAACGCTATGCGTGATCACTTCAAGGAGGAACTGCGCCAGCTGGTGCTGAACTTCCCGCAGCTGATCACTGATGCGCACAATGATCGTCTGGATGTTGAGGGTTTCCGGTTCCCTGGCGAGTCGTCGGGGAATGAGTCATTGTGGGCTGTCTGGCAGGCCAACAACATGGATGAGCAGTCGGTGATGGCTCACAATGACACGTTGGCGTTGTCACGGGCTGCTGTGATTGTTGGCCCGAATCCTGATCCGACTGGTGAGCCGATCATTTCGGTGGAGTCGCCGTTCGACGTGGCATGGATTCGCGAGCCGGCTACACGGCGGGCTATTCAGGCGCAGAAGTGCTGGGTGGAGGCCGATGGTTCTGAGTGGCGCACCTTGTACGACCTGCATCAGACGCGTGTGGTTACGCGCACCCCTGAGGGGTGGCGGGTGACGAAGACCCTGGATCACGATCTGGGACGGCTGCCGCTGGTTCCGCTGATCAATCGGCCGCGGATTAAGTGTCCGGATGGCCGGTCAGAATTTGCGGATGTGCTTGGCCTGGCGGATGCGGCGAACAAGATCGCGACGGACATGATGACGTCGGCGGAGTATCACGCGATGCCTCGTCGGTGGGCGTTCGGTTTGAAGAAGTCTGACTTCAAAGACAAGTCGGGCAAGGAAAATCCGTGGTCGTTCATTGCGGGCCGTCTGTGGGCGAACGAGAACAAGGATGTGAAGGTCGGCCAGTTCCCGGAGTCGGATCTGGCGAACTTCCACAACACGATCAAGCTGCTGGCCCGGCTAGTAGCTCAGATGACTGCCTTGCCGACGGACTATCTGTCGTTCGATTCGGTGAATCCTCCGTCTGCTGATGCGTTGCGGTCGTCGGAGTCGCGGCTGGTGAAGCGCGTGGAGCGGCGGCAAGTGTCGTTTGGTGGTTCGTGGGAGGAAGTCTCCCGGGTTGCGTTGCAGATGAAGACTGGCCGCCTGCCGGAGGGTGCGATGCGGCTCGAGACTGTCTGGCGGGATCCGTCGACGCCGACGATCGCGCAGAAGTATGACGCGATCGTGAAGGCTGTTACGACTCGTGGTGCTGACGGGCGTCCGTTGGTGCCGACCGAGCAGGGTCGGATCGATCTCGGGTACACGCCGGCGCAGCGTCAGGAGATGCGGCAGATGGAAGATGATGCGATCGCATCGGATCCGGATCTTGCGGCAGCCAGGGCGTTGATCGGCGCGGATCGGCCGGATGTGTCCGATGAGTCTGCAGGTAGCTGAAGCGCATCACGCGGCCCAGGTCCGTCAGGGTGAGGCCACTGCGATTCTCGCGTCGAGGCAATGGCAGCACATGTCGCTGATCGATCTGGATCGATCGTGGGCGCGGATCGTTGAGCGACTGGTGCTGATCGTCGCTTCTGCCCAGTTGGGCGCGGCGAAGGCCGGCGCTGCTTATGTGGCGCAGATGGTTGCCGGCATTGATCCGGTAGCTTCGGTGAATCCGGCAGCTTGGTCAGGGTTTGCGTCGGACGGGCGACCGTTGGACAGCCTGCTGTTTGGTGCGGTCACGCATACGAAGTCTCTGATCGGCGGCGGTTACGACCAGGATGAGGCAGTGTTCGAGGGTGGCAAGTGGCTCGACATGGCGGTGCGAACGCAGGTGTCGGATGCCGACCGTGGCGCTGCGGGTGCGGCGATTGCCGCTCGACCCCGCGTCGGCTATGAGCGTTATGTCAGCCCGCCATGTTGTCAACGCTGCGCTGTCCTGGCGGGGAAGTTCTACCGCTGGAACGCAGGGTTCCTTCGTCATCCGCGTTGCGACTGCAAGCACTACCCGGCAGTCGAGGGAACTGATGAGGATCCTCAAGCGCTGGCCGATCACATGAAGGCCGTGATCACGCCGGACAGCATCAAGGATCTGACCAGAGCTCAACGCCAGGCTATCGATGATGGTGCCGACATGAATCAGGTGATCAACTCTCACCGAGTCGGTGCCAGGTCGAAGGACAAGATGACCACTTCGGAAGGCACCACGCGCCGCGGATATGCCTCCTATGTGAAGCGCGCTGTTGCTCGGCAACGTGGCGAAGCAGTTGAGGAAGTTGTGACGCGTGCCGGAAAGAGCCGCCGGAACGCAACTCGCGTGAAGCAACGTCTGACACCGGAGGCGATCTACCGGCTGTCAGGCACCCGCGAGGAGGCACTGCGGCTCCTACGCCAGAACGGCTACATCGTTGGCGATATCCGCCAGATCGCAGCCAAGTCCGCCTAGTGCGGGCCCATGAACCACCCGGACGGGGCGATTCCCGCCCAGGTATAACCGAGCGATTCGGAGATTCATCATGTCGGAGACGGCAGTCAACCCCACACCGGAGCCTGCACAGGCAACTCAGCCTCCGGTCAGTGAACCAGCCCAACAGCCAGAAGCCAGTGCTCAAACGGATGCCGGTCAGCGCGATACTGACCAGCCGTTGAAGGAGCCGGGGCTGAAGGCGTTGCAGGCAGAGCGTGACCGGGCTGATCGGCTTGAAGCCGAGATCAAGGCATTGCGTCCCCAGACCGAGCAGCAGCAGAAGCTCTTCGATCAGTTGAGGGGCGTGTTCGGCGATCAAGCTGCCGACGTGAAGCCGGAAGACGTCGTCAAGAACCTTCAGCAGGAGATGGCGCAGTTGCGTCATGAACGTGCCGTCGATCAGGTGGCCCGCCAGTTCGGGATCACTGAAGAGGCAGACCTCAATCTTCTGCGATCCGCGCAATCCCCTGAGTTGATGCAGCAATGGGGCGAGCGGTTGAAGCCGGCACCGAAGTCGCCCGCAGCACCGGAGCCTGATCCGGGTCAGGGCGCACGAACTGGGACTCAGTCCGAAGAGGACGTCGAGTACCAGAAGTTCTACCCATCCACCCGTAAGTAATCGACCAAGGAGTTCAGAGTGTCTGAGTACCTTCCGATTTACAAGCCGGGTCAGGCCATCACCCTCAAGGCTTCGGCCGCCATCACTGGCGGTCAGCTCGTGGAGGTTACCGGCTCTGGCACGGTCGGACCGGCTGGCGCCGCGTCCACCAAGGTCGTCGGTGTTGCAGCGTTCGACGCCGCCACCAACGACAACGTCACGATCTACGCCGGCGGCGTACAGCATGCCAAGGCGGCTGGCGCGATCACTGCCGGCGACGTCGTCCAGGCCGGAGCAGCCGGAACGGTTGCCTCTGGCACCACCGCACCCATCGGCATCGCCCTCACGACCGCAGACACGAATGCGGACGTCCGAGTCTCCCTGAGGAGCTGAGATGAGTACCTATCCTCCGGGCGGCGTGACCGTCAGTGGAACCAACCTCACCGCTTCGTACTTCCTGCAGCGGCCCACCTTCGTCGCCCGCCGGCTCCGCGAGCTCGCCGACCTGCGCTACGTCGGGTCGAACCTGCTGCGTGGCCGTGCGGATGCAACCGGCGGCGCCGTCGGCTACGAGTCGGCCGGTGAGTCGATCTTCGCCGACGGAACTCCCGAGGTCGTCTCCCCGGGCAGCGAGTACACGCTGACCACGACCGGTGCAGGTACGCCGGCTGTGGCGAAGGTGTCCAAGTACGGCAAGGATTCCATCGTCACTGACGAGGACATCAAGCGCCGCAACATGGATCCGGTCGAGCGTGGCCTGACCAAGCTCGCCAATTCCTGCGGTCTGGTCATCGATCAGGCGGTGGGCGGTGCTATCGCGTCGGCGGTCACCGAGACCGCCGCGGCCACCGACGAGTGGACCACTGGAACGTCCAAGAATGTGCTTCTGGACGTGATGCTGGCTCAGACGTCGATCGCCAGCCAGAATCTCGGCTACCAGGCTGACACGCTGCTGATCTCCGACACGGTATGGGCCTACTTGGCCGCCGACAAGGACATCGCAGCGCTGATGGCTCGCGAGAATCTCAACAACCCGGTGTACACCGGTCGGTTCGTCAACATTGCCGGACTGGACATCGTCCACATCCCGGCGGCGAACATGCCCGGCAGTGACGGCAAGAACGCCTGGGTGCTGGACACCAAGAATCTCGGGTTCATTGCGACCGAGAATCTGGGTGGCGGCTACCAGTCCGCCGGTGATCTGGTCGAGTCGAAGACGATCCGTCAGGACGAGAATGATGCCTGGCGGCTTCGTGCCCGTACCAACTTCGCGGCGGCCGTGACTGATCCGAAGGCCGGATACAAGATCACCGGGGTGGACGCCTGATGTCGGCGCGCCGGAAGGTTCAGTCTGACCAGCCCGATGCTGAACCGGAGACGGCTGATCTGGTCGAGTCGACCGAGTCTGACCAGCCCGATGCTGAACCATCCGGCAACCTCACAGTCACTGTTCCGTTCGCATATGCGCATGCGGTCAGCGGCGAGATGAGACAGCTGGTCCGGGGTGACGTGATCAACCCGGACCAGTTCCAGCAGGAGTCGGTCGACCATCTCAGATCGATCGGATTCCTGGTTCACAACTGAACACGACTACGAGGGGAGGGCGGTCATGACTGTCACACCGGAAGACATTGCGGTTGAACTCGGCCGCCCTACACCTCTATCTGCTGCGGTTCAGGCGCAGTGGCAGAGCTGGATCAATGCAGCCCTCTTACTGTTGCGTGTCGGCGACGGTGACCATGACGGGTTCGGGAATCTGTCCGGTCTCGATCAGGATGTTGTCGATTACGTCGTCACTCAGGCTGTCGTTGGGATGGCACGTCGTCCCGATGACGCAACCACCGTCGACATTCAGATTGATGACGGACGCATGTCGCGTAGCTACTCGACAGGTCAGGGTCGCGTGTTCATTCGCGATGAGTGGTGGGCGATGCTGGCTGGTGCGGATGGTGAGTCATTCTCGATTGGCCCTTGCTGATGCTCGGCGAAGACATTTCGGCACTTCTCCCGCAGCTGCAGTCGGAAGCCGAATCGATGATGATCACGCCTTGTCGGGTGTTGCATCCGACCGGCGTAACGGTCGATCCGGAGACTGGCAGGGAAACGCCCACATATGCCGATGATCCGGTGTATTCGGGTGGCTGCAAGATCCAGGAGCGAGATCTCGAAGTCTCCCCGTCTGAGATTCCGGGCGGCATCATCCCGACTGCACGTTGGGAAGTGCATGTTCCGGTGTCTGCGGGCCCGTTCGCGTTCGGTGATGTCGTGCAAATTTTGGGCGGCGGCGACGTGGTCCGCGAGCTCCGCGTGACCGGTCTGCATCGGAAGTCGTGGCAGACGGCGCAAAGGCTTCCCGTGGAGGAGTTCGCATGAGCGAGTTCGATCTCGACGTCAGTGACCTGACCAAGTTCGGTGACGAACTGGTCGCCGCGGCCGATGGGCTGCTGGCGAAGGTTAAGCCCGTCGTCGCCAAAGGCGCCCTCAACGTCAAGACACAAATGGTCAAGGACATGAAGGCGTCTGCCCACTTCAAGCAGGTCGCTCACACGATCGGCTACGACGACATTGAGGTCGACGACGGCGCGGTCGAAGCCAATGTTGGGCCGGCGACCGAAGGCCAGGTTGTTGGCGACTTGGCGCACCTGGCCTACTTCGGCGGTGCGCACGGCGGCGGCGGAACCGTGCCGGACCCGCAGACTGCGCTGGACGATGAGGCACCCAAGTTTGAGGATGCGCTCACCAAGATCGTGAACGAACTGCCATGAGCACCGATACGTTCACCGCGACCGACCCGTTGGCCGCGGTCAAAACTGTGCTCGAATCACTCGGTTATCCGGTGTTCATTGACGTCAACCCGGGCCCGGTCACTCCCCCATATCTGGTCGTTGCCGGTCCTGGCGACGGCAGGCCCGATGAGGAGCCACTGGCTGGCCCCAGACGGGACACCGCATCCGATATGCGGATCACGGCTGTGTTCGGCACCCCGGAGGGTGCACGGATCGGCCTGGCGCGTGTTCTGGCGATCCTGTCGCCGGCGAAGCAAACCGCAACCGTTGCCCCTGGTGTGTTCACCCGGTTCGTACGTCGCGAGGTCGTGGCCGTCGACACATCGGTTGTGATCACCGGCACGAACCGGAGCCCCGGCTACGGGGTCGACACATACCGGCTGATCACTGAAGGGATCGCTGATGCATCGGCATGAACATCACCAGGAGACGACCGTGGGATCGAAACGCATTCACGTCTACTCGAAGACGACCGGGAAGAAGCAGATCATTCCCGAGGCGTGGCTCTCCCATCCGGTGCTTGGCGCCGACTTCCAGAAGACTCCGCTTACCCGT
>Ga0164242_10004410_pt1 | contig 15820 bp, 9 predicted proteins | sample OricomgcompostMG_FD_108783 | JGI IMG/M metagenome (GOLD analysis project Ga0164242, IMG submission 108783) | Miracle-Growth compost microbial communities from Emeryville, California, USA - Original compost - Miracle growth compost (MG) ... | reverse complement strand
CTGGCGAAGAAGCCACCGGCGTGGTTGTTCGTCGCGCAGATCCTCGACCTCGGCGGCAAGGTCTGGGGCATGCAGTGCGCGCGCATCGAACCCGCGTGGATCGAGCGGCAGGCGGCGCATCTGCTCAAGCGTACGTGCAGCGACCCGCACTGGTCTCGTGCGCGCGGCACCGTGCAGGCGTTCGAGCAGGTATCGCTGTACGGATTGATCCTGGTGGAGCGGCGCGCAGTGGTTTTCGCGAAGCAGGATCCGGCCCTTGCGCACGCGATCTTCCTGCGCGAAGCGCTGGCGCGTTGCGACATTGATGGCCGTGCCGATTTCATCCGGGCCAATGCGCGGGTGCTGGACGAGGCGCGGGAGATCGAGGCGCAGCAACGCCGCGAAGGCTTGCTGAAATCCGACGAGGACCTGGCTGTCTTTTTCGCGGGCAAGCTGCCGCAAGACATCGCATCGTCCGCCGCGCTGGACGCCTGGTACAAGCGTGCGTCCGCGGCCGAGCGCGCCGCGCTGCGCTGGTCGCTGCGTGACGTGCTGGAGGCCGGCGCCCACGGCGACGCCGGCGCGTTTCCCGATGCGATGGAGGTCGGCAACCAGCGGCTTGCGTTCGACTATCGGTTCGTCCCGGGCGATGACGCCGATGGCGTCACGCTGCGCGTGCCGCTGCCGTTGTTGAACGCGGTGCCGGCGGCGCGCTGCGAATGGCTGGTCCCGGGCCTGCTGCAGGACAAGGTCGCGGCGCTGATCCGCAGCCTGCCCAAGGCGCAGCGTCGCAACTTCGTGCCCGCGCCGGAGTTCGCGCGCGCGTTCGTGGAAGCGGAGGCACCGCGCGACGCGCCGCTGGCGGACGTGCTTGCGGGGTTTCTCAAGCGCGTCACAGGCGTCGAGGTCGGTGCGGCGGCCTTCGATCTGCGCGCGCTGCCGGTACACCTGCTGATGCGCTTCGATCTGCGCGATGAACGCGGCCATTCACTGGTGCAAGACCGCAATCTTGAAGCGTTGCGCGAAAGATTCGGCTCGCGCGCCCGCGAAGCGTTTTCACACAAGGCGGATGTGGCGGTCACGCGGGAACACGTGCGCGACTGGGATTTCGATGCGATCCCCGAGGCCACGCGAGCGCGCGATGGCATGGCGGCCTATCCGGCATTGGTCGACTTGGGCGAGGTGGTGGCGCTGCGGGTCTTCGAAAACGCGGATGAAGCCGAGGCTGCACACTGTGACGGCGTCGAACGGCTGTTGCGCATCGCACTGACCGCCGAGCTCAAGCGCGCCCGCAAGCAGCTGCCGCTGAAACCGAAGCTCGCGGTGGCGTTCGCCCCGCACGGTCGCGCCGACGCGCTGCGCGAAGACATCGTGGAAGGCGCGTTCGCCGACGTGATGCGCGAGCAGGACTTGAGCGTGCGCGATCGCGCGGCATGGAACGGGTTGCGCGATGCCGCGTCGCACGCGCTGTTCGGTGCTGCGATGGAGCGCCTGAAACTCGCCGAACCGATTCTCGCTGCGCTGGCGGACCTGCAGCCATTGCTCAAACCCGCCATCAAGGGGCAGGCGCAGGCGAGCTATGCCGACCTGCGCGGCCAACTCGATGCACTGCTCGCGCCTGGCTTCCTGCGCGAGCTGCCGCGCGCGCGGCTCGCGCATCTGCCGCGTTATCTCAAGGCCATGCGCCTGCGCGCGGAAAAATTGCGCAGCGACCCCGCCCGCGATAACTCGCGCATGCAGCAGGTGCTGCCGTACTGGCGCGCGGTGCTGGACGCGCGCACCCCGGAAGACGATTCCGAGGCGCTGGATACCCTGCGCTGGCTGGTCGAGGAATGGCGCGTCTCCGTTTTCGCGCAGGAACTCAAGACGGCCGAACCGGTTTCGGGCAAGCGCATGGCGCAGGCGCTGGGTGCGATCAAACGCTGATGACGCTTTCCCGATGCCTTGGCAGGTTGGGCTGAGCAATGCGAAGCCCAGCGTTGTGGTCGCCGGTGTTGGGCTTCACTGCGTTCAGCCCAACCTGCAGAGCGGCAGGTATTCCATCGACGCGACTTGATGTCAGCGATCGCCGAAACGCATCGACAGGTCGATGGCGCGGACGTGTTTGGTCAACGCGCCGATGGAGATGCAGTCGACACCGGTTTCGGCGATGGCGCGGACACGTTCGAGGTTGACGCTGCCGGAGACTTCCAGCGGCACGCGGCCGGCGGCGAGGGTGACGGCTTCGCGCAGCATCGCGTCGGTGAATTCGTCCAGCAGCACGCGGTCGGCGCCGGCTTCGATCGCGTCGCGCAGTTCGTCGAGCGATTCGACTTCGCAATCGAGGAACACGCCGGGGCTCGCGGTGCGCGCGGCGCGGATCGCGTTGGCGACCCCGCCCGCGGCGGTGACGTGGTTTTCCTTGATCAGGATCGCGTCGAAAAGGCCGATGCGGTGGTTGTGGCCGCCGCCGCAGCGCACGGCATATTTTTGCGCAAGGCGCAAACCAGGAATGGTCTTGCGGGTGTCGAGGATCTTGGCGCGGGTGCCGGCGACGGCATCGACGTAGGTGCGCGTCACGGTGGCGGTGCCGGAAAGGGTTTGCAGGAAATTGAGCGCGTTGCGTTCGCCCGCGACCAGCGCGCGCGCGTTGCCTTCCAGTTCGCACAACACGGTATCGGTTGCGATGCGGTCTCCGTCGTGGTGCTGCCAGCGGGTTTGCACGGCGGGATCGAGCTGACGAAAACATTCCTCCGCCCACGGAGCGCCGGCGAGCACGGCGTCCTCACGACAAATGATGCGTGCGCGGGCGTGCGCCTCGGCATCGATCAACGCAGCGGTGACGTCACCCGCGCCGATGTCCTCGGCGAGCGCGCGTGCGACATCTTCGCGGATGCTTGCAAGCGGCGGCGGGGCGGGCCGTGCTTCGGGGGCGCTCATGCGCCGGCTGGCGGTGCGGGCTGCGCGTTGCGCAGGCGATCGACGATGGCGTCGAGTGCGCGGTCGAACAGCGGCACTTCTTCCAGGATCATCGCGCGTCCGCTCAGGAGTTCCGAGGCGAGCTGCACCGCGGTGCGGTCGGCAACCTTCAGGCCGCGGCGGTTGACGAACAGGTACTTGCCGCTGATCGGGCTGATCCACGACAGCTTGGCGCGTTCGCGCGTGCCGGTGTCGTCGACGAACTCGACCCAACTGCCGACTTTCAGGTCGCGCACGGCCTGCAAGGTATCGGCATCCACGTCCACCGACATTTCGTCGGAATCGAGATCGTCATCGGCGTCGGGGGCCGCGTCGGTGATCGCCGGTTGCGCGTCGGCATTGACGCCGAGCACGGCCGCGGGGTCCAGCGCGGTCTCCTCGGGGGGCGCGGCGGGCGCGGGTTCGCCGAGCTGCTGGCGCCAGAATTTCCACAGTTCCACGAGCAGGCGGTCGATGTCGGGTTCCTGGAACGCGACGGTGGTGAGGCCGGCGCGCAGGTGCTTTTCGATCGACGCCAGGGCGTTCTTGTATCGGGTGCGTTCGGTGTCGCCGCGCGGCGGATCGATGGTGCCGACAAAGTCGTCCACGAAGTGCACGGCGGCACGGAACTCCGGCGACTCGACGCCCTGGCGCAGCACGATCAGCACCAGGTAATTCGCCCATGGCCGGGTCAGCACGCCCCGCAGCAGGGTGGGGAGGTTGCGTCCGCTGATGCGGGAGAGGATTTCCTGCGCCGCACGCCGGCGCGCGTCCTGCAAACGTTCGCGGCCGCGCGCGGCTTCGGTGGCCCGGCTCTCGGCCAGCTCCGCACGCTTGCGGTTCTGTTCGACGAACTGGGTGAATTCGGCAAGCTGGCGTTCGAACACGCCGATGTCGTCGTCGAAATCCTGCAACAGGGTTTCGACGACGCTCTTGATCTTGGCGAACAGGCGGTGGTCGCGGTCGGACTCTTCCGACCAGCCCTTGGCGGCGTCGGCCAACTGGTCGAGCAGCTTGCGCGCGGGGTGCGTCGCATGCGCGAACATCCTCCGATCGAGGATCGCGACTTTCAAATAGGGTATCTGCAGGCGCGCCAGCAACACCTGCATGGGGGCCGGGATGGTGTGGTCCTGCAGGATGTATTCGAACAGCATGCCCACGAGGTCGATGGTGTCCTCGTCGCTGCCGGAGACGTGCGCCTTGGCCTGGCCGGACAGACGCTGGATCTGCAGCATCAGCTCGTCCTTGAGGCGCTGCACCATGTCGATCGCGGCCGTCGTGTCGGCGGCCGCGGGCAGTGTGGGCAGCGGGCGGGATTCGCCCTGCAGCAGCGTCAGCGCGCCCAGCAGTTCGGCCGGGGTGAGCGAGGCGATGCCGGCGCCCGCGGCCGGCAAGCCACCGCCGTCGCCGTACATGTGCTGGCGGCGCGAAGCGAGCAGGGCGGTCAGGCGCTGCATCAGTTCGCTGTGCAGTTCGTCCGCGGTATCGCCGAGGTATTCGGCCGCGCTGCCGAGGTTGCCTGCAGCGTCGGGCGTCCCGGACGCCCCGCGCGGGGCGGTGCCGGTGGACGCAGCGCGCCTCACCACGCCCGGGTGCCGCAATTGCGGCAGCACGCCGGCCTGCACCAGCCGCACGTTCACGTCGTGGTAGAGCGTGTCGAGTGCCTTCAGCACGTAGCGCTCGAACATCTTGAGGATGATCAGGCGCACGCGGATGTTGACTTCGGTGAGTTCGCCCAGCGCTTCGCGGAACGCTTCGGTGAGCGCGCCCGGCCCCAGCGGATTGTTGGTGTTGGTGGTGGAACGGCCGCCGCTCAGTACCGACAGGCGCTGGTTCAGCGCCACCAGCGCGGACGACAGCCGGCCATCCGCCTTGGCAACCATGCTTGACACCGCCAGCGATTCTTCGAGTTCGCGATCGTCCACCAGGCTCAGTTCGCCGCTGGCGGAGAACGCGCGCTGCGCGTCGCTGGCCTTGGGTTGCCGGCCCGCCGCGAAATCGGCGAAGCCGCGCGTGACGCGCTCGCCGAACAGGCGCTCGATCCGCGGACGCATCTTGCGGGTCTCGCGCATGCCGTCGAAGTATTCGGTCTGGCTGGCGTTGCTCTCGGCCTTTTCGGCGAGATCGAACAAGGTGTCGTCGACGTTGTCCAGCAGCTCGGCCACCAGGTTGGCGGTGGCCTTCAAGGTCATCTCGCGCACCGCGACCAGCAGGCCGCCCACGTGGTCGTGGCTCGCATCGGCCGCACGCGAGGCGATGTCCACGACCTTCTTGTCGGGGTCGGCGTGCGGCTCGAACGGGTTCGACGTCATGACGGAAAACCTGGTTTCCGGTGCAGGAACAGGGGCAGGCTAGTATGCCGTTTCAACGATACCGGAACGTGAAGCCGTTCACAGCGCCGCCGTGGGCCCCGGGGCAGGCCGCGGCTTTTGTGGAGCCGGCCTCGGAAAACAGGATCGCGGCGCCCACGCATGGATCCGGTCAGGCCGGAAAATCGGCCAGTTGCAGGGTGCCGATGCCCTCCTCGGCCAGCATCACGGGGATGTCGTCTTCGATCCGGTAAACGACTTTCCGGTCGGTGGTGATCAGACCCGATGAAAGCGGGGTCGTCACTTTCTGGCCCGCCACGGTATCGAGGTTGCCTGCCGTGATGGCGCGATTCAACGCGTCCAGCTCGTCGCGGCGCAGGGGCCGCACCGGGGTCTTGGTGACCGGGTCGCAGAGGATGTCCAGCAATCGCTTGTCCATGCCCGTACAATACCCGTTTTGCGCGGGTGAGACCATGCGGAAAACGACAGTCGCGCCCCGGGTGGGGGTGGTGATGGGCTCGCGTTCGGATTGGGAAACGATGCGGCACGCCGCCGAAATGCTGGCGTCCCTGGGCGTCGAGCACGAGGTCGAGGTGGTCTCGGCGCATCGCACGCCCGACAAGTTGTTCGCCTACGCCGAAGGCGCCGCCCAGCGCGGCATCGAGGTGATCATCGCGGGTGCGGGTGGCGCCGCGCATCTGCCGGGCATGCTCGCCGCCAAGACACGTCTGCCGATCCTCGGCGTGCCGGTGCAGTCGCGCGCGCTCAAGGGCCTGGACTCGTTGCTGTCGATCGCGCAGATGCCGGCAGGCGTTCCGGTGGGCACGCTGGCGATCGGCGAAGCCGGCGCCAAGAACGCGGGCCTCCTCGCGGCCGCGATCGTGGCGCTGCACGACGACAAGGTCGCGCGTGCGCTGGATCGCTTCCGCGATGACCAGACCGAGGAAGTGCTGCGCCATTCCGATCCGCGACTGACGCCGCCGCATCCGGCTCCGGCGGGTTCGACGCAAACCCGCAAAGCCCGCGCGTGATGGCGCAGACGCTCGGTATCCTGGGGGGCGGCCAACTGGCAAGGATGTTGGTGCTGGCCGGTGCGCCGCTGGGCGTGCGCTTCCGCATCGTCGACCACGTGGCCGACGCCTGTGCGGGACAACTGGCGCCGCTCTCGACGGTGGGTTGGGACGACGTCGAAAAGCTCGAATCCTTTGCGCGCGAGATCGACGCCGCCACCTTCGATTTCGAGAACGTTCCGGCGACGACCGCGGAATGGCTGACCGCGCACACGCGCGTGGCACCCAACGCGTTGTCGCTCGCGACCGCCCAGGATCGCATTCTGGAGAAAACCCTGTTCCGCGAATGCGGTCTGCCGACCGCGGAATTCGCCGATGTGGCGACACGCGCCGACCTGGATGCGGCGCTCGCGCGCACCGGATTGCCGGCGATCCTGAAGACACGGCGCGAGGGTTACGACGGCAAGGGCCAGTTCCGCATCAAGACGGCGGCGGACGCCGACGCCGCCTGGCAGACGCTGGGGGCACAGGCCGGCTCGCGCGGGCTGATCCTTGAAAGTTTCGTCGCGTTCGATTTCGAAGCCTCCGTGGTGGCCGTGCGGGCTGCCGACGGGGAGTTTCGTGCCTGGCCGGTGACGCGCAATTGGCACGTCGACGGGATCCTTTCGGCCAGCCTCGCGCCCGCGCCGCGCGGCGCCAGCATCGACGAGGCGGCGTTCGCGCATGCGCGGGCCATCTCCGGAAAGCTGGGTTACGTGGGGGCGTTCGCGCTGGAATTGTTCGTCAAGGGCGGCGAATTGCTCGGCAACGAGATGGCGCCGCGCGTGCACAATTCCGGGCACTGGACGATCGAAGGCGCGGAGACTTCGCAATTCGAAAACCACGTGCGCGCGGTGCTGGGCATGCCGCTGGGCGAGACCTCGGCACGGTTTCCGTCTTGCATGCTCAACTGGATCGGTGAACTGCCCGATCGCGATGCCGCGCTCGCGATCCCCGGTGTGCACTGGCACGACTATGGCAAATCGCCGCGGCTCGGCCGCAAAGTCGGCCACGCGACCGTATGCGCGCCTGATGCCGCGACGCTGGCGTCGCGTCTGGAACAGGTCGGACGCGCGCTGGGTCGCGGATCGCAAGTCGCACCGGTGATCGCGGCGTTGACTGGATAGCCGAAGGATGTTTTGCTCGGCATCCCGGCGAAAGCGGGGACCTGTGACTTTGCTTGATGAAGGACATCGGGTCCCGGATCGCGGCTTCGCCGCGTCCGGAAGTGACGAGAACCAGAACACCGGATATGACTTGAGGGATGTTGCCCATGCGGAAATTGTGCGCCGCCATTTTGGCGTGCTGCCTGATGGCAGGTGGTGCGATAACTTCTTCGCGCGCAGTCGCGCAGGACACCCAGGCCGCCCAGGACGGTCCGCTGCAGGCGAAGGTGCAGGACAAGGCCCAGCCCGCGCGTCCGGACGAACCGCTGGTCAGGGCGAAGCATGGCATGGTGGTCAGCGCGCAGCACCTCGCGACGCAGGTTGGCATCGACATTCTGAAGCAGGGCGGCAATGCGGTCGATGCGGCGGTCGCGGTCGGCTATGCGCTGGCGGTGGTGCACCCTTGCTGCGGCAACATCGGCGGGGGCGGATTCATGACGATCCATCTTGCCGACGGCAAGAACCTGTTCCTGGATTTCCGCGAAAAGGCGCCGCTGGCCGCGACACCCGACATGATGCAGGGCGCCGCGGGAAAAGTGGTGAAGGGCCGCAGCACGAAAACCTATCTCGGCGTCGGCGTGCCCGGGACGGTAATGGGTTTCGACGAGGCGTTGAAAAAGTACGGCACGATGAAGCTGCGGCAAGTGATCGCGCCGGCAATCAAGCTGGCGAGGGACGGCTACGTATTGCAGCCCGGCGACGTGCGCATCCTCGACACCTCCACCGATTTCTTCAGGCAGTATCCGAACGTCGCCGCGACGTTCCTCGACGACGGGCAGCCCTGGAAAGCCGGGCAGGTGCTGAAGCAGCCGCAGCTCGCGGCCACGCTGGAGTTGATCGCGAAGGGCGGCACCCGCGCGTTCTACGAAGGTCCGATCGCCGCCGCGGTGGTGAAGGCCAGCCAGGCCAACGGCGGCTTGCTGACCTTGAAGGACTTCAAGGACTACACCGTGCAATGGGAAAGGCCCATCGAGTGCGGCTACCGCGGCTACACGATCTATTCGGCGCCACCGCCGAGTTCGGGTGGCACCACGATCTGTGAAACACTGCAGATCATCGCGCCGTATCCGTTCGCGGAGTGGGGCTTCCATTCCACCAGGAGCACGCACTACTTCGTCGAGGCCGAACGGCGTGCGTTCGCCGACCGCAACACCTACCTGGGCGATCCCGCATTCGTCGACAATCCGGTCACGCGGTTGTTGTCGGCGGAACATGCCGCGGAGTTGCGCGCGAGCATCGAACCCGACAAGGCCACGCCCTCATCGGAAGTGAAGGGCAGCCTCGGGCCGTACCAGGCCACCAACACCACGCACTATTCGGTCGTGGACGACCAAGGCAACGCGGTGGCGGTCACCTACACCGTCAACAGTTACTTCGGCATCAAGCAGATCGCGGGCGACACCGGCTTCTTCCTCAACAACGAGATGGACGATTTCACGTCCAAGCCCGGCGTGCCGAACCAGTTCGGTTTGGTGCAGGGCCAGGCCAACCAGATCGAACCCGGCAAGCGCCCGCTGAGTTCGATGAGCCCGACCATCGTGCTGAAGGACGGCAAGCTCCGCATGGTTACCGGCAGCCCCGGCGGTTCCACCATCATCTCCACCACGATGGAAAGCATCCTCAACGTGGTCGAGCACGGCATGAACGTGAAGCAGGCCATCGACGCACCGCGCATCCACATGCAGTGGTGGCCCGACGAGATCTTCGCGGAACCGGGTGCGTTCACGCCGTCGGTGCAGTCGGCGCTTGAAGCAATGGGCTACAAGATCCGCGACGTGCACGCGATGGGCGACATCGCGGCAATCGTGGTGGATCCGCAAACCGGCACGCTGGAAAGCGTCAACGATCCGCGCTATCCCGCGGGTTCGGCGGCGGGGTATTAGGCCAGGTTGCGCGCGTCGCAGGAGTCCGGCATGACACATCCCGCCACGGCGTTCCTGTTCGACCTTGATGGCACGCTCGTCGACAGCGTTTACCAGCACGTGCTGGCCTGGAAATCGGCGCTGGACCACGAAGGCATCGAGCTTTCGGTGTGGCGCATCCACCGCAAGATCGGGATGAGCGGCGGGTTGTTCACCAACATCCTGCTGCGCGAAACCGGCTTGGACATCACCGAGGAACGCGTGCAGCGACTGCGACGGCACCACGCCGAAGCCTATGCGCGACTGTCACCAGGCATCCGGCCGCTGCCCGGCGCGCGCGAGTTGCTGCAGCACCTGACCGCGGAGGGGGTGCCGTGGGCGGTGGCCACGAGTGGGCGCATGGAAACGGCGTCGCACAACCTCGTGGCGCTGGGTATCGATCCAGAACGGGTACCGGTGGTGACGCGCGATCAGGTCCGCCATGCCAAGCCCGACCCCGACCTCTTCCTGGCCGCGGCCGAGCGCCTGGGCGTGGGGATCGGCCACGCGCTGGTGATCGGCGACAGCATCTGGGACATGCTGGCCGCGCAGCGTGGGCGTACGTTGGGCGTAGGTTTGCTGTCGGGCGGCTATGGCGCCGAGGAGTTGCAGAAGGCCGGCGCGTTTCGCGTGTACGAAGATCCGGCGGACCTGCTGCTCCACATCGACGAAGTGGGCGGACGGCTGCGTTGAGGCACGCCCGACCCCGTGCGCGTCAGTGCGGCCTGGTCAGCAGGAACCAGCCGAGTACCGCGAAGAAATTGTTGGCCGCGTGCAGCGTGATCGATGGCCACAGCGAACGCGTGCGCACGCGCAGCCATGCCAGTACCAGACCCAGCAGGATCAGCGCCGGCACCGGATACCACGCGAATTTGAAGTCGGGCAGGTGCACGCAGCCGAACACGATCGCGCTGACCAGCATCGCCCAGCCGAGGCGCATGCGGCTGGCGAGGCCAGACAGCAGCACGCCGCGGAACACCAGCTCCTCGACGAACGGGGCCACGCACACCACCAGCAGCGCCAGCAGGATGCGCATGTCCGACGACACCTTGCGGGCCATGACCGCAACGTCCTGGTGCACCGGGTGGTGTCCCGCCAACAGGTGCGTCATTGCGCCGCCCAGCAGGAGCACGACGAAGCCAAGGATGATGGCGGCGGGATAGACAGCCTTGTTCGCCGGCTTCGCGAAGCCAAAGCCGGGCAGGTCGGCGCGCGACCATTGACCGGGCCAGAACTGGCGAACCAGCAAGGCCATGATCACGGCGGCCGCCGCAATCGTGATCACCGTGATGACGATCGGCATGTCGGGATTGCCGCGCATCACCTGCACGATCGACTTCATGTCAGGCGATCGATGATGCAGCCCGGCATTGAAGCCGGCCTTCAGCGCCAGTGCGAGGCCGATGGCCCCACCGACCAGGACGCTGAGTCCCAACTGCAGCAGGAAATACAGCGCGACGGTACCGAGGCCGCTCCACACGCCCGGGCGCTTGGCTGCCGTCATGTCGCCGGCGGGTGCATCGGCGTGCGGGCCAGACGTTTCATCCCCCGTTGGTTGATCCATTCGCGCGCGTTCCGGTCCGGCAAACCAGCGCGCACTCTAGCAGCGGGGAGGGCATGTGCCGCGTGCCGGACGGCACCCCGCCTGGATGCCGGCTCGTTCGCAACGTACCGATCACTTCTCGATCCTGTAGTTGAAGCTGGCACGATTGCCGGTGGTCGCGTTTTCCGCTTCGAACTGCAGGAAGCGATTCAACGTGTAACGCAGCGTGATGACCTGGCCTGGCGTGAACAGGCCGACCCCGTAGCTCAGGAACAGGCGCGGCGAAAGATACTTGCCCGCGGTGAAGGCGGAACCGCCGAGCGCTTCGCTGCTGGACACGCCGGCTTCGAGGCCAAGGCGCGAGCCGATCGATTTGGCGAGGCGATCACCGGCGAGGCCGCCCAGCGCTTGCGCCGCGGTGTTGAGCGTGTCGCTCTCGCCACTCTTCAGCGCGTTCAGCGGCCGGCCGGTGACCAGGTACGACAGGGCCTCGGCCTGCTCCATCGCCGGATCGGAAAAGACCGTGAGGATCGGCCGCTGCGCCGTGCCGCGGATGCTCAGTCCCACGGATATGTCCTCGCTGCGGATGTTGCGTACCGCACGGATGTCGAGCCCCGGGTTGTCGAGCCGGGTGCCGGCGAACAGCAGGCGCCCGCGCTCGATCGAAAGATCCTGTCCATAAGCCTGGTATTTGCCGTCCACACGGATCTCGCCGCGACCCGTGGCCGTTTCGCCAGGACGTACGCGCACCGCGAGTTGCCCGTGCACGGTGCCGTCCAGTCCGTAGCCTTGCACCTTCACGCTGTCGCCGAGTTTCACTTCGAGGTCGGCGTCCATCGCCAGCGGCGCGGCCTCGGCCACTTGGGGCTGGTCGACGATCACCACGTCCGGCGAGGCTTTCGCGGGACCGCCGCCTGGCAGTTTTTCCACCGCGATCCTGGCGTTCGCAATCGCCACGCTGCCGGTGAGCGCGAACACGCCGTTCGCGCGCCCGATGTGCAGGTCCGGCGAAGCCACCACATGCGCGGCTGGAATGTCCGCCACCAGCACGTTGTCGCCCCTGATGTCCAAACCCAGGGGCGCATTCGCCGCCAGGCCGACGCTGCCGTCGACGTGCAGCACGCCGCCGCCGGAGGTGACCTGGCCGGTGATGGCGAGTGCGCCCTGTGCATTGCCGGTGACGGCGAAGCTGCCGTCGTGCAGTTTCAATCCGGCGCGCGGCAGTTCCGCCGAGAAGCCCTGGGTCTGGATGCGCCCCTGGAATTGCGGCGCGGCGAGCGTTCCCGAGAGCGCGAGACTGCCGCCGAGCGCGCCGTGCACGTTGGCGACTTCCGGCGACAGCGCTTCGAGGAACGCGAGGTTGCGGATGTCTGCATCCAGCGTGCCCTGCAATGCCCGCGCGGCGCCGCTGACCGTGACCTCGCCGCGGATGTGGCCGCCGTCGTTCAACGTGCTTTCCAGGCGCGCGCGCTGGTTCGCACCGTTCGCATCGATGGCGATGCCGAGGCTCGACCAGGCCAGCAGCGGGCGTTCGGGATTGGACACGTATGCGATGCTTCCGGGGCTGGCGTCCAGGCTGCCGTGGCCGGTGATGGCGTTGGCGCCACCGATCGTGAACTGCCCCGTGCCCGACAACTCTCCGCTGGCTTGCATCGGGTTGGGCCCGGGCGCCAAGGTCGCGAGCAACTGCAGGGGCAATGCCCGCAGATCGTAGCGGGCGGTGGTCACACCCTTGGCATTGCGATCCGCGGATGCACAAAAGTGCGGCACACCGGACGTCAGGCACAGTTGCGACAACGTCATCGCGCCGTTCTTCCAGACGATCGTGCTCGGCTGCTGTTGTTGCCACGCGGGCAGACCCTGCGGCACCAGCCGGATGTCGCTCAGCGTGCCGCTCCAGCGCCTGGCCTTCGCGTCCCATTTGCCGTGCAGCGCGAGCGCGGCGCTCAACTGCGGACCGCGCGCGTCGAGACGCAGATCGTGCGAGGCGGCGTTGCCGTTGCCCTTCATCTCGACGGTTTCGAAATCGAGCGCCGAGGCATGCACGCCATGCAGTGCCAGGTCGAGATTGCCGCCCGGCTTCGACACATCCGGAATCGATGCGGTGAGTTGCAGCGTGTCGATGCTCTGGGTGCCCGCGCGCAGCCCGCTGCCGTGCAGTTGTCCCGCGACCGCCAGCTTCGGCCAGTTGCCCCTGACGGTGAATTGCCCTTGCAACCTGCCCGAGGCATCCGGCATCCAGTCGCCGAGCGAGGCGACATCCAGCGTCACCGTCGCATTGGTCTGCTTGCCGCGTTCGCCGACGGCGCGGATGCGGCTTTGCCCGGCCACCAGCAACAGCGTGCCCTGCAGCAGGTTGTCCGGCGTGATCACGATGTCGGCCCGGCTGCCTGCAATGCTCCGCTGGCGCAGCGTGCCGGCGACCTTGTCGAGCTTGAGCGTGGCTTCGGGACCTTGCGGCGTGATGCGGCCTTCGGTGGCCAGCGTGAAATCCATCGCGCCGCCCCAGCCGGCGAGGAGTGCGCCGGGATCGAACCGTTTCGCGACCGCATCCAGCTTCCACGACATCTGCGGCTGCAGACCGATGGTCCCGCTGGCGTCCAGCCCGCCGTTCCTCTGCACCAGTTTCAGTGCGCGCAGATCGATGGCCTGCGGCGTGCCGGCGAGGTCGACGGTGAGATCGGCGAGCCGGTCGGGGGGTCCGATCGCCAGCGCGCCTTTCATCGCATAACGCTCCAGGCTACCTTCGAGCTTGACGTCACCATGCGTCGCGAGTGGTTGCCCCGCGATGCCGGCAGGCACCTGCACGTGGTTCCATTTCGCATCGAGCGCAAACGACATCGGCGCGGTGTCGAGGTGCACCACGCCTGTCGCGATAGCCTCGCCCGGGATCTGCGGTGAACGCAGGCGCAGTGGATCGATCGTCACGGTTTTCCCGTCGTAGCGGAATTGCGCGGGATCGAGCAGCAACGTGGTGTCGTTGACGACGACGCTGCCTTGCAGTTTGCCGCCGTTGGCGTTGCCTGCGCCGCGCAGGTCCAGGGCGAATGCTTTCACCGACGACGGCAGCAAGGGCAGCGCGCGTGCATCGAACTCCGGTACATCCAGCGCCAGCGTCCACGCGTGCGGAGCGTCGAGCCGCAGCGAAACGTTGGCCTCGATGCGCGTCGGCGCCGTGACCTGTGCATGCAGTTGCGCGACCTTGCCATCGGATTGCGAGGTGACACTGCCCGTGTAACGGGTGTCGCCGTGGGTCCAGTCGAATTTCGCGGTGCCGTGGCCGGCGTGACCCCTGGCGACGGCCAGCGTGCCTTCGAGCTCGGCGCTTCCCGATGGCGCGCGCAGCGCAAGTTCCCGGATCACCACCTGCGTGCTGTTCCACAATCCCGCGATCGCGAGACTGTCTGCAGCGAAAGCCTGCTTGCCGTTTTGCCTGACGACGATGTGGGTCAGCAGGGCGTCGTTGAGCGAAATCGCGAGCGGCGGTTCCAGCGAAAACGCCGTCGGCCTGCTTTCCGGTTGCCGCGATGGCGCGATGTCGACGATGACATGGTCGATGCGGGCCTTGGCGATGGAAAGCCTGCGCCCCAGCAGCGCCCACGGGCGCAGGTCCACCGAAGCATGTTCGATCGTTATCGTCGTCCCGCCCTTGTCGCGATAGCGCAGGCCGTCGATCGTGGTGGTACCCGCCAGCGTGCCGCTGGCACCCGCGTACGCGAGTTGCCCATCCATCATCGCGACGCCGCGGTCCAGCGCGAACCGCAGGCCGGATGGCGTGTACACCACCCAGAACAGCAGCGCCACCAGCACGACGATCAGGGCGCCGATCGCGGCGCCCATGCCGAGCAGCCATTTGCGCCGGCGCGTCACAGGTCAGGCCCTATGACGATGTGCAACTGCGCACCGTGGTAATACGGATTGTTGATCGGCACCCCGACGTCCACGCGCACCATGCCGACCGGCGAGCGCCAGCGCAGGCCGATGCCGGCGCCGGTGCGCGCGTGGAAATCGCTGCCGTTGAACGCGTCGCCCGAATCCACGAACGCCGCGATGCCCCAGTCGCGCGTGAAGTAGTGTTCGATGGTGGCGCTGCCGACCAGCAGTCGCTTGCCGCCGATCACCAGGCCATGACTGTTGCGCGGGCCGACTGCCTGGTACGCGTAGCCGCGGATCGATCGATCGCCGCCCGCGAAGAAGCGCAGTTGCGGCGGCAGCTTGCTGAAGTCCTGCACGCTGGTGATGCCGGCGTCGCCGCGCAGGATCAGCCGGTCGCTGCGGCCGAGTGCATGGATCCACACCACGTCGGCCAGCGCCTGGGCGAAGCGCGTGTCGATGCCGGGGCCGGCGCGCCCGATCAGGTTGATCGAATAGCCCTTGCGCACGAACAGCGGGTTGTCCGCGACTTTTTTGGTGAGGCCGATCTCCGGATAGATCAGCGTGCTGTTGCCGCGCTCGATGCCGGGGATGTTCACGTTGCTGCGCGAATTGCCGACCGTGAACGTGCCGCTCAGGAGGTGCACGCCCAGCGTCCGCACGAAGCCGTGCCAATCGCGGGTGGCGTTGGCGGCGATCGAGAACGTGCGCGATTTCGACGTCCGGGTGTTTTCGTCGCGATAGCCGATGCCGAGATTGAAACTGGCGTGATCCTTGCCGGGACGCGGGATGCCGTACACGACCTGCGCGGTTTTCAACCGTTGCGCGATCAACACTTCGTTGTCGAGTGTATGTCCGCGCCGATTGATCCAGCGCCGCCGGATGCCGGCGCGCACGCCGGGGCCGGTATCGGTGCCGACGAACACGCCGGCGGTGTAGACCGTGCGCTTGGCGGGCGCGACCTCGACCTTCACCGGCACCACGTGGTTCTCCGCCCTGGCGATTTCGGGTTCGACGTCCACGATCGAAAAATAATCCGCATCGGTGAGCGCCTGCTGCAGCG
>Ga0164242_10004409_pt1 | contig 15828 bp, 10 predicted proteins | sample OricomgcompostMG_FD_108783 | JGI IMG/M metagenome (GOLD analysis project Ga0164242, IMG submission 108783) | Miracle-Growth compost microbial communities from Emeryville, California, USA - Original compost - Miracle growth compost (MG) ... | reverse complement strand
TGCAATAGACGAGTCCATTGCCGGTACGATGCTGGAGCGGGATCCGCCATTGCCATCCCGCCTCGCGCGCGATCGTCTGGGTGTAAGGCAGGAGTGGATCGGTCCGTTCGGAGGCCGTCGCGAGCGCGCGGTCGCATGGCAGCCAATGCGACCAATCCTCGAAACCGGTTTGCAACGTCTGCTCGATCAGCAGCGCGCGGAAACCGGTGCAATCGATGAAGACGTCGCCCTCGATGCGGCGGTCTCCCTCAAGCGCGAGCGCAGCGACATCGCCTGCATCGTTCAGTTCGACGCCGAGGATGCGGCCTTCCTCCCGCTCCACGCCCTGCTCTTTGGCGAAGCGGCGCAGCATCCTTGCGAGCAAGCTCGCATCGAAATGATAGGCATAAGGCAGATCGGGAATGGTGCGTGCGGTGATCGGTCCGCCGCGGCGCATTTTGCCCCCGCGCGCGGCAATCTCGTTCAGCGCATAATGGTCGAGCGATTTGGCCGTGCCGAGCCGGCGCGCGCGCAGCCAATAATGCTGGAAGGTGATCAGTCCGACATCGCGCCCGACCGCTCCGAACGCATGCATGTAGCGGTGGTCGGGATCGCGCCAGCCGACGAATTCGATGCCGAGTTTGAAGGTGCCGTCGGTCGCCTTGAGCAGCGCATCTTCGTCCAGCCCCAGCGCCTGGGTGAACAGTCGGATCTGGGGGATGGTCGCCTCGCCCACACCGACGGTTCCGATCTCGTCGGATTCCACCAGACGCAGGCGGTAGCTGCCGCCGAGGAAGCGGGCGAAGGCGGCCGCTGTCATCCAGCCGGCCGTGCCGCCGCCGGCGATCACGATCGTGGGGCGTTGGTCCTGCACGGTCTCGATCCCTTGGAAGCAGACGCGTTTCGTACCGGGAAAGCCGGCGCGGCCGGAGCCGCGCCGCAGGGGGCTTACCTCAGAACTTGTAGGTCAGGCCGAGATAGTAATCGCGGCCGTAGCGCTGATAATCGATAACCTGGCGCGGATCGTTGTTCTGATAAGTGATGAACGGACGATTGGTCAGGTTCTTGGCTTCGACCAGGATGGCGAGACCCTTGAGCGGGCCATTCTGGAATTCGTAGCCGAGTTGCGCATCGAGAATGCCTTCGGCCTTGGCTTCGCGATAGGTCGGCGCCGCCGAAAGGCCCGCCACCTCGCCCAGGAACTTGCCGCGGTAGCGGTAATTCACGCGCGCCTGGAAGCCGGACTTTTCGAAATAAAGTTCGGCATTGTAGACCCACTTGGACAAGCCGGGCAGCGTGATCGGCGAATCCGGCGCGCTGCCATAGACGACGCGGCTCTTGCTGTAGGAGGTCGTGCCGAAGAAGCCAAAGCCGTCGAAGAAGCTGGTCACGTCCTTGAACGGCAGCGACAGGGTCGCTTCGAAGCCTTGGATATGGCCGTGGCCATCGTTGAGCGGCTGGTGCGAGAGGCCGATCTGGCCGCCGGTGGCGAGCACCAGCGCCTGCTGTGCGGGCGAGAGCTGGCCAAGATAGTCCGTGAAATCGAACGTCACGCTGTTGTTCGGATCGACAAAGTCGGTGAGGTGCTTGTAATAGCCCGCGACGGCGATGTAGCCCGAATGCGTGAAATATTTCTCGACGCTTAGGTCGAGATTGGTCGACTTGTAGGGCGTCAGCTGGGTGTTGCCGGCGTTGAAGCTGAACGGACTGTTGATCGGCCCGCCGCCCGCGCCAGCGAGGCTCTGGTTGATCACCAGCTCGCGGTTCACGCGCTCCTGATCCAGGCGCGGACGCACCATCGTCTCGGACGCGCCGAACTTGACGAAGGTTGCGTCCGCGACCTCCAGCGACAGCGCCAGGCTGGGCAACACGTCGGTATAGCTGGTCTTGTCGTGCGCGGGATCGATCGTCACCACGCCGTTGGTGAAGCTCGAAATCGTGCCCGACGAGCTCTGGTCGCTGTGGACGATCTGGGTGCCGACCGATCCCTTCAGCGGCATGCCGCCGAGGGTGCCGTCGATCTTGAGCATCGCGTAGCCGGTCCAGACATTCTCATAGACCTTGTTGTCGCGCACCAGCGAGCCCGGACGGTTGTCATAGAAGGCATCGAAGCTGTTGGCGTAGAGATAGTCCGGGTTGAGCGCGAGCATCGCCGGAATGCCGAGATAGCCGAGGGCGACCGTCCCGATCTTCGCCTCGTCTGGCACCGCCGCGCTAGTTGGCGTGCGGTTGTCGGCGACCACGCAGCTTCCGTCGCCGCCCTTGGGGCAGAGGAAATAGGATTTGTACGCGCTGGTCTTCTCCCGGCGGCTGTAATTGGCGCCGATTTCCCAGCCATGGATCAGTCCGCCGCCGAACTCGCCGTCCAGGCTCGCCCGCAGCGCCTTCAGGTCGTCCTTGAAGATGGGCTTGTTGAGGAAGCCCGCCTGCACGACCGTGGTGGTGCCGTTATAGCCCCAGCCCTGTGGATCGGTGATCGAGAAGACGCCGGTGTCGGTGAAGGGAATGTCGGTGTCGAACGCGAAGATGCCGTTCGACTGCTGCGTGACGGTCACGTCGCCGCCGGGGCCCGAGCGGTTGTAGCCGGCGCCGGTATAGGTTTCGAGCAGGAAGTCGGTGCGATTGGCATGCGACCAGCTCGCATCCACGGTGAAGTGAACCTTGTCGCTCAGGTCGAGCACGTTGTTCCAGCCGAACGAATAATTGTCCGCCTTGCGCCGGTTGAGGTCGTTGCGCTGCACAGGATGGACATTGTGGAAGGTCGTGGTGGTCTCGAACCCGTCGGTCACGACCACACCCGAGGTCGCGAGCGCGGAACCGTCGAGATTCGCGCCATAGCCGAGCGGAAATTCCGCACCGCGCAGGTGCTGCGTTTCCTTGAAATGCGAATAAAGGAGGTCGAGCGTCGAATGGAAATGATCGTTTGGCTGCCATTCCAGCGTGGCAACCGCGCCATAGCGCTTCAGCAGGTTCGACTGAACGTAGGGCTTGGCGCCGCCGAGCACGAGATTGCCGTCCGCGTCGCTTGAATAGCCCCACGAATTGTAGCGCTTGTCCTGCGACGGATTTTGGGTGGCGGAGAGGCCGATCGCGATTCCGAACGTGTCGTCGGCGAACTTGTCGACATAGGTCGCGGACGCGCGATAGCCCTTGCGCTCCCCATCGGGATTGAGCGCCTTGTAATCGTTGAGCTCGCCCCGCGCCTGCACCTGGAGCACCCGCTTCGACTGAGCGAGCGGGCGCAGCATGCGTAGGTCGACGGTGCCCGAAATGCCGGCCGCGATCAGCGACGCGTCAGGGCTCTTGTAGACGTTGACGTTCTTGAAGAATTCGGCCGGATATTGATCATATTCCACGCCGCGATTGTCGCCGACGGTGACCTGCTCGCGGCCGTTCAGGAGGGTGGTGCCGAAATCGGGCCCGAGGCCGCGGATCGACAGGCGCTGGTCGCGGCCTTCGAGGCGCTGCGCGGTCACGCCGGGAAGGCGCGCGAGCGAATCCGCGATCGAGACGTCGGGGAGCTTGCCGATATCCTCGGAAGAAACCGAATCGACGATGTTGACCGCCTGGCGCTTGATCCGGGCCGAACTGTCGAGCGAGGCGCGGATGCCGGTGACGGTGATCGTCTGATCATTTCCATTGGCCGCCGCGCTGCTGTCCGCGGGCGCGTTGCCATTGCCGGTTGCGGCCGTGTCGTTGGTCGGACCGACCTGATCCTGCGCGAATACCGGGGCGGCGATGAGTGCCGACAGGCAGAGTGCCGCCATGCTGGAGCGCATCAGCAGCGCCGATCGACTGGAGACGCGCGAAGTCGTGCTCGCAAGAGCCATAAATAACCTCCCCTGACAGACGCTTAAGTGCGCCCTTGTTGTGACAGCAGACGAACTGCGATGTTGATCCGGATAGCCCTGCGGAATCTCGACTACCAGTTTGTCACATACGTATTCGGAAAATATGCGAGCGCCCTTTCGGATCCGTATCGATTAGTCCGCAACAGGGCTAACTACTTGGGAAATGATAGCGCTACTTGCCGTTCTTCCACTGGCGCCAACGCCCGGCTACAAGGCCCGGCAAGGCGCTTCGGCCTGATGAGGCATCCCACGTCCGATGCGGGACAAGACGACTTCCTTTGACATTGCGGAACGTGCGGGCGTGTCGCAGCCGACCGTCAGCCGCGCGCTGCGCGGCGATCCCGCGGTCAGCGAAGCGACGCGCAAGCGGATCGAGGCGATCGCGCTTCAGCTCAATTATCGGATCGACAAGAATGCCTCGTCGCTGCGGCGCGGACAGAGCCGCACGCTCGCGCTTCTCTTTTTCCAGGATCCGACACCCGACGAATCGCTGATCAACCCCTTCTTCCTGTCGATGCTGGGTTCGATCCTGCGCACCTGCGCGCTTCGGGGCTACGACCTGCTCACCTCATTCCAGCAACTCTCGTCCAATTGGCATGTCGAATATGAAGACAGCCGCAAGGCGGACGGGATCATCCTGCTCGGCTACGGCGATTTCGCGCTCTACCAGGAGCGGCTCGAGCAACTTGTCGTCCAGGGCACGCACTTCGTGATGTGGGGTTCGTCGCGCGCGGGGCAGGATTGGACGACGATGGGATGCGACAATCACGCGGGTGGTCGCCAGGCGGGCGAGCATCTGATCGGGATCGGGCGCAAGCGCATCGCATTCCTCGGCAATGCGTCGCAGCGCTATCCCGAATTCCAGGACCGGTATCGCGGGCTGGAGGAGGCGATGCGCGCTGCAGGCTTGCGCAGCGATCCCGCCCTGCAGGTGGACGCGATAACGACCGAGGAAGCAGGACACGAGGCGGCGCTCGATCTGATCGCGCGCGGCATGCCGTTCGACGCCATCTTCGCCGCATCCGACTTGATCGCGATCGGCGCGATGCGCGCGCTCGAGGAAAAGGGCCTGCGCGTGCCGGAGGACGTATCCGTGATCGGTTTCGACGACATACCTGCGGCGGCGCTGAGCCATCCGCCGCTGACGACGATCGCGCAGGATTATGCGCGTGCGGGCGAGCTGCTGGTCGACGCCCTGATCGGGCAGATCGACGGCGCCAGGACCGAGCACAAGATGCTCATGCCGCGTCTGGTGGTGCGCCGCTCTACCTGCGCCTGACAAGAATACGTATGTGCCATGCTTGGCTTGAAGAGGAGCTCGCCTGACAGGTGAGACGAGGGCTGCCGGCTTGAGCCGCCAACAGGAGAATGAGGATGCGTAGGGCGTTTCTGCACGGGCTGATGGCAACCGCCTGTGCCTTCACGGCGGCCTCGGCGGCCTATACGGCCACCCGCAGCCCGATGCCCGCCAACACAGCGTCCGCGCAGGACGATTGGTGGAAGCATGCGGTGATCTACGAACTCTATCCGCGCAGCTTCGCCGACAGCAACAATGACGGGACGGGGGATCTCAAGGGGATCACCAATCATCTCGATTATCTGGCCGACCTCGGCATCGACGCGATCTGGATGACGCCGATGTTCCCCAGCCCGCAGGTCGATTTCGGCTATGACGTGGCCGACTACGACAATGTCGATCCGCAGTTCGGCACAGTCGCCGACGCCGACGCGCTGATCACCAAGGGCAGGAGCCAGGACGTCAAGATCATTCTCGATTTCGTGATCAACCACACGTCCGACAAGCACATGTGGTTCCAGCAGTCCAAGTCGAGCAAGACCAATCCCTACCGCGATTTCTACATCTGGCGCGACGGCAAGGCGAGCGGCGCGCCACCCAACAACTGGACCAGCCTGTTCGGCGGACCCGCCTGGACCAAGGACCCGGCGACGGGGCAATATTATTATCACTTCTTTTATGCGCAGCAGCCCGACCTGAACTGGCGCAATCCCAAGGTCGAGAAAGCGATGTTCGACGCCGCCGAATGGTGGCTGAAGCGCGGCGTCTACGGCTATCGCCTGGATGCGGTCGGCACGATGTTCGAGCGCGCGGACCTCAAGGACAATCCACCCGCCCCCGGCACCGACGCATTCGGGCTGCCCGAGCAGAACCGCATCTACAATACCGAACAGCCCGAAATGCATACCGAGCTGCAGCGGCTGCGCCAGCAGGTGATCGACCGTTATCCGGGGCGCGTGCTGATCGGCGAGACCTATGTCTCGACCGCACCTGAACTCACCAAATTCTACGGTGCGCATAACGACGAACTGCAGCTGCCGATGTATCTGAGCCTGATCGGAGTGAAGCCGATCACGGCGGGCGAACTGCGGCCCCGGATCGAGGCGGTGGAGAATAATCCGGTCGGCGGTTGGCCCTGCTTCGCGCTCAACAATCACGACCAGCGCCGTTCGACCAGCCGCTACGATCTGCCCGCGGGCGCCACCAGCGACGACATGGCGCGCATCATGGCCGCGATGATCCTGACGCTGCGCGGCACGCCCATCCTTTATTATGGCGAGGAACTGGGCATGCGAAACAACGATCCCAAGCGGGTCGAGGACGTGCAGGACATCATCGGCAAGAAGGGTTGGCCCAAGGAGAAAGGCCGCGATGGCGAACGCACTCCGATGCAATGGGATGCGAGCGTCAATGCCGGCTTCAACACCGGCGCCAAGCCGTGGCTGCCGGTCGGCCCGGATTATGCGACGCGGAACGTCGCGACCGAGCGCGCCGATCCCAATTCGGTGCTCAATTTCTATCGCACCCTGATCGCCGAGCGCCGCACCAATCCGGCGCTGGCCGGCGACATGGCGATGGTCGACCGGAACAATGCCAACGTGCTCTCCTACGTCCGTGCCGGCGGCGGCAAGAAGCTGCTGACAATGCTCAATTTCGGCGGCACCGCGAGCGACGTCACGCTGGCGCAGCTGGGCGGGGGCAAGTTCGGGCGCGTGATCGTGCAGAACAAGGCGACGATGTCGGCGAACGGCGTCCATCTCGCACCGCTCGGCGCGCTGGTAGTGGAGCTGAATTAGCGTCTATTCCGTGATTGCGAGCGCAGCGACGCAATCCAGGCCATCGCCAGAGCGGGACGCCTTCGCTGGGCTCGCAATGGGGATTGAGGCGGGCGCCGGTTTAGGCGCCGGCCACCATCGTCTCCAGCTCGTCCAACAGGGGAAGCTGGCTCTTGAGCATCTTGTCGCGGGCCTCGTAGAGCGCGAACCAGTAGGCGCGGTCGATCTCCGGATAGGTCTGGATCCGCCCGGACCGGGGCGGCCATTCCATCTCGAACGTCTCGCTGACGATCGCTTCCTCGTCGAGGTCGCCTTCGATCAGGAAGGTGTCGACCCATTTGCCCGCCGCCTGGCGAATGCGCGTCATGGCGCGCGCCTCGCCTTCCAGCGTTACCCCCAATTCCTCCCGGAATTCGCGCAAGGCCGCGGCGAGCAGTTCCTCTCCCTCGTCGATCTTGCCCTTGGGAATCTGCCATGCGCCCGCATCGCGCTTGGCCCAGAACGGGCCGCCAGGATGGACAAGCAGCACTTCGAGGCCCTTGAGGCCCCGCCGGTACAACAGGATTCCTGCACTATGCTCCGCCACTTAGCGGCAACTCCCCCAGTTGCCGCTAAGTGCCACGATCAGGCCATGTGCGGAAGCAATTTGTCCATCGTCAGCGGATAATCGCGAATCCTGACCCCGGTTGCATTGTAAATCGCGTTCGCAACGGAGGCGCCAACGCCGCAAATGCCGAGCTCGCCTACTCCCTTGGCCTTCATCGGCGAGGATTTGTCGTCGAGTTCCTCCAGGAACACGACTTCGAGCGCGGGAATGTCAGCATGGACCGGTACATGATATTCGGCGAAATCGTGGTTCACGAAATAGCCGAAGCGCGTATCGACCACACATTCTTCCATCAAAGCTGCGCCGATGCCCATCGTCATGCCGCCCAAACACTGATTGCGGGCCGTCTTGGGATTGAGAATGCGGCCGCACGCGGCGACCGTCAGCATACGGCGCACGCGCACCTCGGCCGTGTCCGCGTCGACCGCGACCTCGCAGAAATGGGCGCCGAAGCTCGCCTGCGCATATTTCTGCGTGAGGTCGCCGAACTTGATCTTGCCCTCCGCGCTCAGGCCCTGCGGTCCCGCCACATCGATCAGCGGCACCGAACGCGCGCCCGAGCGAACCGCGCCATCGGCGAAGGTCACGTCGGCGGTGTTGAAGCCGGCCTTCTGCGCGACCTGCTGGCGCAGGGTTTCGCAGGCGGCATAGACGCCTGCGGTGGAGCTGTTCGCGCCCCATGAGCCGCCCGAACCCGACGAAATCGGGAAAGTGGAATCGCCCAGCCGCACCTCTACCTTGCCGAGCTCGACGCCCATCATCTCGGCCGCGGTCTGGCCGATGATGGTGTAGCTGCCGGTGCCGATGTCGGTCATGTCCGTTTCGACCAGCAAGGTGCCGTCGGGCCGAAGCGTCACGCGCGCCGCCGAATCCATCGCGAGATTGCCGCGATAGGCTGACGCCATGCCGTAGCCGATCAGCCATTTGCCATCGCGCATCTGGCCCGGCTGCGCCCTGCGCTTCGACCAGCCGAATTTGTCGGCACCGAACGTGAGGCATTCGACCAGCTTGCGGCTGGAGAAAGGCGTGCTCGGCCCTTTCTCAGGATCGTACTGGACGTCGTTGCGGACGCGCAGCGCGACGGGATCGATATTCAGCTGCTCAGCCAGTTCGTCCATAGCGCATTCGAGCGCGAGCAGGCCGACCGCCTCGCCCGGCGCGCGCATCGCGTTACCGACGGGCAGGTCCATGTCGGCGAAGCGGAGCGCGGTCATCCGGTCCTTGCCCGCATAAAGCTGGCGCGTCTGGCCAGTCGCGGTCTCGACCGCGCCGCCATGCTTGTTGCCGTTCCAGCTTTCGTGGCCGATGGCGAGGATATTGCCCTCAGCGTCGGCACCGATCCGCACGCGCTGGATCGTGGCCGGGCGGTGCGTGGTGTTGTTCATCACCTGCGGCCGCGCGAGCGCGACCTTGACCGCCCGCCCGCCGAGCGCACGGCTGCCGAGCGCCGCCAGCACGCAATCCGCCTGGATCCAGAGCTTACCGCCGAAGCCGCCGCCGACGAAGGACGAGATGACGCGGATATTCTCCTTCGGGATCATCAGCGTGCCCGAAAGGTCGCGTACCGCCCAATTGACCATCTGGTTGGCGTTCCAAACGGTAAGCTGGTCACCGTTCCACTTTGCGATGGTCGCGTGCGGCTCCATCATCATGTGGCTCTGGTCGGGCGTGGTGTAGGTCACGTCCAGCTTGACCGGCGCGGCAGTGAAGCCCGCGTCAAAATTGCCCACGCCACTATCGGGATTGTCGCCGAACACCTGCTCGCGAGACGGCGGATAGGCGCGCGCCTTTTCCTTCGCGAGATCGAAGCGGCCAGGTTCGGCGGTGTAGGAGACGCGGATCAGATTTGCGGCATCGCGTGCCTGCTCGAACGTCTCGGCGACCACGAACGCGACCGCCTGATGATAATGCTTGATTTCCGGGCCGATCAGCTGCGGCGCGAAATCGCCCTTCTCCGGCCCCTGCTTGGGCGCGTTGAGATGCGTCATCACCAGCAGCACGCCGGGCGCGGCCTCGGCATCCCTGGTGTCGATCGAGGCCACCCGGCCCTTGCCGACGCCCGCGGCAAGGATAAAGCCATAAGCAGCGTTCGGCGCCTCTTCATTATGCTCGTAGGCATAAGTCGCGCGACCGGAGACTTTGCGCGGCCCGTCGATACGATCGTGCGCGACGCCGACGACCTTGGCTCGGTCGATCGGATTGGGGGCCGCCGGCTGGTCGAACAGCAGCTCGCTCATGCCCGGGTCTCCCGCAACACCGCGCTGAGGGTTCGGCGCGTGAGGATGGTCTTGAACTCGTTCTGCGGGGTTGTCTTCGCGCCGGCGAGCACCGCTGCGGCGATCGCATCGGCTCCCCGCTCACGCTCGGCACTTTCCACCCGCCATGGCTTGTGCGCGAGGCCGCCGAAGGCAAAATGCTGGAAACCGTCGCCGACCACCGCCGCGACCGAGACGTTGGCGAAGGCGTAAGACGAACGATCGCGCACCTTGCGATAGACATGCCTGCCGCCGAGCGGCCTCGGCAGCGTCACGGCCGTAATGAGCTCGCCCGGCTGCAGCACCGTCTCGATATGAGGGGTATCGCCCGGCAGGCGGTGGAATTCGGCGATCGGGATCGCGCGGGTGATGCCGTGCGGATTGACCGTCTCGACCCGCGCGTCGAGCAGCCGCATCGCCACCGCCATGTCCGACGGATGCGTGGCGATGCAGGCGTCGCTCACCCCCATAATCGCGAGATTGCGATTGAAGCCGCCGATCGCCGCGCAACCCGAGCCTGGCTTGCGTTTGTTGCAGGGCTTGGATGTGTCGTAGAAATAGGGACAGCGCGTGCGCTGGAGCAGGTTGCCCGCGGTGGTTGCCTTATTGCGAAGCTGTCCGCTCGCGCCCGAGAGGAGAGCGCGGCTCAACACTGCATAATCCCTACGCACAGTCTTGTCGGCAGCCAGATCGGTGTTGCGGACATGCGCGCCGATGCGCAGTCCGCCATCGTCAATCTTCTCGATCCTGTCGAGCCCGAGATGGTTGACATCGATCAGGTGCGCGGGCGTCTCGATCTGCAATTTCATCAAATCGAGCAGATTGGTGCCGCCGCCGATGAACTTGGCGTTGGGATGTGCGGCCGCCGCCTGCGCCGCGGCCTGCGCGCTCGGCGCGCGTTCGTAGGTGAAGGGCCTCATGCCTCGTGCACCTCCCGGATCGCGGCGATGATATTGGGGTAAGCGGCGCAGCGGCAGATATTGCCGCTCATCCGTTCGCGCACCTCGCTTTCCGAGAAATCGACATGCATCAGATCCTCGGTGACGTGGCTCGGAATGCCATCCTTGATCTCGCCAAGCATCGCCACCGACGAGCAGATCTGGCCAGGCGTGCAATAGCCGCACTGGAAGCCATCATGCTTGACGAATGCCGCCTGCATCGGGTGCAGTTTCTCAGGCGAGCCGAGCCCCTCGATCGTGGTGACCTGCTCTCCCTCGTGCATCACGGCGAGCGTGAGACAGCTGTTGATGCGACGGCCATTGACGATGACCGTGCACGCCCCGCACTGGCCGTGATCACAGCCCTTCTTGGTGCCCGTCAGGTGGAGATGCTCGCGCAACGCGTCGAGCAGGGTCACGCGGGGATCAAGGGTTAGCGTCTTGGCCTGATCGTTGACGGTTAGCGAAACCGAAATCTTGGGTGTCATCTTGGCGGAAGTCCTTCGCCGGCGAACCGGTTCCCTGGCGATGGCGGGTGCTGCGGCGATACCGGCGGCCGCGGCGCTGCCCGCCAGGACTGTCCGTCGCGTCACGTCGTTGGAATCGGTCACCTGACGCCTCCACGAGACTCGGAAAGGTGCAGATTAGAAGCGTCGGCGGTTATTTTCCATCGAGGTCAGCGATCGCAGTCGCGGCGAGCAGAAAGCCGCCAACGCCGTAATATTGGGTGTCGTTCGCCGCCACCTGGTCGGGTCGATCGCTGACCTGCTGGACCCAGCCCAGCCGCCCGTCGGGCTGGATTGCGCGAACGAGTGCTGCCCAGCCCTTTCGCGCGGCGGGTTCGTAGTCCGTTCGGTCGAGCAGGCCGGCCCTCACGCCCCAGGCCAGGCCATAGGTAAAAAAGCCGGTCCCGCTCGTCTCCGGCGGCGCGTTTTCGGGCGCGAGCAGGGACGGAGCCCAATAGCCGTCGGATTTCTGGAGCGTGATCAAGCGCGCCGCCATCTCGCGAAACAAAGCCTCCATCTTCACGCGATCGGGGCTGCCCTTGGGCAGCAGCGGGATCATCCGCGCAAGGCCGGCGAATACCCAACCATTGCCGCGCGCCCAGAAGAGCTTGCGCCCTTGCGCGTCGCGCCGGTCGAAGAAGCGGCTGTCGCGATAATAAAGCCGCTCCTTGGGGTCATAGAGGAAGTTGGTCGTCGCCCAGAACTCCGCAAGCGCGAAATCGGCATAGCGCCGACCTCCGGTCTGGCGCGTCATTTCGACCCAGCCTGGCGGCGCCATGAAGATCGCGTCGCACCAGCACCAGCGGATCAGGCATTCATTGTCGTCGTAGCCCGATGGGGGTTGATACCAGGCAAGCGTCGCGCGCGGGGGATGGGCGAGGATATAATCATATTTTGCTTTCGCCCCCGCACGCGCCGAGGGGCCCGCCCCGTTGCGCGCCGCCCACAGATAAACCTGCAGGATAGCCTGGGAATCGGCGTGATAGGGCCGATCGTCGGCTTTCCAGCCATTACCTCTTCCCATCTCGACGATCGCGTCGCGAAAACGCGGATTGCGGTCGTGATCGGCGAGTTCGGTCAACCCGATCCAGAAGGCCGCGCGCATCCAGGATCGTGTGTCGGCGGTCTCGGCAAGCTGGCGCGAGAGACCGGTCGAATCCTGCAATCGCGCAAGCTGCCAATCCGCCAGCTTCTCGGCAGCCGCTATCGGGGTTTCCGCAGGCGCGGCGAGCGGCCACAGCAGCAAGACCAGCGCTGTGATCAGAACCTTCAGACTTTGTGCCATCCCGCCTCTCCGTTATGACGGCTGGCTATCAGCCTGCGGGGATGCGGTCATGCTCCAAAAGAGCTGAACGGGGGAGGTTTGCCCATGATCTTGTGTCTTGCGCTCTGTGCCGCCGCTGCCGCGTCCGCGGTTGCCTCGGCCGAAACGCTTGCGCCGCCCACCACACGGGAGCCGCAGGCGCACGTCGAGCTCGCGCCCTACCGCTACGGCGACATCCTGTGGGAGAATGACCGCACGGCGCACCGGATTTACGGCCATGCGCTCGAGGCCGCCGAACCGCCGTCGGGATCGGGGATCGATGCCTGGGGCAAGTCTGTGCGCTTCCCCTTCATGGCGCGCCAGCTCCGTTCGGGCGACCAGCATGCCGAGCATGGCGAAGGTCTCGATTTCTACGACGTGCGCACCTTCCGCGGGGCGGGCGGGCTCGGCATCTGGTACGACAACAAGCTCTGGACCTCGCGCAATTACAAAACGGTCCGCGTCCTCAATCCCGGCCCCAAGGTCGCAAGCTTCGAGGTGACCTATGCGCCCTGGCCGGTCGACGTGGTCCGCACGGTCAGCGAAACGCGGCGCTTCACGCTGCCGATCGGCACCAACTTCACGCGGATGGTCTCGACCATCCGGTCCAGCAGGCCGGGGCCGATGCTGATCGGGATCGGGATCGGCAAGCACACCACCGCGATCGGCAAAGAGGAAGTGTCGAAGGGCGCCGCGCACGGCTTCCTCAGCGTGTGGAGCGCGCCCGCCGCGGGCAAGGGATCGATCGCGGTTGCGATCCTGTTCGATCCCAAGGCGCTGGTGAAGATCACCGAGGACGCCGACAATTATCTTGTCATCCTGCGCGAGAAACCGGGCATGCCCTTTGTCTATTATTCGGGTGCGGCCTGGGATCATGGGTTCGATTTCCACGATCATGACGCCTGGACGGCTTACGTCCGGGCGCAGCATCCCGATTTCGACCCGCGCCACTGATTTGCGAATGCCGCCGGCCTCCGCCTAAGGAGAGCCGGCATAAAGAAAGGCTCTTGATGTCCGCACCCAAGCCGACCGTCTTCTTCGGCGAGATCATGCTGCGCCTGTCGCCGCCCAATCGCGAATTGCTGCTGCAATCGGCCAAACTCGACGTGTGGGTAGCGGGCGCGGAGGCCAATGTCGCGACCGGACTCGCTAGGCTCGATCATCCGACGCGAATGGTGACCGCGCTCCCCGACAATCCGCTCGGCGAAGCGGCACTGCAGGGGCTGCGCGCGCAGGGCGTCGATACCAGCCTGATCCAGCGCCGGGGCGAGCGGATGGGTCTTTACTTCGTGACGCCAGGTGCAGGCCTGCGGGCGACCGAAGTGGTCTATGACCGCGCGCATTCGGCCTTTGCCGAGGCGCCGGCCGATGGCTGGGACTGGGATGCGATCCTCGAGGACGCCGGGCGGCTGCATCTGTCGGGCATCACCCCGGCGCTCGGGCCCAACGGCACCCAGGCGGCGCTCGCGGCGGCCGAGGAGGCGGTTGCCCGGGGCGTGCCGATCTCGTTCGACGGCAACTGGCGCGGCAAGCTCTGGGAGCGGTGGGACGGCAAGCCGCGCGAGACGCTCTCCCGGCTGGTCGCGCACGCGGACATCATGTTCGGCAATCATCGCGACGTGGCCTTGTTGCTAGACCAGCATTATTCGGGCGACGGCGAGGATCGGCGGCGCGAGGCCGCCGAGGCGGCATTCCAAGCCTTTCCCAAGCTCAGGCTGATGGCGTCGACCGCACGCCATGTCGAAGATTGCGACCGTCATCGTCTTTCGGCGCGGATCGACACCCCCGAACGCGGCTTCCAGACCGACGAGATATTGCTGTCCGGCATCGTCGATCGGATCGGCGCGGGCGACGCCTTCGCGGTGGGCATCCTGCATGGCCTGCTCGAAGGCATGAGCCTGGAAGACGTTGCCCGGTCCGGCCTCGCCGTCACCGCGCTCAAGCACAGCCTCCCTGGCGATGCGAGCCTGTTCACGCGCCGCGATCTCGCCGCTTTCCTGGAAGGTGGGCTCGACGTTCGGCGATGAAGCCGCGTCGGGCTGGCCCGATATCGAACCGATCCCTGATAAAGTCTGATTAACCATAATCGGGTACGGGGGCAGAATGGGTCGGTACGCACCCTTCGCCGCTTCCCTGGGACGGATCGGCCTTCTGGCCGGCGCCGTTGCTTTTCTGTTGCCCGCGTCCGCCCGCGCCGCCGACATGCCCGAGACCGGGCTGCTGACCGGTTATGCGAATTTCGACCTCGCCGCCGCGGATGGGCCGCGTTCCTGGCTCGACCATGGCGGCACCGGCAAGGCGCGGTTCGGCAATCCGGACAGCGATGCCTTGCGCGCGCGCCCTTTCATCACCGAAGCCGGTATCGTCGTGCAGCCGGATATTGGCTGGGCCTTGAGCGGGCTCATCTCGGTCGTCGCGCAACACGGCCAGGACAAGGCGATCGACCTCAGCGAAGCCTATTTGCGCTGGCGGCCGCTGCCGTTGGGAGGGGTGCGCGTCACCACGCGCGCGGGCATCTTCTATCCGCCCGTCAGTCTCGAACATGCCGGCGGCGAATGGCCGGTGGTCGAGACGGTCACGCCGTCGGCGATCAATAGCTGGATCGGCGAGGAGGTGAAGGTCGGCGGGGCCGAGGCGACTTTCACGACGATGATCGGCGCGCATCGCCTGTCGCTCACCGCGGCGGGGTTCGGGCTGAACGATACCGCCGGCACCCTGCTCACCTTCCGCGGATGGGCGCTGCACGACGAGAAAGCGACATTGCTCGGCTCTCAGCCGCTGCCCGCAATGAACGATTTCATGCGCACCAAGCAGGCGCGCACGACCCGGCCGATGCTCGACCTCGATCATCATGTCGGCTGGTACGCCAAACTGGCCTGGGCGCCGCCGGGGCCGTTCCAGATCCAGTATTTCCACTACGACAACCGTGCCGACCCCCAGGCGGTGCATGATGGCCAATGGGGCTGGCGCACGCGCTTCGACCATCTGGGAGCGACCTTCGACCTGGACGACAAGACCAGGCTGACTGTGCAGGCGATCGACGGCACAACGATGATGGGATTCCGGGGGCCGGGCGGCGCGCGCTGGACCGACATGCGCTACCGCTCCGCCTTCCTGCTCGGCACGCGCCAGATCTCCACAGGCTCCGTGTCGGGACGGATCGAAGCGTTCAGCACGCGCAACCATGGCAGCCGGATCGTGTCGGACGATGACGAGACGGGCTGGGCCGCCACCGCCGCGACGCCTTGGCCGCTGATGCGCCACAGGACCATGCTGGCCGAGGCGCTGCATATAGACAGCCGCCGTGACGCGCGATT
>Ga0164242_10004408_pt1 | contig 15828 bp, 15 predicted proteins | sample OricomgcompostMG_FD_108783 | JGI IMG/M metagenome (GOLD analysis project Ga0164242, IMG submission 108783) | Miracle-Growth compost microbial communities from Emeryville, California, USA - Original compost - Miracle growth compost (MG) ... | reverse complement strand
CTCGTGCACGGTGTCCTCGTCGAACGCCTCGATTTCCAGCATTTCGTTGAGCGGCACGTACGCGATCTCTTCGAGGCTCGTGAAGCCCTCGTCGATCAGGATGTCGGCGACTTCCTCGTCGACGTCGAGACGCGCCATGAACAGGTCACGCAGCACCGTGCGCTCCTGATTCTGCTTCTGCGCGGATTCGTCCGGCGTCATGATGTTGATCTGCCAGCCGGTCAACTCGCTGGCAAGACGCACGTTCTGGCCGCTGCGGCCGATCGCGACCGCCAGTTCGCTTTCGTCGACGACGACGTCCATCGAATGCTTTTCCTCATCGACGACGATCGACTGCACGGCTGCCGGCGCGAGCGCGCCGATCACGAACTGGGCGGGATCCTCCGACCATAGCACGATGTCGACGTTTTCGCCACCCAGCTCGTTTCGCACCGCCTGCACGCGCGAGCCGCGAATCCCGACGCAGGTGCCGATCGGATCGATCCGCTTGTCGTACGCGATCACGCCGATCTTCGCGCGCACGCCCGGATCGCGCGCCGCCGCCTTGATTTCGAGGAGGCCCTGCTCGATTTCCGGCACTTCCATTTCGAACAGCTTCATCAGGAACTCGGGCGCCGTGCGCGACAGCTCGATCTGCGGGCCCCTCGCGGTGCGGTCGATCTTCGCGATCCACGCGCGCACGCGGTCGCCGACCCGCAGGTTTTCCTTCGGGATCAACTGGTCGCGGCGCAGCAGCGCCTCGACGCGGCCCGATTCGACGACGAAGTTGCCCTTGTCGAGCCGCTTCACGGTGCCGGTCATGATGCTTTCGCCGCGTTCGAGAAAATCGTTCAGGATCTGCTCGCGCTCCGCGTCGCGAACTTTCTGAAGAATCACCTGCTTCGCGGCCTGCGCGCCGATGCGGCCGAATTCGATCGACGGCACCGGTTCCTCGATGTAGTCGTCGATCTGCGCGTCGGGCTTCTGCTCGCGCGCCTCGAACAGCAGGATTTCCTGGTCCGGCTCCTGCAGGCCCGCCTCGTCGGGCACGACGCGCCAGCGGCGATACGTTTCGTGCTCGCCGCTCTCACGGTCGATATGGACGCGGATGTCCGCATCCTCGTCGAAGAGTTTCTTGGAGGCCGATGCAAGCGCCGCTTCGAGGGCGGCAAAGACCACGTCCTTGTCGACGTTCTTTTCGCGTGCCAGCGCATCCACCAGCATCAACACTTCGCGACTCATTGTTTGCGGCTCCTAAAGTCAACTTTCGGGACAAGGCGTGCGCGATCGATGTCCGCGAGCGTGAAATCCAGCATCGCGGGCCCAGCCTTCCCTTCGAATTCCAGACCGATCTTTTCGCCTTCGGGAGCATGCACGATGCCCCGGTACGATTTCCGTCCGTCCAATGGCTTTTTCAATGTGATGACCGCCTCGCTGCCCGCGAAGCGTTCGAAGTCCGCGAGTTTCTTCAGCGGACGGTCGAGGCCCGGCGACGACACTTCGAGCCGTTCGTAATCGATGTTCTCGACCGTCAGGACGTGTTGCAGCTGACGCGTGACCTTCTCGCAATCCTCGATCGCGATGCCCGCGGGCTGGTCGATATAGACGGTCAGCATCCCGCGCCCGGTGCGTTCGAGGTCGACGAGTTCGTAGCCGAGCCCGGTCACCGTGGTTTCAATCAGTTCGCTCAGTTGCACAATCCCACTCCAGATGTTCGCGCGGCAAGCCTGCGAACATCCCGCGGGCCGCGCGCCTTGCTTAAAGCGCGCGCTTTGCTGCAATGCCGGAAGATGACGATCCCCCAACCGGTCCGACAAAAAAAAAATGGGCGAAACGCCCATCTTCTTTTCTCAACCGGTAACCGGCGGTCGCACCTGAGCAATAGAAAAAAGCCGCACGCCCAGCGACTTCGTGATTCTAGCCTTTTTTCGGCACTAACGCAAACCGGCGCGGGTTCGGCCGGCCGCCCCGAAAGCGCTTCGGGGCGTTGCCGGCACGCGCCGGGCACCTGTGCCGGTTCGCGGCCGCCGCGTTCGCGGCGGCGCTCGGGGCCGCATTCACGGCGGCGTTCAGCGGCCGCGTTCGGGGCAGCGTTCAGTGGCCGCGCGTGCGGTTGCGCGGCATGCCGCGCTGCGGTTTGTTGCCGGCCGTGCGATTGCCGTTCCCGTTGCCGCCGGACGGGCGACGACCGGCGTTCGGACTGCCCGACGCGCGCTTCGCCGAAGCGGGCGCGCGATTACCGTCGACGTCGCGGCCGCGGTTGCCGCCGCGATTGTCCGCGCCGGCACCGCCGCGATTGCCGTAGCCCGTGCCGAGCCCGCCGCCGAAACCGGTCGCCGCGCCGCGCCGTCCCTGGCGCGGCTGGTTCATGTTGCCGTGCGCGGTCAGCACCGGCTCGCGATTGATGAAGCCCATCGAGGTCTGCATCGGATCCGGCTGACGGCGCTCCGCCGTGCCGCCGCGGCCGCCCTTGTCCTCCGCCGGCGCCTTCAGTCCGACCGCCGACATCAGGCTGCGCACCTGGTTTTCCTCAAGCTCTTCCCAGCGGCCTCGCTTCAGGCCGCGCGGCAGCGAGATCGGGCCGTGCCGGGTGCGAATCAGGCGGCTCACCATCAGGCCGACCGCCTCGAACATGCGCCGCACTTCGCGGTTGCGCCCTTCGGCGAGCGCGACGTGATACCAGTGATTCGTGCCTTCGCCGCCGCCGTCGCGGATGCGCAGGAAGTTCGCCGGACCGTCTTCGAGTTCGACGCCGCGCAGCAGCTTCTGGCGATTCCCTTCGGACAGTTCGCCGACCACGCGCACCGCGTATTCGCGCTCGACGCTGTAGCGCGGATGCATGAAGCGGTTCGCGAGGTCGCCCGACGTCGTCAGCATCAACAGACCCTCGGTGTTGAAGTCGAGCCGGCCGACCGCGAGCCACTTCGCGGTTTTCATCGACGGCAGCTTGTCGAACACCGACGGACGGCCTTCCGGATCCGCGTGGCTGACGATCTCGCCGGTCGGCTTGTGGTACAGCAGTACGCGCGGCGGCTTGTTCTGCAGCTTGCGCTTGACCGGCTTGCCGTTGATCCGCACCTGGTCGGTCGGCATGATGCGCTGGCCGATATGCGCGGGCTCGCCGTTCACCGACACGCGGCCCGCGATGATCAGTTCTTCCATTTCGCGGCGCGAACCCATGCCCGCGTCCGCGAGGACCTTGTGCAGCTTCGGCGCATCGTCGTCCGGGCTCAGCACGCGCTTTTGCTGCTGCACGCGGCCGCGGCGCAGCATCGGCGCGCGTACGCCGGTGCCGGCGCCGTTGTCGGCGTCGAAGGCCGGCGACGTCACGTACAGGAACAGGTCGTCCTGCGCCGCTTCGCCGGCCGCGCCGGCGCCGGCGGTCGCGTTCTGGCCCGCGTCGCCGCGGCCCTTCTGGCGCTTGCCGCCCTGCTGCGGGCGCTCGGCGCCTGCCGGGTTGCCTCGGCGGCCCTGCGGCGAACGCCCCGGCTTCGCGCCGGCGTCCTTGCGCGGCGCGCGCGCCGGTGCGGCGGCTGCGCCGTCGGGCGGCACGTCGGCCACCGCGGCGGTGGCGGCGGTCGCGTCCGCCGGCGCGGCTTCCGCGTTCCGCGCCTTCGCGCCGGCGCGGCGCCGCGCGATCAGGCTGCGCGGACCCCGGCGCAAGCCGCGACGCGGCCGCTCTTCGCCGGATTCGCCGCCGTCGCCGTCCGCGCGCGGCGGCTCGCCGTCGGTCTGCCCGGCGCGCGATTCGTCCGCGCGAGCCGCTGACGCGACGCGCACAGATTCCGGTGCGTCGCTCGAATCGGTGTCGTGGATATCTGTCAAAACAACCTCGAATGTGTCAGGTCGCGCGCCCCGTTGCGGGGCGCGTCAAAAGTGTTGGTTGCGTCAGGCGCCGTGTGTGCCGGCTTCGTCGCCGGACAGGACGCGTTCGTCGTGCGCCGCGTCGCGGCTCGCCCCGGTTTCATGACCCGCCGCCGGGCGGGCCGCCTCGCCGGTCGGGTCGCTGTGCACCCGCCGATCGTCGTTGGCGGGCCCGTCGCCCGCCGCCGCCGATGCGGGGGCGCTCACAGCGTTTTCTGTATCGCGTTCGACCTGCGGTTCGTCCTGCGGCGGCTGCCCGGGGCCGGCCGTCAAACCGGAATCCGCGTGCGCGTCGTCTGCTGGCGACCCGGATACCGGCGCAGATATCGGGCCTGCCGCCGCGTCGGCGGCCGCTTGGCCGCTGTCCGCTTCGCCGCGGTCCGCTTCGCGGCCGTTCGCTTCGCCGCCGGCCGATGCATCGGCCGCCGTCTCTGCCGCGAGCCGTTGCGCCGCTTCGCTGTCCGGAAATTCGATCGCGTGCTGCGCGAGCAGCTGTTCGCCGAACTGGCCGGACGGGTCGTCGAGCGGCGGCAGTTCATCGAGCGCACGCAAGCCGAGGTCATCGAGGAAGTGCCGCGTCGTCGCGTACAGCGCCGGGCGTCCGGGCACGTCGCGATGGCCGATCACCTCGATCCAGCCGCGGTCTTCCAGTTGTTTCACCACCTGCGTGTTCACGGTCACGCCGCGAATCTCCTCGATGTCGCCGCGCGTGACCGGCTGCCGGTACGCGATGATCGCCAGCGTTTCCAGCACCGCGCGCGAATAACGCGGCGGCTTTTCCGGATGCAGGCGATCGAGATACGGCCGCATCGCCGGCTTGCTCTGAAACCGCCAGCCCGATGCGAGCCCCACCAGTTCGACCCCGCGCCCGGACCATTCGCGTCTTAGCTCGTCGAGCAGCGCGCGCACGGTATCGGCCGACACGTCGTCCACGAACAGCTTGCGCAGCTCGCCGAGCTTGAGCGGCTCCTGAGCGCAGATCAATGCAGTCTCGAGGACGATCTTCGCCTCTTGGGTATTCATGCAGCCAGGTCAGACCTTAAGTCGGGTTCAAGGAACCGGATCAGACGGAACGCAGACGGTACGGATTCGAACTGGAGACGCGCTCGCCCGATTCTGATCGGTCATATTGATGGGAGCACGCGCCGGGGGGTCGTATTGCAGGCTTCAGAGCCAGACCCAGCCGGACGGAGCAGCGAAATTCCCGTGAGGAATCGCGTGACTGAGCGCCATCTTACGCAAAAACCTTCGGGGCGTAAAGCAGCTCGGCCGTCGGCCGGGCGCGACCGCGGGGTGCCGGGCGAGCCGGGCGCCGGCGATGGCGAAACCGGCGGCGCGGCGAGCGTTCAGCCCGGCGGCGCATCGGCGCATCCGCGCCGCCGGCTGCGCGCAATGCCCGTCAGCGGCCCGCGTGCCGCCCGAGGTAACGCGCGAGCCGCTCGACGCCCTGATCGAGCCGCGCCGGGTCGCACGCATAGCACCAGCGCACGAAGCCCTCGCCCTCCGGCCCGAACGCGCTGCCCGGCGCGAGCCCGAGGCCCGCGTCGCGCACCAGCGACTTGCACAGCGCAAGACTCGTTTGCGCGCCCGGCAGCGAGAAGAACAGATACATCGCGCCGGGCGGCGCCTTCACGTCGACGCCCGGCAACGCCGACAGCGCCGCCGCAAGGTGATCGCGCGACGCGCGCAGGTCCGCGACGAGTTGCCGCGTATACGACTCGCCCTGCTCGACCGCCGCGATGCCCGCCTGCTGCACGAACGCCGGCGCACACGACGTGTTGTATTCGACCAGCTTGCCGAGGTCGTCCATCAGTTCGCGCGGCGTCACCATCCAGCCAAGACGCCAGCCGGTCATCAGCCACGCCTTCGAGAACGAATTCACGCAGATGAGCCGTTCGTCGCGCGCCGCAAGGTCGAGGAACGAAGGCGCCGAGCGCACGCCCGGTCCGCCGTAGTAGAGCCGCTCGTAGACCTCGTCCGCGACGATCCAGATGCCGTGGCGGCGGCAATGGTCGAGCACCGCGCGCTGCTCGTCGCGCGTCATCACCCAGCCGGTCGGATTGTTCGGCGAGTTGATCATCAGCAGCTTCGTGTCCGGCGTCAGCGCGGCGAGCAGCCGGTCCAGATCGAGCGCCCAGCCGCTCGCGCCGTAGCCGAGCGCGACCGTGTCGACCGACGCGCCGAGAATCTTCGGAATCTCGACCAGATTCGGCCACAACGGCGTGACCGCGACCACGCGGTCGCCCGCGCCGACCACCAGTTGCGCCGCGAGCATCAGCGCGTTCACGCCGGCGCTCGTCACCGCGATATGGTCGGCCGGCGTGTCGCCGTGCAGCGCGCTCACGTAGCCCGACAGCGCGTCGCGCAGCGGCGCGATCCCGAGGTTGTGCGTGTAGAACGTGTCGCCGCGGGCGAGCGCGGCGGCGGCCGCGTCGCGGATGAACGACGGCGTCACGCGGTCGGACTCCCCGAACCAGAACGGCAGCACGTCGGCGACGCCGAAGCCGGCGTTCGCGACTTCGCGGATCTGCGACGCGCGCAGCGAACGCACCGCCGCGCGCGCGTTCGCGCGCTCGCCGAAAACTGGAGGGGCGGATTGGCGCAGATCGACGTCGCTCATCGGAACACCCGGCTCGTTCGGGTCGTGGGAGAGAAAGACCGACAGTGTAGCGCGCCGCCGGCGCCGAGGGCGGCCCGGCGGGCAGCGCAACGGGCAGCAAAGCGGGCAGTACGGCCGTCCGGCCGCCGCGCGCGGCCATTGCGCATCAGCGCAGATCCTCGGCGCGCCGCGGCGACTGCCGGATCAACCCCCAGACCGCCTCCGCTGCCGGCGACAGCGAACGGTCGCGGCGCCGCACCAGTTCGATCGTGCGCTCCGCGCGCGGTGTGAGCGGCCGCGCGACGAGCGACGAGCCCTCCGGCAGCGGCAGCGCGAGCCACGGCTGCACGCTGATGCCGACGCCGGCCTCGATGAGTCCGTACACCGTCGCCGGATGCCCGAGTTCCTGGACGATCCGCGCGTGCACGCCCTGCTCGGCCAGCATCGCGTCGATCAGCGGACGGCTGCCCGACGCCTGGTCGAGCAGCACCAGCGGCTCGCCGTCGAGATCCTTCCACGCGACGCGCTCGCGCGCGGCAAGCGGATGATCGGTGCGCGCGACCACGCAGAACGAATCGGTCATCAGCACTTCGGTCTCCAGATCGTCGTCCGAAAACGGCCCGATGATGACGCCGAAATCCACTTCGCCCGAGCGGATCTTGCGGACCACGTCGCTCTGCACGTCGTCGCGCAGGCCGAGCGTCACGTACGGGAACTGCCGTCCGCACGCCGCGACCACCGGCGGCATCAGCCGGCACGCGACCGTCGGGCTCGCCGCGACGACCACCCGGCCGCGCCGCTGCTCGCCGATCTCGCGCACCTCGCGCAGCGCGTCGTCGAGGTCGGTCAAAAGACGCGTCAGCGTCGCGACGAGGTTCGCGCCGACGTCGGTCAACTGCACTTCGCGCGTGGTGCGGTCGATCAGCTTCACGCCGATCTCGGTTTCCAGTTCGCGCACGCAGCGGCTGACCGCCGACTGCGTGAGCCCGATCTCGTCGCCCGCGCGGCTGAAGCTGTGCCGCCTCGCCACCTCGATGAACACGCGCAGTTGCCGCAACGTCACATTCATCCCTTGTCCTCATCAATCGTCCGCTTTGATGCCATCTTAAAGCAGCGCGGGCGGGCGACGGCGATCGTCGGCCGGTGCCGCAAACAGGCGCGAACGCACGGCCGGCGGGCCTTGCTGCACAGGATTGGTGATTTACCCGATTTCGGAGAAGGGCTTTTTGGATTCTTATACGGCCCTGGCAAGGACCCGTGCGGGCTTGGCGCAACGCGGCTTCCATCGGAATGCGGGCAGCATGGCACGCTTTCTGCATTGAGGAGCGCACAGGATCGACACGACCGTTTCCGGCACACGTTCCCGGGCCGGCAGGACGATCCCGCCTGGCACTCCGGCCATCCCGGCTGCGAGTGCATGAAGAGTGCGCGGCGCGGGGCAGCGCACCGGAGTTAGCTTCGCTGAGGTGAGACATGATGCTGTTCGACGATTTGAAAGACAACGAGTGGGCGCTGGTCGAAGCGTTGTTCTGCGCGGAGCCCGCGCGAAGCGAACGGCGCGGACGACCACGCGTCGAAGCGCGCGCGGTCGTGAACGCAGTGCTCTGGGTGTTGTCGACCGGTGAAGGCTGGTCGAAGCTGCCAGGCCGCTATCCGTCGCCGCCGACCTGCCGCCGTCGTTTCGACGAATGGCAGGCGGACGGCACGCTGGCCGAAATAGTCAAACGCCTCAGCTCGAACGGCCGCGAGATTTCGCTGCGCGGACGCATCGGCGCGACCGCGACGAAGCCGCCGGCGCCGCCGAGCCGCGATCGTCTGCGCGGTGCGTTCTGGACCAATCCGGAGTCGTGGCGCGCGCCGGTCAAGATGGCCTGAGCCCCGCGTCCGCGCATCCGCGCTGCATCGAGCCGGGCGCGCGCCGCGCGCCCGGTCTTCTCCGACCGACCCCGCCTTCCCCCCGCCGGCGCGCCCGCGCCGTCAGTCCGCCGCGCTTTGCGCCGCCCCGCCGCGGCGAAACATCTATTTACCAATACTTACAGCGAAGCCCTCACGCGCCGCGTTAACGTCGAAGCCATGTTCATCAACGTCAACGACCCGGCTTGACGGGAGGCAGTTGCCATGAGATCCATGAGACTGCTCGTGTGCGGCGTCATGGTCTCATTGACCGCTGTCGCCGCGTTCGGTCAGTCGCCGCCGCCACGTCCTCGCTGGCAGACGTCGGACCCGGCCCGCTCGCTGTGGCCGCCGCCTCCGCCGCAGCCGCCGGGCGCCGCGAAGCAGCCTGCGCCGCGCGGCGATCTGCGTGGCGACATCGCCAGCAACGCGCGTACGCGCGCCGACGGGCCGCGCCGCAACGGCGCGCCGAAACGGCGCTGACGACCTCGCGATGGATCGGCGGGAACCCGCGCCCGCCAGCCCGGTCTACTTCGATGCCATGAGCACAGCGTGGCAAGAGTAATTCCGGTAGGCCCGTATCCCCGATACGGGCTTTTTTTTGGCGCGCAGGCGGCGTGCGCCTGCGTTCAGGACTTCAGGAACGGACTTCGAGATCGGGCTGGCGGCTCACGTCGTCGCCGACATAATCGGCGATGCGGTCGGTCGACCATTGCAGCGAGCGCTCGTCGCGCTCAAGGCGCGCGAATTCGGCGCGCCCGCGTTCGGTCAGCACGGCGATGTCGACCGGCGCATGAAACCCCGGCGCAGGCGCGACGGTGCGCTGACGCACCGTGTCCATCAGGCCGAGCCCGCGCAGATATTCGAAGACTTCAGGACGTCGTGCCCACGGCACCTGTCGATATTGAACGCGCCGCAGCGCTTCTAGTACCGCCTCGTTGGAATACGTGGTCATGTCACATCTTTATGGAGCCGCAGCCTGCGACAATCCTGGCTGCCACAACGCGAAAACAGAGGCCGTGCGCCAGGACCGAAGCGGAATCGGCAGCGACTGCTTCTTCCTGAAAACTTCTACGTTACCGCATCTAAATTGATTTTATTGGTTTTATTCATGCTTTTTTTGGCGCCGTTCGTGCTGTGGCGGCGCGGACGGCCGCTCGTCGCCGCGTGCGCGCTGGCGCTGTTCTGGCTGCTGGCGTCCGGATGGCTGACGTCGGCGCTGCTCGACCTCGCGCAGCCGGCGCACTATCGCACGCCGTACGATCCGTCGAACGGCGCGCCGCGGACCTTCGCTGCGCGAACCGCGATCATCGTGCTCGGCGGCGGCACGAAGCACGACGAACACCACCGCCTCGTGCCGCAGCACGACGTGTACGCACGGCTCTCCGCGGCCGCCGCGCTGTATGCGCAGTGCGAACGCGCCCGCGCGCGCTGCCGCGTGATCGTGAGCGGCGGCAACCCGCAGCGCCACGAAGCGAGCGAAGCCGACACCTATGCGCCGTACCTGCTGCGCGCGCACGTCGCGCTGGCGGACCTGGTGCTCGAAAACCGCAGCCGCACCACGTGGGAGAACGCGCGCGACGTCGCGCGCATCGTCGGCGCGCGGCCCGGCGAAACGCTGCTTCTCATCACCTCCGCCTATCATATGCGACGGGCGATGCTCGACTTTCACCGCTTCGGGCTCGATCCGGTGCCGGTCGTCGCCAACGTCCGGCACGCGCGATGCGGGTGGTTACCGCGTGTGCACAACCTCGCGGCGGCGCAAACGGCGTTGCACGAACTGATCGGAACCGTGCAATTTTATGTCTACCGGATGCTCGGCTGGTTCTGATCGTGCCACCTGGTCACGACGGCGGGCGTTATATGTAACAAGAGGTAACAGTTGGCCGCCGCCACGGCCTGATGTCATCTGACGCCTATATTCGGTCGTTAGAATAATCAGTCCACACCGGTTTGAGAGGACCGGCTGGGTTCAATAAACCACTCCGATGGAGGTACACATGAAAAAAGCGTCCCTGGCAGTCCTGGTTTCCGTTTCGGTTCTGTCGACCGCAGCCTTCGCGCAGGTAGAACAGGGTATCCGGGAGACCCACGATCCGCAGGTCGCGGCTGAAATCGAGCAGCACGCGCAGGAAGCGCAGTCGGCGCAGCAGGAAACGATGCCGATGACGCATTCGGAGCACACCCGGCACTATCACCACCCGATGCATCATCACCATCGCAGGCACGAAAAGCAGCAGTAACGAGAGCGGCGGGGCCGCAGCGTCACGCTGCAAAAGAGCCGGCGCCGGCTATCCCGGCGCCGGCTCTTTTGTTTTCGCGCTTATGCTAAAGTCGCGCACCTCGAATCGACCTACAGTGCGCCCACGGTGCGGAGGACAGCATGAGCAACATTCAGCTCGACATCGAATGGACCGAGGCGGCATCCCGCCAGATCGAAAAACTGATGCCGCGCGGCAAGCAGGACGCGTTTCTCGCGCTGCCGCCGATCGAATGTCTGCCGGCCGAAGGCGACGTGCTGTTCCTCGGACCGTCCGGCAAGCAGCAGCCGTTCGTCGTCGTCGAGCGGCAATACCACCACGACGGCGACGCCGACTGGACCATCATCCTGATCCTCGACGTGCCGCACATCGGCCACTGACCGCGCCGCATCACGCGATCTTTCTCAGCACGCGGATCTCCGAGCGCTCGACGAGTTCGATCGACTGTTCGCGCCACGTCGCGATGTGCGCGGAACTCGCGTGCGCCGCGAGCGCCTCCTCGCTCTCCCAGCGCTCGACGAACACGAACCGGCGCGGCTCGGCCAGGTCCTGATGCAACTCGTACTGCAGCACGCCCGGCTCGCGCCGCGTCGGCTCGACGAGCGCGACCAGCGCCCGCCGCAGGCGAGCTTCGTCGCCGGGCTTCGCGATCGAAACGGCCACGACCGAAACTTCCGCCATGTCGTCCTCCTTGACCAGCATCAAATCCGACGAGAATAGCCGCGCCGGCCCGAACATGCACGGCTCGCGCGAATCAAACGGCTCGCATCAATCGAACGAGCATCCGACGGGGATTGCCCTTACACTCTCCGAAAGGTGACGCATCCCGCGGCCGCGGGCCCGCGCGGACGCCGCAGGGCCGCAGCGAGACCGCCGCCGACGGGACCGCAAGCGCACGACGCAGCCGACATCGGCCGCCCGTTCGCCGCCGTCCCCGTCCGTTCAATCAACCAGGTTCGCGCCGCCTCGCGCGAGCCGCAACCGCCACCATGCCCGACGCCGCATTGCCTTCCGATCTGCTGCAGTCCCTCGAACGGCAAACCGACGGCTGGATTGCCCGCTGGCGCGGCTATACGCTCGAAAGCGCATTCCAGCCGGTGCTGTCGATCACGCATCAACGGATCGTGGGCTACGAAGCGCTGCTGCGGGCGTCCGACCTGAAGGGCGACAGCATCGGCCCGGCCGAACTGTTCGCGCTCGTCCCTCCCGCCGACGCGACGCCGCTCGACCTGCTCGCGCGCTGCCTGCACATGGCGAACTTCGCCGCGCAGCGCATCGCGAGCGGCTGGCTGTTCCTGAACACGCTGCCGCGGATGCTTGACGGACAGTGCGCGAACGAGCGCACGATGGAGGCGCTGTGCGCGCACTTCGGCCTGCCGCCGGAGCGGATCGTCATCGAGGTGCTGGAGCAGCGCGAACACGACGAACGCGCGTCGTTCATGGAGGCGCGCCCGGCGTTCGGCTCGCGGCCGTTCCTGCTCGCGCTCGACGACTTCGGCGCCGGCTTTTCGAATTTCGACCGCGTGTGGCGCTACCGTCCCGACATCGTGAAGCTCGACCGCTCGCTCGTGAAGCGCGCGACCGACCGGCAGACCGCCGCCGGGTTCATCGCGAACCTGGTGTCGATTCTGCATCACGCGGGCACGATGGTGCTGGCCGAGGGCGTCGAGACCGAGCACGAACTGATGGTGCTGATGCAGGCCGACGTCGATCTGGTGCAGGGCTTCTGGTTCGGTCAGCCGGTGGCGTCGGTGCGCGACGCGAGCGCGCGCGTACCGGCGCTGGTGCGCTCGATGTGGCAGCGCTTCGCGCTGTACGCGCACGACACGCGTCAGCGCGAGCAGCTGAACATCGGCGCACTGACGAAGGCGATGCTCGACGGCGCGCTTCTGCTCGCGTCGAACGGCAGCGTCGCCGACGCGGCGCGGCTGCTGTTCGAGCGCACCAATTCGCTGCGCGTGTTCGCGACCGACGCATGCGGCGAGCAGAACGAGCCGTCGATCGCCGGCCCGCAGACGGTCACGCCGCCGCCGCTCGCGCCGCTCTTTCCGGACGTGCATTGCAACTGGTCGCGGCGCGAATATTTCCGCAGCGCGATATCGGCGCCCGGACGCGTCGCGGTGAAAGGCCCGCACTACTCGCTGACCGACGGCAAGCTGTGCTACACCGCGGCCATCGCGACGTATACGCCGGGCGGTCTTCGCGTGCTGTGCGCGGATTTTCCGTACGACTCGACGATCGATTCGCCGCCCGGCTAATCGGACCTCACGCGAGCCGCCACGCTCATTCGACGATCCGTCCGCGCCCGGCCTTCAGGTCGGCGCGGTGCGCCTTCGTATCGAGCCGGCGCAGCTTCGATGCGCGCGTCGGCCGGGTCGGCACGCGCGCCTTGCGCGTCACGCTCACGCTGTCGATCAGCGCTTCGAGCCGCGCGAGCGCCGCCGCGCGGTTCTGCTCCTGGGTCCGGTATTCCTGCGCCTTGATCACGACGAAGCCGTCGCGCGTCACGCGCCGGTCGGCGAGTGCAAGGAGCCGCTTCTTCAGCGCGTCGGGCAGCGACGACGCACGAATGTCGAACCGCAGGTGGATCGCGCTCGACACCTTGTTCACGTTCTGCCCGCCCGCGCCCTGCGCGCGGACGGCGGAGAGTTCGACTTCGTGCGGCGGAACCGGCGGGCGGACAATCATGATGACGTGGCGATCGGAAAGGGGCGGATATGCTGTCGAGTGTCGCACGGCGGGCGGCGTTCGTCACGACGACCGGGCGGCCAACGGCGCGTGGCGCGGCGGCCAGCGGCCGTGAGCCGCGCCGGCCGCCGTGCGCGCCCGCGGCAAGCGCGCACCGATGCGTCGGGCATGCGCGATGCTGCGCCCGCCGGCGAAGGTGCGCCGCGGCGGACGACTCCGGCCGCGGATTGCCGGGCGGCAACGCATCGACGATACTTCGAACCAACCATCCTGGAGCGCCGGCGAGATGAAACTGCGTCCAGCATTCGTTGCAGAACTGGTGGTCAACCTGCTGCTGCCGTGGGCCGCGTACCGGCTCGCGCTGCCGCACGGCGGCGAGGTCGGCGGACTGATCGCGTCCGCGCTGCCGCCGACCGCGTGGAGCATCGTCGGACTCGCGCGGTTTCGCCGACTCGATGCGCTGAGCGCGGTCGTGCTGCTCGGCATCGCACTGTCGCTCGGCGCGATGGCGCTCGGCGGCGGAGCGCGGATGTTGCTGATGCGCGAGTCGCTCGCATCCGGCGTGGTCGGCGTCGCGTTCCTGCTGTCGCTGTTCACGAAGCGGCCGCTCGTGTTCTATCTCGCGCGCGCGACCGTCGCGCGCGAAACGCCCGAAGGCGTCGCGCGCTTCGAACTGCTGTGGCAGGAGCGGCGCGAGTTCGCGTCGGCGATGCGCGTGCTGACGCTGGTCTGGGGCGCGGGCCTCGTCGGCGAGACGGCGCTGCGCGGCTGGATGGCGATGACGTGGCCGATCGAGCGCTTCCTGTTCGTGTCGCCGCTGCTCGGCTACGGGCTTTTCAGCGCGTTGATGGCGTGGACGCTGTGGTATCGCACGCGCATCCGCCGCATCGGCGGCACGCATGGGCTGCTCGGCGACGCGACGGTGTAAGCGTCAGCCGCCGCGCGGGCGTCCGCGCAAATCGCGTCGCAGCGCATCGCACCGTCGCTTCGCATCGCACGAACGCGCGCCGAACCGGGTACCGGGCGCACCGACGCACCGGCCTCCTCCCCCGCGCATCGCCGGCGATCCGTCGCTTTCCCCGATCGCTCCCGCCCTTCGGACCGCGCGCAAAATCAGTTAGACTCAGCGGCACCTGCGGCGCCCGCCCGCTTCCGACATCCTCCTTCCGCAGTCGATGCGCTACTCGGTCGAAATCAGGAAATTCCTCTATAGCCAGTACTTCTACGGCGGCCTGCGCATAGCAGTCGGCATCTCGCTGCCGGCGATCCTGCTGCTGTTCGTGTTTCACCGCTCCGAACTCGGCTTCACGATCTCGACCGGCGCGCTCGGCGCGTGCGTCGTCGACATGCCGGGGCCGCTCAAGTACAAGCGCAACGAGATGCTCGCGTGCAGCGCGATCGGCTTTCTGTCCGCGTTCGCGACCGGGCTCGCGACAGTGAACGCGTTCACGCTGTGGTGCGCGGTCGTGCCGCTGACTTTCGTGCTGTCGCTGATCGTCGTGTACGGCAACCGCTGGCCGCAGATCAGCTTCGCGACGCTGTTCATGATGGTGATGACGCTCGAAAGCCACTTTACGCCGTTGCAGGCGCTCGTCAACGCCGCGTGGATACTCGCGGGCGGGCTCTGGTACACCGGCTGGTCGACGTTCGTGAGCCGGCTGATGGTGCATCGGATCGAGCAGCAGGCGATCGCCGAGAGCGTGTTCGCGTGCGCCGACTATCTGCTCGCGCGCGCGCAGTTCTTCGACCTCGACAACGATCTCGACGACTGCTATCGCAACCTGGTCGCGAAGCAGATCGCCGCGGTCGAGCGCCAGGACGCGGCGCGCGACATCGTGCTGCGCAATCTGCCGGAACTGCGGCGCGGCCGGCTCGACCCGCGCCGCACGATGCATTTCAACCTGTTCATCAACACGGTCGATCTGCACGAGCTGTTCGTCGGCGCGCATACCGACTATCCGGTCGTGCGCAATACGTTCGGCGGCTCCGACCTGCTGGTGTTCTATCGCGACCTGATCCGCAAGGCGGCGTCCGATCTGGAGGACATCGGGCTCGCGGTGTTGCAGAACCATCCGCCGCGCGTCGGCGTGAACGTGAAGGCCGAACTGCGCGCGATCGAATACGAACTCGAACTGCTGCGCAAGAACGATCTGCCGCAGAAGGATCCGGAAGCGTACGCGGCGATCTCGTCGTCGTTCCGCCGCCTCTGGAGCGCGACGCGCCTGATCGAGAAAATGCGCCGCAATCTCGCGAGCGAAACGCCGACGACCGAAACCGAACTGCGCATCGACAAGGCGCTGCAACGCTTCGTATCGAGCCGCCGCGTGCCGTTCCGGCAAATCTTCTCGAACCTGACGATGGCGTCGCCGAGCTTCCGGCACGCGCTGCGGGTGACGATCGCGGTCGCGACCGGCTTCTGGCTCGGGCGCCTGCTGCCGCTCACGAACGCGTACTGGATCGTGATGACGAGCGTCATCATCCTGAAGCCCGGCTATTCGCTGACGCGCCAGCGCAACGCGCAGCGTATCGTCGGCACGCTGATCG